>Ga0073928_10006279_pt1 | contig 16057 bp, 18 predicted proteins | sample PaiPotPPA55metaG_FD_76969 | JGI IMG/M metagenome (GOLD analysis project Ga0073928, IMG submission 76969) | Iron sulfur acid spring bacterial and archeal communities from Banff, Canada, to study Microbial Dark Matter (Phase II) - Paint Pots PPA... ... | reverse complement strand
TGATCCTGATCCACGTCCTCGGGCACCTGCAGGAGACGGCCACGCTCACGGCCGCCGACTGGCGCGAGCGGCCGGGCCGCGGTGCGGTGGAGCACCGGGTCGCGGGCGCCCGGGCGCGGCTCAGCCTGCTCGTGGTCACCGTCGCGGTCGGCCTCGTGCTGGGCATCGCGTCGATCAACTGGGTCGGCACCTGGCATCACTTCCAGCACCTCGGGCACGGCTGACCCGGCGCGCGCGCCGTCACTACCCTCCCGGCGTGCCCTACGACCCGTCCTCGATCCTGCTGACCGACCGGGTGGCGGTCGTCACCGGCGTCGGCTCGGGGATCGGCCGGGCCACCGCGGTGCTCCTCAGCCGCTTCGGCGCCACGGTCGCGATGTGCGACCGGGTCGCCGACACGCTGGCCGACACCGAGATTGCGGTGGCGGACGCGGGCCGGCGCGCGCTGGCGCGGGTGCTCGACGTCCGCGACGCGCCTGCCGTCGAGGCGTTCATCGGCGAGGTCGGTGAAGCCCACGGTCGCGTCGACATCCTCGTCAACAACGCCGGGGGCACGTTCGTCACCCCGTTCCTCGACCTCTCCCAGAAGGGCGAGGACACGCTCGTCGCCGAGAACTTCACGCAGGTCACCCGCCTGGTGCGGCTCGTCGTCCCGCTCATGACCGAGGGCGGGTCGATCGTCAACGTCACCTCGATCGAGGCTCACCAGGCCGCGCCCGGCTTCGCGGTGTACGCGGCGATGAAGTCGGCGCTGGCCCAGCTGACCCAGACCCTGGCCCTCGAGCTGGCGCCGCAGCACATCCGCGTGAACGCGATCGCGCCCGACGCGATCCCGACCGAGGGCGACCGAGGTGTCCGGACCGAGATGCTGACCGGCGGCGGCGAGTACGAGCCGTCGGTTGTGCCGCCGCTCGGCGAGCTCGGCACCCCCGAGGACGCGGCCGCCGTCGTCGTGTTCCTGGTCAGCGACCTGGCCCACTTCGTGAACGGCACCACGATCCACGTCGACGGCGGCAGCCGAGCCGCGGGCGGATGGCGGCGCGCCACGACCGCCACCTACCCCGGCGACGAGCCGAGCTACTAGTCGAGCCTCACCATCCGGACCGCGTCGCCCCGGACGGTCTCGCGCACGAACTGCTCATCGAGCACGCATCAGGTCGCTCCGCGACCGTCGACGCGGTACCTGCGTCGGCCCTCGCGCATCGGGAGCACCCGCGCTCTACGACGCCACGCCCTGCGATCCCAGCGCGTCCCGAAGCGCGGGCACGACCGCGTCACCCAGGCCGGCGATCTGTTCCCGGGCCGCGCTCGGCGCGACCCCAGGCACGTGCACGCGCAGGTTCAGGGCGTCGGCGCCGACCTCGCGCGCGACGGCGGCGAGCTCCTCGGCGACGGCACCCGGGTCGGCGGCGTCCACCAGCTGGCTGCCCCCGCCCCAGTGCGCCTGCGCGCTGCTCGGCGTGTAGCTGCGGTACCGGTCGAGCTGCTCGTCGACGCGTGCCCGCGGTGGCTCGCCGAGCCAGGCCCGCCGAATCAGGATGCACGAGCCGTCGCCACCGGCCTCGCGGTACGCGTCGGTGAGGACGCGACACCGGTCGGGGGCCGAGAGAGAGTCGAACAGGATCCCGACGCCGAGGCGCGCCGCCCGGCGCACCGCGGTGAATCCCATCGCCGCGCTCACCAGCGGGACGGGTGCGTCGGCACACGCCGCGAGCGCAGAGTCGCCGGCGAGCGCTCCCTCGGCGCGTCCACCCAGCATGGCGGCAAGGGCCTCGAGCCCGGCGCTGAACCGATCGGTGAGGTGATCCATCGTGAGGCCCATGACCTCGAAGTCGGCGGGCAGCGCGCCAGCCGCCACGCCGACGCCGACGCGGCCCGGGAACCGCGCCGCCAGCCACGCCGCCTCCTCGGCGATGAGCGCGGGCGGGCGGAGTGGCAGCAGGAGCGGGCACGGCGCCGCCCACCCGCGCGCCATGGCCTCGAGGCACCAACCCGCGGCCTGGAGCGGGTTCGGGAGGTAGCCGGCGAACCCGCCGTGGTGCTCGCTCGTCATGATCCCGTCGAAGCCGTGCTCGGCAGCGAGCGCGGCCTGGGTTCGCAGTTCGGTGACGAGGTCGGGCGGCGCGAGGTCGCCGTGCGGGTACAGGCGCACCGATACGGAGCCGGCCGCGAGCGGCCCCGCCGCGCTCACCGTTGCGGGTCCTGGAGCCAGCCTGCCGGGTCGGTGGCCAGGGTCGGGAGCTCCTGCGCGCCCCGCTGGGCGCGGGGTGCGGTGTCGTCGTCGGGATCGGCCGGAAGAGACCGCCGGTCGCCCACCATCACCTCGAAGAGCACCACGCGGTCGGGTCGAACCGCAACTCGACGACGCGCCGGGTCGGGATCAGCGAGCGAGGACGCGCTGCGGGCACCGTTCCGCGCCGGCGGTCAGAGGAGCATGAACCGGCCCCCGTCGACCACGAGCGTCTGGCCAGTGATGTAACGGGCGCCGTCACCGGCGAGGAACACGACGGCGGGGGCGATGTCGTGCTCCGGGTCGCCCATGCGCCCGAGCGGAATGCGGCGGGCGAGGCGGGGCCGGAGGCCGGGGTCCTGCTCGGCGGCGGCGGTCATGGCGGGCGTCTCGGCCAGCGGCGACACCACGTTCACGGTCACCCCGAGCGGCGCCCACTCCCGGGCGAGGCTCTTCGCGAAGCCGCGCAGGCCCCCCTTCACGATCCCGTAGGCGGGGAGCATGGTCGAGCCCTCCATGCCGGCCGGTGAGGTCATGAGGATGAAGCGCCCGCCGTCCCGCGGCAGCGCCGGCAGACCGGCTCGGGCGCAGTGGTACGCGCCGCGCAGCGACACCGCGGCGTGATCCTCCCACGCCGCCGCGTCGAGGTCCTCGAGCCGGGTCGGCTCGCTCGACCGGCGACTCGTCGCGTTGTGCACGACGACGTGGACGCCGCGGCGGCCCCGCGCGGCGGCCATCACGGCGCGCACGTCGTCGCCGCGGGTGACGTCACAGCGAACCCAGGCCGCCGAGCCGCCCCGCTGCTCGATCTCGGCCACCGTCTCGGCCCCGTTCTCGCCCGGCGACGCGACGATGACGTCGGCGCCCGCGGCTGCGCACGCGAGCGCGATGCCGCGTCCGACGCCGCGCCCGGCGCCGGTCACGACGACCCCGCGGCCGTCGAGCGGGCCGCTCACGGTGCCATGACCAAGCCGCCGTCGACGGTCACCGTGGACCCGGTCACGAAGTGTCCCGGGTCGCCGGCGAGCATCGCCACCACCGGAGCGACGTCGCGCCGCGTGGACGGGGGTCGACCGAGTGCGGGCGCCTCGATCCCGGGATCCTCGGCGCCCGCCGCGACGAGCGCGACCGGCGGCGCGACGCAGTTCGCGGTGATGCCGTGGCGGCCCCATTGTCGGGCCGCGGACTTGACGAGCGCCCGGATCCCCTCGACCGCCGTGACGTACGGCACCAGCCCCGCCGCGCCGGTGAGGCCGACCGTCGGGGTCACGAAGACGAGGCGGCCGCCGCGGTCGCGCAGCTGGACGAACGACGCCTGCGCGCAGGCGAGCGCGGTCCGGAGCGCCGCCTCGCAGCGGGCGTCCCACGAGGTCTCGTCGGTCTCGGTGAGCGGCGCCGCCACGAGCGCCGCGGGATCGACCAGCGCGTGGACGACGACGTCGAGGGGACCGAGCGCGCCCGTGGCCTCGGCGAGGGCCTGCTCTGCCTCCGCCCGCGAGCCGAGCTGGCTGGTGACGCCGACCGCGGTTCCGCCGCCGCGTCGCACGGCGTCGGCCACCGATGCCTCGGCCCCCGACGGGCCGATCACGCCCACCCGGGCGCCGTGATCGGCGAGCCCGAGCGCGAGGTCGCGCCCGAGACCGTCACCGCCGCCAGTCACGACCGCGACCCGGCCGTGGAGCAGCCCCGACCGCGCCGCCTCGTCCCCCATCTGCGACGCCGCGGTTGCTCCCTTCGGCCGGCCCGATGGGATGCTACGGGCCGTCACGGGAGGGGTCAGCGGTGCTCGACGACGCGCTCGGTCTCGCAGGGAAGGTGGTGCTCGTCGCGGGAGCCGGCGGGGGCGGGATCGGCACCGCGGTGTGCCGGATCGTCGCGAGCGCGGGCGCCCGCGTCGTCGCGGTCGACATCGATCCCGAGCGCCTCGAGCTAGCCAAGCAGGTCCTGACCGAGGTCGGCGGACCGTTCGACGTCGTGGTCGCCGACGCCCGAGACGTGGCGCAGGTGGACGAGGTGGTCCGGGCGGCCGCCGGCCCGCTGCACGGCTTGGTGCACGTCGCCGGGGGACTGCGCCCTGACCAGTGGGGGTCGCTCGTCACGACGCCGCCCGAGACGTTCGGGGAGATCGTCGAGCTGAACCTGGCGTCGGCGTTCGTGACGTCTCGGAGCGTCGCCCGCCGGCTGCTCGAGCAGGGCGGGGGCGGCAGCGTGGTGTTCATCGCCTCGATCGCCGGCCTGTCCGCGCTGCCGTTCGGCGCCGCGTACGCCGCCGCGAAGGCGGGGCTCGCATCCCTCGCCCGCACCGCGGCGCTGGAGTGGGGACCGCACGGTGTCCGCGTCAACGCGGTGGCGGCCGGGACGGTGCGGACCCCGAAGAACCAGGCTGGGAACACCGCCGACGACAGCCCGGGGGAGCGGGTGGCGATCCCGCTCGGGCGCCGGGGCCGACCCGACGACGTCGCCGGCGCGGTGCTGTTCCTGCTCTCGGACCTGGCGTCGTTCGTCTCGGGACAGGTGCTCACCGTCGATGGGGGATCGTCGGCGCGACCGTCCTACCTCGACGAGGACAACCTGCCCGTGTTCGTGCGCGACCCGGCGCTGCGGGCCCGGCTCGGGCGTCCGCGGCCCGAGTAGCCCCGTACGATCCGGCGGTGACCGACGGCGGCCTCGGCGGCCAAGCCGACGAGCGCGAGCTGCTGACCGGCTTCCTCGACTGGTACCGGGCCGTCGTCGAGCGCAAGGCCGAGGGCCTGCCCCTGCCCGAAGCGAGCGAGCCGATGACCGCGTCCGGGCTCACCGTGCTCGGGACCGTCAAGCACCTGGCGGGCGTCGAGCGGCTCTGGCTCCGGTGGCGCTTCGCGGGCGAGGACATCCCGGTCCCGACCGGAGACAACGCGGCGACGTTCCAGCTCGACCCCGTGGACACGGTCGACTCGGTCCTCGCCGACTACCGCCACCAGGTGGACTGTGGACGAGCGGTCACGAACCGGGCGTCCCTCGACGAGGTCAGCGCCCGCGAGCACGAGCTCTTCGGCTCGGTGTCGTTGCGGTGGGTGCTCGTGCACCTGCTCGAGGAGACGGCCCGCCACGCCGGTCACCTCGACCTCATGCGGGAGCGCATCGACGGCCAGACCGGCGACTGACCGCCCGAGATGCTCCGCCGCGTCGCCCCGCTCGACGCCCCGGGGACGGCTCCCCGGGGCCTCGAGCGCCCCGTCCTCGCGACCAGGCGCCGGCGGAGTGGATGCGGGCCTGGGCTGGCCTCATTCTCGGGTAGGAGGTCGGCCCGACCCTGAGTAGCCGCTACTCAACTTGGGCGGCCGGCCGGGCCGTCAGCCATCGGGTGGCCGAGCGCGCGGAGCTCGCGCCGCGACCCCGTGTCGGCGCGGCGGCTCGGTCAGCCGTGCTGGCTGGCAAAGCCGACCATCCGCGCGTAGAGCTCGAGGATCTTCGTCGAGTAGTCGGGATCTGTCGCCCACTTGCCGTTGCCCATGACGTTCCAGAGCGGCGCCGCGCCCTTGTACGCGAAGTGGTCGTACGACGCCGCGGCCGCGTCGGGCGGGCTGCCGAACAGCGCCGGCTCGGGCGGGTGCTTCAGGTTCGCGGCCCGGCTCGCCGGGTCGGCGTAGCTGCGGAGGAGCTGGATCTGGGCCCGCACCCCGTCGCGCGGGCTCGGGAACGCGATCTCGCTGGTGCAGCTGTCGCAGGCGCCGATCCCGGCGAAGTTGCTGTCGAGGGCGTGGCCGAACGAGCCGGTCTCGAGGATGGCCTGCGCGAACGCGAGGTCGCCGGCGACGTGCTCGTCGGAGCCCTCCTGGATGTAGAGCTTGGTGAGGTCCTCGATACTCATCCCGCCGGCCAGGTGCGCCTCCTGCCCGGTCGAGTGGAACCACGCCGCCAGCTGGTCGGCGCTGAGGCGCGCGTCGCCCATGATCGGCACGCCGCCCAGCTGCCCGAGGATCTCTACGTCGCGTGCGCGCACCGCCTGCAGGCTGGCCAGCTCGGACTGCAGCCGCAGCTGGTCGTCGGCGATGGACTGGCGCTCGGCGTCGCGCTGGGCGCGCTCCTGCTGGAGCTCGGCCTCGGCCGCCGACAGCTGGTCGAGCTGGTTGTTCGTCTCGGTGGCGGCCGCGTCCGTGTACTCCTCGCCGCGGCTGATGTCGACCGCGTGCTGCACCCGCAGGACCGCGCCCTGGTTGCCGTGCTGCTCGTACACGGTGGCGGCGCGTCCGCCGAGCTCCGCCTTCAGCTGGTCGATCTGGGCTTGGGTCGCGTTGGCGCGGGCCGTGACCTCCGCCAGCGCCGCCTCGAGAGTGTGGAGCCGGACCTGCACCTCGGCGACCTGGGCCGCGACCTGGTCCAGGCGGGTCGTCGTCTGCGACAGCTCGATGGCGGCCTGGAGCAGCTGGTCGGTGACCGCGGGCGGCGGGCCGGGCGGCGCGGGCGGGGCGGTCTGGGCGCCGGCGCCCCCCGGCACCAGCAGGACGGCGGCGACCGCGGCGGCGACCAGCGACAGCAGGACTGGCCGGCGGCGGGAGTCAGCGGTCAAGGTCGTCACGGCTGGTGCAGGCGATCGCGGAGCGTCCGGTAGCCCCGTCTCACCCCTTCATTGACGACCAACCCGGCCCCGGACTTGACGAGAATCGGCGCCGGCATTGGGCTCTGGGCCGCGGCCGGGCCCATCACGCTCAGTGGCCGCGGCGGCGGCTCCGGGCGCGGCGGGGCTTGTCGGGTGGCGGCGGCGAGGAGGCCGAGTGGTCGTCGGCGTCGCCCGGTACCACGCTGAGTGATCCGTCGATCTCGAGGACGACGAGGCGGCAGCCCTCGGGGCTGCCGACGCCGTGCTCCCGACAGGCCTCGTCGAGCTCCTCGCGGGAGACGTGCTCCTGGCGGAGGCGAGCGTCGATGACCCGGCCGTCGTTCACGAGCAGGACGGGGCTGCCGAGCACCCGCTGCTCGAGCCGGGGCCGGCGGGCCAGCACCCGGCTCAGGGCCCAGGCGGTGATGACGACGGTGCTGGAGGTGGCGAGGCCGATCGGCAGGTTGCCGAGACCGCCGGTCATCGCGTTCTGCACCGCGTTGGAGAGCGCCATCAGCATCGCGAGGTCGTAGACGTTGAACTGCGCGATCTCGCGCCGGCCGGTGAGGCGGAACCCAACCAGGAGGACGACCACGATGATCGCCGTCTTGGCGGCCTGCTCCCCGACCCGGCCCGCGCTGACGGGCGCCAGGGCCAGCACGAGCGTCACAGCCGGAGGCCGCGGTAGTGGCGGCGCGTCTTCAGGACCTGGGTGCCCTGCGGTACCACGCTGATGGTGCCGTCGCTCTCGAGCACGGCCAGGTGCACGTCGCTGACGTCGTCGATGCCGTGCTCGCGCAGCGCGGCGGCGAGCTGTTCGTCGCTGATCCCCTCCCGGGCCATGCGGTCTCGCAGCGGCTGGCCGTCGTGCACGATGAGGACGGGGCCGCCCACGAGGAACCGTTCGGCCCGCCGGTTGCTGATGATGAACCGGTTGAGGCCCCAGTTCATCGTGAGCAGCACACCGGCGGCCACAACCCCGCCACCGAGGGTGTTGTCGTTGTTGATCATCGCGTTCTGGACCGCGTTGCCGAGGATGATGATCATCACGAGGTCGTAGAGGCTGAGCTGCCCGAGCTCGCGCTTCCCGAACACGCGGAGGCCGCCGACGAGGAAGAGGTAGACGGCCGCGGTCTTGGCCGCGATCGTCAGCGCACCGTCGAGGTTCGGGTGGTCGAACACCGAAGCCCAGTGCATGCTCGCTCCGTGATCCAGGGCGGCCGTGGTCCGCACCGACCGCCGGCACCGACTGCGTCCCCGACCGAGTGGCGCCCCGGGCGGTCACCGGCGCGCCGGGGACGCACGTCGAAGTCTGGCCGGCATCGTAGGGGCCCGCCGGTTTCCAGCGCGGCAGGCCGAGGATCGACACCTGGGCCCGGTACGGCACGCGAACCGAGGCTGCGGGGCGCGACGCTGGCGGGGGCAACCGAGGGAGCGGGGCCGAAGGGAGCAACCGATGGCAGCCGAGCAGGACACGGTCGCGATCCTCGGGATCGGCGCGATGGGTCATGGGATGGCCACCAGTACTTTGCGAGCCGGGATCCCAACCGTCGTCTGGAACCGCGAGCCCGACGCGACCCGGGACCTGGCCGAGCGCGGCGCGACGGTCGCGGGGACGGCCGCCGACGCCGCCCGGCGCGCCGCCATCGTCGTCACGATGGTGACGAACGCCGATGCCGTCGTCTCGATCGCCGGTGACCAGGGCATGCTCGGCGCGCTCGCTCGTGGCGCCGTCTGGGTGCAGATGAGCACGATCGGGGTGGCAGGAATCGAAGCGGTCGCCGCGATGGTCGACCGCGAGCGTCCGGACGTGCTGCTCGTCGACGCGCCCGTGTCGGGCAGCAAGGACCCGGCCGAGCAGGGTGCCCTGACCATCTTCGCCTCCGGACCGGACGAGGCTCGCGCACGCGTCGCGCCGCTCTTCGACGCCCTCGGCCAGCACACGATCTGGGCTGGCAGCGTCGGCGCGGGATCTCGGCTCAAGGTGGTCAACAACACCTGGCTTGCGTTCGGGAACGAGGCGATCGCGGCGTCCATCGCGCTGGCGCGACGACTGGGGCTCGACACCGAACGCGTGATGGATGCCCTCCGGGACGGGCCGCTGGTGTCGGCGTGGCAGGACGCGAAGCTGCAGCGCATCGCGAGCGGCGAGTACTCGGCCCAGTTCGCGCTGTCGCTCGCGCTCAAAGACGTCCGTCTCGCCTTGGAGGCCGCCGGCGACGACCGGTTCACGGCGTTCGCCGGCTTGGCCGAGGAATGGCAGCGCGCCGTCGAGCAAGGACTCGGCGACCAAGACCTGACGGTCGTGACGCGGATGCTGGAGGAGGAGGGAGCGGCGCCGTGACGCTGATCGGCTACACGATGATGTGCGAGCAGGCGGGTCCGAAGCAGCTCGTCCGAGACGTCGTCCTCGCCGAGGAAGCGGGCTTCGACTTCGCCGTCATCAGCGACCACTACTTCCCCTGGCTGGACTCGCAGGGGCATGCCCCGTACGCGTGGAGCGTGCTCGGAGCGGCCGCCCAGGCCACTGATCGCATCCCGCTCATGACCTACGTCACCTGCCCGCTCCGCCGCTACCACCCGGCCGTGGTCGCGCAGAAGGCCGCGACCATGCAGCTGCTGTCCGACGGACGGTTCACCCTCGGGCTCGGCGCGGGCGAGAACCTGAACGAGCACATCGTCGGAGGCGGGTGGCCGGTGGCCCGGGTGCGTCACGAGATGCTCGAGGAGGCAGTCGAGATCATCCGGGCGCTCTGGGCCGGCGGGATGGTGACCTATCGGGGCAAGCACTTCGAGGTCGAGTCGGCCAGGGTCTGGGACCTGCCCGGAACCACGCCGCCGATCGGGATCGCGGTCTCGGGACCGGCGAGCTGCCGGCTGGCGGGTCGCCACGCCGACGCGATGATCGCCGTCGAGCCCCGCGTCGAGCTCGGTCGGCTATTCGACGCCGGCGGCGGCGAGGGCAAGCCGCGCATCGGCCAGATCGCGCTGTCGTACGACCCGGACGAGCGCGCGGCGGCGAAGCGGGCGATGGATCAGTTCCGCTGGTTCACGGGCGGGTGGAGAGTGAACGCCGAGCTCCCAGTTCCGGCCTCGTTCGAGCAGGCGGCCCGGACGGTGCGCGATGAGGACGTGTCGGCCCAGATGCCGTGCGGACCGGACGTGCGGCGTCATGTGGCCGGGGTTCGCGAGTTCGAGGCCGCGGGGTACACGCACGTGGCCCTGGTGCAGGTCGGTGCCGACACCCAAGAGCAGTTCATCAGCTGGGCGGCAGCCGAGCTCCTGCCGGCTCTCCGGACCTCATGATCGAATCCCGTTCATGAGGTGGCATCCGGGTGCGGGGTTGATCGGCACCGTCCATGCCCCGACCCATTCCAGCTCGGTCCCGGTGCTGCTGATCGTCGCCGGCACCACGGCGGGCATCTACCTCTTCCTCATCGCGATCCTCCGGCTCATCGGGCGGCGCCAGCTCGCGCAGCTGAGCGTCCTGGACCTCATCGTCGTCCTCCTCTTGGGCAGCGCGGTGGAGACGGCGATGATCCACGGCGACCTGTCCCTCCCCGCCGGGCTGGTCAGCGCCGGCACGCTGATCGTGCTGAACCGGCTGCTGAGCTGGGTGTTCCTCAAGTCCCCGCGGTTGAGCCAGCTCGTCAACGGCGGCCCGATCCTGCTGGTCCACGACGGCCAGGTCCTCGAAGGCCACCTGCGACGGGTCGGCTTGACCCGCCCCGACCTCGACGCCGCGCTGCGCGGCCGCGGCTACGCCGGCCCCGCCGGCGTGCGGGCCTGCGTCCTCGAGACCGACGGGACCATCAGCTGCATCGGTGAGCGCCCGCGATGAGCCCGAGGGCCCGGTCGGGAGCCCTGGATCCCGGCCGCCGGCCGCCATCCACCAGGATGGGGGTCGTGCGGAGCGATCGGCGGACCTCGTGACCCCCCAGGTCCTGGTCGTCCTGGGCGCCGCGCTCGCCTCGGGGGTGGAGATGGTCGAGGCCCTGACCATCGTGCTGGCGGTCGGGATGACGCGCGGCTGGCGCTCGGCCGCGATCGGCGTCGGTGCCGCGTTCCTCACCCTCGCGGCGCTCATCGCCGCCCTCGGCCCCGCGCTCACCGAGATCCCGATCGAGGCACTGCGCGTCGTGGTCGGCGCGGTGCTCCTCACGTTCGGGCTCCAGTGGCTGCGCAAGGCGATCCTGCGCGCGGCCGGTGTGCGCGCGCTGCACGACGAGGACGAGATCTTCGCCCGCGAGGTCGCGGAGTCCAGGCAGGCCGCGCACACGACGCGAGCCAGCCTCGACTGGTACTCGTTCACCCTGGCCTTCAAGGGCGTGCTGCTGGAGGGCCTCGAGGTGGTGTTCATCGTCGTGAGCTTCGGGAGCACCGGGGGTCACCTCGGCCTCGCCGCGGCCGGCGCGGGCGGCGCGCTGGTGGTCGTCGCCGCGGTCGGGGCGCTCGTGCACCGCCCGCTGAGCCGGGTGCCCGAGAACTCGCTGAAGTTCACGGTCGGGATCATGCTGAGCGCGTTCGGGGTGTTCTGGGGCGGCGAGGGCGTCGGCCTGTCCTGGCCCGGCTCCGACCTGGCGCTGCTCGGGCTCATCGGGTTCTTCGTCGCGGTCTCGTTCGCGCTGGTGGCCGACCTCCGCCGCCGCACCGCGGCGGTCCCGACGCCGACCGCGCCGGTGACGCAGGACTGACGTGGGCTGGCTCGGGCGCTTCGCGCGGTTCTGGTACGACTTCGTCGTCGGCGACGACTGGCTCGCGGCCGTCCTCGTCGGTGTCGCGCTCGGCGCGACGGCCGTGCTGGCCGACGGCTACAACCCGTGGTGGCTGCTGCCGGTCGCGGTCGCGGTCGTCCTCGTCATCTCGGTACGGCGCGCCGCGGCCGCCGCGACACGGCATCCGCCGTCGAGCGACACCGAGCCGCTCATCGACCTCTGAGCGGCGCGGCGCGACCGGGCGCGCGCGGCGGCGCCGACTAGCGTCCGCGGCATCGTGACCGCGCCGGACCAGCCGCCGGCGTCCCTCGACCGGGAGACCCGGGACGCCCGCCCGACCGACGCGGGACCCTCTGCCGTCCGGCTGGCGCTGCTCGTGGCGGCCGCCGCGCTGCTCATCGCGGTGACGGTCGCGCGTCGTCACTCGGTGGCGAGCACGCTGCTCGTCCTCGGCGCCGCCGCGACCGGCGGCGGCGTGGCGCTCCTCGAAGCCCGCCGGCCCCGCCTCGGGCCCCGGCCGGTCGTCGCCGCGATCGGGGTCGTGCTGCTCGTCGCGGTGTCGGTCGGGCCGCGCTCGTCGAACGACGTGTGGTCCTACACCATGTACGGCCGCATGGTCAGCGTGCACCACGCCAGCCCGTACGCCCACGTGCCGGCCGACTTCAAGTCCGACCCCTTCCAGCACCTCGTCAGCCCGATCTGGCAGCACCGGGGCTCGGTGTACGGCCCCGCGTTCGTCGCCTACGCGGCGGCGCTGACCTTCGCCGCCGGCGACTCGCGGACGGTGGACCGGCTCCTCTTCCAGCTCGGCGCCGCGCTCGTCGTCATCGGCGCGCTGGCGCTGGTCTGGCGGCGGACGCGAAGCCCGGCCGCGCTCGCGTTCCTCGGCCTCCACCCGGTGTTCGGCGCCATCATCGTGAACAGCGGGCAGATCGACGCGTTCATCGGCCTCGCGATCCTCGCCGCGGTGGTGCTGGTCGCCGAGCGGCGCGGTGCCGCGGCCGGCGTCGCGATCGCAGTCGCCTCCCTCGTCAAGGTGACGAGCCTGGTGGCGCTGCCGCCCGTCCTGCTGTGGGCGTGGCGGCGCGGGGACCGGCGGGTCGCGACGCGCGCGGCGGTGACGACCGTCGGCCTGGTGGGCGTCGTGTACCTGCCGTTCGTGGCCGGGCAGTCGCACGTCCTGTCGGGGGCCGACCACGCCGTGACGCCGGGATCGCCGTGGAACCTGCCGGCCCAGCTGTTCGTCGGCAAGGACGCGGGGCGAGACCTGCCGGGCCTGATGCCGTCGAACTCCACCCTCGACGTGCTCTTCTACGTGTCGCTGGCGCTCGTCGCGGTGCTGGCCCTGGGCCTGGCGTGGCGGTGGGCGCGCGCCGACCGGCTCGAGCTCGCCGCCGGCGCCGCCACCGCGTCGTACGCGGTGGCGGCCGAGTACACGCTCCCGTGGTACGCGGGGTGGGCGTTGCCCGTCGTGACGGAGCGACGCCCGTCTCCGCTGGCGTGGGTGCTGTGGCTGCAGGCGGTGGTGTTGCTGGCGGCGTGGAAGCTGCCCACCCACCACACCGGCGGCGTCGCCGACACCGTGCTGCGGGGCACCTTCGCCTACGCGCTGCCGCTGGTGCTGCTGGTCGCCTTCGCGGCGGCCCGGCACCGCCGCCCGGCAGGGGAGGCGGCCGCGCTCGCCCGGTCGTGACGAGCGGCGCGGCCCCCCGGGGGACGGCTCGCCCGGTTCCCGGCCCGGGGGGTCTGTGCGGGCAGCTTCCGGCCGGGAGCCACGAGCCGCCCCACCCGACGCCTTGCTCTGGAACCCAGCGCCGAGCTCGGGAGGCCGCTTCCCGCGTAACGTAGGCAGCGCCGCATCAGCCCGGCGTAAAGAACCCCCCAGCGGTCGATGATCGCTCTCAGCGCGCGCTCAGGTTTGGGCGTAATGCAACGGGAGCGGCGAGCCGCCGCCCGGCTCGGGCACCGACGACGCGACGGAGCGTGACGACATGGAGACACGAGCGATCGGCGAGCTGCAGGTCTCGGTGGCGGGGCTGGGCTGCAACAACTTCGGGAGCCGAATCGACGAGGACGGGGCCCGGGCCGTGGTGGCGGCCGCGCTCGACGCCGGCGTGAACCACTTCGACACCGCCGACCTGTACGGGGGCGGCCAGTCCGAGGAGTTCCTCGGCCGCGCCCTCGGGTCCCAGCGCTCCGAGGTCGTCGTCGCCACGAAGTTCGGGATGCGCCCGCCCCCGGAGGGGCTCACCGGCGGCGACCCGCAGTGGGTCCCGCAAGCGGTCGAGGAGAGCCTCCGCCGGCTCGGCACCGACTACATCGACCTGTACTGGCTCCACGCGCCGGATCCGAAGACGCCGATCGGCGACACGCTCGAGGCCCTCCAGCGCCTCGTCGACGCCGGCACCGTGCGCGAGCTCGGCTGCTCGAACTTCTCGGCCGAGCAGCTCGACGAGGCGGCCGCAGCGGCCGGGTCGCTCGGCGGGCCGGGGTTCGCGGCGGTCCAGAACGAGTACAGCCTCTTGCACCGCGAGCCCGAGGCGGCGGTGCTGCCCGCCTGCGAGCGCCTCGGCATGAGCCTCGTTCCCTACTTCCCGCTCGCGAGCGGGCTGCTCACCGGCAAGTACGCGGCGGGCGAGCCGCCGCCCCCCGGCACCCGGCTGGCGCGCTGGCCCCAGGACCGGGTCGGCCGGCTGCTGAGCGACGAGCGCTTCGCGGCCGTGGAGCGGCTGCGCTCCTTCGCGACCGCGCACGGGCACACGCTGCCCGAGCTGGCGCTGTCGTGGCTGGCCTCGAACCCGCTCGTGTCGAGCGTCATCGCCGGCGCCACGGCGCCGGACCAGGTGCTCGCCAACGCCGCCGCGACGACGGCGTGGACGCTCAGCGCGGCGGAGCGGGCCGAGCTCGACGAGCTCCTCGACCATCCGGGGCAGGCCGCGTAGCCCGATCCGGCAGGCGCTCCGGGTCCACCGCGGCGCCGACCGGGCTCGGTAGGTTCGAGCCCGTGACGGACCTCCACGTCGGGAAGCGCTTCTTCGCCGCCGCCAACTGGGCCACCGAGCTGCACGCCGCCACCGGCACCCAGTCGCCGTCGGTGGCGCAGGTCCTCGGCGTCGCGTCGCTCGTGCTCGGTGACGGCGGGTCACGGCGCGAGGCCATCGCCGGCATGATCGTCGACGCCACCCGCGGCGCCGAGCTCGACCGCCGCGAGCTGCGCGAACGGGTCGGCAAGAAGACGGCCCGCCTCGTCGTTCTCTGCACCGAGGTCCTGGCCGACCCGGCCCGGCTTGAGGAGGAGACGGACCCGTCGGTGCTGCGCGTGTGCGCGGCGGTGACGGTCCGGGAGGTCCAAGAGCTCGTCCGGGAGGTGCGCCGCCACGGCAGCGTCGCGTTCGCGCGCCACGACGACCCGCCGCCGCAGGTGCTCGACCACTACCGCCAGCTGGTCGCCATCTTCCGGCGCCGGCTGGCCCGCGTGAGCCCCCTCACCCCCGAGCTGCGGGCCGCGGTCGCCGAGCTGGAGCGCGACGCCGAGCTCGAGACCGCCATCGCGGCCTGGCGGGTCGCCCACCAAGACGCCGCCTGAGCGGCGCCGGGCCCGCTACGGGCCGAGCGCGGCCGGCCCGCCGTGGTAGCGGGCGAGGCGGCGCCCGAGGTCGGCGGCCTCGATCGTGGCGGCGGCCCGCCCGACCCAGTCCCCGGCCTTCTCGCCGGCCAGCGGCCGCGTCGCCCACAGCCCGGCCAGCCGCACCACCGCCGGGGCCTGCGCCTCCTCGAGGGGCCGGCCCCCGCCGGGCCACACGTAGGCGTTGACGGTCACGCGCTGCACGAACCGCCGGTCGACCGGCAGGCCCTCGGCGCGCAGGCGGTTCACCACCAGCGACGCCAGCGCGTGGAGCTCGCGGGTGCCGAGGGTGGCGGAGGTCGCGAGCGGCGGCACCGCCTGCAGGAGCGCCTTCACCGAGAACGACAGCCTCGACCCCAGCTTCACGACGCCCTTCGACCAGCGGCCGGCGAAGCGGGCGACGGCCGGGACCACGAAGGTCGTGAGGCCGACGCCGGAGGGGGCCTGGGCCGCCTCGCGGACGTCGGCGGCGGTGTGCACCGGGAGCGGCTCCTCGACCGCCCGCCGCACCGCGACGTCGAGGACCGCCTCGACGAATCCGTGGAGGCTGCCCGCCCAGGCGGGCGGGTCGAGCCAGGCCATCCCGACCGGGGCGGGCGGCTGGTCCGGCGGCGGCTGCTCGAGCGTCATCGAGACCACAACCTACGGCGCCTCGTAGCCAGGCACTTACGCACCGTTCATACGTCCTTCATCCGCAGGGCCGACCATCAGGGCGAGGATCACGCGATGGCCGACCCGTTCCCCGCCCCCGCTCCGCCCCGTCCGTCGGCGGCGGTCGTGCCCGTCGTCCTCGGCGTGCAGGCGGCCGTCCTCGCCTTCGTCAGCGTGGCCTGCTTCGCCGCCGCCGCGCTGCCGCGCCACCCCACCGGCAAGCTGTACAAGCGGCTGCTGCGCGACCGCTACTGGGA
>Ga0073928_10006277_pt1 | contig 16062 bp, 22 predicted proteins | sample PaiPotPPA55metaG_FD_76969 | JGI IMG/M metagenome (GOLD analysis project Ga0073928, IMG submission 76969) | Iron sulfur acid spring bacterial and archeal communities from Banff, Canada, to study Microbial Dark Matter (Phase II) - Paint Pots PPA... ... | reverse complement strand
GACCGGATGTTTTCCATGCTCGACCAACTCGGCGGTGTGGAAGGCTCGGTGCCGAGCTATCCGCCCTATAATATCGAGCGGGCGAGTGAGAACGCCTATCGCATCTCGGTCGCAGTCGCCGGCTTCACCGACGCTGATCTCTCGATCGAGACGAAGGAGAACAGGCTGACGATCCACGGCGAGAAGCAGACCAGCGACGAGGAAAAGACCGGCGACGTGCTCTACCAGGGCATCGCCGCGCGAACCTTCGAGCGTAGCTTCGAGCTCGCCGACTATGTCAAGGTCAAGGGTGCGAGCCTGGAGAACGGGCTCCTACACGTCGACCTCGTGCGCGAGATTCCGGAGGCGATGAAGTCTCGGTCGATCCCGATCGCGAGTTCCAGCAAGCTCCTGGAGGTCAAGCCGACCAAGGTCGCTGCCTGAGGTTCTGATCGGTTGAAATTTGGAAGTGCCCCGATTTTTTCGGGGCGCTTTCGGCTGGGCACAAAGTTGCGGGGGAATATGTACGACGATGATCAGCGACAGCCCGGTCTTGTTGGAAGAGAATCGGTCAGCGCGGCGTGTGTCCACGCCTTGCCAGGGACTACGGGCTATATTTCCTAAATTGGCTTCTTAAGCCGAAGGAAGCGGTCATGCTCCAGACGGTATCGCGGCTCCTTCCGGAGCTTCCGCTATTTCTCATGATCGCCGTCGCTACGCATTTGGTCATGTCATTTGCGCAGACGCTCATGCATTACAAGCTCGGCCACCATCAAATGGGCGGTAGGTTATTCCGCAACCACATCAATTTCCATCACACCTACTATTCCAAAGATCATCTCGTCTCACTGACCTACCTCGGTGACGAAGGCAACAATACGCCCTTCTTCTTCGTTCCTGTGTTTCTGGTAGGAGCGTGTACATATTTTGTATTGCCAGTCGATCTCTTCGTGGTTCAAGTAGTCGCATGTGCGGCGTCGTTCTACGCGCACGTCTTTTTCGACAAGGAATGCCACGTAGAGGGATCGCGACTGCAGCGATTTGCATGGTTCAGACGGAAACAGGAACTGCACTTTGTTCATCACCGGCACGCGAACAGCAATTTCGCGGTGATCCATTTCTTCTGGGATAGGATTCTCGGTACGTACAGAAGACCGGATGCTGGACAGACCCAGAAACAGAAAGCGTCGGAGGATTGATACAGCGGCCTGCACGCGGCGATAGCCCCGGACGATTTAGGAGACGTGAGTGTATCCCAGAAAGGAAGAGTTTTTATGCCGTCGGTCTCGATAAGTAACTTGCACATTGACCAAAGTGACGCATGGAAAGTGCCTGGGGTGCGCTGGCTGACCATTGCGTTGCGTTGGCTATCGTTCTCCTCGACGCAGTCTGCTTCTATGCCTTCAGCCTATTTGCGATGGACACCACCACTCATTTTGTTTGGTTAATTGCAAACGCAGGGGCGTTGGCGTTCGGGCCCGTAATTTGGAGGGAGCATCGGAGACTTTGGACCAAAGGCGTGACCTCGAGCGAGCGGCAAGCCGAAAGGCAACGAGGACAGGAGCGGCGAAAACGCGAAGAACTCCAACACAAGGCAGAGGAGGCCGAACGTCAGCACCAAGCGGAGCTACGAAGAGAAGCCGCGCGACAACGAGGGCAAGCAGAGGAAGGGCGCGAGGCTGAACCGCGGTGTCAACAAGGGCTTGACCGGGCCGCTGCACAATGTCCGACAGAAGAGTGGTGGAGAGTTCTTGAAGTCGCACCGAGCGCAACCAAGGACGAAATCGTCCGCAACTACCGACGAAAGATACGACAATGCCATCCTGATCGGGTGGCAGGGCTTTCGCTGGAGTTCCGTGAGTTAGCAGAAGAACGCAGTAAAGCGCTGAACGCGGCATATGCGCAGGCGATGCGTGCGCAGCGTTAGAGCCTAGTTTTTAGCGAGCGGTATGCGCCCGCCAAAAAGGGATGCGCGCGATCGTCGGCGCGAGGAACACGAGTGACATCGGTAATCCGCTGGATGGAGAAAGTATCCGCCCGATCGAACGCACGCCATACCGTCGGGGAGCAGAACAGCGAGCTACGTATGTGGCACTTATGCCACAACTGCGCAAAATACTCGCATCCAGCTAGACAATGTCGGCACCGCGGGCATGATGATCCGGCACCAACAGAAGAAGAATCGGGGGAGACTCAACCTAATGTGCCTGCGTCGTCAACGCGGTTGGAGAGCGGAGGGGATGTTGGGCGTCCTCTGCATCGCCGTTGCGCTGCTGTGGAGCAGCGCTACCAAGGCTGAGACTCAAGTGTATCTCCTACGCGGCTGGTTTGGCGTGTTCTCGACTGGCCTCGATAGCGTCGCCGCAGAGCTCAGGAGCAAGGGCATCAAAGCCGAGACTGTGGGACATCTGGCCTGGAAGACGACGGTTTCAAACATCATCAAAAATCATGCCTCCGGCAAGAGCGGTCCGCTGGTCCTGGTCGGCCACTCGCAGGGCGCCAATAACGTCATCGATATGGCTCGCCTGCTCCAGCGGGAAAACATTCCCGTCGACCTTCTGGTCACGCTCGCGCCAGCTGGCCAGGACCCGATCCCGGGCAATGTGGTGCGGGCCATCAACTACTACAATTCACCGGGCTGGGGCGCGCCCGTAACCGCGGATGCCGGTTATCGTGGCAAGCTGACGAACATCAATCTCGGCGGCGACATCGGCCTTTATCATATGGCCATTGACAAGGATCCCAGGATCCAGGCCGAAATTGAGCGCGCGATCCTGTCCGTGCCGCAACCGCAGGCGCAGGTGGAAGCACAGGCGAGATAGAGGGCGGAAAATTGCAATCAGGCCGCCCAGTCAGGACAGCAATCGCGAGCTGTTTTGGCCGCGCGGTCCTGTTTGGCGTCTCCATACTTGCGTGCGCAAGCATCGTCGCCAATGCCGCGCCGGTGCGAATCGTAGCGATCGGCGCCAGCAATACCCATGGCTGGTACGTCGGCAACCAAGGAGCAGCGCGCAGCCGGCCCGCCACGGCCTCCGGCGTCCTACTGTCGAGGAACTCCATCACCGGTAGCGCCGGATGCTGCGCGCGCGTCAAGAGCGGCCACCAGCCGCTTCACCCCGAACTGCGGACTCACCAAGCGCGACGCCGGCACGGCTCTTTCGTGCCATAACCCGACATCCCATGAGTCTCCTGGCGCACTGCGAAGTAGGCCAGAGACCCCGCTGACCGCGATACGCCATTTTGGGTAGGATGCGGTGCAGTCCTCGAACCGGGGAGGCACACGCTGTACAATCGTTTTAGACGGCGCGAGTTCATCACGCTGCTTGGTGGCGCGGCGGCCGCGTGGCCACTCGCAGCGCGCGCGCAACAGGCATGTGAAGCAATGGCACAGGACGCACAATGCGTCCGCGAACGCGCCGCGATGGTCGAAACTATTCGAGCCTATGCGCGATACGACGTCAGTCTTTTGGGGTCGCAAGGCATATCGGAGAACGTCCTGGAGGCTGTGCGGCAAACGGAACGCCATCGATTCATCCCCGGGCGTTCTTGCTCGGTGGCATATAGGGACGGGCCGGTTCTTATTGGCCAGGGCCAGACAATATCGCAGCCGTTCATAGTCGCGCTGATGACTCATCTCGCTGCGGTCAAGTTCGACCATACGGTCCTGGAAGTTGGCACCGGTTCAGGCTACCAGGCCGCAATCCTGGCGCGGCTGGTGAGAAAGGTCTGTACCGTTGAGATTATCCCGCCGCTGGCCGAAGCCGCTGCCAAGGTGCTGAGAGACCTCGGCTATGACAATGTGAGTATCAAGGTCGGCGACGGTTATCGCGGATGGCCGGAATGCGGTCCTTTCGACGCAGTGATCGTGACAGCCGCACTTGGGCATGTTCCGCCGTCGCTGATAGAGCAGCTCAACGTCGGTGGCCGGCTCGTCATGCCGCTAGGGTCTGCCCATGCGCCACAGCAGCTCACCGTTGTCGAGAAGATCGCACCGAGCGAGACGCGGACGCGCTCCATTATCCCTGTACAGTTCGTGCCGTTTACCCGGTCGCGGGATTGAATGCCGACTACGAAAGTTGAGCGGATCACCGCTGACTGACCATTTTCAGTTTGATATACTGAATTGGTTTGGCCGGCGGCGCGCCCAGCGCAACCCAGGGTCATCTTTCGAATGAAGGCCATCGCCTCGGTAGCGCGGCGCAGTACGCCTGGCGGGTTCACGCGTATGCGCAGCTCCGGATCGATCGGAAAGTCAGGCATGCGACATAAACCCACCCTTCCGGACTAAGTTCCATGCAGGCAGCCGAACTTTGTTTCTCCCGTGCTTTGGCGTCGTCGCGGCAGCGGAAGACATCCGAGCTACCGGGCTCTGTCCCTCTGAAATACAACGGATACCGGCAGGGGCTATTTCAGAGCGCTGCGCGCGGACTCCGGTCGCCCCGCGGCGCGACATATTCACCCCACTGGAGTACCGCTGCTTAAATTTGGGCAGCCGCCGTCACCTTTCCGCCAACCTTCAGGAGTGGCCTAACCCCTGCGGCGCGAGAGGGGGCTCTGAGTGATGGGGAGCGTACCTTGACCAGATTCATCCTCCATATCTTGCTGTATTGTTGCACGCTCGCGTTCGTTACGGGGGTCGTGATCGCTGCCGCGAAGCTCATTATTTAAGAAGCTTGTGCGGGACCAGCGCCTAGCGAAGCGGACGATGGGCCTTGGATCAGTGACGGGACGCGCCAAATTGGTCTGGCGCGGTGGGCGGTCCGCCTTCACATAATGAAGGCGAGCAGTTCAACGGCAGCAAGCCCGATGACCAGCAGTGCAAGCGTTACTGAGTCGTGTTCGAGCCATGTGTGGACGGCTCCGGGTTGGCAAGGAAACTCTTCACGTCGCGTTGCTGGTCGGTGCAGCCATGTGTTTGGCCTGTTTGCGCGGTTCACATGACCGCTGGCCATAATGCCCTCCGCGGATCAGGTCCCAATCAAAAGCCCGCATTCGATGATGCAGTGGGTGGGATTGCCGTGCAGCAGCACGATGGGGTCGCCCTCTCCCACCTCCACGTACGCCATCTCGCTGCCGAGGACCCGCCGCCGCTGCTTTTGGTACGGAAATGCCGCAGAGATCATGTTCGCTTCTAATGCCGCAGAGATCATGTTCGCTTCTAATGCCGCAGAGATCATGTTCGCTTCTCCTGTAGTAGCCGACTATCATCGGCGCGCCCACGTACCCACAACCATGATAGCGATGTTGGAATGTCTGCTGCTTCCAGAACGCGCCTCGAAGGAAGGCAAGACGCTCTCCGACATGGCCAACGAACTGGTCGAGATCGGTCTGTTCGATCTGAAGGAAGCGGAAGAATAGGAGACCAAAATGAAAAGAATACTCGTTGTACTGTTCATAGTCGGATTCGTGTACGTTGACCATATATCTGGTCCACTCCTACCGAATGATTGGTATTGTATTTTGAGAGCCGGAACTGTCTCTCGCGAATCGTATACCTGCGAACACAAGTCCTTATGGACGGGTTGGACTCGCAATGAGGCCACTGATAAGTTAAACAAACTGATAAAAGAGTGGGAAGGGAAAGAAAATAAGTATTTTGATGACAAAACTTCTTGACAATAACACTCATGGAATACGTCTGGAATTCACTAAGCATCCTCGCGCATCTGCGGCAAGGGGAGCGAACGCGAGGCCAGTCCCGTCATAGAAGATCGCGCAGCTAGGGTCTATATTAGGGTCATGAACGCGAACTGCTGTCACGACTGCCATAACGACGATCCGCTGCGTGGGAATCCTACTTACCGGCGAGTCTTGTGGATTGTTCTAGCCATCAACGCACTGATGTTTGCCGTGGAAATCGGAGCGGGTCTCGCGGCCGGGTCCGCATCGCTTCAGGCCGACGCCCTCGATTTTCTTGGCGACGCAGGCAATTACGCGATCAGCCTCTTCGTCGTGGGTATGGCGCTGCGGTATCGCGCGATGGCGGCTCTCGCGAAGGGGAGCACCATGGCGGTCTTCGGGTTGTGGGTTCTCAGCATCGCGGGTTGGCATGCCTGGCACGGAACGTTGCCTCAAGCATTCACCATGGGTGCGGTTGGTTTTGCGGCCTTGGCAGCAAATGCAGCGTCATTTGGGTTACTGTGGAGCCATCGTGCGGGCGACGCCAATATGCGTTCGGCGTGGATTTGCACACGCAATGATGTTCTTGGAAATCTCGCCGTGTTGCTGGCCGCATTGGGGGTGTTTGGCACTGGCACAGGCTGGCCCGATGTTTTGGTAGCAGCGATCATGGCCAGCTTGGCGGTGCAAGGGGCGTTCACTGTTATTCGGCAAAGTCGTGTCGAGCTGCAAGGCGCCGGGCGTCCAAACGCATTTGCCCGCCGGGTGGGGCATGGCTCAACAGCGTGAATCGGAAATCCGTTCTCGCTTGCCCTTGGATGTAGGCACTGCCAACACTGAGCGTACGCCGTGCCCGCGCTTACGAAATGTCACCGAACGAAGCTGCCTTTGCTGCGGTGCATGAGTCCGGTTCTGGCACACAAGAGGCGTCCAAAACATGCTCCTTAACGTCTGTTGATTGAGGAGCACCGGACTCAAACCTGGACGCAGTTTTGGGGCCGCCCTGCACTCCGTGTGCAAAATCATTCTGACGCCCGCTGACTGATCGTCATCAATTCGATATCCTGCTGTGCCGGGTCCCGGCTTGTGAGGAATCGGATGCAATTCGATCGAATGAAACGACGCGAATTCATCACGTTGGTGGGCGGTGCGGCGGCATGGCCGCTGGCGGGCGCGCGCAGCAGCCCACGGTGCCACTGGTCGGGCTGTTGGCCGGTCTGCGTAGGCAACCGCCCTCCGACGGTCCGTTATCTTTCGGAAAATCCTGGCAGCCACCGCATGCGCGGCTTGCGGTGATTCGGAACAACCAAAGATGCCTTCGCTTGACACCGCCATAATCGTACTTGCCGGGATCGCTGTTTGCGGCCTTTGTAAATGGTTCCCTGGCATACGGCTTTTCCTCGGTCACCGTGCCAGCTCGGACGCGCGACAATCGAGAATAATGCTGTTCCCGAAGGCTGTCTTGCAAGCAGAGTTTGCGGCCAACGCTCCGCTACGCGAGGTGCTGGCGATCAAGCGACAGCGCTTGCGGGCAAAGCGGCTAGCAGCGAAGCAGCGGGCTACCCACGCTCAGGAATAACCTCACCCCGTCAACCATAGTCTTCATGAAAAACGGGGCGGCCTGGAGGCGCGACCCGTCACACGTGCGTCAAGGCATGATGGGCAGGTCGCTGCTCCGGGGCTCTTGGGCCGGGCAGCAGGCCTTGCCGGTACGGGATTAGCGCGGTCAACGTGGAGTCGCCCGCGATCCAACCGGGTCGTGAAGCCGCCGCTCGCGGTCACCGTCACGATCGCCTCTTCGTAATCTGTGGTGCGCTGCTGCGGCAGCGGCTTTAAGAGCGGCACGCTCGATCTCAATCAGCTTGCGCCGTCGCGCATTGTGCCGGCCGACTACCTCGTCGACGAACTGCCGGTAGGCATCGAGGTTGGCAAAATCGCGCGATCCTCGCAGCAGCAGCTGATCGTGAAGCGTCTTCTTGAGGATGCCCATGTGGGCTCTCGATCGCGCCGTTCTCGTGCGCCGGGCCGGTGTTGTTGCGCGTCGGCGTCATCCGGTAATGCGCGCACAGCGCTTCGTAATGGCGCGTTCATACGCGGCGCGTCGGTTGTTCGACTCAACCCATAGGCACCATGCTGACGTAGCTCAATGGCAGAGTACTCAGCGGTGAACCGGGTGATTCAGGTTCGACTCCTGACGTCAGGCCTTGATCAGCGCTGCACGCATTGGCGATTTCCTCCGATGACTCAAAGGTTGCCGAAATCGACGAGGTCGCGGCCGGCGAGTGGGCCGCCCGCCTGTTGTAAGCGGCCGCCAGTCGCGAGTCGCCAAGGTAGACCGGCGCGAAGCCGAAGCTCTCGATCACGCTCTTGACGAATTCGGTCGGCTCTGGGTGATCCCCGGAGACGAAAATGACGCGGCGGCCACCATTCTTTATGGGCCCTTCATTGAAGCGAGCGGTGACAATCGAATTGAACGCCTTCACGACCCGGGCGCCCGGCGCCAGGCCGGCTACCACTTCGCTCGCCCCCTTGCCACCCAGGTCGGCCAGCACGAGTTTGGGGCTGTACGCGATGAACGGATTTGTTGCGTCGATGAGTACTCGGCCGTTCCACGCTGGCAGGCCCCGTAGCGCGTCCTCGACATTCGGCCAGGGAACGGCGAGCAGGACATAGTCGAGGCTTGCGGCCTCCTCGACCGTGGCCGCCGACGCTCCGTGCCCAAGCTCCTCAACCTTGCTGGCAAGAGAGTCTGGACCACGTCGACTGCTCAAGACTACTTCATGCCCGGCCGCCAGGGCTTCCCGCGCGAACGCAAGTGCGACCGTGCCGGCCCCGATCGTTCCGAACTCCATGATCCGGCCCCCTAATCTTTCGAGAAATCGATAAGAACAACGCCGGCTCGGCCTGGTCGACCGACATGCGTGACGCCGTCGGCGATCCGGGATGGCGGGTACCGTTCGGCAACCTCGAACAGAGTTCCGGGCTCGTGCGCGAGCCGCTCTGCGAGCGCAGTGTCGGCTTTGCGCTGCTCCGGTGGCTGCTGCATCCAACTGCTGAGCACCACGCCCTTGAGCGTGAGGGAGCGGGGCGGAAATAGACGGATGTCGCTCGTTTCGCCGCCGAGTGAGCCGAAATTAACGACGGTCCCGGTCCGTTCCGCCAACAACTCCGCGACGTCGCCCAGCAGACGCCCGCCGACGCCGTCGACCGCGACGTGGATCTTCGCCCCATCGGCGGCAGCCCTGGCGCGGTCCTTCCAGCCCGCAACGTCCGTCGCGAAAATTGGGGACCCTGGCAGAATCCCGGAGAGCTTCGCCGCGCCAGCTGCTTCGGACCAGTCTGATGACCTTCACGCCCCGGTCCGTCAGAACCTTGCTGAGGAGGCGCCCGACAGCGGATCCTGCTCCAGTGAGCAGCACGACGACCCCGGTACGCGCGTCCGGGGGAAGGGAGTCATGCGCCATACGGATCACCTCGAGAGCCGTGACCGTATTGATCAGCATCTGCGCGCCGATTTCGTCCGGAATTGAGTCCAGCAACGGCACCACGGAGCTAGCCGGAACGACGACTTCATCCCTCCAAGAGCCTGGTGCGGGGAAAAAGGCCACTCGGAGGCCCTGCTTCAACCCTAGACCAGGATCGATCCGGGCACCGACCTCGCTCACGACGCCGGCGCCTTCGAATCCGGGCACCCGCCCAACGGAGCCGATTGTCGGCGGCGTTCCGAACGCTGGCGAGCCCATGATTCCGAGCAGATCGCCCGGATGGATCGGTGCGTAAGATACGCGTACGCGAACTTGGTCCGGCCCGAGCGATGCGGAAGGGCTGCCTTCGACCCGAAGCACCTGCGCTGGTTCTCCAAGTTCGTGATGGACGATTCTTCTCATGTGAATCTCCAACGGCTAGGCGCCGGGCGTCAGATGAGCCCGGTGCGCTTCGACAAAAGCACGAACAGCGATGGGCTCATGATCGATCGAAGACGTGCGTGGTCCCGATGGCTTAGATATTCTCCACTGGATCGGACCGGGATCGATGTTCTTTGTGCCGCTCGGGTCCATGTTGCAGCCAAAGAAAAAGACGCCGGCGATCCGCGCGGGGGCGTTCCGGGTCGCATCACGCCCACATAGAAGAGCCGCCGGCAACACCGGCGACTTCTCCTTTAATTGCGTAATAAACGGTCATCACGCCATCATTCCTCAACATCAAGGTACACGCCAGCCAATCACGGTTGCTTCGATGCGGATGCCCGTATCCACGCTTTGCCACGCGCCGCTACTCAATCGGCAAAGGAACGGAATTACGTAAGTGCCGACATGGTCCTCACAAAGGAGCTCAAGTGGCTGATCAGCTGGTGGATCGCCTTCATGAATGAAAGCGCTGATGCGCTGATGCCGTGTTGCCATCGGCCGGTGTCCCTTAAAGAGTGTGCTTATATATAAAGTCCGAGTGGAGGAACGAAAGAAACTAATTTAGGCTAGATCTGCATTACCAGATCCGTCGTTGTAGAGAGCCAGAGGACATAGGCCCAGGTCGCCGCTACAACACCGGATGAGCGAAGGCCGTCTGCGTCTCCCGTACAATGACCGGCCGATGTGTCGCCCACGGGACACCAGAACCACGTCAGCGCCGCGCACGCCGGGGAAGGCATCCGAGCACTGTACCCACGAAAAGTCTCGGGTGCCAAAATGTTATGGAAAAGCAAGGAGTTCAGCCGAGATTTCAATCGCCACAAGAGTGCGCGCAGCGCGTCCTTCGTGGCGATGATGCAGACCACCGACCTCCGGGAACGCGATATCTTGCCTGTGGCGGGTCGTTCGAGCTGCAAACCTTCAGGCTCGAGTGGAGGAGATCCTCATGCGCGTGAGGGGTCAAACTTGCACGCCGATCGGGGGGTAACTTTGGGTGCCGATTGACACCGCGGACTTCGTCAATGGGCCGCTAAGCCTTCTCAAGCAGCGAACGGTAGAGCGACACGTAGCGGTCGGCCATTCGGTCCACCGTGAAGCGGGCCTTGACGGCGGCGCGGCAGCTGGCGCGATCGATCTCACCGATCCGTCCGATGGCTTCGACGGCCTCGTCCAGGGTGTCGACCAGGAAGCCGGTCACCCGGTGCTCGATGAGTTCGGGCATCGAGCCCCGTTTGAAGGCGATGACCGGGGTGCCGCAAGCCATCGCCTCGACGACGGAGAGGCCGAACGGCTCGTCGAAGTTGATCAGATGCAACAGCGCGCGGACCTCGCCAAGCGTCCTGGCTCGCGCAGATCCACCGACCGGCCCGAGATACGCTACCCGCTTGCCGTCGATGGCCGGGGCGATCCGCCGGTTAAAATAGTCCTGGTCCTGGATGATGCCGGCCATGACCAGCCTCCGGTCCGCACAGCGCGCCGCCTCGATCGCCTCCGCCGCACCCTTGTCGGAATGGATACGGCCGAAGAACAGCAAGCTTTCCCCGCCGGTCGGGTCGAACGGAAAGTTGTCGAGCGGAATGCCGTGGTGAATGGTAGCGGCGTAATTGAGGCTCGGATGGCGGTCGGCATCGCTGATTGAGACGTAGGAAACCCGGTCGTTGTACCGGGCGAAGACGGGAACGATCCGTTCGGAGGAGAAGCCGTGGATGGTGGTGACCATCGGCGTCGCCACAAGGCGCGAGAAGGCCAGAGGAACGAAGTCCGCCTGGTTGTGAATCAGATCGAACTCGCCGGCGCGTTCGAAAACATGCGCGGCGTGCAGCAGCTCCCAGACCTTCGCATCGATCGATGGATCTTCGGAATAAGGCCTCGGGCAAACGGCGGCGAGGGTGCCCGCAGTCTCCGAATCGGCGGTCGCAAACAGGGTGACGTCCACGCCGCGCGCCACAAGTGCCTCGGTCAGCAGGCTGGTGACGAGCTCCCAGGGGCCATAATGGCGCGGCGGGGTGCGCCACGAAATCGGGCCCAGCATAGCGATGCGCACGGAATATCCTTCATGTTCCGGGGTCAAGCGTCATCGCTGCCTGCGTGAGAATGAGGCATTGGCCCCGTCTATGTGAGCTGTTGGCGGGTGCGATTATGACCCCTTCGTCGGGCCGCAGTACGAGATTGGAGTCTTGACCGATCGCAGATCCGTCCAGCGTGGACAGCAGCACCTTCCCTCCCCGCGCCCATGACCATCTCTGCCGCACGCGTCTCGAAGATATCGAGCAGATTCCTGTGACGACCTTCGAAATTCTTGACCACGTCGCTCAGTTGTTGCGCGGCAGCTGCTGCATCGAGCTGAAGAACTCTGCCGACCATATGGTTGACCCGGGTCTTATCGGTTGGGTTGATGTCTCGGGGTTCAGTCGCCGGTTTGAAGGGTCTGACGACAACCCTGGCCGGATCCGGGCGCAGATATAAGATCTGACGGTTCATGAATCGGGATTGCGACAAAGAGGCTCCCTGGGGTTGTTCAAGATGCGATCGTGCGAACGGCGCTGGGTACCAATTTAGACAGGGGTTTCATTCGGCCTATCGCAGCAGTGCGCTTGAGCCGGCGTATTTCCACAAGACCGAGAAGATACGATAGCACTGATTCTGCACCCTTGTTCTCATTGGGTCGATCCGGATGGAGCCCATCCGAACAGCGGCCCGTATCGGGATCGATCAGTGTCGTCTGCAGGTCGTTTTCGCCTAGGAACCAACCGAAGGCGCGCATTGCCCCTGCCGGCCACTCCGTGCCGTCCTCCGCCCGCCACGCAGCAAGGCAAGCAGAAATCGTCGCTGACGCCTCGACTGGCTGCTGATCAAACGCTTCGGGTTTCTGGCGGAGCCTGCCGAAGCTCTTGGTCCCAACTGGTCTGAAACATCCCGATGACGTGGTCTGAAGCGACATGAGCCAACGAAGCGATCGGAGGCCAACCTCGACATACGGTCGCGTCTGGGTCGTCAGGCCCGTTTGGATCAGCGCCTGGGGAAGGCGCGCATTGTCGTATGCGAGTAGATCTTCAAACCAGACCCAATCTTTGGTTTCCATTGCAGAAAACAGGGACATCAACCTATCGGTTAATAGTCTGCGCACGCGGTTGGCGAAGAGGTCTCCACCGACCAGCGTGCAATAAGCGTCTAACCCTAGGAGCGAGAAGGCCCAGGCCCGTGGAGACGAGAATTCCTCGACGGTGGGAAGCGCGGTCTTGAAGAGCGCCGCAGCCCATCTGCGGCGAGATGGATCAGTGTCCTGGCGCGCGCATTCGGCCAATGCCCAAAGCGTCCTGCCATGACTATCTTCCGAGCCCGACTCTTCCAACCATCGTCGGTCGTAGCTCATAAAGTTTCGGAATCGACGGGTGTCTGGGTTCCATGCGTGCTGGATGAACGCTGCAAAGCGTGTAGTCATTGTCTCCGATAATTGCGCTTCACCAGAGTTTGAAAGTGCGCAAGAGAACAGTAGGGCGCGAGCGTTATCGTCGACACAGTAGCCATGGGAGCGATCTGGTATTGAATGAACGGCGTGTTGGATCATGCCCGTACTATCGCAGAGCGAGAGGAAATGCCCGATCCGCATCTCCGGTATGATGTGTCCCTTGCTCCCAGAGACGATCGCATCAATCGGAAGCGATATTCCAGGTCGGATATTTTCGCGTGCAGTCTCGAAGACCGTAAGATAGCGCTTCGCTGTTTGTACCCAAGTCATCGATCGGCTCGCCGCGTAAGCGCCTTTGCGCATGGCGTGACGGCGGACGTCGTTTGTCAGCAGGCCGGCGATCTCGGTGCTCACGGCTTTGGCATCCCCAAAAGGAACGAGAATGCCACGCCCGTCACTCAGCAGTTCCTTGGCGTGCCAGTAAGGTGTTGATACGACCGCCCTTCCCAATCCGAAGCTGTAGGCGAGTGTGCCCGATGTCGTCTGGGCTACATTGAGATAGGGCGTCACGTAGACGTCGCACATCGAAATGAAGTTTAAGAGTGTGGCATGATCTACGAACTGGTTAAAGAAGACGACATGATCCCCAATGCCAAGCTCCCGCACCTGCGCAGTTAAGCAATCGCGATAAGCCTCGCCCTGATCTCGCACAAGGTTCGGATGGGTTGCGCCGAGAATAACATAGACGGCGTTTGGGCATGATTTGATAATACTCGGCATGGCATCGAGCATGATCTCTATGCCTTTGTTTGGCGACAGGAGACCGAACGTTAGAATAATTGTCTTTCCTCCGAAACCGAATTCCGCTTTGGCATGGTGCGTCTCGAGAAACGGAAAATCTGGTATTCCATGCGGTATAACTTCAATCTTGTGAGCTGGCACGTCATGAACGGACCGGAGTAATTCGCGAGCTGTTTCTGACATGATGACGATCTTCGCCGAAGTATCTATGATCCGACGCATCACGTCGCGCTGGATGGGCGTCGCATCGGCGAGCACCGTGTGAAGTGTCGTGACAACCGGCATTTCGAGGCGCGATAGGAGATCAATGATATTGCCGCCGGCCTCGCCACCGAAAATTCCGTATTCGTGTTGAAGGGAGACAACGTCGAAACTTGCATTGTTCAAAAGTTCGGCACCCTGAACATAATCGTCGATCATCTCTTCGCGGACCTGAAAGCGTACTGCCGGCGGATAGTCATAGGTGCAACCGGGGTTCGTCATGGCGACGACGCAAGTCTCAAGATCCTGGTGAGATGTCAAGACCGCTCGATGTAGATCATGGGTAAAGGTAGCAATTCCGCAGCGACGCGGAAGATGATTGCCGATGAACGCCACACGCTGAAGTGCTCTCATTTAGTTGTTTCCAAGGAGCGAAGCGGTGATTGTCTCTCCCGACCTGCGGCAGCTGGTGTTCCACTTCGTGATGATCAAGCCGACGCACTACGATGACGATGGATATCCGATCCAATGGTTCCGCTCGGCCATTCCCTCCAACACGCTGGCATGCCTGAACGCCCTGGCGGAGGACGCACGCGGCCGGAACGTGCTTGGACCTGATGTCGAAATCCGCCTGCATACCTATGACGAAACCAACCGGCGGGTCCAGCCGGACCGGATTATCCGAGAAATCCGCAAGGCGGGTGGCAAGGCGCTGATCGGTCTTGTCGGCGTGCAGTCCAACCAATTTCCACGCGCCGTCGATCACGCCCGTCCGTTCCTTGCCGCCGGACTGCCGGTCTGCATCGGCGGCTTCCACATTTCAGGCCGCATCGCCATGTTGCCGGAAATGCCGCAGGACATGCGCGAGGCCCAAGCGCTCGGCATTTCCTTCTTTGCCGGCGAGGCTGAGGAAGGGCGCTTCGACGAGGTGCTGCGCGATGCCTGGAACGCAAGGCTTGCGCCGCTCTACAACCACATGGGACAAGCTCCCCAATTTGCAAGGGAAGCCACCGCCGATCCTGCCACGAAAGCACATCCGCCGAACCTCCGGATCGCTGTCGAGCATGGATCTCGGACGCGGCTGTCCGTACCAATGCTCCTTCTGCACCATCATCAACGTGCAGGGCCGCAAGAGCAGATTTCGTTCGCCGGACGATCTCGAGAAAATCGTCCGTGAGAACTATGCCCAGAGCATCAGACGGTTTTTCATCACCGACGACAATTTCGCCCGTAACCGCGATTGGGAGCTGCTGTTCGACCGACTGATCGAGTTCCGCGCTGGCGATTGCCTGAAAATCGGCTTCACCATCCAGGTCGACACGCTCTGCCACAAGACCCCGAATTTCATCGAGAAGGCCGCGCAGGCAGGCGTCCGCCGGGTGTTCATCGGACTGGAGAACATCAATCCGGACAATCTCATCCCAGCCCAAGAAACGCCAGAACAAGATCACCGACTACCGGCAGATGCTGCAGAAATGGCGCGAGCACGGCGCCATCACCTGTGCCGGCTACATCATCGCCCCGTTTTGCGCTGGCAGAATTATTCCGGCTGGAGCAGCAATCCTTCCAGCTGCGCCCACCAGCGAAAGGTCTTTGCGGCTTCGCCGGCCTCCTGTTCCGTCGATGCGGCATTGAGACGGCGCAGAATCAAATCCCGCGTCACCGGCCAGCGGCCGATATATCCCCGCAGGAAACCGGCCGCATCATCGAGCGATCGAATGAAGACGATCGGCGTTCCGGCAAGCTGTAGGGGGAGGTTCGAACGGAGACATCATGCGAACGCCCTGAGTTGAGCCCCGTCAGCAAGTGTCAGGCTTTCCAAAACGGCCCAGGGGCGCCCAGGGCCTTCGTCGTTCTCGGTCGGTTAGAAGTCCATGCCACCCATGCCGCCCCCAGGGCCCGCCCGGCATCGCCAGGCTCTGCTTCTTCGGCAGCTCTCGGCGACCATCGCCTCGGTTGTGATGAGCAGGCCCGCCACTGAGGCCGCACCCTGCAGCGCCGCGCGCACCACCTTGGTCGGATCGCTGCTCATGTATCCTCGAAATGTGCCGGCAACTGTCCCGTCTTGAAGATGATGGTGGGTTCGTCGTCGTAATCGCCCAGTTCTGCGTCGCCCGCCGTGGAGAAGGCGACGACACCTGCCTT
>Ga0073928_10006276_pt1 | contig 16065 bp, 10 predicted proteins | sample PaiPotPPA55metaG_FD_76969 | JGI IMG/M metagenome (GOLD analysis project Ga0073928, IMG submission 76969) | Iron sulfur acid spring bacterial and archeal communities from Banff, Canada, to study Microbial Dark Matter (Phase II) - Paint Pots PPA... ... | reverse complement strand
GAGCACGGCCGATTCCTTGGCGGCGGCGTCCGGCAGGCACAGCACGACCAGATCGACCCCGGCCATCACATCGCGGCGGGCGGCGGGGTCCTTGCGGTGCTGCGGCGCGATGCTCTTCAGCGCGATCTGCGGCATCGCTTCGAGGCGGGCGCGGATGCCGAGACCGGTCGTGCCGGCTTCGCCGTCGATAAACACCGTGGGCCGGTTGCTCGCCATCGCTGAACTCCTCTCAACAAAAAACCCCACCGGGCGCATCCGCCGGCGGGGTTCCGCTCCATGCCGAACCGGGTCTGATCAGGACCGGATTGCGACCTCGCTCCACCGATCCCCTGCCCGCCCGGCATGACATGCCCGGACCCCGCCGCAACTGCGGCGTCGGCGTCGGACAATGCGGGCGGCGATCGACATCATGGCCATACGGTAGCAGGGCCGAAGCCGATTGGGAATGGCTTTACCCACGACTCCCATCATGCGCGTACTATACCACATCAATCCGGTTTTGTCAAGCAAAATAATGTAACCGTCAATTTAGCGGGGCTCCAGCCCCCGCAGCACCAGTGCTCCGGCCTTCCTCGCAATTCATAGATCGTCGCCGTGCAGCAATTTTTCAATCGCGTCCTGATCCGCGCAATTCAACACCGCCGCCGCGGCGCGGCGGCTGAAGCCGGCCCGGGCAAACGCCGCCAATTCCCGGGTGCGGTCAGGGACACCGCCATCGCGCCGGTACGGGCCGAGGCGGCGGCGGCGGGCAAAGGCGCAGGCGGCGGCGAACTCCGGGTCGGCCGCCGCTTCCGACAATGCGGCGATCGCCGTCGCGGCATCGTCGGCGCCGACCCCCTTCGCCGCCAGCGCGGCGCGGATCGTGCGCAGCGACTGGCCGCGGCGCAGCCGCTCGCGCGCCCGGCCGGCGGCATAGGCGGCGTCGTCGATCAGCCCGGACGTACGGTAGCCGGCGACGAGCGCGTCGATGTCAGCCGCGGTTTCGGCCGTCATCCTATGGTCCGGGCCGAGCCGCCGCCGCTCCCGCCGCGACAGCACGCGGCGCAGGTTCTCGGCCGTGCTGGCGAAGCGTTCGAGATAGCCGAGCGCCCATCTCTCAAGCAGCGCGGCATCGATCGACGCCGCGCCGGTCGCACCTTCGACAATCGCTCGCCGCGGCCCCGCCATTGTCCCCTATGATACTCCGAACCGCGAGTTTTCGGGATTTCGGGTGAACGAGACCGGGCCGTCCTTCGGCGCCAACAGCGACCCGCGGCTGCGGGTCCTGATCCCGCTGATCGTCGGCTGCGCCTTCTTCATGGAGGGGCTCGATTCGACGATGATCGCGGTGTCGATCCCGGCGATGGCGAAGAGCCTCGGCGAGAGCGCGCTGCGGCTCAACCTGGTGATCACGACCTACCTGTTGAGCCTGGCCGTGTTCATCCCGGTCAGCGGCTGGATCGCCGACCGCTACGGGACGCAGCGGGTGTTCTGCGCCGCGGTGCTGATCTTTGCCGGCGGCTCGGCGTTGTGCGGGCTGGCGACGAACCTGCCGATGCTGGTGGCGATGCGGGTGATCCAGGGCTTCGGCGGGGCGATGATGACCCCGGTCGGGCGGCTGATCCTGCTGCGCAGCTTTCCGCGCGCCGGGCTCGTTTCGGCGATGAACTGGATGACGATCCCGGCGATGATCGGACCGATGGTCGGCCCCGTCGTCGGCGGATTTCTGACCAGCTACGCCTCGTGGCGCTGGATCTTCTACCTCAACATTCCGATCGGCGTGATCGGCGGGATTTTGGCAGGGTGGCTGTTCGAGAATTTCCGGGCGCCGGCGCCGACCCGATTTGACCTTACGGGGTTTGCGATCGCCGGGGTCGGGCTGTTCCTGTTCGAGTTCGCGATCGAGAATGTCGGCCGGCCGATGATTGCGCCGGCGATCGGCTATGCGCTGTTCCCGCTCGCCGGCGCGGCCCTGCTTCTGTACCTGTGGCACGCGCGCCGGACGACGGCGCCGGTGCTCGATTTCGACCTGTTGAAGATCAAGACCTTCCGGATCGGCACCCTGACCGGCGGCATCTGCCGCATCGGCCTCGACGGCACCCCGTTCCTGCTGCCGCTGCTGTTCCAGATCGGCTTCGGGCTGAGCCCGGTGCAGGCCGGCCTGTTGAGCTTTTCCTCGACGCTCGGCGCGATGTTTGTGCGCAGCTTTTCGCGTGCCGTGCTGCGCACCTTCGGCTTCCGCCGCACCCTGGTCGGCGGCGCGGTGCTGTCGGCCGCGGTCGGCGCCTCCTATGCGCTGTTCGATGCCGCCACCCCGGCCTGGATCATCGTCGCCGGCGTGCTGGTGGGCGGCTGCATCCGCAGCATCCAATACCTGGCGCTGAACACGATCAGCTATGCCGACGTGCCCTCGGCGATGCTGAGCCGCAGCACCAGCGTCAGCGGCGTCGTGCAGCAATTGGCGCGCGGCTTCGGCGTCGCGATCGGGGCGGCGCTGCTCGCCCTCGTCGCCGGGTCGGAGCAGGTCACCACCAACGAGTTCCGGATCGTGTTCGTGTTGATAGCCTTGATCCCGCTCTATTCGGCCGCCGGCTTCCTGCGCCTCAACGAAGCCGATGGCGCCGAGGTCAGCGGCTACCGGCGACCGCCCGCAATTCAGCCGGTGGTCCGGTGATCAGTGCCCGGCCGAGGCGGCGGAGCGCTGCGCGGCCTCCTTGATCAGGCTCAGATCGGCGTATTTCTTCACGTCGACATCGGCGCGCAGGAAGCCGAGCTTGCGCTGCAGGTCGATATTGGCCTGCAACGCATCGAGGTCCGGCAGGCCCTGCGGATCGCGGAAATAATCCTGCTTGGTGAAGGCCCAGCCCTCATAAAACGACGGATCGCGCTTGGTCGCTTTTGCCAGCAACGCCATCGCCTCGTCGTGATGCGCGGGATCGAGAAGGTAATGCAGCGCGTGCAGGTAATCCTCCAGGAAATCGACCATCTCGGCGCGATGCTGTTTCAGGAAGCCGTCGCGCGCGACCCGCGCGATCATCTGGCTGCGCCCGATCGCATCGACCTGGCGGAACAGCGGCCGGGTGAACTCGCGCAATTCCGGGTCGAAGCCGAACGGCACGACGGCGGTGATCAGATCGACCTTCCGCTCCTTCAGCATCGCCTTCATGTCGGGAAAGCGCACCTCGATGATCGTGACGTCGCGCCCGTCCTGGAAGCTGCTTTTCGACAGCATCGCCCGCAGCGCCATATCGACCGCGCTGCCGCGCTGGTTCGTCGCCAAGACCTTGCCCTTCAGGTTGTCGACGGTGCGGATCCCGCTGTCGCCGCGCACGAGGTAGGCATTGGTGTGGTAGCCGGGGACGCCGTCCTGGAACTCGTCGGCGATGACCCGCAAATCGCTCATCCCGGCATTGACGATGCCGAGCGCGAGGGTCGAATAGGCGAGCGCGGCGGTGTCGAGCTCGGCGGTGGCGAGCGCCTGCATCGCGGTCGAGGTGCCCTCGAAATGCGTCAGTTCCGGGATGTAGCTCTTGCCGGCATGCGGGGCGAGGCCCGGCTTCTCGAACATCAGCGTCGCCAGGTCGGCGCCGGCAACGACCCAGCCGATCCGCAGGTGATACGGCTCGGCCCGCGACTGGCCGGCGATGCCGAACGCCGTCAGCAGCATCGCCGCCGCCAATCTGGACATACGCATCCGACCGTCTCCCCGTGTTCGATCGCCCTCGGCGGGGCTTGGCGCAACATCCCATTATCGGCGGCAGAAAGAAACCGGGCGGGTACGCCGGACCGCCGCATCCGCTGTTGCGATCCGGGGCCGCGTTGGAGCAGTATTCGTCGCTCCCCCCTTGGGTTGACTGCCGAGCGGAGGTTCGGTTTCCCGGTCGCGCTCCGATGTTTACGGCCTCGCAGGCGGAAGCCCTTCTGAAGCTGGCGGGATTGGCCGAACTTGAGCCGTTGGTTCGAGCCGTCGCCGGCTGCGGGTTCGACCCGGCGATATACCTCGCCGACAACAGCGGATTGACGGAAAGCGGGTACGACGCAGGCTCGGCCGCGTTCCATTTCCTCGCCTATGGGTATGGCGAGGATCGCAACCTTATCTGCGGCCCGTTGCCGGAAGGCCTCTCGGCGTTTCGGCAAGTGTCGATCCCGAACCGCGCGTACGCGGCGGGGCTATTCCGGACGTTGTTTTTCGGTCAGCTCCGTGATCCGAAGACCGCCGACCGAGTTTGGCACGTCATCGACGCCGGGCTGATCGAGTGCCTGCGTGCAATGGGCGGACTTCCTTATGTGATCTTCGGCGACAGCCACACGAACCATTACCTGCGCAAGGCGTCGGTCGGCGAGCGCTGGCTGGCGCCGCTGCCGGTCGTTTGCCACGGCGCCAGCGCGATCGCGCTTGGGAATCCGAACTCTCGGCTGGGTTACGGCGAGAGGATTCTAGACTGGGCACGGATGGCGGCTGGGTCCGGCACCTTCAATGCGCCGATCTTCCTGAAATTCGGCGGGCTCGATGCCGAATTCCGTTGGATGTGGCGACGGCTTCAGAACGGCGTGCGCCAATTCTCGCTCGTGGAATACGACGAGTTCGCGCGCTTTTCAGCAGCGGGCTACGGTGCGTTTCTCGACCGGTTGAGCGAGATTCTCGGCAACCGGGTGCTCCGGGTGTGCTCTGTCTTCCCGTCGGCATTGGCGGACGCGTATTGGGCCGAGATCTTCATCGAGGCCTATCGCGCGACCCCGGAAGAGGATCGTGATCTCGCCGCGCGGCTGCGCGATTTCGAGATTCCGAGGTTCGCGACGCGGACGCAATTGCGGGCGCTCTACAACTATTACCTGCGAAGCATGTGCCGGCAAAAGGGACTCGTCTTTGTCGACGATTTCGCCCCGTTCGTCGGGCGGGACGGCAGCACCGATCCGCGTTGCTATCTCAGGCACGGCGGTCGCGACAACCACCTCGACCGCCGCGAAATCGACGCCGAGATGGCCGGCATCGTCGAGCACTTCGTTTCGGTCGAGGCGAATTGACAGCCCCGACAGCGCTCCCCATACTCCACGGCTTTCCTGCCCAATGCCCCACGGATCGAGGCCCGGTCCGATCGGCAAGGAGACCAGCGATGAGGCGCGATTCCGGCATTTCCGGCCGGTGCCTGGAGGAGATGCGGCGGCTCGCGCCCGCGGGCGAGCGGCGACGACGATAGTTCTTTCGTCGCCGACCTCTCTCTACCCGCAATTTCATCGCACAGGAGACCAGCCGTGATTACACCTGTTATGCCGACCTATGGCCGGTGGGACGTCGCCGTCGATCGGGGCGAAGGCTGCTACCTTTGGGCCACCGACGGCCGCAAGTTCCTCGATTTCACCAGCGGCATCGCCGTCACCGCGCTCGGCCATTGCCATCCGCACCTGATCGACGCGGTGACCGAGCAGGCGAAGACGCTGTGGCACACCTCGAACTTGTTCCGCATCCCGGGACAGGAGAAACTCGCCGAGCGGCTTGTCGCCAACAGCTTTGCCGACACCGTGTTCTTCAACAATTCGGGCGCCGAGGCGGTCGAGTTGTCGCTGAAGGTCGCGCGCAAGTACCAGAGCGAGACCGGACACCCGGAACGGTACCGGGTCATCGCCTGCAACGGCTCGTTCCACGGCCGCAGCTTTGCGACGCTGGCCGCCGCCGGGGCCGAGAACTACCTGAAGGGCTTCGGGCCGGCCATGGACGGCTTCGACCACGTCGCCTTCAACAATCTGAACGAGATGCGCGCTGCGGTGACCGAGCAGACCGCGGCGATCCTGGTCGAGCCGGTGCAGGGCGAAGGCGGCGTGCGCGCGCCCTCGGCCGATTACCTGAAGGGCCTGCGCAGCATCTGCGACGAGTACGGGTTGTTGCTGGTTTATGACGAGGTGCAGAGCGGCATGGGCCGTACCGGCCGGCTGTTCGCCCATGAATGGGCCGGCGTCCCGCCCGACGTCATGGCGGTGGCGAAGGCGCTCGGCAACGGATTCCCGATCGGCGCCTGCCTCGCGACCGAGAACGCCGCGGTCGGCATGGTCGCCGGCACGCACGGCTCGACCTTTGGCGGCAACCCGATGGCGGTGGCGGCCGGAAACGCCGTGCTCGACGTGATGCTGGAGCCCGGCTTCTTCGACCGGAGCCAACGCGTGGCGAAGCTGCTGTGGTCGAAGCTCGACGACCTGACGCGGACCTATCCGAAGTTGTTCGCCGAAATGCGCGGCTCGGGCCATCTGCTCGGCATCAAATGCGTGATCCCCGCTGGCGATTTCGTCGCCAAGTTGCGCGCCGAGGGCCTGTTGTGCCTGACTGCCGGCGACAACGTCTTGCGCATCCTGCCCCCGCTGATCGTCGGCGAGGCCGAGGTCGATGAGGCGCTCGGCATCATGCACAAGGTGGCAAAGGAGTGGCCGGCGCCATGAGAGCGCTGGCGCAAGGGCCGGCGCTGGTCGGTCCTGGGGTCGGCGGGCGGCGGGACCTGGTCCCGCCGCGCCACTTCCTCGACATCGACGACTACCAGACCGGCGAATTGCGCGAGATGCTCGACCTCGGCTTCGCCTACAAGGCCGGGCGCCGCGACAGGCCGCTCGCCGGCAAGACGCTGGCGATGATCTTCGAGAAGCCGTCGACCCGCACCCGCGTCTCGTTCGAGGTGGCGATGCGCCAATTGGGCGGCGACACGATCATCCTCGGCACCGCCGACAGCCAGCTCGGGCGGGGCGAGACGATCGCCGACACCGCGCGGGTGCTGTCGCGCTATGTCGATGCGATCATGATCCGCACCAACCATGCCGAAAAACTCGACGAACTGGCGCGCCACGCGACGGTGCCGGTGATCAACGGGCTGACCGATTCGTCGCACCCCTGCCAGATCATGGCCGACGTGATGACCTTGCAGGAGAAAAAGGGGCCGGTCGCCGAGACGATTGTGGCCTGGAGCGGCGACGGCAACAACGTTGCGGTCAGCTGGATCCACGCCGCGGTGCGGTTCGGCTTCCAGCTGCGGCTGGCCTGTCCGGAACAGCTCGTGCCGCCGGCCGATGTCGTCGATTGGGCGCGCCGTGAGGGCGGCCGGGTGCTGCTGACCGCCGAGCCGACCGAGGCGGTGGTGGGAGCCGATTGCGTCGTCACCGACACCTGGGTGTCGATGGGGACCGAGGCCAGCGTCAACCGGCACAATCTGCTGGCGCCGTACCGGGTCGACGAGCGGCTGATGGCAGCGGCCAAGCCCGACGCCATCTTCATGCACTGCCTGCCCGTCAAACGCGGCGAAGAGGTGACTGCCGGCGTCATCGACGGGCCGCAATCGGTGGTCTGGGACGAGGCGGAAAACCGCCTACATGTGCAGAAGGGCATCCTCGCCTGGTGCCTGGGGTAGTATTGGAGGCCCCTCTCCCGCATTGCGGGAGAGGGCGGCCGGCGCGGTAGCGACGGCCGGGTGAGGGTGTATAAACCCGGCACGAACCCTCACCCTCACCCCGCCCCTTTCGGCGCGAGCGTGCTCGCGCCTGTCGGGCCGGCGCATTTAAGATGCGCCGGCGTGGGCCCCTCCCTCTCCCGCGGTGCGGGAGAGGGGCCGTCATTTCGGAGTTTTTGCGTTGCCTGTCGAATCCGAACCGAGATCGGACGATCTGATCCAGCCGTTCCAGATCGACCCGTTTGCGTTGCGCGGCCGGCTGGTGCGGCTCGGGCCGACCGTCGACCGCATCCTGTCGCAGCACGACTACCCGGAGCCGGTCGCGGCGATTCTGGGCGAGGCGATCACCCTCGCCGTGGTGCTTGCCGGTGCGCTCAAATACGACGGTGTCTTCACACTGCAGACCAAGAGCGACGGGCCGGTGCGCCTGATCGTCGCCGATGTCTCGACCGAGGGCGCGGTGCGCGGCTATGCGCAATACGACGCCGACCGGCTCGACCCGGATTGGGACGGCGGCAGCCCATCGGTACCGACGCTGATCGGGCAGGGCTACATCGCCTTCACCGTCGACCAGGGCGAGCATACCGACCGCTACCAGGGCATCGTCGAGCTGGCCGGGGCGACCCTGGCCGAATGCGCACAGCATTATTTCCGCCAGTCCGAGCAGATCCAGGCCGGGATCAAGCTCTCCGTCGCGCGCGCCGGGCGTGACGGCGGTTGGCGCGCCGGCGCGCTGATGCTGCAGCGGGTGCCGCCCGAGGGCGGCTATGCCGTGATCGCCGACGATGTCGAGGACGGCTGGCGGCGCGCGATGGTGCTGATGAGCTCGGCGACCTCGGGCGAGTTGGTCGATCCGGACCTGCCGCCGCGCCTGCTGCTGTACCGGCTGTTCCACGACGAGGGCGTGCGCGTCTACGACACGCATCCGCTGGAGGCGCGCTGCCGCTGCTCGCGCGAACGCATCTTCGGGATCCTACGGTCGTTCCCGCAAGCCGACATCGAGGAGATGCGCCGAGAGCCGGTCACCACCGTGACCTGCGAGTTCTGCAATACGCGCTATGACTTCACCGGCGACGAACTCGCCGCCGCCGCGCCGTCCTGACCGCGCCGCATCGCCCAACGTCAGCGCAGGACGGCGGAGGGCGCTGCGCTTATCCGCCCTACAACGCTACTGAGATTTGCGGCGCTATTTGTGCTGGCGGACGTCGGCGATCATTTCTTTCAGTGCGCCGAGGTCGACTGCTCCGGGCACGATCTCGTCGCCGATCACGAAGCCCGGCGTGCCGCGGATCTGCAGCGCCTCGGCCAGGCTGGTATTGTCCTTCAGCATGCGGCCGATCTCGGGCGCGGCCATGTCGCGCTTCAGCCTGTCGGGGTCGAGCCCGACCGTACCGGCGATCTTGAGGATGGCGGCTTCGTTGATCTGGCCTTTGAGCGCCATCATCTCCCTGTGGAAGGCGTCGTATTTCCCCTGCTTGCGCGCCGCCAGCGCGGCACGGCTCGCCGTCGTCGAATCCGGCCCCAGCACCGGAAATTCCTTGTAGACGAAGCGCAATTTGCGGTCTTCGCCGAGCAGCGCTTCGAGCGCCGGCTCGACCTGCTTGCAATACGGGCAGCGGTAGTCGAAGAACTCGACCACGGTGACATCGCCCTGCGGATTGCCGGCAATCGGCGAATCCGGGTCGTTCAGCAGCTCGCGGCGATGATCTTTCAGCGCTTGCGCCGCCTTGTCGTGCGAATCGCTCTTGATCCTGTCCTCGGCGGCCTGCAGCACTTCGAGCATGATGTCCGGGTGCTTGAGCAGGTAGTCGTGGACGATCCCTTCGATGTCCTTGCGCTGGTCCGGCGTGAAACTGTCCGCCGAGGCCGGGCCGAGCGGCGCCAGGGCCAGCAACGTCAAGGCCAGCGTTGCCGCGGCAAGCCGGCAGAAGCGGTAGACCATCGGAAAAGCTCCCATATTGGCCGGACGGCGGCCGTCAGTTGTCGAGACGCTCGGCCTCGTGGTGGATGTCGTCGGCGCGCGCGTAGGAGGCCGAGCCCTTTGGCAGCAACTGCCTGGCACGCTGGGATTGCTCTATCGCGTCCTTCTTCTTACCGGCGGCAAACGCCTCCTCGGCCAGCGACAGTGCCGCCATGCCGAGCTGGTTGTCGCGGCCATAGGCGACCGCGAGGAAATGCCAGACCTCGCTCTCGCGTCCTTCCGCCCGGCTGGCGTCGTTCAGGTAGGCGATTGCCCGCTTGTTGAGAACGGGCTGGTTGGTCTCGAGGTAGACCTGCGACAGCGAAATCCGCAGCAGCGGCGATTTCGGCGCCAGCTTCACTGCCTCCTCATAGGGACCGACGGCATCCTGAACGCGGCCGTTCTCGAACAGCATCTGTCCCTTGAGCTCGCGGAAATACGGGTTCTTCGGGTAGTCGCGGATCAGTCCGTCGATCGTCGACAGGGCAAGATCGAGCTTCGGGATGCGGTAATACGCGATCGCCCGCGCGTACCGCGCCAGCATCGACTTGTCGCTTTCCGGATAAGCGGCCAATACCGTCTTCGGCTCGTCGAGAAAGGCGTGGAGCTTGACCTTGACCGCCTTCATCAGCTCGACGACAGCGGGCGGCTCCGGAACATTCGAATACGGCGAAATCTCGACATGGTGACGCAGGTATTCGATCCGCTCGGCGGTCAGCGGGTGGGTGCGTGACCAAACATCGTCCTTGTCGCCGGTCAGCAATTCCTGGCTTTGCAACGTTTCGAACAGCGTCAACAGACCGCGCGCCGATTGACCGGTCAGGTCGAGGTAGTTCATCGCCGCGTGGTCGGCGGTCGCTTCCTGCGAAATCGAGAAGCGCAGGAAGGATTGCTGGCCGACCCCGGCGGCGGCGATCATCGGCGCGGCGCTGTGTCCGGCGGCGGAGGCGAGCGCCGCGCCGGCCATCGCGATCAGGCTCTCGATCGTCGCCTTGTGCATCGCGTCGGCCGCGCGCAGCACATGGCCGCCGGCGATGTGGCCGGTCTCGTGCGCGATCACCCCGATCAGCTCGTTCGGCGTCTCGGAGCCGAGGATCAGCCCGGTGTTGATGAACACGGCCTGGCCGGCCGACACGAAGGAGTTGATCCGGTCGTCCTGCACCAGATAGATGGCGACGTCGGCCGGGGTGAGCCCGGCGGCGCGCCAGATCGGCGACACCATCGTCCGGATGTCGCTCTCGATCTCGGTATCGCGCAGTATGGTCGGCTCGCCGGCATACGCGCAATGAGAGATCACGACGACGGCAAGCGCGGCGCAGATGCGCAACAGCGTCGAAAACCCCGACGGCACGATTCCCACGAGCCGGTTCGATCGCCGGCGCGCGCTGGCCGCGCCCGCCATGCTCACGATTGGGTCAGCCGCTGCCACCAGCCCCGCTTCGGATTGGCCGGCTTTTCGGTAACGGTGCGGATGTCCTCGGGCGCGCTGATGATGTGCCGCGGCGGCTCGGCAGGTTGCGGCGCTATCCCGTTGCCGGCGCCCGCCTCGGCCTGCTCCAGCACGCGCTCCGCTTCGCTGACAAACGGGATGCCGGGCTCGGCTTCGGCCACCGGCACCGGCGCGACTTCGGGCTCCGGGTCGTGGGCGGGGCGCGGCTCGGGCGCGGGGCCCTCGCCGGCGAGTGGGGCCAGGCTCGCGGCCTCGACGCCATTTTCCTCGCTCCACGGCACCGGCTCGAATTCGGTCGGCGAAACCTCGGCGGGTTCGGCGGCGGCCTCGCCGTTTGCCTCGGGCGGGACCGGCAGAATTTCGATCGTTTCCGCCGCGGGGGCGATCGACGCGGTCGCGTCGTGGTCCTCGCGCCGGGCGCGGGTACGGCCGCCGCGCCGACCGCGGCGGCGCCGCCGGCGATCGTCGGCGTCGTCGCCGCGGCGAGGCTCGTCCTCCTCCCGGGCTGCTCGCTCGGGCTCGGCTGCAGTCTCTTCGCCCTGTTCGGCATGAGCCGCCGTCGGGCGTCGTTCGCGGCCCTCCTCGCGCCGCCCGCGACGGCGGCGGCGACGGCGGCGGCCGCCCTCCTCCTCGCCACCGGCTTCGGCCACCTCGCCGCGCGCCCGCGGAGCCTCGGCCTCGGCCTCGGCCTCGGCCTCCTCGTCCGCGTCTTCCTCCTCCGGCTCCTCGACCGTCGGCGCGCGGATCGAGCGCGGCACCGGCACTTCGCCGGCACCGTAAGCGCGCAACCGTTCGAGCCGGAAATTCGGCGGGATCAGCGCATCATCGCGGGCGATGATGACGCTGACGGCGTAGCGCGCCTCGATCTGGGTCAGCGACTCGCGCTTCTGGTTCAGGACGTAGAGCGCGACCGTCGTCGGCACGTAGACGCAGATTTCGGCCGAACGGCGGCGGATACCCTCCTCCTCGATCGAGCGCAGCACATAGAGTGCGGTCGATTCGACCGAACGGATGAAGCCGGTGCCGCCGCAATGCGGACAGGGCTGCGTCGAGGTTTCCACCAGCGAGGGACGCAACCGCTGCCGCGACATTTCCAACAGCCCGAACGGGCTGATCCGTCCGACCTGAATGCGCGCCCGATCGTTTTTCAGCGCTTCCTTCAGGCGGCGCTCGACCGCGATCTGGTTGCGGTGCTCCTCCATGTCGATGAAGTCGATGACGATCAGCCCGGCGAGGTCGCGCAGGCGCAATTGGCGGGCGACCTCGTCGGCCGCTTCGAGATTGGTGCGCAGCGCCGTCTCTTCGATGTTGCGCTCGCGGGTCGAGCGGCCGGAGTTGACGTCGATCGCGACCAGTGCCTCGGTCTGGTTGATGACGAGGTAGCCGCCGGAGCGCAGTTGCGCGACCGGGGAATGGATCGCGTCGATCTGGCTCTCGACCTGGAAGCGGTGGAACAGGCCGATCTGCGGGTCGCGATAGGGCTGCACCCGCTTGGCGTGGCTCGGGATCAGCGTCCGCATGAAGGCCTTGGCGGTCTTGTAGCCCTCCTCGCCTTCGACCATCACCTCGTCGATGTCGCGGGTGTAGAGGTCGCGGATCGAGCGCTTGATCAAATTGCCTTCTTCATAGATCAGCGCCGGCGCGGTCGATTTCAGCGTCAGTTCGCGGATCTCGTTCCACAGCCGCAGCAGGTATTCGTAGTCGCGCTTGATCTCGGCTTTCGAGCGCTCGGCGCCGGCGGTACGGACAATGACCCCCATGCCTTCGGGGATTTCGAGTTCCTCGAGGATGTCCTTGAGCCGCCGCCGGTCGGCGATGCTGGTGATCTTGCGCGAGACGCCGCCGCCGCGTGCGGTATTCGGCATCAGCACGCAATAGCGCCCGGCGAGCGAGAGATAGGTGGTCAGCGCCGCGCCCTTGTTGCCGCGCTCCTCCTTGGCAACCTGCACCAGCATGATCTGCCGGCGCTTGATCACCTCCTGGATCTTGTAGTGGCGCGAGGAGCGGGTGCGGCGGTGCTGCTCCTCGGCTTCGTCCTCGTCTTCCTCTTCGGCCTCGTCGCCGCCGATCGTCTCGACGCTCTCCGCCGCCGGTTCCGCCTCGTCCGACCCGGCCCGGGCCTCGGGCTCGGCCGTGCCGGGTTCGGCGACGACCGTCTCCCCGGCCCCGGCCAACGCCATGGCATAAGGTTCCGGCTGCCCGCCTTGATACGGTTCCCCGGCCGAATGCGGATTTTCCGCCGGGGCGAGCGGTTCGGGTTCGGACCGCGTCGCCGCGTAGGACCATTCGGCGTCGATGACGACGCTCGGTGCGGCCGATTCTACGACCTGCTGCGCAGCCGGCCCCGCTTCCGCGACCTCGCCGTATCCGGCTTCGGGAGGCGGCGCGCCAGTCGACGCTTCGTTTTCGGGCTCGGGGATCGGCGCGCTTTCGGCCGCCTCCTCGTCGCCGGCGGTTTCCGGCACCGCGACGGGCTCGGGCAACGCCTCGGCCAGCGGCACGCCCTCGTCACCGCCGGCGGTCGCATCGGCCTCGGCGTCAGACGCCGGCTGGTCGCTGCCATCCTGCCGCCGGTCGCCGACCGGGATGCGGTAGTAGTCCGGATGGATTTCGCTGAACGCCAAGAAACCGTGGCGGTTGCCGCCGTAATCGACGAACGCCGCCTGCAGCGACGGTTCGACCCGGGTGATCTTGGCGAGGTAGATGTTGCCTTTTACTTGCTTCTTTGTCGACGACTCGAAGTCGAATTCCTCGAGCCGGGTGCCATTGAGCACGACCACCCGCGTCTCCTCGGGGTGGGCGGCATCGATAAGCATGCGCTTGGCCATTCGGACAGAACTCCGGGGCGCGCGGCTGCGGCCGCCGCTAAGGCGGCTGGCGGCGCGATCCTTTTTTGAAGGCCGGGAGTGCCTGTGATCACTTGCGTTCTGGATTTTGTTTCATCGCGCAGGAAAGCACGCCCGGTTTCGGGTTGAGCCAATTTGCACCGCCCGGCGCTGCGGCCCGGATGGCCGTAGTAAACTGGCCGGCGATGCGGGCTTGCGTCGCTACGTCGCCGGACGGAGCCGTCCGGCTGGCGGATTTCGCAATGGCAATGTAATGGCGGCCGGCTAAGATCACAATCGTTTCGTCCGGCGCGGCGGCGTACCTGTCGGCGGCAGCCTCTGTCGCAATCCGGACACGGTTTCGGCCGCAAGAATCGGGGTTGCCGGATCTCGACCAAAACGGCCTTGGAATAGCCACGCTGTTGGCGCATAAGCTGCCGCCGCCGCGCGGAAGAGGGACCGCCTGGGGGCTGGTCGCGGGGCGAAGGGGGCGCGCCGGCGCGCAAATGATCAAGCTCATTCGCTTTCTTTTCGTCTGCATGGTGTTGCTTGCGGTCGGCGGCGCCGGGGCCGTCGGGCTGACGCTTTGGTATTTCGGGCGCGACCTGCCCAATTATCAGCAACTAACCCGTTACGAACCGCCGATCACGACCCGGGTTCATGGCGGCGACGGCCGGCTGCTGGCCGAATATGCGACGGAGCGACGGATATACGTGCCGATCGCGGCGATCCCGAAGCGGGTCATCGACGCCGTCCTCGCCTCGGAGGACAAGAATTTCTACAGCCATCACGGCGTCGATCCGATCTCGATCCTGCGCGCGGCGGCAACCGATATCGTCCGCTTGCACAGCAACCGCCGGCCGGTCGGCGCCTCAACGATCACGCAGCAGGTCGCGAAAAACATGCTGCTGTCCAACGAGGTGTCGATCAAGCGCAAGGTCAAGGAGATCCTGCTCGCCACCCGGATCGAGGATGCGCTGCCGAAGGACCGCATCCTCGAACTCTATATGAACGAAATCTATCTCGGTTCGGGCGCCTATGGGGTTGCGGCGGCGGCGCAGACCTATTTCAACAAATCGCTCGACGAGTTGAGCCTCGCCCAAGCGGCTTATCTGGCCGGCCTGCCGAAGGCGCCGAACAATTACAACCCGATCCGTTTCCCGCAGGCGGCCAAGGGCCGGCGCGACTGGGTGCTCGACCGCATGATCGAGACCGGCGCCGCGACCCCGGCCGAGGCCGCCGCCGCCCAGGCCGAGCCGCTGGCGTTGCGCCGCCGCGAGGACACCGAGGTCGTCAACGCCCCCTATTTCGCCGAGGAGGTGCGCCGCGAGCTGTTGGCGCGCTACGGCGAGGACATGCTGTATCGCGGCGGGCTCTCGGTGCGCACCAGCGTCGATGCGCGGCTGCAGGCCGCCGCCGACAAGGCGCTGCGCGACGGTTTGGTCAACTACGACCGCTCGCGCGGCGGCTGGCGCGGTGCAGCCGGCCATATCGAGGCCGGCGGCAACTGGCTGGCCCATCTCGAAACTGCGCCGTTGCCGCCGGGCGCGGCGACCGCCGGCTGGCAGCTGGCGGTGGTATTGCACACCGATGCCGAGGGCGCCGCGATCGGGCTCAAGGACGGCGACACCGGCCGCATTCCATTCGCGCAGATGCGCTGGGCCAGGCCGCTGCGCGACGACAGCTCGCTCGGGCCGTTCCCGCGCAGTGCCGCCGACGTGGTCAAGCCCGGCGACCTGGTCTTGGTCGAGCCGCTGTCGGAGCCGGCGAAATCGGCGCCGTCGCTGAAGACCGTCAGTCTCGCCCCGCGGCCGGAGAAGCTGTTCAACCTTTGCCAGATCCCGGAGGTCGGCGGCGCCTTCGTCGTCATCGATCCGCATACCGGGCGGGTGCTGGCGGTCAGCGGCGGCTTCAGCTTCGAGATCAGCCAGTTCAACCGCGCGACGCAAGCCAGGCGGCAGCCGGGCTCGGCGATCAAGCCGTTCGTCTACCTGACCGCGCTCGAACACGGCTACACGCCGTCGACGCTGGTCGAGGACGGGCCGATCTCATTGCCGCAGGGACCGGGATTGCCGATGTGGTCGCCGGTCAATTACGAGCACAATTTCATGGGCACGATCCCGCTGCGGGTCGCGCTCGAACATTCGCGCAATGCCGCGACCGTCCATGTCGCCGCGGCGCTCGGGATGGAGCCGATCGGCGAGACCCTCGAGAAGTTCGGCATCATGGACCACATGCCGCGGATGTATTCGATGGCGCTCGGCGCCGGCGAGACGACGCCGCTGCGGCTGACCGCGGCCTATGCGATGCTCGACGAGGACGGCAAGCGCATCACCCCGACCCTGATCGACCGGGTGCAGGACCGCAACGGCAAGACCGTCTTTCGCGCCGACACTCGGGTCTGCGAGGGGTGCAGCAACGTCGAAT
>Ga0073928_10006275_pt1 | contig 16066 bp, 13 predicted proteins | sample PaiPotPPA55metaG_FD_76969 | JGI IMG/M metagenome (GOLD analysis project Ga0073928, IMG submission 76969) | Iron sulfur acid spring bacterial and archeal communities from Banff, Canada, to study Microbial Dark Matter (Phase II) - Paint Pots PPA... ... | reverse complement strand
TTTCGGTCTCTTCTTCGATGTTCTTGCCCTGAACATCTTCGCCGCGAATCCGCACGGCTACTTGCATCAGCACCCGCTGGCTGCGGCGCCGCGCCACGTGTGAGGACCCATTGGGGTTCTGACTCATCCAAACCTCGCTTATTCAACTATAGCGAGCCGCACAGAATTGTCGAGAGGCTTGCGGGTGAGCGTATCCAAAAATGTCACTGCTGATTTGTAACGGAGCTGTCAGCTGCGCTCGTCGATCGGCACATACTGACGAGTGTCGTGCCCCAAGTAAATCTGACGCGGACGCGCAATTTTTTGCTCGGGATCCAGCAGCAGCTCTTCCCATTGCGAAATCCAGCCGGAGGTGCGCGGAATGGCAAACAGGACAGGGAACATGGTCATGGGGAAGCCCATCGATTGGTAAATCAGTCCGGTGTAGAAGTCCACGTTGGGATACAGCTTGCGCTTGACGAAATAATCGTCTTCCAGCGCGATCCGCTCGCACTCCAATGCGATTTCCAGCAGCGGATTCTGGCCCATCAGGTCGAAGACATCGTACGCGACCTTTTTGATGATGCGCGCGCGTGGATCGTAATTCTTGTAGACGCGATGGCCGAAGCCCATCAGCTTGGTTTCACCGGTCTTCACGCGTTTGATGAATTCCGGCACTTTCTGCACGGAGCCGATTTCCATCAGCATTCGCAGCACTTCTTCGTTGGCGCCGCCGTGCAGCGGGCCGTACAGGGCGGCAATGGCCGCCGCCGTCGCGGAATAAGGGTCCACATGGGAGCTCCCCACGTTGCGTATCGTGCTGGTCGAGCAGTTTTGCTCGTGATCGGCGTGCAGGATAAACAGGACGTCGAGCGCGTGCTCCAAAGTCGGGTTCGGCCGGTAGCGGCTTTCCGTCGTGCGGAAGAGCATGTTCAGGAAATTTCCGGGATAACTCAGCTCATTGTCCGGATAGACAAAAGGCATACCCAGCGAGTGGCGGTAAGAGAACGCCGCGATGGTCGGCATCTTTCCGATTAGCCGATAGGTCTGTTTCCTGCGCGATTCCGCGCTAAAAATGTCCTTCGCGTCGTGATAGAAGGTCGAAAGTGCCGCGATGGTCGAAATGAGCATGCCCATGGGATGAGCGTCGTAGTGAAAACCGTCAAGAAATTTCTTGATGCTCTCGTGAATAAAGGTGTGGTGCGTGACGTTGTAGGCCCAGTCCTTTAACTGCGCGGAAGTGGGCAACTCGCCGTGCACGAGCAGGTACGCGGTCTCCAGGTATGTGCTTTTTTCCGCTAGATCTTCGATCGGATACCCGCGATACCGCAAAATCCCCGCATCTCCATCGATGTAGGTGATCCGGCTGATGCAAGACGCGGTGTTGTTGAAGGCCGGGTCGTAGCTCATCATCCCAAATTCTTTGGGATCCACCTTGATTTGGCGCAAATCCGAGGCCCGGATGGTGCCGTGCGTGATGGGCACTTCGTAGCTCCGCCCGGTGCGGTTGTCCGTGACGGTCAAGGTTTCGCGAGGCGCCGAAGTACCCTCGGCTTTTCGCGTAGTTGTGGCGGTGGGAGCGGAATCCATTAAACAAACCTCAGAATACAGGGGCGAAAATGAACACTATCACTTTACACCCAAAGGGCGCTTGCCGGAAATGGGACGAACGGACAGGGAGGAACAATAGTCGTTGAATCTAAACGGTAGGTAGTGTCTCAAACGTTGAGTGATCTCGCTTCCTATATGCACCTCTTGACAATAGTCGTGATAACGAGTAGTATTCAGCCCGTGTCACAGGCTTCCGCCTGTGCTCTGGAGCCGCCGCTGCTGAATCAGGTGGCGATGGTTCTCTATGAGGACATCATGATTAAGATCCGTAAGAGCGACGAACGCGGCCATGCCGATCACGGCTGGCTCAACACGCATTTCACGTTTTCTTTCGCCGATTACTACGACCCCAAGCACGTGCACTTTCGCACCTTGCGCGTGATGAACGACGACCGCGTCGCCGGCGGCGGCGGTTTTCCCATGCATCCGCACCGCGACATGGAGATCGTGACGTACGTGCTCAAGGGTGCGCTGGAACATCGCGACAGTATGGGCAACGGCTCGGTGATCAAGCCCGGTGACATTCAGTACATGAGCGCGGGCACCGGCGTGACGCACAGCGAGTTCAATGCTTCCAAAACCGAGCCAGTACACCTCTATCAGATATGGATGTTTCCGGAAAATCAGGGCCTGACGCCCGCGTATGACCAGAAGAATTTCACCGAAGCGGCCAAGCGCGGCAAGCTACGCCTGATCGCATCACCGGACGGCCGCGATGGCGCGGTAAAAATTCGCCAAGATAATGAGCTGTACGCCACGGTGCTGGGCGCCGGCCAATCCGTAAAGCATGAGCTCAAGCCGGAGCGCCACGCCTATGTGCAAGTAGCGCGCGGCAGCGTAAAGCTCAACGGCAAGGACCTGGCCGAAGGCGACGGAGCCGCGATTTCCGCGGAGAAATCGCTGGAGCTGACCGGAGTGAATGAAGCGGAAGTGCTGCTGTTCGATTTAGCGTAAATCGCAAAGCGGCGGAATGCGGGAACGCGGTGAGTTCCCGCACTTTTTAGCCGTGAGCGCGCTGGAATTCGCGCATGAAGTCCACTAGCCCTTCCACGGCGTCGAGGCCGACGGCGTTGTATAGCGAGACGCGCATGCCGCCTACCGACCGGTGACCTGGCGTGCCGACCAATCCGGCCGCCGCCGCTTGCTCGCCGAATTTCTTCTCGACGGCTTCATCGCCGCCGGCTACGCGGAAGACCACGTTCATTCGCGAGCGCGAGGCCTTCTCGACCGGGCAGGAGTAATAGCCGCCGGCGTCGATCGCGTCATAGAGCAGCTTGGCTTTGGCTTCGTTGCGCTTTTCGATTGCGCTGAGACCGCCTTCGGCTTCCATCCATTCCATCACCAAGCCCAGAATGTAAACCGCAAACGTGGGCGGGGTGTTGTAGAGCGAGCGCTCCTTGATGTGCGTGCGGTATTGAAACAGGGTAGGCAGGTTTTTGTCCGCGCGCTCGGCGAGATCCTTGCGCACTATCACCACGGTGACGCCGCTCGGCCCCAGATTTTTCTGCGCGCCGGCAAAAATCAAGCCGAACTTCTTCACGTCGATTGCGCGTGAGGCGATATCCGAAGACATGTCCGCAACTAGCGGCGCACTGCCAGTCTCCGGCATCGTGTGCCACTGCGTGCCTTCAATCGTATTGTTCGTGCACATGTGCACGTAGGAAGGCTCGGCTGACAGCTTGATTTCGTTTTGCTGCGGCACGCGCGTGAACTTTTCCCCTTCGGTCGACGCCGCAACTGTGTGCAGCACGCCTTTTTTCAATTCGCCGAGGACCTTCGCCGTCCACGTGCCGGTATGCAGCAAATCCACAGGCTTGCCCGGCAGGCACAAATTCATCGGCACCATGGTGAACTGCATGCTTCCGCCGCCCTGCAAAAATAAGACAGCGTATTCGTCCGGAATAGCGAGATGCTTACGCAAGCCTGCTTCCGCGCGCGCCGCGATGCCCTCAAACTCCGGCGAGCGGTGGCTCATCTCCATTACGGACATGCCGCTGCCGCGCCAATCCAGCAACTCCTCGCGAATGCGCTCCAGCACCGGCAAAGGCAGCGCCGCCGGCCCCGCATTAAAGTTGTGCACCCGCTTCACACCGCGCCCCGCAACTGTAGAAGTTCCCACGATTCTTGATTCCTCTCTTGTGACCGATTTGAACAGAATAACAGAATTCCACGCAGTGCCTGCGAAGGGTGAAACTAGAACCTTATTGCCGGAGCGAAGTGGCAATCCTTGCCGTGCGGCGGAAAGGCAGAATCCCTGATTTGCTTCAGTTCCTCTTCGATGACCGCAAACTCTGGCGGAATAACTTCGTCTTTTCCTGCAAATCTCCCAATCCCGAAAGATCTGCATGCCTTTGCCTGACCATCACTGATGCCTATCGCGTGCATTTCTAATTCTTCGTGTATTTGATGCGCATTCATAAAGATAAATTGCCTTTCAGGCAGCTCAAAGAATCGCTTTTGAATAATCATCTGCACCAAGGCTTTTGCCCTTTCCACGCTTATATGTTCCGTGCAGGTGGGTATGTCGGCGATCGGCATCGGTCGGTCAGGCGTCGCCTGCTTGATGACGCTACCATCTCCCCGCATGAAGAAGGCTTGATGCCAACCTTCTTTCGCGGGAGGCCAGCACACGATCACCAGTCTGGTGGAGCGCCTCATCCTTCTGCACCATCGCTTCCAAGTCCGGAAACCGAGTTTCAGAGCTTGGACTCTGAGAAAGGACCAAAAGTGCTAAGCACAAAGCAACTCTCATTTTTTCCGTTCTAAGCTAGTGCAAACTCCACACGCCGCCGCATAGGATCGATGCGCTCGGCTCGCACGCGCACGCGATCGCCGTGCTGCCAAATCAACTGCTTCGGTTTTGCGCCGCGGCCTCGTCCCGCTCCGCCCTTGCGCTTATCGGTGCTCGGCATTGCTACTATCGCGTGGTCGCGTTCGCGATACACGCAGCGCGCGCCCGTTGCTTCCTCCAACGCGTTTATTGGCAGCAGTCCCTCGACGAAGATGTCGAACAATTCCACGAAGCACCCGAATTTCTGCACCGAGGTAATCAGCCCGTCGAACTCCTCGCCGAGGTGCTCCTCCATGAACTGCGCGGTTTTCCAATCCATCAGCTCGCGCTCGGCGCCATTGGCGCGACGCTCCGCTTCCGAAGTTTCCGCGGCAATTTCCTCGAGCTGGCCATGCGAGTACACGACGGCTTCCGCGTCGCGTGGAACGTGCGGCGTCCCAGGCGCGGAGGCCTGCGGATGCTCCAACGCCCACCTCAGAACGCGATGCACAATCAGATCCGGATAGCGCCGAATCGGCGAAGTGAAATGCGTGTACTCGTCAAATCCCAGCGCGAAATGTCCCAGCGTGTCCGCGGCGTACCGCGCCTGTTTCAGCGATCGCAGCATCAGGTACGAAATGATGCGCTCCTCCGGTTTTCCCGCCACCTTTCGAACGAGCCTCTGATAATGCTGCGGCGTAATCTGCAGGTCCTCCGCCGCGCCCGGCAGCGCCACGCGCATCCCGCGCTCGCGCCCCTTGCCGTAAGAATCCGGCCGCCCGGCTTTCGCAGGCGACGGCACGCGACCGTGACGCACGGCAACCTCGCGCTGATACAAATTCTCTACTCCCAGCGAATACCCAAACGCTCGCGCCAGCTCTTCGAATTCCAGCACCTTGCGCGCGTCTGGCTTTTCGTGCATTCGATGTAGCGCGGGAATCTCCCGATTGATCAAATAGCCCGCCACCGCGCGGTTGGCCGCCAGCATGAATTCTTCGATCAGGCGGTGCGCGATGTTCCGCTCGCTGCGCGTGATGTTGATCATGCGCTGCTGCTCGTCGAACTCGATCACCGGCTCCGGCAAATCAAAATCGATCGAGCCATGCTCGTTGCGCCGCGCGTTCAGCAGCAGCGCCAGCTCTTTCATATCGCGAAAGTGATGTGCCAGCGGGGCGTAAAGCGCCGTCGCCTCCGCGTCGCCTTCGAGCACTTTGTTGACGTTGGTATACGTCATGCGCTCGGCCGACTTGATAATGCCCGGCGTCATGCGCGCGCTCTTCATTCGGCCCGCCGCGTCAAACTCCATCAGCGCGGTCATCACCAGGCGCTCCTCGCGGGGCTTTAGGGAGCACATGCCGTTCGAAAGCGCTTCCGGCAGCATGGGCACCGCGCGATCCGGAAAATAGACGGACGTCCCGCGCAGCCGCGCTTCGGCATCCAACTCAGTCAGCGTGCGGACGTAGTGCGCGACGTCCGCGATGTGTACCTGCAAGTGCCAGCCGCCGTCCGCGCGCCGCTCGACGTACACGGCATCGTCAAAATCGCGCGCCGTCTCGCCGTCAATCGTCACAATCGGCAAATGACGGAAATCTTCGCGTCCCGCCAAATCCGCTTCCTGCACCGGCATCGCGCGCTCTTCCGCCTCGGTGATCACTTCCGGGGGAAACACATGGGGCAAATGATGCTTGCGAATAATAATTTCGGTGTCGACACCGAGCTCGCCCGGCCGCCCCAAAATCTCGATCACTCTACCCGTGGGCGCCGCGCCCCCGCGCGGATACCGCACCAGCTCGACGTTTACCACCGCCCCGTCCAACTCTTCCAGACGCGGAACGCGCCGCCCTTTCAGGCTTCGCTCATCCGTGCCGCTGAAACCAAGCTTCTTCGCCAACCCCGGAGTCAGTTCCATGCCTGGAGGAATCTCGATCGCATGTTGCATGCGCGCGTCGTACGGCAGCACGGTATTGCCGCGCGTGCCATAGCGAAACAATCCGACCACCGTCGGATGCGCACGTCCGAGCACGCGAAGGACGCGCCCTTCGGCGCGTTGCGCATCGCCCGTTCCGGCGACGCGCTGAATTTTTACCAGTACGCGATCACCGTGCATTGCGTCTTCGATGCCGTCGCGCGGTATGAACACATCGCGATCCAGCCACTCCACCGGCGGATCGGGCACGACGAATCCGTATCCATCGTGGTGCAGCACGAGTCGCCCGGTAATTTCGTTGCGGCTGGCAAGGGCGCGGTCCCCAGCTGCGGATCGCTGCGAAGTCGCTGCGGAGCTTGCACCGGGCCCTGCGCCTCGCGAACTTCGTCCGGCACCGTCACCGCCACTACTCCGGCCGTCCCCGCGCTCTTCGTTGCGGCCGGCCAGCCGATAGCGCCCGCCCGGCAACTCCTCAATGGCTCGCCTCTTTTTCAGCGTATTCAGCATTTTGTGCAGGGCGTGGCGGTCTGCCCGGCGCGTGTGCAGGCCTGCCGCAATATCGTCGGTCGACGCAGGATCTCGCCTAACTTGCAGAAATCTAAGGATGTTATCGGAACTCAGATGTGAGGGGCGCGGCATAGGAGGGTGACTCGGCGGCTAGGTGCTCTTGTTCAATTTCGATTCTACGCAACTTTTTTCGTTGGGAACGAAACTTTTTTCGCGCCGCAGGGGTTTCATAGGCAGGCCAACACACGACCGGTTAGCCGCCCTCCGTCAGGCTAGCCGGTTTTCCCGGAAACGGGAAAACTAAGGGAGGCGGGAAGACCTGGCCCGCCTCCCTTTTTATTTACCTCGTATGCCGCTTCTTACCCTGTTTGCGCACGCTACGACGTAACGAGTATTGCTTCGGCCTACTTCACTCGGGCGTTCTCCGAAGTAAATCAATGGCAGCCAGCCTAATGAGCCGTCGGTGGCGGAACTTTCAAATCGAACATCATCACGAGCAGGCCCAATGCAGTAATGAGCATCAAGACTGAAGAAATCCACAGGAACATGTAGAGAACTTTGTACTCCGGCGCAGTATCGAGGCCCAACTTGTCCCGGATATCGAACAACTCTTGCCGGACGACATGAGTTTGCGAGGCGGCATAAATAAACAAGATCGCAAAACCGATGCTCATCAGGATCGGAAACCACAGGGAAAATTTCATCCATGGAATGTCTGGCTTGGAGAAGTAATAAGAAACGATTGCTCCCGTGGCAGCGTAGTAGAACACGTTGAACTTGAGGAGCAGTTCCAAGTATCCCTTATATAAGTCGACTTGAAGTTGATATTGTTTCCAGAGATAGGTCGGGGGTGGGAACCGGGCTGGGAGGGTTCGCTTTGATCGACATAGTGTTGGAACATTGTATGGCCGACTAGAGAGCCAATCCACTTCAAAAATCCGTGTACCTCCTACGCACACGGAATCTGCAATTCTGGCGATATTCGCTTGTTCTCCGCGGTCTCTGTCTCTTCTCTCTGTAAAGTCTTTTCTGGCCTACCGCGCCACCGTGCTCAAAAATGGATAATGGCTTGCCGCGCCCATAAAAAACAGCATCGGAAACGAAAGCCACAGAGACGTCCGTGCCGTAAGGAACGCCCATCGCATCATGTGCGCAGCCTCCCCAGGCAACGGAGTCCCCTGCTCGGCAGCGGTACGCGTCCACTGAATCAGTCGCTTCTGTGCGCGCCAAACCACGCCCCACGTATTCAGCAGCATCACAAAGCCGAGCCCGCCTCCTATGCTGATCGCCAAATGCCCGTTGGAAACGCTCTCCCCACCGTTCAGCGCCATCACAAGCCAGGAGGCCGCGATTACAATCGCGCCAATCCCAATCGCTCGCACCCAAACCGAATCGCGAATCCCCTTGGCCGGAAGCTGGAGGAAATAGATACCGCAGTACGCGACCATCCAAACCAGCACCCACCAACCGAACCATCGCAAAGCTAGCCGCGGATCGCCCGAATTCCGGGCATCCGCGATCAGCAAAGAAAAAAAGTAGCGCATCCCGACGACAACGGTGACCAGTGCCGACCACCGGAACCACGCCATCGCCCGCGCCATCAGCACCGGATAAACCTTCACGCGTACGCCCGGCTCCAGCGCCTTCATCGAAGGCGTGCCGACCAAATTAAAGAAGTACAGCAAGCCGATCCAAATGATGCCGAAAATAAAATGCAGCCAGCGCAGCGCGATCAACTCGTTGGCCGCCGGGTCGCTCAAGAAACTGAAGTGCGGCTTCCATTCAGGGAATGACGCCAGCAGCCACAGGAACATAGCGAACCTCCGTCACATATATCCGTTACAAATACTTGATATGAATCTTCAGATCGAGCCGGCCACCCGCGTATTGAAATGCAGCCGCGCTGAATTTGGGCGGCCCCATGTGGCCTTTCGCGTCATTCGATGCGCCCACTCCCTCGCGAGGCATGCCGATGAAATTCGTGTCCAACTTACCGTTGGAGTTTTCGTCATGCACAACGGACACTGCATAGGTTCCGGGCGTGACTCCAGTAAACTCGCAGACTGCCTGGCCGTCCGCGATCTTCGCGGTCAGCCGCGCGACAGCTTTTTCGGCTTTCTTGGGAAACGTGTCTGCCTGTGCCGACGAATACAGCGCGCACAGCATTTGACCGTTGTCGTTTCGCAGGCCGCTAATCTCAACGTGGATGACGTTTTCCGCCGGCGCCGGTGTCTGCCCAAACGCGCCGGCGGCGCCAACCAGCGAACAAGCCAAAGCAATCTTTCGCCACACCCCAAGCAAGCGCATGATCATCCCTTTGCTCCGTACTTCCGCATCCACACCGCTAGCGATCGCGTGCCTCTCCCTTCTAATACGACCCCGTCCGTGAATTTATTGCAAGTACCCGAACAAGGCTCGTCCATGGCAACGCGCCTGTTGCGGCGGCCCCTCCGGCGATCCGCACACTACAACGCATCCCTAAATAGCACCACGGGACAGAGTTAGGCAAGACTCAGCGATAGCTTTGTGACGGATGCAGGCGGGAAAGTGTAGGCCAGGGCTCCTTGCGTGAGCTCAATGCTCTTTGTCTGCGGTGTTACTACCGTTCGTTGGTCAAATGTATTGTGAGCGTGAATGTCGGAGTGAGTGAGGACGGTTGCGGTTGCGGATTTGATTTTGGCCTGATGAAGCACCACTTCTACTTCGCGCGATTCGCGGACGGAGGGATTCACGATGGTGACGATTAGATCTTTATCGTGAAGTGACGCAGAACCTTGCAGGCCCCAGTGAGATGCAGATTCAGTATCGCGTTTGTAATGAATTTCGGGCGCTGAGAAAACGGCGCGCACAGCTTGGCCACCTTGGTGGCCCGCGTACATCGCGAAGACGTGGCCCACTGGCGTGATGCAGAAATTGTTTTCGTGGGCGAGATACAGACTGTTTAGGCAATTGATGAGCTGGGCGCAATTGGCCATCGCGACTTTTTCGGGATGGCGATTGAAAATATCGAGAGTCATGGCGCTGAAAACAGCGTCACGTAAAGTCGGCATCTGTTCGAGCAAATCTCCGGGAGTCGCTTCGCTGCCTTGGCGATACCAGGGCCCCCATTCGTCAACGACGAGCTTAATGGAGTGCTCGGGATCGTTTTCCGCCGTGATCCGCCAGTGAGTGTTGATGAGAGATTCCATGCGCTGACCTTCTCGCAGGAGTTCGTACCAGTCGACGGTGTCAAAATTTAGCGCGTCGCCCTTTCCTTCATCCCAGTTTTTCGTGCGGCCGCGGCTGAGATTCCAGGCGTAATGGTGCAAGGCGAGGCCGTAGACCGAATTCAGTTGTGACTTACCTTTGCAAACGAGTTCTTCGAGAAAGCCGCGGGTCCAGTTCCAATCGTCAACATTGGGTCCGGAGGCGATGAGGGACAGCGGGCGACCGTACGCCGGAACCCACGCGGCGTAGCGGCGAAATTCCGCGGCGTATTCCTGCGCGGTGAAATTGCCGCCGCATCCCCAGGATTCGTTGCCAACTCCCCAGAAGCGCACGCCAAAAGGCTCGGGGAATCCTGAGGCCGCACGCACATCCGCGAGCGTTGTGCTTCCCGCGGGAGAGTTGCAATATTCTACCCAGCGGTAGAACTGGTCGGCGGAAAGAGAGCGCAAATTGGCGGCGAGATAGGGTTTACCGCTAACCAGCGCGCAGAACTGCAGGAATTCATTTGTGCCGAACTGATTGGGGTCGTATTTGTGACTGGCGGGTGCGGAAGGTTGCTCGGCCTGCGCCCAGAAATTGGTGCGACGAGGACGCTTGTCGCGCGGCCCAATGCCGTCGCGCCAATCGTAACTATCCGCGAAGCAGCCGCCAGGATAGCGGACGACGGCGGGCTTGATCTTGCGCATTTCCTCGATGAGCTCTTTGCGGATGCCATTTACGTTGGGGATCTTAGAGTCCGGACCGACCCATATGCCGTCGTAAATTACGCCGCCGAGATTTTCAGTGAAGTGCCCGTAGATATTCGGGGAAATTGTGCCGAGAGTTTCATTGAGCAGAATTTCGATGCGCGAATCAGCGGTGGAAGGCAGCGAGAAGTTTTTGGTGACGAGGAGAGCTGCTCCAGCAGTTGCCGAGCGCTGCAGGAATTTCCGGCGATTCAACATATTAAAGGCGACCCCGCATATTAAGAAAGACGGGAGCGGACCAGGTCGCTCAAGGCTTTGCCGTCGACGGTTTTGCCTTCGAGAGCGGCCTTAGCAGCTTTGACTACGGCCCCCATTTGCTTGATCGAGGTTGCGCCGGTTTCGGCGATAGCTTTGGCGATGGCGGCGTCCATTTCGGCGTCGCTCGCGCCGGCGGGGAGATAGGTCTCGATGATTGCCAGTTCCTTGGTTTCCTTTTCGACGAGGTCGTTGCGATTGCCTTTAGTGAATTGGTCAATGGATTCTTTGCGCTGCTTGACGAGGGTTTGCAAGAGCTGGATGGATTCGGGTTCATCTAGCTTGCGCAGCTTCTCGTTTTCTTTGTAAGTGATCGCGGACTTGACCATGCGAAGGACGCTGAGGCGAAGTTCGTCTTTGGCGCGCATGGCGTCGGTCAGATCTTTCTGGATTTTTTCGGCGAGAGTCATGGCAAAGAATTTAGCACAGAGAGCACAGAGGGCACAGAGAACACAAAGACGGGGTAAGATGCGGCGGATATGAGCGTGCGATATGACGTGGCGGTGATTGGGGCTGGAGTTTTCGGGGCGTGGACCGCTTGGCATTTGGCGCGGCGAGGTCGGCGCGTGTTGCTGGTGGATGCCTATGGTCCAGGCAATGCGCGCGCCAGCTCGGCCGGGGAGTCGCGGATCATTCGCATGGGATATGGGGCGGATGAGCTGTATACCCGGTGGTCGCAGCGATCGCTGATGCAATGGAAAGAGTTTTTCGCGAAGACGCAGCGGGCGCTGTTTCACGAGACCGGAGTTTTGTGGCTGGCCGGAAAAAACGAAGCGCGTGTACAGCAGACCGTCGAGACGCTGCGGCGGTGCGGGGTCTCTTTTCAAGAAATGAGCCGGGCGGAGTTGGAGCGACGATATCCGCAGATAGGATTGGACGGAATCACGAAGGGGTTGTTGGAGCCGCACAGCGGCGTGTTGATGGCGCGGCGGGCGGTCGCTGCGGTTGTGGAAGACGCCATGCGTGGCACCGTGGAATATCGCGTCTCGCAAATTGCGGAACCGCGAGCGGCGGGACCGATTTCCTCCGTGATGATGACCTCGGGCGAGCGCATCGAGGCGGAGCACTTTGTTTTTGCTTGCGGAGCCTGGCTTGGGAAATTGTTCCCGGAAATTTTGGGAGGACGGATTTTTCCTAGCCGCCAGGAGGTGTTTTTCTTCGGCGTGCCGGCGGGGGACTCGCGCTTCGCTCCACCGTCGCTCCCCACGTGGTTGTTTCAAGAGGACGAAATTTATGGCATGCCGGATTTGGAGAGCCGTGGACTGAAGATTGCAGTGGACCGGCATGGCGAGCGCGTTGACCCGGACACGCAATCGCGCCTGGCCAGCGTTGCAGGGGCGGATGAGGCACGGCGATTTGTCGAGCAACGATTTCCGGCGCTGCGTGGCGCGCCAATTGTGGAGACGCGCGTATGCCAATACGAAAACACCTCGAATGGAGATTTCTTGATCGACCGGCATCCGGATATTGAGAACGTTTGGTTTGTGGGCGGGGGCTCGGGACACGGCTTTAAGCATGGCCCTGCCGTCGGGGAGTACGTTGCAGCGCGGATTTTGGATGGAGCCGAAGTGGAGCCGAGATTTTCGTTGGCTAGCAAGGAAATAGCGCAAAAGAGAGCGGTGTTCTAAGGACAGAAGAACTAACGGAGTGATGAGTTAACGCGTACGTGCTAGTTTCGCCAGTAAAATGCTGGCGTTACAGTCGATGCGTCCTCAAAGGGCTTCACTGCATCCAAGTTTTGCCTGTGGTGGTTGTTCGTTCTGGGTGTCCGTTTACTTTATTCCAAGCGTGAGGGCAGGCCGACTTTTCGATTGCATGCGACAGCGCGTGCGATTGGGCAGGCCACTCGGCAATTGTCGCGATGACGCCACAAACAGACTCAAGCTCCCCGGCCACTTCGCCGTTTCCGAGCATTACGATCATTACGCCCGTAATCGGCGATGCGCAGCACCTCGAAGCGACACTCCGCTCCATCATCTATCAGTGCTATCCCAATCTGGAATACATCGTCATTGAAGATGGCACGAGCAACGATAGCCGAGAAATTCTACAAAGATATCGTGCACATTTTTCGTGGCAAACCTGTCCGCCAGGAACCGAACTCTGTGCCGCGCTCAATGTGGCATTTGCGAAAGCATCGGGAGAAATTCTGGGCTGGCTCAAGCCGGGCGAAATGCTTCTCACGAATGGACTGCACGTGATTGGAAGCGTCTTCGCGTCTTTCCCGGATGTCGAGTGGATTACCGGGAGGCCGTTTAATTTCAGTCTCAGCGGGCTGCCGACGGGATTGAAGCATTTGGAGCGCTGGTCGCGCATTCGCTTTTTAGCTGGCGGCAACAAGTACATTCATCGCGATACGACGTTTTGGCGGCGAAGTCTTTGGGAGCGGGCTGGCGGATCCCTTGCTACCGAGTACGGCCTAGCCGGAGAGTTCGATCTATTCGTGCGCTTCTTTCGGTATGCGCGGCTTTATTCGGTGGACGCTCTCATCGGGGGCTATCGAACGCATCCCGGCAATCACTGCGCGAAGGGCAGTCATCGCCGCTACAACAAGATTTGCGATGAGATTGCAGACCGTGAACTCGCCGCAGTTTCCGGAGCCTACGCTGCAAAATTATTTCGCAAGCTTACGCGAGTTGTCTCCCACATCCCGAAGGTACGCAGCCTGTGGCACAAGTGCGCGCTGCAAAGCATTTACCGCTGCCCTGGATGGGATTGGCATCCAAGAATCGTCAACCGCGGCGACAAATGGATTTTTGAGAAGTGAGTGCGCTTAGCAGGATTAACAGCTGACAGCCGGAAGGCTGTCCATTGTCAGGCTTTTTGGGCGCGACGCCGTGGCGTTAGCGACGTAGGGTGTCGCTTGCCGCGGCGGGACTTTTCGTAATAGAGCTGCGCGTCGGCGTCGGAGAGAAGTTTCTCAATGCGCTCGCCGTGACCGTTGTAAATCGAAATGCCGATGCTCGCGGAGAGCTGCGGATACTCCGGGTCGCTCGCCATGACGGCGCGGATACGGTTGGCAACGCGCTCAGCCTCATCGTGCAAAGTTTCCGGCAGGACGAGTGCGAATTCGTCCCCGCCGTAACGAGCGGCGGTGTCGATGGCACGGCAGTGAATGCGCAGTATGTGCGCGAGTCGATTGAGCGCGTGGCTGCCTACGAGGTGGCCATGCGTGTCGTTGATTTTCTTCAGCCCATCGAGATCGAGGAGCAGGACGGCGAAAGGCCGCCCGTTTCGATTGGTGCGTTCGGTCTCCGCTTCCAGGACGTCGAGCAACCGCCGATAGTTGGCCAGGCCGGTTAGCGGGTCACTGACGGCAAGATGGCTTACTTGCTCGAAGAGACGCGCGTTATCGAGTAGAGCGCCGCCCAGAGCCACGGCATAACTCGTCACGGTGAGTGCCTGCGCGAGAACAAATGGGGAATCGAGCAGCCGCTGGGACTGCGAGGCCGCTATCTGCGCGCCGAGGTTCATCCAGGCGGCAACGTATATTGTGCGGTCGAAAGCGGAGTCTTCGAGCTCAAGCCGGCGCCTGTACCAGATCAAGGCAACCAGAAAGATCCCGGCAGGCAGCAGTTGCTGGGGACTGGGAAAGACGGCGCCCGGATGGGGGGAAACTTGCGAGGGAAGGCGGCGCAAGGCAGCCGTAATGAGGTAGGTCGAGGCCATCACAGTGAGGAGGGCCCCAGCGATCTCGCGGCGTGGATGTCGCGACCGAGGCAGGAAGTGCTCTACGAGCAGAGCGACCACGAAGAGCAGTGCCAGAACGATACGGCTGACCCACCAGGAGACCGGCGCCCAGCGCAACTGCACCTGTTCCTGCTGGAATTGAAAGAATAGGAGGCTAGAGGCGGCAAGAATGGTCCCCGAGAGAAGGAAACCGGCGCCCAGGATCAGGGAGATACGGTCCTGGGTACCCTGAAAACGGACGAGGGTAACAGCGGCGAAGACAAAGGCCAGCAACCCGGTGGTGATTTGGAGATAGCCCTGTAATACGGGGTCTGGCTCGAGGGGCACGAGCCGGAGCCACATGGCGAAGAACAGAAGGACGATAAATCCAGCGACGCTCGCCAGGATGGGAGCTATGCGACCGCGGTTGGGGCTGTTCATCAAAGCGGACTCGGCCATAGTTTAATTTTCAACTGCGGGCCAGGTCGCCTATCTTATTAGACTCTAATTTGGTTGCACGCGTTGCGAGAGAACACGTGTGAGTTTTCACTAAGAGATAACGGGGTACTGGCCGGACGTACAGCTGGCCGAAGGTACAGGCGTTCCGTCAAAATTAGAGCCGACTAATTGTTTTTCGAGTGCTGCGAGTTGAAGATTTCGCGGACGCGGGCGAGGGTGTCGATCTCAGCGGCAGGCTTGTCCGGGCGTAAACGCACGATGCGGGGGAAGCGCAGGGCGAAGCCGCTGTCGTGGCGCTCGGACTGTTGGATATTGTTAAAGGCTACTTCCAGGACCACAGTAGGCTCCACGTCTCTCTGGTAACCCCGGTCCTCCGTGGTGTGCTCCAGGAAGTATTGGGTGAGTTCTTTGATTTCAACGTCGGTGAGCCCGGAGTAGGCTTTGCCGATGTTGACGAGGCGGCCGTCGTCTCGGACAGCGAAGGTGTAGTCAGAGAGCAAGCCGCGGCGCTTGCCGTGACCGTACTCGGCTATGGTGACCACGACGTCGAGTGTGGCGAGGGGACGCTTGAGCTTCATCCAGAATTGCCCCCGGCGGCCGGGAACGTAGGGTGACTCCGGGGCTTTGGCGAGCAGACCTTCGTTGCCAGTGTTGAGGGCGAGAAGGAACCGACTTTCGATTTCCTCGGTTGTCCGGCAAAGCTCGGCCCGGGGGAACTGCAGGGCGGGCTGCTCGGCTTTGGCCAAGAGCCGCTCAAGGAGAAGGCGGCGCTCGGCCAGTGGAGTGTCGAGGAGAGTGCGGCCGTCCAGAAGGAGCAGGTCGAAAGCGACGAAACTGACGGGAACCTGAGCGCTAGTAAAGAGATCGATCTGTTTCCGGCCGAGGCGTTGCTGGGGCTCGGTGAACTGGATGGCCCGGCCGTCGCGCCAGCCGATG
>Ga0073928_10006274_pt1 | contig 16066 bp, 10 predicted proteins | sample PaiPotPPA55metaG_FD_76969 | JGI IMG/M metagenome (GOLD analysis project Ga0073928, IMG submission 76969) | Iron sulfur acid spring bacterial and archeal communities from Banff, Canada, to study Microbial Dark Matter (Phase II) - Paint Pots PPA... ... | reverse complement strand
TACGCGTACGGGCAGCTGCTCGCGCTCTCGGTGTACCTCGCGTGCTCACGGCAAAGCGCGGCGTTCGTCCCCGCGTACCTCGAACTGCTGTCAAGGGGCGGCTCGGACACCGCGGAGTCGCTGGGGCGGATCGTCGGCGTCGACCTCGCCGACCCCGGCTTCTGGGACGGCGGGATCGCCATCGTCGAGGAGCAGCTGGCGGCCGCCTAGCAGGCCGCGGTCGCGGCCGGGCGCGTCCCGGCCTAGAAGCGAGCCAGCTCGGCCTCGAGCTGGTCGAGCCCCATCGGGCCCAGCTCCAGCGCGAACCGGTGGAAGGCCTTGAGGTCGAAGCCGGCCCCGTGGCGCCGCCGGGCCTCGTCCCGGGCCCGGAGCCACGCCCGCTCCCCGACCTTGTAGGAGATGGCCTGCCCGGGCAGCCCGAGGTACCGGTCGACCTCGCTGGCCATGAAGTCGGGCGGGAAGTGGCTGCGGTCGATCACGAACGGCAGCGCCAGCTCGGGCGTCCACCGCTCGCCGGCGTGGTACCGCTCGGAGGCCGGGATCGCCAGCTCGAGGTGCAGGCCGATGTCGACGACGACCCGCACCGCGCGCATCGCCTGGGCGCGCAGCATGCCGAGCTCGAAGGCGGGGTCGTCGAGGTAGCCGAGCTCGCCCATCAGCCGCTCCGCGTACAGCGCCCAGCCCTCGGCGTGCCCCGAGGTGCCGGCCATCGTCCGCTGGAAGCGGTTCAGCCGGTCGGCGAGGTAGCGGACGGTGCCGATCTGGAGGTGATGGCCGGGGACGCCCTCGTGGTAGCAGATGCTCACCTCGCCCCACAGCGGGAACCGGGTGCGCCCGAGCGTCGGGTACCAGGTCCGGCCCGGGCGGCTGAAGTCCTCCGACGGGCCCGTGTAGTACATCGCGGCCGCGCCGCCGGGCGGGGCGATCATCGCCTCGACGCGCCGCACCGGCGCCGGGATGTCGAAGTGGACGCCGTCGAGCTCGGCGACGGTGCGGTCGAGCAGGTCCTGCAGCCAGGCCTGGAAGGCGTCGACGCCATCGATGCTGCGGGTCGGGTCGCGCTCGAGGTGCTCGATGACGGCCGGGATCGACTCGCCGGGCAGGATCCGGTCGGCGACGCTCGACATCGCGTCCTCGATCCGCGCCAGCTCCTCCCAGCCCCAGCGGTACGTCTCGTGCAGGTCGAGCGCGGTGCCGGTGTAGGCGCGGGCCAGGCGCGCGTACCGCTCCTCACCGACCGCGTCCTGGTCGGTGACGGAGGGCTCGTACTCCTCGACCAGGTACCGGCCGAGCGACGCGTAGGCGGCGGTGGCGCGGCCGGCCACGCTCTCGAGCCGCGACCGCAGGGCCGGCTGGTCGAGGCCGGTGGCGTCGAAGCGCTCGAGGAGGCCGAGGAAGAAGGGGAGCTCGCCGGTGTCGAGCTGGCCGCCCCACGTGTCGGCCTGCTTGGCGCACGCCACGACCTGGCGACGCGCCGCCACCAGGCCCTCGGCGGCCCCCTCGGTGAGCGCGTCCTGGAACGACGACAGCGCCTGGGGGACCTTCGCGGCCCGGGCCGTGATGGCGTCCCAGTCCTCCTCGGTCGCCTGCGGCATGAGGTCGAACACCATGCGGACGCTCGACACCGGGCTGTCGAGGATCCGCAGCGCGCGGAGCGGCTCGCCGGCCTCGGTGAGCTCGATGCTGAGGTCGAGGAACCGGCGCAGCACCTCGGCCGCGACCCGGTCGTCGTCCCCCTCGGCCGGGGTCCGGTCCAGCTCGGCCCGGGTGCGGCGGTCGTGCTCGAGGCGCTCGTTGATGGCGTCCGGCGAGTAGTCGGTCAGCTCGTCGTCGTAGCCGGGCAGCCCCTCGAAGGTCGCCGCGACCGGGTCGAGGGCGGCGGCCCGCTCCACGTAGCGGTCGGCGAGGTCGGCGACTGCGCTCATCCGGGCGGGCTCGCGGGGCGGCAGGGCTCGCCGCGCAGCGACGGGCAGGGCGGCAGCGGGGTGGGCACGGCGACGGTTGGGTTCACGGGCAGCACGATCTTGGACGCCAGCGTGGCCGAACGGGCGACCTGGTTGCGAGCCGGACCGGGCAGGTCGTCGAACGCCCACTGGGGCCGGTTGCCGCCCGGGGCCTGGATGACGACCCGCAGGCGCGACCCGGCCCGGAAGGCGTGCACGATCGGGAACAGCGGGACCCGCACCAGCGCGTATTGGCCCTTCGGCATCGACCGGACCTGGGCCTTCTCGTCGCTGTAGCGGGGCTCGAGCGGGGTCGAATCGGCGCGCAGCGTGGTGCGGTGGCTGGCCCGCAGCCACCCGCTCTGCACGTACATCTCCTGGCCGTCGGGGCGGACCTCGGTCAGCACGACCTCGAGGTCGGTGTCGGGCGCGCTCGTCCGCAGCCACAGGTCGACGCTGGCCGGGCCGGTGAGCACCACGTCGCTCGGCAGCCGGTCGCTCGTGTAGGTGAGCGCGGCGCCGGCCCGGGGCGGCTGCCAGTTGTACGGAGGCAGCGAGGTCCAGATGGCGTCGATCGTCTTCGGGGTGGCGTCGGTCGCCGCCACCGAGCCCGGGTCGTAGCGGTAGGAGTCGGAACCGCGGTCCGGCGCGGGCGGCGCCGACCGGTCCAGCCGCCCGCCCGACCGCAGGTACCAGGTGGTCGGCTGCACGCCGGGCGGCGGCCAGCTCGGGAACGACGCCTCGAACCCGGGCTCGGGCGCGCCGGTGGGCGTGCCGGCGCCGTTGTCGAACAGGACGCGCACCCTCGGCTCGGTCTCGTAGCGGGCCAGGGCGGCCGCGTAGTCGGTCTGGCCCGCGAACCGGTCCGGGGGCAGCGTCAGCGGCGTGCCGAAGATGCTCGAGTACGCGACGGGCGCGGCGGCCCGGAGCCCGGCCGGGACCGACGGGATGCGCTGCGCGACGTAGAAGTCGAGGAACTCGCCCCACCGGATCGCGACCGCGGGGCCGAACGGCTCGACGTGGGTCCCGTTGGTGATCGTGACCTTCAGCTTCGTCGAGGCCGCGAAGTGGCTGATGAGCTCGGGCCAGTGGCCACCGACCTGCTCGTCCTCGACCGCGCCGGCGAGGAACGTGGGCACGGTGATCCTCGGCACCAGCAGGTCGGGGGTCAGGTGGTCGTAGCGGGCCGGGTCGTAGAACCGGCCGGCGTCGATCTCGGTGAGCACGTTCGGGGTCTGGAGGCGCAGCGCCTGGTTGGCGGCGCACACGGTGTCGCCGGCCTGGATGCGCCGCCGCGCCCACGGCTGGCCGCCGTCGGGCGCGGGGCGGGCGTCGTGCTGGCGGTCCTTCGCCCACGCGACCGCGAAGCCGGTGTTCAGGATCCCGCCCGGGTAGAGGACGCCACGGTAGGTGTCGTCGATGACCGACAGTGGCGTGATGGCGGCCAGGTGCGGCGGACGGGTGGCGGCGACGAACAGCTGGGTGATGCCGGGGTAGGAGATGCCGACCATGCCGACCTTGCCGTGGAGCACCCACGGCTGGGCGGCGACGGCCTCGATGGCGTCGTAGCCGTCGAGGGACTGCAGCGGCTCGAAGAAGTCCCACGCGCCGCCCGAGCAGCCGGTGCCGCGCATGTTGACCCCGACGGTCGCGTAGCCGAGCGACTGGGCGATCATCGAGGCGGGCTGGGCGCTGGTCGGGTTGGCAGGGTCGTAGCCCGAGTACTCGACGACGGTCGGGTACGGGCCCTGGTCGACCGGGCCCGGGAGATGCACGTTGACGGCCAGCTGGGTGCCGTCGCGCGTCGTGAGGTAGCCGTAGCCGTTCGAGAGGTGCTGGCCCTGGTAGAAGGACGGGGGCGGGGTCTCGTCCGGGCGCAGCACCCGTAGCGCCGACGAGCGGGCGTGCCCGCCGCTGCGTTGCTCGACCCGGTAGCCGCCGCCCGGCGCGACGCCCCGGAACAGCAGCGCCCCCTGGGCGTCGGCGCGCCCCTGGCGCACCCGGGCGCCGCTCGCGTCGAGGAGCGAGAGCCGCGACCCCGGGCTGACGCCGGTCACGTACACCTGCTCGACGCTGCCGGCGGCGTGGACGCCGCCCCCGGCCCGGGCGCGCACCAGCGGCGCCGGGCTCGGCGCCGTCGCCGCCGCGGGGCCCGGCGCCACGGCGGCCCCGCCCACGACCACCGCCGCGAGCAGCAGCGGGAGACGGGTCATGCCCTCGGCAACGTATCGGAGCCTCGTCGTCCTATGGCAGCATCCCGGCCCGTGACCCGGCTCGCGGACGCGCACGTGCTCGTGACCGGTGGGTCGAGCGGGATCGGCCTCGAGACCGCCCGGCTGGCCCTGGAGCGGGGAGCCCGGGTCTCGATCGTGGCGCGCGACGTCGAGCGGCTCTCGAGCGCGCTCGACGAGCTCGAGCGGGGCGCGGGGGACCGCACCCGCGTCGCCGCCGAGCCCGCCGACGTGACCGACCCGGAGCGGCTCGAGGCCGCCTGCGCGCTCCTCACCGCCCAGCTGGGCCCGGTCGACGTGCTGGTGACGAGCGCGGGCGCGGCCCGGCCCGGCCACTTCGAGCGGTTGGCCCGCCGCGTCTTCGAGGAGCAGATGGCGCTCGACTACTTCGGCACCCTCCACGCGGTGCGGACGGTGGTGCCGTCGATGATCGAGCGGCGCCGGGGCCATCTCGTCCTCGTGTCGTCGACGGCGGGCCTCGTCGGCGTGTACGGCTACGCCGCGTACGCGCCCGCCAAGTTCGCGGTGCGAGGCCTCGCCGAGACGCTGCGGGCCGAGCTGAAGCCCTACGACGTGGTCGTCGGCTGCGCCTACCCGCCCGACACCGACACCCCCGGGCTGGCCCGGGAGAACCTCGACAAGCCGGAGGCGACGGCGCGCATCTCGGCCGGGATCAAGGTGCGGTCCCCGCAGACGGTGGCGCGGGCGATCGTGCGCGGCGTCGAGCGGGACCGGCTCGTCATCACCGCCGACGCCGGCACCGCGGTCCTGGCGCGCGCGGCGGGGCTGCTCGGCCCGTACCTGCGAGCGTCCTTCGACCGCCACGTCCGCCGCGCCGGTCGGGGCCGGGACGAGGCGCCGGGGTAGCGTCGAACGGGATGGCGGACGCGACCCGCACCGAGACCGACAGCATGGGGCCGATCGAGGTCCCCGCCGACCGGTACTGGGGCGCGCAGACCCAGCGGTCGCTGCACCACTTCAGCATCGGCGACGAGCGGATGCCGGCGTCGGTCATCCGGGGCATGGCGATCCTCAAGAAGGCGGCCGCCACCACCAACCGCGAGCTGGGGCTGCTCGCCGACGACGAGGCCACGCTGATCGTCGCCGCCGCCGACGAGGTCATCGACGGGAAGCTGGCCGACGAGTTCCCCCTCTTCATCTGGCAGACCGGCAGCGGCACCCAGACGAACATGAACATGAACGAGGTGATCTCGAACCGGGCCATCGAGCTGGCGGGCGGCAAGAGGGGCAGCAAGGACCCGATCCACCCCAACGACCACGTCAACCGGTCGCAGTCGTCCAACGACACCTTCCCGACCGCCATGCACATCGCGGCCGCCGAGGAGATCGTCCACCGGCTGCAGCCCGCGGTCCGGGCCCTGCGCGACGCACTCGACGCCAAGGCCGGCGAGTTCGCCGACATCGTGAAGATCGGGCGGACCCACCTCCAGGACGCGGTGCCGCTCACCCTCGGCCAGGAGTTCTCGGGCTACGTGGCCCAGCTCGACGCCGACCTCGACCGGATCGAGGCCGCGCTCCCGGGCCTCTACGAGCTGGCCCTGGGCGGCACGGCGGTCGGCACCGGCCTCAACAGCCACGAGGAGTTCGCCGACCGGGTGGCGGCCGCGATCGCCCAGCTCACCGGGCTGCCGTTCGTCTCGGCGCCGAACAAGTTCGCGGCCCTCGCCGCCCACGACGCCCTCGTGCACGCCAGCGGCGCCCTGCGGACCCTCGCCGTGTCGCTCACCAAGATCGCCAACGACGTGCGCTGGCTGGCGTCCGGGCCCCGGGCCGGGCTCGGCGAGCTGGTCCTGCCCGAGAACGAGCCCGGCTCGTCGATCATGCCCGGCAAGGTCAACCCCACCCAGAGCGAGGCGCTGACGATGGTCTGCGCCCAGGTCCTCGGCAACGACGTCACCGTCGGCATCGCCGGGTCCCAGGGCAACTTCGAGCTCAACGTCTACAAGCCGGTCATCATCTACAACGTCCTGCAGTCGGTGGCGCTGCTGACCGACTCGGCGACGAACTTCCGGCGCTTCGCGGTCGAGGGGCTCGAGGCCAACCGGGAGCGGATCGCCGAGCACGTCGCCAACTCGCTCATGGTCGTCACCGCCCTGAACCCCCACCTCGGCTACGACAAGGCGGCCGAGATCGCCAAGCACGCCCACCGCCACCGCACCTCCCTCCGGGAGGCGGCGGTCGCGCTCGGGCACCTCACCGGCGAGGAGTTCGACCGGCTCGTGCGCCCCGAGCGCATGACGAAGCCCGGGTAGGCGCCCCGGCGGGGCGGCCCCGGGACCCCGAGCCCGGAATCGCCCGATTCCCAAGGCCTCCCGGCCAATTGACGAGGGTCACGGTCGGGAATGAGCGCCCCCGGCCCGCGGTTGAGCGCCTTGTAATCCTGTAATCGTCGAGTCGAGGTCATGATGGCGGACACGAGCCCCTCCGTTGACGAACGCCTGGTCCTGCCCCTGCTCCCCTTGAGCACCGGCGTCGTGCTGCCCCAGATGGTGGTGACGCTGGCGCTCGAGTCGGACGAGGCCCGCCGGGCCGCCGAGGCGGCCGGCGACGACGGCCAGGTCCTCCTCGTGCCCCGGATCGACGGCCGCTACGCCCGGGTCGGCACCGTGGCCCGGGTCGAGAGCGCCGGCGAGCTGCCGAACGGCGCCCAGGCGCTGGTCCTGCGCGGCCTGTCCCGGGCCGTGGTCGGGGTGGGCGTGCCCGGCACCGGCGCCGCCCTCTACGTCGAGGCCGACCCGGTGGCCGAGCCCGCCGTGGCTTCGCCGCGGGCGCGCGAGCTCGCCGCCGAGTACCGGGCCATCGTCAGCGAGATCGCGACCCGGCTGCGGGCCGGGCGGCTGGTCGAGGCGCTGCAGGGCGTGACCGAGCCGGGCGCGCTGGCGGACACCGCCGGCTGGTGGCCGGACCTGGCGCTGGAGCGCAAGGTCGAGCTGCTCGAGACCCTCGACGTCGAGGCCCGCCTCGAGGCGGTGGTCAGCTGGGCGCGCGACGCCCTCGCCGAGCTCGAGGTCGCGGACCGCATCCGCACCGAGGTGACCGACGGGATGGAGGCCCAGCAGAAGGAGTTCCTGCTGCGCCGCCAGATGGACGCCATCCGCAAGGAGTTGGGTGAGGACGACGGCGACGTCGTCGGCGAGTACCGCAAGGCGCTCGAGGAGCGCGACCTGCCGGAGAAGATCCGGGAGGCGGCGGCGCGCGAGATCGACCGCCTGGAGCGCACCAGTGACCAGAGCCCCGAGCACGGCTGGATCCGCAGCTGGCTCGACACGCTGCTCGAGGTGCCGTGGGGCAAGCGCTCCGACGACAACCTCGACGTCGGCGAGGCCCGTCGCATCCTCGACGCCGACCACACCGGGCTCGGGGACGTGAAGGACCGCATCATCGAGTTCCTGGCCGTGCGGAAGCTGCGCGCCGAGCGCGGGCTCGGGGAGGCCACCGGCCGCGGGGTCGGGGCCATCCTCGCCCTGGTCGGCCCGCCCGGCGTCGGCAAGACGTCGCTCGGCGAGTCGGTCGCTCGCGCCCTCGGACGCCAGTTCACGCGTGTCGCGCTGGGTGGCGTGCACGACGAGGCCGAGATCCGTGGTCACCGGCGCACCTACGTCGGCGCCCGGCCCGGCCGGGTCGTCCGCGCCCTGACCGAGGCCGGCACCATGAACCCGGTCATCGTCCTCGACGAGGTCGACAAGCTCGGCGCCGACTGGCGCGGCGACCCGTCCTCGGCGCTGCTCGAGGTGCTGGACCCGGCGCAGAACCACACGTTCCGTGACCACTACCTCGACGTGGACCTCGACCTGTCGCAGGTGCTATTCCTCGCGACCGCGAACCTCGCCGAGACGATCCCGGGCCCGCTGCTGGACCGGCTCGAGGTGATCCGCCTCGACGGGTACACCGAGGACGAGAAGGTCGCGATCGCTCGCGACCACCTGCTGGACCGCCAGCTCGAGCGCAACGGGCTCGGTGCCGACGACGTGCAGGTCGACGACGGCGCCCTGCGCCGCATCGTGGTCGACTACACGCGGGAGGCCGGAGTCCGGAGCCTCGAGCGGGAGCTGGGCAAGCTGCTGCGCAAGGTGGCGGCGAGGCTGGTGAGCGGCGACGCGACCGCACCGGTCGTCGTCGACGCCCACGCGGTCCCCGACGCGCTCGGTCGACCTCGGTTCTTCCCCGAGGACACGCCGCGCACGGCGGTCCCCGGCGTGGCGACCGGCCTGGCCGTGACCGGGACCGGCGGCGACGTGCTGTACATCGAGGCGACGGCCATGGCCGGCGACCCGGGCCTGACGCTCACCGGGCAGCTCGGCGACGTCATGAAGGAGTCGGCGCAGATCGCGCTGTCGTACGTGCAGGGCCACACGGCCGAGCTGGGCGTGAACCCGGCCGACGCGACGCGGCGCTTCCACGTCCACGTCCCGGCCGGCGCCATCCCGAAGGACGGCCCGTCGGCGGGCGTGACGATGACGACCGCGCTGGCCAGCCTGCTCACCGGCCGCCCGGTGCGCGCCGACGTCGGCATGACCGGCGAGGTGACGCTGCAGGGCCGCGTCCTGCCCATCGGCGGTGTCAAGCAGAAGGTGCTGGCGGCGCAGCGGGCCGGGCTCACCACGGTGATCCTGCCCACCCGCAACGGGCCCGACCTCGAGGACGTCCCGACCGCGGTCCGGGAGGCGATGACCTTCCACCTCGTCGACGACGTGGCCGAGGTCCTTGACCTGGCGCTGGTCGAGCCCGCCGCGGAGGCCCAAGCCGCCTGATCGCTGCTCCTCCGCCATCGACCCGACTCCGGTCGGGCCGGTGGCGGCGGCCGGCGACGGCGTGACACGCCAGTCGTTGTCGTACCTCGTCCGTACCGTTCCCGGATGCGGCCGGCGCGCCTGCTCACCCGGATGCTTCGTGGCGATGTGCGCAACGTCGCCTTCGACGATCTGGTCCGCCTCGTGATCGCGCTTGGCTTCCGAGAGAATCGGCGGGCGGGGAAGCCACCGCGTCTTCGCGCGGACGGGCGTCGCGGAGCTGTTGAACCTTCAGGCAGAACACGGTCAAGCCAAGCCGTACCAGGTCAGGCAGGTGGCAACGCTGGCCCGCCGATACGATTTGAAAGTGGATGACGGCCGATGACCGGCTATCGGATTGAGGTCTTCTGGAGTGGCGAGGACCAGGCGTGGATCGCCGACGTCCCGGACTTGCCGTTCTGCACCGCGCACGGCCCGACGCCGCATGAGGCAGTCGCCGAGGTCGAGGTCGCGGCTGAAGCCTGGCTCGCCGCCGCGCGCGCTGATGGCCGCCCGATTCCCGAGCCGTCCCCGCACGCCGCCCGCGCCTGATCGCGACTCGCGGCTTCGGGCCAGTCGGCACGGGCAGCATCCTGCCCGAGGTCGCCGGAGTGTCGAGCCCGCCTTGTCGACCGCGCCGGTCAGTGGGCGGTGCCGTCGCCGTCCTGGGAGAGGTCGATGGTGGCGCCGATCCCGACCCGGGCGAAGTCGATCTGCTCACCGGGCTCGAGCGGGTAGTGGCAGGCCACGTAGTGGTTGGGCCCCACGGCGCGCAGGATCGGCTCCTCGGCCGCGCAGCGCTCCTGCGCCTTCGGGCACCGGGTCCGGAACCGACAGCCGGTCGGCGGGTGGATGGGTGACGGCACCTCGCCGCCGAGGACCCGCTCCTCGTCGGGACGGACGGCCGGGTCCGGTACCGGGATGGCCGCCAGCAGTGCTCCGGTGTACGGGTGCGACGGGTGCTCGTAGAGGTCGTCGGGCGACGCGACCTCGCACATCTTCCCGAGGTACATGACGAGCACCCGGTCGCTGACGTTCTTCACCACCGCCAGGTCGTGGGCGATGAACACCATCGTCAGGCCGTAACGACGCTTCATGTCCTCGAGCAGGTTCAGGATCTGGGCCTGCACGGACACGTCGAGGGCCGACACCGGCTCGTCGCAGATGATCAGCTTCGGGTCCGTGACCACGGCCCGGGCGATCGAGATGCGCTGGCACTGCCCGCCCGAGAACTCGTGGGGATGCCGGTCACCGCTCGCGGGGTCCATGCCGACCGCGGTCAGCACCTCGTCGACCTTGGCGTCGCGGTCGGGCTTGTCGCCCATCTGCCAGATGTCGAGGCCCTCGCGCACGATGTCGCGGACCCGTCGGCGCGGGTTCAGCGACGAGATCGGGTCCTGGAAGATCATCTGGAGCCGGGGCCGCATCCGCCGCAGCGCCTCGCCGGTCAGCTTGGTGAGCTCCGTCCCGTCGAAGCGGACGGTGCCCGACACCGGGGGCGGGAGCTGCATCACGGCCCGCCCGGTCGTCGACTTGCCGCAGCCGGACTCGCCGACCAGCCCCAGGGTCTCGCCTGGCAGTATGTCGATGCTCACCCCGGACACGGCGTGGACCTTGTCGCTGAGGTGACCGACCGCGAACTCGACGACGAGATCCTCGACCCGCAGCAGCGCCTTGTCGGTGTCGCGCAGATGCGCGGTCCCGGTGCCCGCCATCAGGCGCCGCCCGCCGCGGCCGCCGCCGTCGCGGCGGCGGGGACCCGGCCGTCGCGCTCGTTCCTGGCCAGCGCCTCCTGGCCGGCCGGGGTGCCGACCGGGAACCAGCAGCGGTACTGGTGCCCGGACGCGTCGCCGGCCTGCAGCGGCGGCTCCTCCTCCAGGCAGCGGTCCTGCACGTAACGGCAGCGGGGCGCGAACTTGCAGCCCGGCGGCGGGTGGCTGAGGTCCGGCGGCCGGCCCGGGATCGTCGCCAGCCGGGTGTGGCTGTGCTCGTCGAGCTTGGGGATCGAGGCCAGCAGCGCCTCGGTGTAAGGCATCTTCATGTCGGTGAACAGCACGCTGGTCGGCGCCTGCTCGACGACCCGGCCCGCGTACATCACAAGGATCTCCTCGGTCCGGCCCGCCACGACGCCGAGGTCGTGGGTGACGAGGATCATCGCCATGAAGCGCTCCGACTGCTCCTTGGCGATGACGTCGAGGACCTGGGCCTGCACCGTGACGTCGAGGGCCGTGGTCGGCTCGTCGGCGAAGAGCAGCTTCGGGCCGGCCGCGAGCGCGACGGCGATGCACACCCGCTGGCGCATCCCGCCCGACAGCTGGTGCGGGTACTCACCGAGGCGGACCTTCGGCTCCGGGATGCGCACCGACTCCATGAGGGACACGGCGAGGTCGGACGAGAACTCGCGGGTCACGTCGAGGTGCTGGCGGATCGACTCGGTGATCTGCTTCCCGATCTTCATCACCGGGTTCAGTGACGTCATGGGGTCCTGGAAGATCATCGACATCTGGGCGCCCCAGAAGTTCCGCATCTGCCTCGGCGGCAGCTCGATGATCTCCTTGCCCTCGAACTTCACCGAGCCCTCCCGCTCGAGGCCGAAGCGGGGCAGCAGGTTCATGATCGACCGGGAGAGCACTGTCTTGCCGGACCCGGACTCGCCGACGATGCCGAGCGTCTTGCCGCGCTCGAGGGTGAGCGACACGCCGTCGACCGCGCGCACGACGCCCACGTCGGTGTGAAACGACGTCTTGAGGTCGGTGACCTCGAGGAGCGGGCCCTCGTACTCGGTCTCGATGAAGCGGGCCGTGGTCAAATGCCGGACTCCCGGACGTCGAACCGGGCCCGGACCACGTCGCCGAGGTAGTTCAGCGCCAGCACGGTCACGAAGATCAGGAACGAGGCCTCGAACACGATGTGCGGCGACGTGAACAGGGCGTTTCGGTCGAGGGCGATGATGTTGCCCCACGACGGGGCGGGCGGCCGCACGCCGACACCGAGGATGGCGAGGGTCCCCTCGGCGACGATCGCGATGGCGATGCTGAGCAGCGAGATCGAGAACATGGCCGGCGCCACGTTCGGCAGCACCTCCCGGACCATGATCCGGCCGTGCTGGGCACCCTGGGCCCGCGCCGCCAGCACGAAGTCACGCTGGCTCCACGTCAGCGCGCTGCCCCGCGAGATGCGGCCGACCAGCGGGACGGCCACGATCCCGATGGCGAGGATGAGGATCAGCACGTCCGGGAGGATGGCCTTCGTGCCGGCGGCCTCGCTGCCCTGCAGGAACGCGACCAGGGCCAGGGCCAGCACGATGGCCGGGACCGACAGCATGACGTTGAACACGTTCGTGATCAGCGTGTCGACGTCGCCGCGCTGGTACCCGAAGTAGCCGCCGGCGGCCAGGCCGCCGACGCCGCCGATGACCGCCGCCAGACCGTCCGACAGCCCGAGCCCGACCGCACCGATGACGCCGAAGGCGACGACGCCGAAGGCGGCGCCGATCACGCCGCCGGCGACGGCCGCGATGGGCCGGCTCGGCTTGTCGCTGAAGTAGCCGGCGACGAGCCCGAGGCCGCCGCCGACGATGAATCCGAACGCGATGGCGCCGAAGGACACCAGCAGTGACGTCCAGGCGCCGAGCGCCAGCCGCGCCACCATGTCGCGCCCGTCGCTGTCGCAGCCGAACAAGCGACCGGGGGCCGACCCGTCCTGAGCGAACGGGCCCTTCCGGGCGCACTCGGCGTGGACGGCCTGGGGGTCGCCCCAGGTGAAGATGTGGGTCTTGGCGAGGATGGCGACGAGGATCACGAACACCATCCAGCCGATGGCGAGCCACGCCCCGACGCTCAGGTCCCCGAACCGGCTCTTGCGCTCGCCCTCGGTGCCGGCCGCGACGCCGGCCGGGAGCACGAGGCCGGCGTCCGCCATGAGCCCGTCGCTGTGCGGGTCGAGCTCCTCGCGCCGCATGACGTCGCTCGGCGCCCCCCGGCCGGACCCCGGGCTCGGCCGCGCGCTACGCCGCCCGGGCACGGCGGATCCTGGGGTCGACGACGGCGTAGAGGAAGTCCACGAGGAAGTTCACGAGCACGAACAGCACCGCGATGATCACGATGTAGCTCTGGAGCTCGACGTACTCGCGGGCGTTGATGGCCTGGACGATCTTCAGGCCCATGCCGGGCACGGTGAAGATGACCTCGACGACCACCGCGCCGCCGATCAGGGTGCCGACCGAGAGGCCGGCCGCGGTGAGCAGCGTGATGCTCGACGGTCGGAGGGCGTGGCGCCAGAGGATCCGCGCGTTGCTGAGCCCCTTCGCCTTGGCCAGGGTGATGAAGTTCTCCTGGAGGGTGGCGATCATGTCGGTGCGCAGCAGCCGCATGTACACCGCGATCTGGCCCACCGCGAGCGAGAAGGCGGGCAGGATCATGTACCGGAGGTGCTGGCCCAGGTCCATGTGCACGCTGCCGTTGAAGATCGGATCCAGCCACCCGGGGGCGTAGCCCCCGGTCGGGAGCCACTTCAGCTGGGCGCCGACGAAGAACGAGAGCAGCAGCGCCAGCACGAAGTTCGGCAGGGCCAGGGCGCCGAACGCGGTGGTGTTGATGACGCTGTCGGTCCTCGTCCCGGCCCGGTAGGCGGCCAGCACGCCGAGCGGGATGGCGATGGCCAGCGAGATGATCTGGGCGTAGATCATCAGCTCCAGCGAGACCGGCAGCGACTGCTTGACGAGCGTCCCGACGCTCCGGCCCGACGAGTACTGGTGGCCGAAGTTCAGCCGCACCAGCTTGGTCAGGTAGTCCCAGTACTGGGCGAAGAAGCCCTTGCTCAGCCCGAGGTCCGAGCGCAGCCTCGCCCGCGCGTGCTCGAAGAACGGGCCCCGGCCGAACGGGATGATGGTCTGGGTCGGGTCACCGGGCAGGAGCCGGATCAGCGCGAAGGTGAAGAAGCTGACGACGATCAGGACGATCGCCAGCTGGACGAGCCGGCGTGCGATCAGTCGTAGCAGCTCGTTTTGCATCGCGCTGATCCGGTGACTCCTGCGAAGGCTCCTAGCTCTTGCTGAGGCCGAGGACGGGAATGCGGCCGTAGGCGAACAGCGGCTTCCCGTGCCCGTCCGGCAGCGGCGGGAAGCTGAGGTTGACGGACTGGTTGTAACCGATGGTCCAGTTCACGAACCAGGTCGGCAACAGGTAGCCGCGCTGGGCCATCAGCCGGTTGAACTGCTGGTAGATCGGCGCTGCCTGGGCGGGGCTGGTGGCGGCGCGTCCCTGCTCCAGGAGGGCCTGGATCTGCGGGTCGTTGAACCCGCCGAAGTTCACCGGGCTGCCGCTCTGGAACCAGATGTAGGTCTCGGCGTCGGCCGCCTCGCTGTACTCGCCGTACAGGTTCCGCCACAGCAGCACGTCGATGCTGAAGCTCAGCGCCTTGTTGATCAGGGTGGCCTGGTCGAACTGGGCGATGGTGGCGTTGATGCCGGCCTTGCCCAGCTGCTCCTTCAGCAGCTGGGCCTCGGCGCTGGCGTCCGGGTCGGTCGTCGTGCCGAGGATGACGTTGAACTGGCCGCCGTTCTGGGCCTTGTACTGGCTCACCAGCTGCTGGGCCTTCTTCAGGTTGAAGGCCGGGTAGCCGGCGTTCGACAGGTACCCCGGCACCTTCTGGTCCATCACGCTGTTGGCGACGGTGAAGATGCCCTTGTTCCGGATCGTGTTGATCTCGGTCCGGTTCACCGCCAGCTGGAACGCGGTGCGGGCCAGCTGGTTGTTGAACGGGGCGTTCTTGGTGAGCAGGAAGTAGTGGGCGATCTCCCGGAAGCCGGGGCCCTGGGTCAGGGTCTTGACGTTCGGGATCGACTTCAGGTTGTCGACCTGCAGGCCACCCGACTGGTGGGTGAGGTCAATCTGGCCGCCCTGCAGCTGGGTGTTGCGGGCCGCGCCGTCCGGGATCGGGACGAAGGTGATCGAGTTCGCCTTCGGGTAGCCCGGCTGCCAGTAGTTCGGGTTCTTGACGACGACGGTGGCCTGGTTCTGCTGGTACGACTGCAGCTTGAACGGGCCGGTCCCGATCATGTTCGTCGAGCAGGCGCCGTTGATCTGGGCCGGCGCCTGGATGCCCATCCGGCCGGTCGAGTACAGGTACTCCGGGAAGTCGGCCACCGGCTTCTTGAGCGTGACCATGACCGACAGCGGGTCCACGATCGACGTGCTCTGGACGAAGCTGAGGTAGATCCCGAACAGCGGACCGCCGGAGGCGGCGACGCCGCCCGGCAGCCCGGCGTAGGTGTCCAGGTTCAGCTTCAACGCGGTGGCGTCGAGCGGCTCGCCGTCCTGGAACTTGATGTTCGGCCGCAGCGCGATCGTCCACTGCGTGTCGTCGGCGTTCGGCGTCACCGACTTGGCCAGGTACGGCGTCGCCTGCCCCTTGTCGTTCGGGACCGTGAGCGTGTCGTAGATGGCCGACACGACCTGGATGCCCGAGATGGCGAGCTGCGCGCGCGCCAGGCAGTAGTCGGTGGTCTCGGCCTCGAGGCCGAACTTCAGGTCGCCGCCGCTGGCCTGGTGCTTCGCGGCCGGGCTCGAGGCGCCGGCGAGCCCGGCCACCCCTCCCAGCGCGGTGAGTGCCAGCGCGCCCGCCGCTACGAGAGCGACGGCGCGAGCGAGGCGACGACGTGCGTGCCGCTGATCGGCCACTGTTCCCCCCAGAACTGAAAGGGGCGCGGAGCCCCGTGGGCCGTGCTGACCCGTGGGGGGCTGTGACCCCCGTCACGGTGCCGCCACTCTAGGGGGCCGCCCCGGGCTGTCAATGGCGGGGCGGCGCCCCCGGGCCCGGTTACCGTCGCGCCGATGGCGCCGCGCTGGCTGCGGGTCAGTCCCTCGTGCCGGATCGACCTGGCCGAGGTGGTCGTGCGGGCCAGCCGGTCCGGCGGCCCGGGCGGCCAGCACGCCAACACCTCCGACACCGCGGTCGAGGTGAGCTTCGACGTCGAGGCCTCCCGGTCGCTCGGGCCCCGGCAGCGGGCCCGGATCCTCGCCCGGCTCGGCCCGGTGGTACGGGCCCGGGCCGCCGACTCCCGATCCCAGGCCCGGAACCGCGAGCTCGCCCTCCAGCGGCT
>Ga0073928_10006273_pt1 | contig 16067 bp, 13 predicted proteins | sample PaiPotPPA55metaG_FD_76969 | JGI IMG/M metagenome (GOLD analysis project Ga0073928, IMG submission 76969) | Iron sulfur acid spring bacterial and archeal communities from Banff, Canada, to study Microbial Dark Matter (Phase II) - Paint Pots PPA... ... | reverse complement strand
CACGACGGAACATAGCTACGTGATGAAGATCACCCGCGCCGATATGAACGACATGCTGAGCCGCGGATTCGCTTTTGAGCCGCACTTGCGCCAAGGGCGGGGTTATTACGCGAAGGTGTTTGCGGCAGTTCCGGCGGGAGAATAAACCCCCTAAACCCGAAACACCGCCACCGCGACATCCAGTTGCGCCGCTTGCTGCTCCAGCGACGCCGCCGCGGCCGCCGCCTCTTCCACCAGCGCCGCATTCTGCTGCGTCACCTCGTCCATCTGCGCGACCGCGCGGTTGATCTGTTCAATGCCGCCAGTCTGCTCGTTCGACGCCGCGCTGATCTCGCTGATGATGTCCGACACCCGCTTCACCGCCGCGACCACTTCGCTCATGGTCTGGCCCGCTTGTCCCGCCAGCGCGTTGCCGGCCTGCACCTTGTCCGCCGATGCATTGATCAGTTCCTTGATCTCCTTCGCGGCGGCGGCGCTGCGTTGCGCGAGGTTGCGCACTTCACCGGCGACCACCGCAAAACCACGCCCTTCCTCACCAGCACGCGCCGCTTCGACCGCTGCGTTCAGCGCGAGAATATTCGTCTGGAATGCAATCCCCTCGATCACGCCGATGATGTCCGCAATCCGCGTGGAACTCGTCGCGATGTCGTCCATCGTATGAACGACCTTGCCTACGACCGTGCCGCCACGCACGGCTGTCGCCGATGCATCGACGGCCAGCTCGCTTGCCTGCCGCGCGTTGTCGGCATTCTGGCGGACGGTCGCGGTCAGTTGCTCCATGCTCGACGCCGTTTGCTGCAGCGAAGCCGCTTGCTCCTCCGTGCGTTGCGACAAATCGATGTTGCCCGCCGCGATCTCACGGGCGCCATGCGAGATCGCGCCGGTGCCGCCGCGCACCTGCTGGACCGTCCCCACCAGCCCCTGCTGCATCTTGCCGAGCGCCGCAAACAAGCGGCCCATTTCGTTATCGCGCGAGGAGTCGATGCTCGCCGTCAGATCGCCCGCGGCAATCTGTTCGAAATGGTGAATCGCCGACTCGATCGGTTTCATCACCGCCGCGCTTAACGCAGCCCGCGCGATGAACCCCAGCACCAGCGCCAACGCCGCGACAATCACGGCCGCCGTCGCCATCGTGTGGAACTGAGCCTGCGCCTGCGCAAAACGGTCTTGCTGATGCGCGATCTGGAACGCTTCCAGCGCGGACATCGCGTGATCGTAGGTGGCATATAAACCGTCCGCCGTCTGAACCTGGAGCGTGCGGAACGTCGTGAAGTCGTTTTGCGCGAGGGCATCGAATTCAAGGTTGAGCGCCTTCGCGATCAACGCATCGCGCGCGGTCCTGGCAGCCAGCACGAGCGGCTCTTCCTGCGGGTCGCGCGGCTTGGCGAGGTACGCGTCGAACTCGGCATCGCTTGCTTTCAGCGTCTTGCGTGCGTTGGGCAGCAGGTCGTCGCCGGCCTTGCCGAGCATGAACAGCGTCTCGAAGCTGCCGAGCGAAAGGCGCACTTGCAGCAGCCGTTGCGAACTCGTCTTGAGATGCGTGATGGCGACGGTATCGGTAGCGACCATCTGTTCGAGCGCCTGGTTGCTCTGGCGCAGGCACAAAGCGGCGGCAAGCAGCACCGCCACGAGCGCGAGCGTATAACCGGCGATGGTGATCGTGAGTCCGCGGCGTATCGTAAAGTTCTTGAGCATGGTTTTGATCGCGGGCAAACACGGCACGCGTGGGTTTCCTCGGTTGGGCCTTCGGCTGATATTGTTTAGTTTTCTTGAATAAACAGCGGACGATGCCGGTTTCTGGCCGGGCGGGTCAAACCGATCGCCAGAACAGGCCGGCTAGTCGATAGGGCTCGTTGCGCGATTTTCACGCAGGTCAAGCGATGGCGACATCGGGAAATGTGCGCCTTCAGATTCTGTGTGTTTTGCCGATAAGCGGGGGATGCTGCGCGGAAAGTGCGTGATGGCGGGATCAATACGATCCGTTCAGTTCGGTTCAGTTCAGTTCAGTTCAGTGGGTCCCTCGGTTCGTCCGCGCGGCGAACGCGTAACCGTCCTTGCCGCTCCGCTTCACCTGGTACATGGTTTCGTCGGCCACGGCGACGAGCTGATGGTAATCGCCGACGGGATCGGGAAAGCTCGCAATGCCGATACTGGCGCGGACAAATCCAACGCCCATCTGCTCGTCTGTCTGCCGCACGCAATCAATCAGCCGCTGCGCAATAGCGTCCAGTTCTGCGTTCGTTGAAAACTCGCGGACCAGCACCACGAACTCGTCGCCGCCAAAGCGAGCGACGACATCGACCACTCGCACCGTCTGACGAAAGCGCCTGGACACGGCGATCAGGAACTCATCGCCCACGCGATGGCCGAGCGAGTCGTTGACCTGTTTGAAGCCATCCAGATCGATATAGAGAACGGCCATTTTATGACGCATCGGATTGCCGGATGACTCCGCTGCCGTCTCCGCCAGCGTGGCAAACAATTTCCGCCGGTTGGGCAGACCGGTCATTGCATCGTGCAGTGCTGCATGTTCGAATTTGTGCGATTCGCCCGCCAATTGGCGCGTGCGTTTTGCATACATTCCCAGCGCGGTGATCAGCGCGCCGAATACCAATGCCGACAACACGATTAAAGTGCTCGCCACGCGGGTAATGCGAGTGCGCGCGTCGGCGCTGTTATGATCGCGCCACGCTCGCCAGTAGACGGACTGGACGGCAAGCAGCGTGTCTGTGTCGTCGAGATTTGCGTCCGGGGAGAGCGCTGATTGAGGAATACCGGGTGCCGCCGAAGGACTCGCATTCACCAATGCCGCGAGCGAAGCGAGGCGGGCAGCGAGGTTGATCCGTGCCTGCCGATAGTCGGCCGATTGTTCCGCTCGTCCTGATTCCGTGTCGGTGTTATCGGCTTGTTGTTGCCGGACGCGGACCACCGTGCGGGCACTTTCCGCCCGTTCGATTCCTTCGAGAACGAGCCCGCTGTATTCCTGTTTTAGCTGATCCGAGAAGATCGTCCTGATTTGCAATGCGAGGAACAGCAGGCCAATCAGCAGGCACACGAAGGAAACGAAGGCGATCGTTGCCGGACCTGGCCTGAAACGAATAGGGGGGACAGGTTTGTAGCCGGTGTGCTGTTGCTCACGGATGGGCGTAGATATCTCGCTGGCCTTCGGTGCCATGCTGCCGGTAGCTTACGCGATGAAAAAATGAACCCACGCGGGTGAACAGATCGCCATTCGACTTGACGCGCGGCACTGGGCGACGATGTCCCTCGCTCGCGGTACAACTTCCTCGAACATGAGGTGTGACAGCGAGTTTGGGCGCGGCAGAATCAGAAAGCGACGCGCGGCGATCGAGCTGGGTGGATGACACGTGTGCATTCATATCCGCGGTGGCGCTGGCGATGGCGACTGCACGAGAAGGGGGCACGGGTGCGGGCGCCTCGACGTAATCGGACGAAGCCACCTGTTGCGCCGCCAGAGCCGGCTCTGGCGCCGGTGCCGGCGCGGCCAGCCAGAGCGTCTGCCGCGCGTGCTCCATGGCTTCGGCGTAGGCGTGCTGATCCTGGTTGAACCAGACGCCATACGCGACCGTACCCATGACTCCGATTGTCAGTGCGCTTGCCGAGGCGATCCAAAGCGCGAGGCGACCGAATCGTATGGGCGTTCGGGCAAGCGCAGGGTCGGCGTCGAGGTTGAAGTCTGTCTCGGATCCGTCGGTCTCCGACGGCAACTCGGTATGCTTGGACATCACAACACTCTCCGATCATTTCGTCTGATATTTCGACGAAATCAGTTCATACAATTATGCGAAATTCTGGGTGCGAAGCTGCTGACAGAATGGTCCCCGCAACGCGCGGAGGTAATCCAACCAAGCAGCAGTAAATGTGCCAGCGCCGTCACGCCAATTGCGGCGTGGGAACTGCCTTGCAGCAGCGGCATCAGCAATGGCCGAAACACAAATTATTGCACCAGGTACGGTATCGCTGCCAGATCGGCTTCCTTTCGAACCTTGCTGACGGGCACTTCTATTGAAGCACGAAGATCGAAGAGGCGGATGATTGGCGGCGATCGAGGGTCTGGAAAATCGGGGAGTCGTGCCCGGCGTGAAAGCGGGCTCGATGGAATGCGGTTTTGAATGAATGGCTGTCAGCTTGACACGAGAAACAGTAGGAATCCTTTCTAATGATCTCTGCCGCTTGAGTACGACATCACCACGCATGCATGGCAGCGAGACCGGCGCCCGGTCAGATGGGCTCGTCTCGATGCCATGCAAGGAGCGCCGGCTGTTTGATTTAACTGGCCGGTTGCGCTTCGGGGAAGTGCCAGTTGCCGTTCAACACCTGGGGCTGAGGACGATAGAGGCGAACCATGTAGTTCCATCCCGATGTGATCGGCAAGCAGTTCGCTGTTTTTCCGTCGCAGCCGCCGAACTGGATGTTGATTGTCCCGTCAGCGCCTTTCTTTGCGGTGACGTTGTTGAGCGAATAAGCACCGGCCGCATTGGGCTCGTAATAGCCTTTGGCGTCGTACACGCTAACCGACCAGAATCCGTCGACCGGCACGTCCTTGGCGCTCAGCTTGTAGATGGTTTTTCCGTCGTTGCTGGCCGGCGTGAAGTTGAGATAGCTTGCGTCCTTGTCCGGATTGCCGCCCCAGGCTGCCGCTGCGCCCACCAGCCGGCGCACGGGGTCGACTTCGGCCTTGGTGCCGAACGCGCCCTTGAAGTCGGGGATTGTCGAAGCCAGGATCAGGAGCGCATCGCGTACCTTCTTTTGGCTTGCCGCGTCCCAGTTGGGCGTTTCAAGCTTGCCCGGGCCTGCCTGGCTGACCTGGACACCGTCCTGCAGCACGTGGACCTGCTTGATATCGTCCGGGCTGCCCGGGTCAACCAGGGTGCGGATGGCGACGACCATGTAACGCGTGCCCACGTTCTCCCGCGTCAGGATATGGGTGCCCGCGCCGTAGAACACGTTCGGGGTGTAGTGATCCTCATTAATGACTTGCATGGCCATGAAGCGCTTGCCCGGATCAGGGAGGGTGATTGTCACCGGTCCTGCGTCAAGGTCGAAGACACCGGACGAATAGAGCGTGTCACGATTGAGGCGGATGACGGTCTGGTGAGCAATCGATGCCGGCTCTCTCCGATGCAGGAATTTGCCCAAGCCTCCCTGCTTGGCCAAGGCGTTGACGTACATGTCGGACTCGGCACGAACGAAGTTGTCTACGGTCACGGGAACAGCGGTGCCGGCAGGGGGTGTTGTGGCAGTTTGCGCATGGGCGGCGCCAAGCATGGCGATAGCGGCGCCGATGACGCAGGTGGTCGTCAGGATTCGTTTCACAGGTCATTCCTTTCAGTTGCGGACAGGGACGGTCAATGGCCGATCACCAGGTTCACCAGGACGGCCCTGTTCCCGACCGATATCAGAAACGTCAACCAAGCGCAATCGAAGCGATCAAGCGGTGGCCATTCGACGCAGCACAACGCAGCCGGAACTGAATCCGCGAGGGAATTGGGAGGAGTGTGTGGGGGTTTTAGCCTTGCCTATACCAAATCGACATTGGTGAAACGGCACGGGGACAAGGCAAGCGGATGATGCCGGTCGAATGCCCGTACGTAGCGGGACTGACGGTTGCCAATCGGGGAGCGTCGTGGACGGGGTTCACATTCGCGCGCACATGAGTCGACCGCTGGTGCGCAATCCGTCCTTGCGACGATGCAGGTAACGCTGATTCAACTCATCGGGCTCGGCGGTTTCTGCCTCGGTAAAACCCAGACGGAGGACCTGTTGACGTAGCAAGGCAGGCTCGAACGCGGACACCCAAAGCTCGCCCATGGCAGCTGCGCGTTGCCCCATGACCTCGCCAATGACCCGCTGGACCGGATCGAGCATTGAAGGGGCTACCCGGAAGTCGAAGCTGATCGAGCTGCCTTTGGGCAGGCTGGCGACGAAGCCCAGCGCCCCCATGATTGCCTCCTCGGTGAGATACATGGTCACGCCCAGCCACGAAAAGCATGCCGGGAGGTCGGCCCTAAAGCCGGCGTCCTCCAACCCTTGCGCCAGCGTTTCATGCTCGAAATCGACGGGAGCGTAGGTCAGGTTTTCCGGTAGAGGAATGCCGGCGTTCTGCAGGCAACGCTGCTTCCACTGCTGCGTGGAAGGATGGTCAACCTCGAACACACGAAGGCCCGTTGCCTCATGCGGGTTGCGGTAGGCGAAGGTGTCGAGACCTGCGCCAAGGATCACGTACTGCCGTACCCCGCTCGCCACTGCACGAGCCAATTCATCTTCCGCAAACCGGCTGCGAACGACCAGATTTCCGCGCAGGCCGCGCGACATGGGATCGTTGTAGCGGAAGGGATCTTCACGCAGCTCAGCTTCAATTTTTGGACCGAGGATGGGCAGCGCCACCGGATCGTCGAATACGACAGGTTCGTCGAGCAACTGATGCGCGGCCCGAAGCATGGCGACCCGTGAAGCGGTGCGGCTGGGCTCGCCAGTCCAGACTATGTTCTCGTGCTGAATCGTCATCATGTTCCCCCGTGCCTGGAAGAATGAACAGGCTGGATTGATTGGGTTCGGACCGGGCGCGTTCGCTGGTGTGACGTCGCGGGTCACTCCTTCAATCTTTTTACCATGCCGAGACGTGAATGGACGACGCGGAGGAAGTCCATCCGCCCAGTCGTCACGGTTGAAAACCGGTCGTAAAGACCGTGCGCTCCTGGTTTTCATTTGCCCAGTGATCCTCGACCTGGGACAAGGGAACCGGGTTCGTCGCGATCTTGAAGCCGCCGGGGACTGTGGCGTTCAACAAGTGTTCGATCGAACCCAGGATGCGCGGCATTGGAATGCTGCCAAAACCGCTGCCCATCAGTTCAATAGCCGATGATCGAAGTACTGCGCCAGGCAGCGTGATGGTTCCCGCGCTCATGGCGCCAATCTCGACAAACCGGAGTGGCACCGTTTCCGGCGATGCCTTGGCGGCAGCCACCAGCAACAGCTCTGCGCTTTGCCCCCAAAGATAGTCGAGCACCACGCCAACACCCTCCTTGAACTGCTGCTGCAACTCGCTCCCCAGCGCAGCGTTGTCCTGCGCGAGACTGATTGTCACGTCAGCGCCGAGCGCGCTCAGAGACTGCAGGGTGTCAGCGTTTCGCCCGGTTGCAATCACCTTGCCTGCACCCAGGTATTTCGCAACCTGCACGGCGAGCCGGCCCGACACTCCGGTCGCGCCATTGATCAGTACGGTCTCTCCCTTCACCAGCTTTGCGCGTTCCGTCAAAGCCGCCCATGACGACATCCCCGGAATAGCGATTGCCGCTGCAGTCACATCATCCAGCGCCGCCGGCAAAGGAATGCACTGTGTCTTCCTGACGATGCAGTACTCGGCCATGCCCCCGAAGGGCGCCTCGGGCAGGGCGAAATAGACGCGCGTGCCGTCCTCGAGAACGCCCGTGCCATCGACCCCGGGCACGAGAGGGAGCCTGGCGGACGAGCTATAGTGCTTGCCCGATGCCCGGCTCCTGGTGACATGGCTCAGCGCCGATGCTACAACCGCGACACGGACCACGCCTTCGCTTGCGGCCGGATCGGTGAAGTCGGCATAAACCGGCGTCGCGCCGGATTCCTTAACGAGTGCTGCTTTCATGTCTGCTCTCCTTTGCCAGGTATCCGGGCGTGGGTATTACCCAGGATTGAATCATCGAATTTATGTGTATTATACACATATAAGGCAATTGACAAGGAACCGAACCGCGATGGGGAAGGAAATACGCGAACTGCGCGAAGCACTATTGGACCTTACCGGCGTGCTTAACCGGCCGCAACCTGATGCTGCGCTTATTGAAGCGGCTGGCGTCGATCTTGATCGTGCACTTTTTCCGCTGCTTGCCAGAGTGGCACGGCTGGGGCCGCTTGGGATTGTCGAACTGGCCGAACTGGCGGGGCGTGACTACACCACGGTCAGCAGGCAGATCGCCAAGCTGGAGAGCCTGGGACTTGTCGCCCGTTGTCCAAGTCCGCACGACGGACGGGTTCGCGCGGCCGTCATTACAGACCAGGGGCAGGTAATGACAGATGCGCTGGACGCGGCGCGTCAGAAAATCATTGAAGAATTGCTGGCCGGCTGGGATGCAAAAGAGGTGGGTGAGCTAGCCCGTCTGCTTCGGAAATTTGCGGATGACGCGCTTGGGTGGGTCAAGACTTTGTAAATAGCGCGTCGGACGTGACTCAGTGAAAATGGCTTCACCACAGTGTGAAGTGCTCACGTGGATATATTCTCCAGCGCAACATTCCGGGTCTTCGGTCCGAGTATTGCAATAGCGCAAATAACCACGATCATGGCTCCCGAGATAAACACGAACACTCCGTTCACGCCAAACTCCTTCAGGCACCAGGCAATCACGAAGGCGGAGAACATCGCGGAGACCCGGCTCCATGAATACACGAAGCCTACGGCCCGTGCTCGAATGCTGGTGGGGAACAGTTCGGCCTGGTACGCGTGATAACTGAACGAGATGATGTTGCCCGCAAGGACCAGACATACGCCGAGGCTGACCAGCATGATTGTTTCACGCGCCTGGCTGAACATCAGGCCACACGCCACATTGATTGCGGCCATCACAATGATCACTGTCTTGCGCTCGAATCTGTCGGCGATCAGCATTCCGAGCAGCGGCCCGAGGGGGGCTGCAATCGCGATGATCGATGCATACATGAGGCTGCTGGTGACTGTGATGCCCTGCTTGATCAACAGGGTGGGAATCCAGTTGGCGAATCCGTAGTAGCCCATGGTCTGGAAGACATGGAAGATGATTAGCATAGCTACGCGCTTACGGTAAGGTGCCACCAGCAAGTCCCGGAACGACGCCCGAGCCCTCAGCGGCTCGGGCAGCGCGGGCGTGGGCAACGCCCTTCCGTATTCTTTCTCGACGCGCGCTTCAATGCGTGTCATGACGGCGTCGGCTTCATCAATACGCCCTTGCTGCGCAAGCCAGCGCGGACTCTCCGGAAGCCGCCTCCGTACCCACCATACGACCAGCGCGCCAACCACACCCGTGAAGACCACACAACGCCAGCCATCGATACCGAACACCTGACGCGGAACCAGCAGGTAAGACAGGAACGCAACCATAGGAACCGCACAGAAGCCGATAGCCTGCGAGCATGCCGACGCACGGCCTCGAATGTGCTTTGGGACGAGCTCTGAGATATACGTCCCGATGGTCACTATCTCCACGCCGATTCCGATGCCTGCTATGAAGCGCCACAGGTTCAATCCGAAGGCGGTGTCCTGAAACGCCATGATGATGTTCGCGACGGTGTACCAGAGCAGCGAGTAAGTGAAAATCGAGCGACGGCCGAATTTATCGGCGAGAAAGCCGCACGCTGCCGTTCCGATAAAAAGACCGGCGAACAGCGCTGCGATGAAACTCGCTACGCCGCTCGTGCCGAACAGGCCATGTGTGGTCGAAGTCAGGATGCCGCTCCTGACCAGCCCTGGTGCGATATAACCCGAAAACATCAGGTCGTAGAGTTCAAAGAACAGGCCGAGACTCAACAGCATCACGAGCTGCCAGATCGTTTTCGTTGCGGGCAGCCGGTCTAGCCGCGCCGAGATCCGCGCCGCGCCGAGCGCAACGTCGTTCGCGGCGGCTTCGGCTTGGGCAGACGCATCCGGCATGGCGCCGGGATGGGCAACGGCTGCAGAAAAAGCAGCATGATTCGACGATTCCATCGCCTGTCTCCATGAGTTCCGGTCTTGTGCCGGGTTGAATAATGTTCCGGGATTTTTATGCACTCTCAGGCGGCTTTCGGGTGCGCGGCGGAAGTGAGTTCGCCGATCTCTGTTTCGCCGTAGCCGAGCGCGCGTAACACCTCGGCCGTATGCTCCCCAACTTTCGCAATAGGTTGACGCGGTTGCAGGCGCTCGCCGTTCATGGAGATGGGCAGGAGCGGCATTGCCGTCTCGGTTCCGTCGTCCAGTGTCAACGTCGCAAGGCCGCCGCTTTCGATCAAATGCTTGTCTTCGAAAAGGTCCTCGGGCCTGGTGATCGAAGCAAACGGGATATGACTGCTTTCGAACTGCGGTGTCAGCGCCGAGCCTTCGAACTGGCTCAACGTTTCACCCAGCGTTTGGAGTAGCCACGGACGCACGACCACGCGATCATTGTTGGTCGCCAGCCGCGGATCCGCGAGCAGATCGGGCCGGTCGAGAATGGTGCACAACGCGCGCCACTGCGTATCTCCCGTCGCTGCAATGAACATCTGTTCGCCTCCGCGAAGCGTAAAGACGTCGTACACGGCCCACGCGCTGATGCGCTCAGGCATCGGGGCAGCCGCGACACCTGTCGCAGCGAACTGCTGCATATGCTGGGCTGACAGCAGCACACAATTCTCGAACAGTGCGCTTTGCACTTCCTTGCCGATACCGCTCGACTTGCGCTCGAAGAGCGCAGCAAGCACGCCAATCGCGCCGAACATGCCGCCCATGATGTCGTTCACGGAGCTTCCCGCCCGCAGCGGCCGGCCGACTGGACCCGTCATATAAGCGAGGCCCGCCATCATCTGCACGACTTCATCAAGTGCGAGGCGATGTTCGTAGGGACCGTTGAGAAAGCCCTTGTGCGACACATAGATCAACCCTGGATCGCGCGCTTTCAAACTCTCGTAGTCGAGCCCAAGCGTCGCCATGCGGCCAGGCTTGAAGTTTTCGATAAAGACATCGGCCGTATCGACCAGCTTGTGAAGCGCGCTGAGACCCGCCTCGGTATCGAGGTCGAGTGCGATGCTCTTCTTGTTGCGGTTGAAGGTGCGGAAAAAGCCTGCCCCGGTGCCTAGCAGGCGCCGTGTGCCGTCGCCGCGCGGCGGCTCGACCTTGATGACTTCAGCGCCGAGATCTCCCAGGATCATGCCGCAGGTCGGCCCCATCACCATGTGCGACAACTCGATCACGCGGATGCCTGCCAGGGGCAGGGCGGTGCTTTGTTCGGAAGACTTAGAGGGGTTCATCGGGCGACCTTTGCTTCATGGAATTGCGAGGGAACACCGGCGCGTGCGAGGTATCCGTAAAGAGGCTCACCGGGCAGCGCTTGTTCGAGCACGCTACGCGAGGCGATCAGCTTCTCTATGTCGATACCAGTTTCGTAGCCCATGCTTTGCAGCATGAAGACAAGATCTTCGGTGTTGACGTTGCCGGTAGCGCCCGGCGCATGCGGACAGCCGCCGAGTCCGGCCAGCGACGAGTCCATCTCCCGGATGCCGTGCTGAAGAGCGATCAGCGTGTTGGCAAGGCCAAGACCGCGAGTGTCATGGAAGTGCACGGAGCGAAGCCTGTCGCCCGCAATGCCACGCACCAGGTCGATGATCTCTCCCACTTGACGGGGCGTGGCCTGACCCGTCGTATCGCCGAGTGCGATCACGTCGGCGCCTGCTTCGAGCGCCTGCCGTGCGATGTCGCGGATATCGTCATAAGGCACGTTGCCTTGCAACGTGCAGCCAAACACGGTGGATAGTCCCGCAATGGTTTCGGCACGGCCTTTGGCGAGCGAACATATCTCTGCAAACGCGCTGATCATCTCTGCGGGCGTTTTGCGCACGTTCGCGAGACTGTGGGCGGCGCTGACGGATATCGGCGCGACGATCCGGTGGACGCCGGAGTCGATCGCACGCTGCGCCCCCTTTACGTTGGGAACGAGGGCGGTCACCACGAGTCCGTCATGAGTCAGCGCATGGGCGATGACCGCTTCGGCGTCCGCCATTTGCGGCAGCAGCTTCGCCGGCACGAATGACGCGACCTCCATGTGACGAACGCCGGCTTCGAAGGCGGCGTCGATCCAGCGTTTCTTGTCGTCCGTCGACATGATCCGCGAGATGCTCTGAAGGCCGTCGCGCATGCCGACCTCGGTGACGATCACGCGTTCGGTGGGGAGGTTCATCGTTTTCTCAACTCAACATGAAAAAGTTGAATTGGAGCGTGACGCGCCGGGTCCGTGATGGAAAGACTCGTTTGGCGATGCAGTCCATCTTGCCACGCGATGGCTGATGACGCTTATGTGACGGGGCGAGATGCCTGAAACGGGAAAACCCTTAAGGGCTTGTGGGGAGTAGTGGCGCGGTGCTTCATCGAGTGGCCATCAGGTGCTCGATCAGTCGCGATGCCGGCAACGTCAGGGCCGCACGATCACGCACGCAAATGACAAAGCGCCGTTCGGCCCACGCTTCCGCCAGCGGAACCACTGCCAGCCCGTACTGTTCCCGGACCAGGGGGTTCACCGCTTCCAGAGGCAGGATTGCTACTGCGAGTCCTGCCTGGATGAATCGATACGCCGCATCGAAAGTCGAAACGTAGGCCCGGTAAGTCAGCTCTCGGCCCTTTTCCGCGGCAATGCGCTGCATCAGCGCGTTCACTGACGCGTTCGACGATAGTCCAAGGTGATTAAGGCCAAGCGTCTGCACGAAGCCAATGGCGGGCTCTCCTGCCAGCGGATGGTCCTTCGGGACCACGAGCGCAAGATGGTCTGAGCGGTACGTCGTCACGTCGAGTTCACGGGTGGAGACGAAATCGCGGCAGATGCCGATATCGGCGGCTCCTTCTTCCAGTCCGCGCACGATGTCGGCGCTCGTCCGCTCTTCCACGTCAACGCGCACACTCGGGTTAGCTTCCAGGAATCGGGAGAGCGCTTCGGGAAGAAACTCGACCATCGACGACACGTTCGCCAGGACGCGCACATGTCCGCGGCCGCCCGCGGCGTATTCACTGAGCTCTGCCTGCAAGCGCTCATGGCTCAGCATGATCAGCCGCGCGTGCTTGAGCAGCGCCTCGCCTGCGGCGGTCGGCCTGACGCCGCGCTGGCTACGCGACAGCAATGCCGTATCGACCAGCGCTTCCAGGTCCGCTAAACGCTTGCTGACGGCCGAAGGCGCAATGAACTCGCGCTCGGCGGCGCGTGCGATTGTTCCTTCTTCGCATACCGCGATGAAAAGTCGAAGACTGATTTGGTCGATTTGCCACATGGTTGAGCGCCCGGGAGTAAACGACCGTAGTTTGCACCAGCTTGAGCGTATTGACCGCTGAGACGTCACCCGTCTGTTGGCGTCCTGGGCCTCGCGCACATAGGCCGGGTCAATAAGTCAAAAAGGCGTTCTGGAGTTTGCGCGCGTTGTGCTCGCCGGTGAGGGCCAGCATCATCAGGATGCGCGCCTTGTGCGGAACCTGATCGTCGGTGACCAGCCAGTCGTAGTGATCATCGGGCTGAGCGGCATTGCGGATGACCACGCCGCTTCCCGTCCGCGAACCTCGGACTACGTGAATGCCACGCGCTCTCGCGTCGACCAGGGAGGCCACTACCGAGGTCGCCACGTTGCCGTTGCCGGTCGCGGCATAGATCAATGCCTTCACATCTGAATCAAGCATGGCGCGCACCATCGAGTCGTTCATGCCACCATGCGCATAGACGATGCCGACCTCCGGCAAGACGTCGATCTCGTCGATGGACCATTCGCTTTCCACCGTGTGACGACGCGCCGGCAGCCGGTAGAAGACCGGCTTACCCTCGACGATATATCCCAGGGGACCGTAGGGCGACCTGAATGCCTCCTGCTTGAACGTGCTCGTCTTGACCACGTCTCGCGCCGTATGGATCTCGTCGTTTGCAACGACCAGCGTGCCCTTACCGTGGGCTAACGGACTCGCCGCCACGACGATCGCGTTGTACAGGTTAAGCGGTCCATCCGAACTGAGTGCGGACGGTGGCCGCATTGCACCAACCACAACTACGGGCTTCGCGCTCTTGAGCGTCAGATGCAGGAAATAAGCAGTTTCATCGATCGTATCGGTGCCGTGCGTGACCACGACACCATCCACGTCATCGCGTTTCAGCAGCGATGAAATGCGCTTGCCCAACTGCAGCAGTTGCGCACTGCCGAAATTCTCCGAGCCGAACTGAAATAGCTGCTCGGCGCTGATGTCGGCAATCGATGCCGCTGCGGGCAGATCAGCAAGGATGTCGTCAATGGACAGCACGGAGCAGTCATAAGCCGACGTATTGACCGGCGATGCGCCGCGGCCCGCAATCGTGCCGCCCGTCCCAATCAGCACGACCCTTGCTTTAGGCTCGGCAGTCAGGCCGATCACGCCGGCGCCGGGAACAAGGACGCCCATGAGCACTACATCTTCACGACGGTGAGCAGCGTCTGCTTGCCGCTTTTGTAGTCATACAACGAGATCGCACCCTGCTTCAGGTCGCCATGCGCGTCGAACTGCGTGCGGCCCAGCACCCCGACGAAGTTGGCGCTCGGCATGGCGGCGAGGATGTCCGCGGCCCGGGTTGAATTGGCGCGCTTCATTGCATCGGCGACGATGTACACCGCGTCGTAGGCGAACGGTGCGTTGAGCTGCACGTGCTGATGAAAGCGTGCTTCGTAGCGTTGCTCGAAAGCGGGTCCGTCCGGCATTTTCTCAAGCGGCATGCCTGCAATGGAGCACACGACGTTATCCGCCGCCCTGCCAGCCAGTTTCGCCAGCGAATCGGCGCACAGGCCGTCACCACCCAGCACGCGCGCAGCAATGGCGAGCTGTTGCGCCTGCTTGGCGAACGGACCGCCCGTGGCGTCCATCCCCCCGTACATGATGATGTCCGGATGCTCGCCCTTGATCTTGGTGAGAATCGAACGGAAGTCGACTGCCTTGTCATTGGTCGCATCGTGTGAGAGCACGGTCAACCCGTCCACCTTCGCCTGCTTCTCGAACTCGTTGGCGAGACCCTGGCCGTATGCGGTTGCGTCGTCCACGATCGCCACGGACTTTGCCCCGAGCGTTTTTTTCGCGTAGTCGGCCAGTGCCGGACCCTGCTGCGCATCGGTTGCCACGACCCGGTAGGCCGTCTTGAAGCCTTGTTGCGTATAAACCGGATTGGTCGCCGAAGGGGAGACCTCGACAATACCCGCGTCGCTGTAGATCTTCGACGCCGGGATCGTGGTCCCTGAATTCATGTGACCCACTACCGCGACCACTTTGTCATCCACGAGCTTCTGCGCTACCTGCGTGCCCTGACGCGGGTCCGATGCGTCGTCCTGTGCATCGAGCTCCAGCGTCACCTTCCGGCCCCCGATCACCAGCCCCTTCGCGTTGATTTCCTCCACCGCGAGCCGGGCACCGTTTTCGGTGTCCTTTCCCCACTCGGCATTAGCGCCCGTCAACGGCGCCGCATGTCCAATTTTGACAACTTCGTCTGCGAACGCGCCGGCCGAGCCGAGCATGATCAGACCCACTCCGAGATTGGCGCATAGCGCGCCGTGAAATCTAGCTGTCATGAGACTCTCCTGGTTATGCAGCTTGCTGGATGATCGGTCACGGACGCTCGCTGGTGATCGATCGAGGGCAGGTGACAGAAGCGACTTTAGAGACGAAAAAATGGCCGGCATTGCACCGACCCGCAAAAAAATAGAAGAAACACGACATGGCGGCCAAGCGCATTTTTTGGCCTATATACTCGGTTCACCAACGCCTTGCGGGAACGTCATGGCACGCGAAACAACAACGTCCCTTGGCCGGGAACTCGTGGATCAACTCGACCGCGCCAGCGTCAAGCGGGACGGCAACGCGTCGCGCCCGGGAGCGGAGCTCAACATTGGATTCCTGCTCTGGCCCACGTTCCCGCTGCTTTCCTTAGCGGGTTTCTGTGACGCATTGCGCCATGCAGCGGATCTTGGCGACCAGAGCCGTCCGCTGCGTTGCACATGGATGCTTCTCGGCATGGCCGATGAAACCGTGGAGGCGAGTTGCGGTGTGGCGGTGCCGGTGCATGCGGTACAGGGATCGCCGCGGCAATTTGATTACCTCGTCGTGATCGGCGGTCTCCTGCCGAAACTGGAACAGGTTGACCGGCGCTATTGGGACTATTTGCGCGAGGCCGACGCCGAAGGCGTGCCGCTGATCGGCATGTGCACAGGAAGCTTTGTGTTGGCCAAAGCCGGTTTGATGAGCGACCGCGTTGCATGCGTACACGCGTTCCACCTGGAGGACTACAAGGCGATGTTCCCGGCCTTGCGAGTCGTCGCCAATTCGGACT
>Ga0073928_10006272_pt1 | contig 16067 bp, 1 predicted proteins | sample PaiPotPPA55metaG_FD_76969 | JGI IMG/M metagenome (GOLD analysis project Ga0073928, IMG submission 76969) | Iron sulfur acid spring bacterial and archeal communities from Banff, Canada, to study Microbial Dark Matter (Phase II) - Paint Pots PPA... ... | reverse complement strand
GAGATTTCCATTGTGGCGATTTGCCGGAGCCGCTTCCACAGCCATTTCAACTGCCGCCGCCGCATCGCGCGTTCTTTGCTGACCCGATCATCACTTTGCGCGAAGACGTAGAGCTCGCCGTCCTCGGCCAACAGCTTGACCTTCACGCCCTCGCGCGCGTCCTGCCAGGGTTTTTCCAGCAGGTGCTTCTCCAGCCGGTTCAGGCGTCCCTTCGGCGTCCCCACCAGATACTGCACCGGCGGATCGCTGTTGCGCATCTCGGCCAGCACGGCTTCGGTCGGCACGCCGCGATCCATCACCCAGACCCGCCGCGCCTTGCCGTATTGCTGCTCGATCTTGCCCAGGAACATCCGCAGCGTCTTGCTGTCGGCGGTGTTGCCGGGCAGCACCTCGTAAGCCAGCGGCAAGCCGTCGGGTGTGACCACCAGCGCGATCACCACCTGCGGACAATCCGGCCGCTTGTCGCGGCTGTAGCCGTGGCGGCGCTTAGTACCTTCCGGCAAGTCCGAAGCGTTGACCTCAAAGTAGGTGCTGGTCAAATCATACAGCAGCACATCGAAGTCGGCGTTGAACAGATCGCGCCAGCGCCCGACCAGATGCGAGAACAGCGCCTCTTTGTGTGCCAGCAGCAGATCGTGACAAGCATAAAGCTTGTGTTCTTCCGCCAGGCCGAAGTCGGCACCGAGGAGATCGGCCATCGCGCTATTGCCGAACCATTCGCGATGCAGTCGCCACTCGCTGCCCGGCGCAATCAGCCGGTAGGTTGCGAGCACCTGCAGGATCTGATCGCACGGCGTTCGTTTCCGGCTCGGCGGCAGCCGATCGGCCCAGAATCGATCAAGCTGAAGCTCCTGCCACAACTGTCCCGCCAGCCAGCAGGCGCCCCATTGCCGCGGACGACGAAGCTGCATCTCCGACAGGCGAAGCTGAACGACGGAAGCGTCGCCTGCGATCGCCTCGCAGCGATCCTCCGGAAACAGCGACAGCGTCCGGGCACGGCCGGCATCCACGTCGAACACCTCGATCGCCTTGCGCCACGCTGCCGCCTGTGAGGAGTTGATCTCGCCGAGATACAGCACATGCCGCTGCACCACCCGGCCGCCATCGAGACGCTTGTTCTCGACCACGTTCCAGTAGCTGGGCGTCTTGCCGTTCTTCTTTCGCTCGGTGCGTCGCAGAAACATGATGCAGCGAATCTATCTGCATTACGCCGCGCTTGGGAATCGGGTAGGTCTTCACTACAGCCGTTTTTGACCGAAATCGAAAGCCTCGCCCTTTGCAAATCAACTACTTAGCCAGCTAAAAAATCTCGAAATCAGAGTTTTCGAGCGCGAATCCGCGAACTCGGGCTAGTCCCCTGGGATCCCCCCTTTAACTGCGAACCACCCTTCCGACGTGCCGTGCCCACTACCCCGGCGGATCGCGTGGGTGCGCGTGTCGATTACCTCCCCACGCGTGCGGCCTTCCCCAAATGACCGGAGGGGCGGCATCCGCGTTAGGACTTTCGAGGCCTGCTCAGGCTTCACTCACGTTACCACTGGATTGTTCAACCGCCTAAAGCGGCCTTTGTCACGAGGCTGCGTGAGCCTCTCCCCGAAACTGGAAGCGGAATGGGAAAAACAATAGGAGGCGCGACAGGCCGGGGTGCCAGCCCCGGTCGCCGGGGACTTGCCGGTCACCGTGCGTAGCTACTGAAACTTCGCCGTGACACGGAAATAAACGAAATAGTCGGGGTGGTCCGGGATTGCATGAGTGAGCGGTGTTCCAGCCGAAATATCGGCCACTAGATATTTTTTGGTATCGTAGCTCAGGCCGAGACCGACCGAAGTCAGGTAAACCGATTTCGGGAACGTGCTGTAGACTGCCCCGTAGTCGACGAAGCCGAAGGCATCAAGACCGTTGATCAGCGCGTTGACGTTGTGATGCAGTTCCATGTTGCCGTAGTAGCCGGCGTAACCGGCCACGCCGCTGGTTGGATAGCCGCGCACGGTTGTCGGACCGCCAATCTGGATCAACTGGTCACCTGCCAACAGTTTCTGGTTTGCCCACTGACCAACATCAATCGCGGTCGCCACGAATTCAAAGGGTAGCTTCAAAACCGCGAAATAGGTTGCGTTGACCTCCTGAAACTCCTGCGTCGTGTCGACAACCCGAAAGTCGGTGTGCGCGAATGAGTAATTTGGCGAAAGCGTCGCGGAGAATTTATCGCTGGTGTAACTGATTGAGAAGCCAGCAGTCTTTTTCTGCGTGTCGTTGTCGGTGATGGAGATGAGGCTCTGGTCCGAAGCCGAGACTGAGTCCGAAACTGCTCCGTTGAGCAGAAAGGCAAAGGCGGGAGTCACAACGATCGGCTGACTATAGTTGAAAGCCAGATTTTGCGACCGACCATCTATGTTGAGATCGCGATAGGCGCCTTTATACACGGCGATCGTGCCGAGCGTGAAGCTCACGCCGCCGCGCCCACTCCATGGATTGACAGGAATGTCGTAGGCGAGATTGATATTGCGATTGCCATGCGCGGCGATGCCATAGGCGGTGAACCTGTCGTCGATACCAAGCAACCCGTAGTGCTGAAAATTCAATCCGCCTTCGAATGCGCCGACGGAGTAAACGCCTTGATTGTCGAGGAAAAACTGAAGCAAATTGGCCGGCGGCTCGATGACGGAAAGATCGATGTTGGTCAGGCCGAAGCTAACGCCCGGCTGAAGCGACGCCTGGATCTGTGCAAGGCGTCCTTTGTTGAACCAGGCGACGTCGCGCTCGAGCTTGGGAACGTCGATCACTTCACCGGGAAGTAGCCGCACTGCGCCTGTCACTGTTTCCGGCTTGACCTGCTTGCCGCCACGGATATTCACGTCGCCGACCCGGCCTTCGACGATACCGATATGCAGAACGCCTTTGTTGAGGTTCTGTTTGGGCAGGTAGGCGATCGCGGTAATCTGGTGACGTTCGGCATAGCGATCGTTGATCGATTTCAAGAGCCGCTGCAGATCGGCGTTGTCGATTTTGCGTCCGATGAAGGGCGCCGCCAGCGCATTCAGCTCCGCCGGCGAGAGGAACTCGGAATGGTCAAACACGACCTTCTTCAAAACAAAAGTAGGGCCGCCGCTCGGGCCGATAACGGCCGGGGGCGCGGCCGGCCCGACCACGGGCGGCCCCTCGAACTGGGGCTCGGTCTCACGCTGGATCTGTCTCTGGTTGCGCAGATTCTCGTTCGAGACGCGGCCCGGATCCGGCGCCGGTGGAATCGCCTGCGCCCGCGCAGAATCAACGCTCGACCAGCCCGCGACGATCCACAGTAGGATCGCCGGACATCGGCTCCACCTGCGAATCACAGCCCGCCCCTGACTACTATTTGGTATCCTTTGCCGATCGACCCGCCCAGGGCAAGCCCTTTCAGGTTCACAGCGGGACTGCTGCTTGGCCCATGGACGCCGCGCTGGCGTAACAAATCCAGAAAGCGTTCGAAGGCATCCGCCCGGAAGAACGGCCCGCTCGAATTCGTCGGATCGTCCTGCAGCAGGACCGACGCAAAATTATTGATCGCATTCAACCGGTCGATATCGCGAACCAAGCTTCCTCCCATCATGACATAGCCGTTGCGCTCCTCCACGACCTGAGCCCGTTCGTCGTATTGGATGACGACTGCATTGGTGTCGGTCCGGAAGCCATTCTGATAGAGGAAGAACGACTGAGACGGCTGGAACAGCTGGACATCGAAGCCGAGGACGGGACGGGGCGATCGATTATCGTCCCAAATGACCGCATCAGGCGTCGTTAACTTCAACCATTGGTTTATCGTGGCATTTGCGATGCCAAAATCCAGCGCATTGGTCTTGATGTCCGCCTGCCCTTCGCGCAGCAGTGGCATCAGAACCCCATTGGGTGCGTCGACATAGACATTCGCCCGCAGCCCCTGCCCACCCTGATAGCCGGTGAGCGTGAAGGTGAATGGCGCATTGCCGCCCGGCGCCGCGTGGAGCGTGCCGATGTCAACTATTTGCGCCGCGATGATGGCGGGGCTGTCCACGGTCACATCACCAAAGGTAATGCTGGTCGGCGTCTGAACCTGCAGGCTCGCGGCCCGGGTATGGGCCACATTGATGTCGGCGCCGGCCGTTTCGGTCAGCGCGCCTGCGGTCGTGATGCTGTTGCCATGGATGAAGCCCGACGACCGCAGATCGGCGCGCCCCCCGGCGGAGATGGTGCCGAAGGTGATGTTATTCGCGGTCAAGCTCGCCGAACCAGCGCTCGTCAGCGTCATGCCATCAATAGCACCGTTCAAAGAGGTGATCGATACGTTGCCCGGATCGGCTGTCGTGCCGGTCGTCGTGATGGTGGTGTAAGTCACATCGCCCGTCGCCGTGAACCTGTCGGAACCGGAGGATGTGGAAGTGCCCACGGCCAGCGTGCCGTTGTTCGCGGTCAAGGCAATCTGGCCACCGCCTTTTGCCGGATCGCTGATCGCTGAGACGTTTGCGACCGCAATGGAGCCGGCGCCGGTCACCACGACGTTGCCCTGCGTCGCCGACAGATTGGACACGTTGAAGTCCTGGTTGGCAACGATGTTGATACTGCCGGCACCCGCCACGACCGATCCCGAGCTGATCATCGTTGCGGTGACTAGATCGGCATCGCCCTTGGTCGCCGTGACGTCGATCGCATGGGTACGGAGGATCAGCGGATTGGCGACCGCGGTGATCAGGTTGGCGCTGCCGGCCGGACTGCCCTTCGGGTCGACCGCGAAACTGTCGGCCTCGGTCTCGTCGCCGATACCTAGACCGGCCACCAACTTGATGCCAGCGCCCGTCGTCATAGCGCTCAGATCATAAGGCCGGGCAGGGTCGGTGCCGGCCAACAGATCACCACCTGCATTGATCGAAATCGCATTGATGTCGGCGCTGCCGGAAATGATCCCGGTCACCAGCGCATCATTGACGGTGTTGATCTGGACGGATCCCAGGCTGGCGGTGATCCTGGAGCCGTTGAGCATCTTCAGCGTGTCGGCGCTGACCAGCACCTGTCCGGCGCCCGAGATAACATTGGCGCTCGCCGTCAGCACCAGCCGCCCGCCGGCCGACATTGCGATATCGGTACCAGCCGTGACCGGCCCATCGATGGTGCCGTCAACCGCCGCGACCAGCTTGGTCGAGGTGCCCGCGAGATCCGAGCCGATGGTGAAGTCGAGACCCGCGACACCATAGAGATCCACCAACCCATGGCTTGCCGTCGCGTTGATGTTACCACCCGGGGAAGTGCCGACATTCAGGCTGTTCGCCAGAGAGCCGATCGAGCCGGCATCAGCCGTGAGCACGACGTTGCCGCCCAACACGTTCACGAACAGATCGTTGTTGGCGTTCAGGATCGAACCAGCCGCCCGGATCGTAACCAAATTCGGCGAGTACGCCGTGTCGATGATCGCATCCGCCGACCCGTTCACGCTCCCCGGCAGTTCGGACAGGTTCACGGAATTGAGCGCGCGCGCGGTGATGGTGGCGTTCGGCAGCAGGTTCAAAACGAGCGGCGAGACGCCGCCAATCGAACCGGTTGCCGCCTCCAGAACGATGTTGCCGGTCTGGATAGACGACGTCGCCGCGTTGGTCAGCGACCCGATAACCTTGATCCTGGTTTCGTCCGTGACGGCCACCTGACCCAGCGCCAGATCGCCGCGCGAGGCCACGAAGGCCTTGCCCTGATCGATATTCGTTATCGAAGTCTGATCGGTAACGGTCGCGTTGAAGGTCTGGGACGCCGCGACATTGAGGGGACGCTTCGACAGCACCGTGAGGTGCGTCCCGGCGTTGGTGGCAATGCCCGCTGCCGCCGCATCGAGGGCAGCGCGCTCAACCGCGGTCATGTTGGCTTCATCGGTGCCGAGACGTATGTCGGTCGACGTGGCGGCGATGCCGAGCGCTACCGCTGCGTTGTAGGCCGCAGTCTGCTGAGCCGTGGCGTTGGCCGGAAGCTGGACGCCGCCAATGGTGAGCACGAGATCCGACCGCTCCGCCGTGGCGAGCGCGACCTTCTGGGCATCGGTCAGATCCTTCACCGGATCGTTGGTCGGATTGATCGTGATGCCCGGCGTCGGGTTGCCGGCGATCACGACGGACTCGCCGATGCCCGCATCTGCAAGGATCGTCACGGTGCGGCCGGACACGTTCGGAGCCTTGATCACCGGGTTGGTGTCGGTAACGGTCTTCAGCGCACCGGCCGAGAGCGAGAAGCCGAGCGCCGTCTTGCTCCACACCGCTCCCTGCGTGAGGTTGGCCTGTTCGGCGGAGGTTGCCGTGTAAGAGAAGTTCGTATCAAAGGCGCTGGTCAGTGACCCGACCTGCGTATTCAGCGCCCTATAACGCGTCGTGTCGGCGGCAGCCTGATTGGAAATATCGTTGGCCACACGGGTTTCGATGTCGGCCGGCACCACGCCGGCATTATTGGCGATCTCGAGGTTGCGATAATAAGTGTCCAGATTCTGGTACTGAGCCGCCCCCTTGGTGTAGGTGACCTGGAAGGTGGGATCGAAGGCAGCGCCCTTGTTGGGCTGGCTGTCGCGGATCTGCCAATATTGCCTATAGGCCTGGGTCTGGCTCTGCTCGAAAGCCTTGATGGATGCCGCCTGACGCGCGGCGTTGGTGGTGCCCGCGGTCAGCCCGAGCGCGTTCCAATAGTCGACGAGTTGCTGATAGGTTCGCTTGTCGAACTGCTGAACGGGGTTGCCGTCGAGCACCTGGCCCGTCGTCGTCAGCTTCACGTCGCCGCCCTTGGAGACGATCGAATTGGCCAGGATCGTGGCGCTGGCGTTGTCGGCCCAGCTCTTGGCGTGGATATTGATGTCGCCGGCGGCGCTGGCGCTGAGGCCATAATAGGCCGTGATGCCGGACGTGGTCGCCGGATCGCCGAACGGCCGTAACGTCTGGTCGGTCGTGAAGCCGGTATTGACCGTCAGTTCGGTCCCATTGGCGACCGACCCGAGCGAGCCTGTCAGCGCGGTCAATGAAACCTGATCGGCCTGGATCAGAGAGCTGGCAGAGGCCCCAATGATGTTGGTTCCGGCGGAGAGCGTGACACTTCCCATGCCGGCCGTGACGCTGCCCGCCGCCGTCACCTGTCCGATGATCAGATCCGCGGCGGAGCTGATCGAGACGACGCCATTGCCGGCATGCGCGTCGAGTTGACCGCGCAAGCCATTGATAGTGGTGAGCGCGACGGAAACCGGCACTCCGATGAACGTGTCGCCCGGATTGGGAACGCCGCCGACCGATCCGCCGGCGGTGAGATTGACCGATTTCGAGGTGATCACCGGATTGAGCGAGGATTGAATGATCGACGCGCCGTTCTGCGCGGTGATGGCCGTTGTTCCCGCGACGTTGTTGATATTGCCCTTGAGGATGATGTTGCTGCCGGATGTCACGTTGATGCTACCGGCATCCGCGCCGATGAAGTTCACGGCAATCGGGTTATCCGCCTTCATCGAATTGGTCGTGATCTCGAGATATTTCACCACGAGTTCATAATAGACTGTCACCTTTGTGGCGACACACAGCGTGTACCAGTTGCAGTGCTCCTCCCTGCCGGTCTGTGTGAGTGACGCAGGGCCCTGCTGATACTTGACGGGGTTGGTAGAGAAAAGTGTGCTTTCGAGCGTCGAATTTGAGACGGATTGGTTGGTTGTCGAGGTGACGATCTGGGTTTGGCCGTTGATCGACTGGAATGTCGTGTCGGTCGTAGCCGATACGTAGGTGCCGTCCAGCAGGCGGATCGGCACCGATCGGGAGGAAGTCACGCCCTGCAACGCCGAGTACTTATTCACGGTCAGATCATCGCTGTGGAAGATATTGTCGGACGTGACGTGGAAGTCGTCGGTGACCGTATAGTCGTTGGCCGTGGTCCAGACATAACGCTGATACAGCATCGGATTGTAGGTGCCGGTTCGATCGCCGGTCGATGACGCCGTGCTCGTCAGAGGCAGCTGATTATTCGGCACGAATGCACCCGTCACCGGATTGATTGTGCCCTGTTCGAATGCACCCGTCTTCGGATCGAGTACGCCCTGCTGCTGGGTGACTTTTACCTTGCGGGTCCCGGAAACCGGGTCGAGATCGCGGGTGAAGATGGTCTTGGTCGCGTCCACAACATTGGGGTTCACGCTGTCGATATGCACATCGGTGATGTCGATGACACCGGCCGTGCCCCGTCCCGTGCCGGTCGGATCCGCGCCGGTGTTGAGGGTCGACAGCACCACGGGAACATTGATGTTGTTGGTGATGTTGATGGTGCCGAAGCCGTCGAGCACGTTCAGATTGCCGGCGCCGGTGTCCGATGTGTTGATGATCTGGCCGAAGATCTGGATGTAACCGCCATGCACAGAGGTGCCGTCAATCACCACCTGCTTGGCGGTCGCATCGTAACTGGCGCCCACCTGGGCATTGTAGATTCCGCTCGACAAACCGCTGCCGCTGTCGACGAACTTAAAGGCCCCGGTGAAATTCTGTGTATCGGCGGTCGCGATCGAGAAGGTCAATTCGCCGGTAGCAAGGTTCAGCGTCACCCCGTTGGCATAGCTAAAGGTGCTCGGAATAACCGTCTTGTCCGGCGCCAATCGGTAGTTGCTGACCCTTTGGGCTACGTCGGAGGCGCTCTGCGCGACGCGGGTCGCGTCGGTCGTCACCAACTGCGTCGTTGGATTGAGCGTCAGGCTCCAGTTCGCGATGCCGCTCTGCACGGTGCTGTTGATGTTCAGGTAGCGCGCGGCAAGGAAGATCTGGCCGTTGGCAATGATTCCAAGCCCGGTCACCACCGGATCGGAGGGCGTCACTGCCGAGCCGGGCACCTGCGTCTGGCTGGCCGGATCACCGCCGACGTGGTCAAAACCGTTGACGAAGCTTGTCACCAGGTCGCCGTTGCGGGCGACTACCGAGACCGAACCGGCGTTGATGGCGCCCTGAACGTAGATGTTGCCGGCCTGGCTGGTAATTGCGACCGAGCCATTCAGGTTATTGATCGCCTTGCCGGTCATCAGGATGATGTCGGGGGCGACCTGCAATCTGCTCAGATACAGCTTGGGGCTCGATGGGTTGTAGTAGGTAAGGCTCTCCGGATTGTAATTGCTGGTAATGTTGATCTGCGGCTGACCGGTGGATGCCGCCGTCAGGATGTTGCCGGCCGCAAAGCCGGATGAGGCCCCCGTGATGTGGTCGATATCGGCGACCGAATAGACCGCGGCGCTGTTGAGGGTGATGTGGCCGGCGTCGTTGGTCGGGATGTTGAGATTCTGGATTTTCAGGGTCGCCGCGGTTTCGTTGACGATGTCGATCCGGGCGTCGCCCGGCGCATAGATCTGTCCTGTACCGGTGCTGGTCGTGACCGATTTCCCGCCGAGGAAAACGTTGCCCAGCTGAACGGACACGTCGTTGAGCTGCACATAGGGACTGGTTGCCGAAACCGCGCCCGCCGTGCCGGACGATGCCAGCGCCTGCGCCTTAGTGTTGAGATCGGTCTGCCATGCCGAAACCGACTTTCCGGATGGCGGCGCCGAGACCTGCGACGCGTAGCTGCTGATCGACGAGGACAACCCGGTGATGACCGTGGGGGTGGCGGTTCCGGAATCGACGCTCCCGCCATTGATCTGCAGATTGATGAACTGGCGACTGTTATTGAGCCGGGTAATTGAACCGGTGTTCGCGGGATTGGAATCGGTCCTGTTTACACCGTTGTTAATACCATTGTCGCCGGACGTCGGGCTACCGGGCGTCGCTGCGGACTGAATGTAGGACAGGTCACCGCTGATCGTATCGGCGGCCGTCTTGATCGCCTGCACCGATGTCAGGAAGGACGAGTTCTTGCTGACGATGGTGGATTGGTCGGATGAGATAGACCCAAAGGAAGTCGCAAGTGCCGACTGGACTGCCGAGAACTGCTTGTTGCCCTGCGCTACGTCCTGCTCATTGCTGATGATGGCCGACACCTGCGTAGTGATGTCGGCGGCCGAAGACTTGATGTCGACGAGCGTGTTGTTGGCGCTTGTGAGCGCGCTGTTGCCGCCACCTATCTGGGCATTGACGTCGGTCACCTTGGCGCGGAATGTGATGCCGCCCGCCCCGTTGTCGCCGTTGATATTGGAATAGTTGCTAAGCCCCGTAAAGCTTGACAACGCCGAACTTGCGTTCGTCACCACATCATAGGATTGCCCCGCGGCATTGGGATCGACATTTCCGTTCAAGTCCTTGCCGTTCCAGGCGAATGCAATGTTGGTCAGGCCGGTGTTCAGGATAGTCCCGATCGTCGTTGTCACCTCGCCTTGGAAAGCACTCAGCGCATCCGTCAGCACCGCCTGGTTCTGGGTCGCGCTCGTCGACGGCGAGCCTTCCGTCACGCCGGGGTTGAGGGTAAACGATGCACCGCTTCCGGTGCCGAGGCCGAGCGCCACCAACTTGGCCTGCAGGAAAGTCTTTTCGTTCTGATAAGCCGCCTGGGCGATGACGTCGCTGGAATATTGGGACAGCAGGGCATCAATCTGGCCGAGGCGATCGAGAATAGCCCCGCCTGCCTGGTAGGTGCCCATCGTCGAACCGATATCGCCGGTTCGCACGATGCAGTTGACGCTCGACGGGTCGCACGTATCGGATGCGTAGGTAATGGTCAGTGACTTGGTCCGGCGGATGCCGGTGTCGACCAGGCCGTCGATCACCAGCGTGCTGGTGCCGTTCTGCTGGGTCGAGCCGCCCTTGATGTCGAAGCTGACATCCCCGCCGCCGAACAGGTTGCTGATGGCGGAGCCGATCATGGACAGGGCCTTCAGATAGATGTTGGTGCCGGTACCGTCGGCACGGGTCGACATCGTGCCCTGGTCGGCGAAGACGTTGATGTCGCCGGCGGCGTTGACGCCGTAATGCGGATCCGGTCCGCCCTGGGGCGGCGCGTCGGATTGCGCGATTGAGATGATCGAGTTGCTGGTCAGGTTCGACTGGGCGTCAGGCGCCGTCGGGATCGGGATCGCCGTGTTGTTGTAGAGATCGACGATGGTGTTGAGCGACAGCAACCCGGGCTGGTTGCTGAGATTGCGCCCGGCATTCAGGGTGACGGTGCCGTTGGTCGGCACGGTCCCGTCGACCGGGAACACCCCGTTGCTGGCTTCGACGCGAACATTCCTATCCGTCGAAAGCAGGTTGCTGACCGTCACGTTGGCCTTGGCCGCTCCGGTGGGAGCGCCCGCGACCCCATAGCTCGAAACCGAGGTGCGCGCATCGACCGCAACGTTGCTCCAGGCGGCCGCTTTGACATCGCCGATGTCGACGACCAGGCTGCTGGACTGCCCGAACGCGACCGTCGCCGTCGCCGTCACCGTTACATTTGCCTCGCCGCTGGCGATCGATATCGCACCGCCGGAATCGACCTTCGTCTTCTGATGAATCAGGATGTCGTTGGCGGCGCTGACGCTGGCAAGCCCAGTCCCGCTGGTCGGCGCGATCAGATGCACATTCGTGCTCTGGCCGAGATTGGCCGATGTCATCACCTGAACCGTGGTCGTGCCAGTCGCGGCGGGCGCATCAACGAAGCCGCCCGAGCCCGACTGGACGTCCCAACCCATCAGATCGACGGCATCAGGCGCAATGCCGCAACCGGTTTCGCAGATGAAGAACCGCCGAACCGTGTTGGCGGCGTCGATCGTCAGGTCGCGGGCGCTGGCATCGACGTTGTCGCCGAAGCCGGCCGCGACCGTGCTGCCGACCGTGTGCGACAGCCTGGCGCCGCTGGCCCCCACCACCGCTGCCTGGGTGCTGTCGACGCTGCCCCCAAATATATCGGTGTGATGCGCGACCAGCGACAGCAACCCGCCGGTGGCATCCACGATCGTCCTCACCGCGCCGGTTCCAATCGAACCGGAAATCTGGGCGACGGTGAGATTGTTGGAGATCGTATTCGCTGTGGAGGATGCTCCCGAGATCACCCCGCCACTGCCCGAGGTGGACGTCGCGACGTTGTTGTCCGAGTTATCCGCATCCAGCGAAATCGACCCGCCGCCAAGCTTCACCATGTTGGTGAACGTCGCCTTGGTCTGCGAGTTCGATGATGCGGTCGAGACGTTGGCGCCGATCGCGACAATCCCAACGGCGAGACCGGTGGCATTGGAATTGTTGTTCTCGGCCGTCTTCGCGTTGAAGTTCAGCGCGCCGGTCGTGTTGATGGTGCCGCCGCTGCCGTCCGCCGTCGCCGTCGACGAATCGCTCGCCGATGCCTCGGTCGCGTTGACGCCGATGAAGGCACCGGAAGCACCGGATGCGAAGGCGGTCGCTCCGCCCGACAGGACTTGCGCATCGGACTGCAGCGACGCGGCCTCAATGTCCCCGCCCGTGATCGTGATCTGCACCTGGGGCGCAAGGTTGGCGTTGGCGATCGAGGCGCCGACCGACAGGCCACCGGCGACCGCGACGCCTTCAGAGTGCGCGTTCGCGGAATCCGTGGCCTTGGACAACAAGGTCACGGCGTCGTTCGAATAGACGGTGTCGCCGCTCAGGGTCAGCGTCACGTTCGGGTTGACCGTCGCGGTGGATTCGGCGCCGCTGCCGGCGCCACCGAGGCCACCGGCGGCCGAAGACGCGGTCGCGCCGGCGGAATCGTTTGAGAGTGCTTCCGCCGTGAGGAAGCCGGACGGGGTCGTTGAGTTGCCGACCGCGAGATCCTGCAATGTCGTTGTGACCGATCCGCCGATCTCGGCCTTCGCCTCGGACACGCCGACACCAGCCCCCAGCGCCGCCGCGACGCCGGACGCGGTCGCGTTCAGGTGACGGCTGGACGTTGCTTCGACGAGCAAGCCGCCGGTGTCCGTGATCGAGGAGTTGATGACGCCGGCATGCGTGATCGAGTTGTCGGTCACCAGCGCCACGTCGGCTTCCAGCGCCCCGAGCAGCGCAACCGACCCGGCATAGGAGGTCAAATTCACAGTATGGGCGGTGTTGGCGATGAGCGAAATCGAACCGGCGCTGATATTCGCACCGCCGGTTCCGCCGATCGTGGCCGTGGTGGTGGCGGCGTCGGTGAAAATGCCAATGCCGGCGCCAACCCCGAAGCCGCCGGCGGCGAGCGCCCCGGTCTTTGCCGTGTAGGCGACCTGATCAGTGCCGTTCAGCTTGACCGCACCACCGGCCGTGATGTTGGCATTACCGATGGTGGCCGATGTGCCCGCGACGGCCGCGTTCTGCGCGGTCATCTTGCCGGAAACGTCGATCGCGCCAAGCTTGGCGTTGAGCGTACCGCTGGCGCTGCTGGCGCTCGACGTCGCGGTCGAGGAACCGGAGTTCTTGCTGTTCGAGGCCGATGTCGTGCTGGTCGCCGAGCTGCCGAGCTTGCCGCCGACGGACAGGCTGCTGCCGGCGAAATTCGTGACGCTGCCCGAGGAATCCGAAGTCTTGAGCTCGTCGGTCGCCTTGCCATTCGGATCGACGCCGTTGCCGATCGAATAGACCGAGACGCCCGCCGACAAGGCGATCGCGGAGGCGGCGGCGCTGACGGCGGTCGAGTCGATGGCCTTGCTGGCCACCGCGTTGACGAGGACGTCGCGGCCCGCATTGACCGTTGCGTCGCCGATCGACGCGCCGACATTGCTGTTCAGCACACCGACGTCGACGCCGCCGGCGAGGCTCGCGACACCGGAAATCGCGACGCCGTAATTCGTGGTGACAATGCCGGTCAGGTCGCGCGCCGTGACGGCGACGTCCTGCAGCGCCGACCCGCCGGCAGCCCCATTGATGACCGCGCCGCTGTTGATGGTGGCAAAGGTATTGGTGTTGAACACCTCGACGGCGATCGCCCCGGCCGCCGCGACAACTCCGGCGCCACCGGCCCCCAGCGCGAAAACATAGGCGCTCTCGGCCGATTCGGCATCGACCAGCACGCCCTGCCCGTTGCGGGTGGTGGTAGCATCAACTCCGGTCAGTTCCTGGAACGTGTCGGAGCCTTTGGCAAGGCCGGAGACTTGCGCATTGGCATCGATGGTCGCGTCGGTCTCCTTGCTGATCAGCTCGACGCTCACCGCAGCCCCGATACCCGCACTGCCGGATAGAACGATGCTGCCCGCGAAGGTCGCCTCGCGGGTAATGTCGTTCGCGACCACGACGACGTCATTGTCGGCGACGACGACGGCGCCCTTATCGATCAGCGCCCTGGTGTGGTCGTCGATCGAGATCAGCGATAGGCCGCCAGCGATGCCGGCGATGCCGCCGGCGGCGCCGGCGGCGGCAATCATGGCGAAATCCTCGGCGGCGAGCGCGGTGACGGCAACGTTGTTCTTCGCCGATACGCGCGCGTTCTGGCCGATCGTCGCATTGGTGGTGTTCGAGACGATCACCGTCGAGATGCTGGCGCCGATGCCAGCGGCGCCACCGCCGGCAATCGCGCCGACAATATTCAGCGAATAGGTATCACTGGTGGCCGCGACGATGACTGACTGCGACGCACCCGCCGAACCGGAGTTGCGCTGATTGATCTGCGCGCCGGCTCCGATGGTCGCGGTTGTGGTATCCGAGATCACCGGGACGTTGCCCGAAAGGCCGACGCCCGCAAGGCCGCCGAGTCCGCCGCTGACCGCAATCGAGCGTATCGACTGCGCCTTCGCGGCATTCACCACGACGCCGCGGCCGGAAGCCGTGGTGGCGCTGATCGTGCCCTTTTTCAGCAAAAGGTCGGCGCCGGCCTGACGCACGTCGCTGGTCGTAACCGGCATTTGAATGTCGGCACCGCCCGATACGCCCTCCAGGGTCGCCGCCTTGATCGTGTCGCCGGATCCATAGGCGCTGAAGCTGGTCTGGTAGTCCTTCACGTAGGTCAGATCGGCGCCAAGGCCAAGCGCGGTGACGTCGGCGTTTGCGTCTATCGAGGCCGTCACGGACGAGGAGAGCACCGTCACGCCGAGTGAGCCGCCGACGCCCGCGCCGCCGCCGACCGCGGCGCCGCCGATCGCGAGATCGTCGGCGCTCGCCGAGGTCGCGGTGACTCCGACATTGCCAGTCGCCGTGACCGTGGCGGCTTCGACTTCCGCGTTGGTGATTTCGGTTCGCGTGACGATACTGAGCGCGCCGCCGATGCCGTCGCCGAGCGAGGCGCCGGCGCCGATGCTGACGACGGATTCCTGGGTGCCCGCGCTGACGAGCACATCGCCTGCCGTCGCACCCGCACCGGTCTTGCCGGAGTTGATCGTGTCGCCGGCGCCGACCAGCGCCCGGGCCGTCGGCAATTCGACGACGATCGTCAGCCCGACGCCGCCGCCGCCAACGGCTACTCCCGCCGCGCCGGCATTGATGTTGACGATGTTGTTCGAGGTAACCTCGACATCGCCATTGACCGCGGTCGCAGCCGTAATCGTCGAGCCGCCGTCGATCCTGGCTTCGGTATCGGGCGTCGCGATCACCAGGCTCAGACCGCCGGCGGCGCCTGCCGCCAGGGTCGCGGTCGCGATGGTGATCTGCTCATTGTTGCCGGCGTGGACCTGCGCGCTGCCGCCGGCGCTGAACGTTGAAGCTCCGATCGAAGCCGTTGTCGATGTCGTATCGGTCAGGCTCATCAGGGCCGCCGCGACGCCGACGGCCGTCGCCGCGACGCCGTAGCCATTCAGGGTCCGGTCTGACAGCGCCGATACGTCGAGCGCACCGGCCGTGATGTTGGCGCCATTCGTGACGGTCGCGGTGTTGTTGACGTCCACCACGGCGATGCCGATGCCGGCGCCGCCGCCGATCCCGAGCGTAACCGCGCCGTCGGCCATCGCCGCGTTGACGATGTCGCGCGCGCGCACGTTGACGTCGCTGCCGGCGTTGACCGTGGCGTGGCCGATCGTGGCCGAGTTACCCGGCGGGATGCCGGTCGGCAGCGTCGGCTGCAGGTTGAGCGTGCTCTTGTAGCCCTGCGCCTGGCTGCTCGCGCCGCGGACATTGCTGTTGCTGGAGGAGGACAGGAACTTGGAGTCGATGGTATTGTCGGACAGCTTCGCGTTCGCCGAATCGGTGAAGGAGCCGTTGCTGTCGGTCTTCGACGTTTGATCCGCGTTCGGACCGTTCGAAACGGCGAGAACCGAAATT
>Ga0073928_10006271_pt1 | contig 16069 bp, 13 predicted proteins | sample PaiPotPPA55metaG_FD_76969 | JGI IMG/M metagenome (GOLD analysis project Ga0073928, IMG submission 76969) | Iron sulfur acid spring bacterial and archeal communities from Banff, Canada, to study Microbial Dark Matter (Phase II) - Paint Pots PPA... ... | reverse complement strand
GCCTGCCGTCGGCACCACGACCTTCCGCCCACCTTATACGCCGATCGTCATCGGTGCGGTGGTTGGCCACGAGCACGGGCTGCATTTCCGTCCGATCCGCCTTTCGACGATCCATGACTGGCACATCGAGAACGGCGCGGTCATGACCGAGGCTGGCGCATGGATGCGGCCCTGGTACTATCCGCAGCCCGGCGAAAGCCTGCGCGACGCCTACATTCGTGAGGCGGCCCATGTCCGCGAGCATGTAGGCATCGTCGACGTCTCGACGCTCGGCAAAATCGCGGTCCAGGGACCGGACGCCGCCGAATTCCTGAATCGGGTCTACGTCAACGGCTTCAAGACCCTGGCTGTCGGACGGCTTCGCTACGGCGTGATGCTGCGCGAGGACGGCTTCGTCATGGACGATGGCGCGACGGCGCGTCTGGGCGAGTACGACTACTTTATGTCCACCACCACGGCCAATGCCGCGAAGGTACTCGCAATGGCCGAACATCTTCTTCAGACCGCCTGGCGCGACTTGGAGGTTCACGTCACAACGATCACGGACCAGTGGGCGGCCGTCGCCATTGCCGGACCGAATTCGCGCGATTTGCTCATGAGCGTGACCGGAGCGGATCTCGGCAAGCAAGCGCTGCCCAACAACCACTTGACCTATGTCACCATCAACGGCGTTCCCTGCCGCCTGCACCGGATGAGCTATTCCGGCGAACTGGCCTATGAGCTGTACATACCGGCCAAGTCCGGCCGGAAGGTGTGGGAGGCGATGGTTACGGCCGGCGGCGCCTACAATCTTCGGCCTTATGGCACCGAGGCCATGGGCGCACTGCGCATCGAGAAGGGACATGTGGCGGGTAGCGAAATCGAAGGACGCACGACGCTCAAGGATCTCGGGCTCGAATCCCTCGCATCGAGCAAGAAGCCCTTCATCGGCTCGGTTCTCGGGCGGCGGCCCGTGCTGGAGGATCCCAAGCGCCCCTCTCTGGTGGGACTGGAAATCCTCGGCGAGGAGGGGGCGAAAGCCGGCTCGCTACTGTTCTCGGCGCACGGGCGGACCGAGGGACACGGCGAAGGCTGGGTCTCCTCCACCACCTATTCCCCTGCTCTGAGGAAGAACATCGCGCTCGCCTTCCTGTCGCGCGGTCCCGAGCGGATCGGCGAAACGATCCGCATGGTGAACTTCGTAGGCAGCCAGACGCTGCAGGCGAAAGTCGTCTCACCTCGTTTCTTCGATCCTGAAGGGAGCCGCCAGAATGGCTAAGCATCATTTGCCGGTACGTGGCACGACGAGCGACGGCGCGAACGTCACGATCAGCGAGGTCGATCTCGGCTTCCTAACGCAGATCGCCGGATGGCAGCGTTTCGAAGAGGCGGTGGAGCGAACGCTGCGCGCGATCGGACTATCCTTGCCGTCGAACTACCGCACGCCCGTTCGCGCGGACGGTTCCACGGTATGGCGCATCGCGCCGGACAAGGCGCTGATCCGCTCGGAGGCGCCGATCTCTCTTGAGGAGTCGGAGGACATCGTTGTGCTCGATCTATCGCAGGCGCGCGTTCGCCTCACCGTCGAGGGCACCGGCGCAGCATCCCTGTTGAGCCGCGTCATAGCTCTCGACTTTTCGGAAGTGGCATTTCCGGCCGACACATTTGTACAGACCTCGCTGCATCATGTCGGCGTCCTCGTGGAGCGAAGGGCGCGTGAAGCCTTCACTGTCTACGTGCCAACGACCTGGGCCGTCGCGCTGACGGGCCTGGTCGCGGACCATCTCGTCTGCGCAGCGTAGAGCGCCGCGATGGCACGCCCGAGCCTTGGAGCTATCCAACGTGAACCATTATGTCTTTACGGTCCGGTGCCCATCCCGGCGGGGAATTGTCGCTGCCGTTTCCGGTTTTCTTTCCGAGAAGGGCTGCAACATCACCGATTCTGCCCAGTTCGACGGGCTGGGAACGGACCGCTTCTTCATGCGGATCACGTTTCGTTCCGAGACGGGAGCCGAACTCGATACGCTGAACGACGCCTTCCGCGACGTGGCAGAGGTGCAGGTGCTCGCGCACGCGATACACGCCCACATCCACCATCGTGCCTTCCTCGGCAGCAACAAGACGGTGGTCTTCCCTGCCAGCCTCGGCAGCTATGCGTCCGAACGGCTGGGTTAACAGGATCCCCTCCCGATGAACGCGGCAGCGCGCGACGAAGCATCCAATCGACGACGAGTACTCATATGAGCAAGACATCATTTCTCGATCGTGCGGCGGACTTCCTCGCGACGCTGGACCCGTCCTCGGTCCACGAGGAGGCGATCGCGGCTGCGCATGATGCGCTGGTCGATTATTTGGGCGTTGCGCTCGGTGGTGCGTCTGAGCCTGTTGCCGACAAGGTGTTTGCTTGGGCGTCGGAGCGTTCGTTCGGGGCGACGGCGAGCGTCCTTCGCCGCAACACAAAGCTAGACGTCGAGAATGCCGCGCTTTGCAACGCCGTGGCCGGGCACGCACTCGACTTCGATGATACGAGTTGGCGGACGATAGGGCATCCGACGACGGTTGTCGCGCCGGCCGCTCTCGCGGTAGGCGAAAGCATCGGGGCCTCTGGCCGCGATGTGTTGGTCGCCTATCTGGCCGGAGTCGAGGTGGCGCATCGACTCGCCGATCTGTCGATGCCAAATGCGTCCGAGAATGGCTGGCATACCACAGCCATCTTCTACACGCTCGGGGCCGCGGCTGCCGCCTGCGTGCTGCTGGGTCTGGACGAGGATCAGATCGTTAATGCTCTTAGTCTCGCGGTTTCCCGCTCCAGTGGAGTGCGGGCAAATTTCGGGACGCCGGCAAAGTCCTATCATGCAGGAATGGCCGCGCGGAACGGTTTGGAAGCGGTATCGCTCGCCCGCGCTGGCCTGACTTCCTCCGAGAAGGCTGTCGATGGAACGGACGGCTTTCTGAGGTGCTTTGCGGGAACCGGGCCGTATGAATGGGCATCGTCGGCCAGGATCGCGTTCGGTGAGCCTTACGATCTCGTGGCGCGCGGCGTTGCCTTCAAGCGCTTTCCCTGCTGCAGCGGCTCTCACCCGGCTTGCGACCTGATCCTCGACATGGCTGAAGAACATGATATTCAGCCAAGCGACGTGGTAAGCGTCGATGTTGGCGTTAGCCTACTCGCCGAGCGCGAGCTGGTCTGCCATGCGCCGAAAACTCTGGTCGAAGCACGCTTTTCCCTGGAGTTCGTTGTGGCCGCTGCTCTCGCACGACGGGCCATCACGCTCGACACGTTTCGTCCGGATGTCTTGAGCGATCCCGACATTCGAAGACTGATGTCGTGTGTCCACATGAAGCTTGATGACGAGCTCGTACAACTCGGCTTCATCGGCACGGCACCGGCGAAGATCAAAATCGCGATCAAGGACGGTCGTGTCCTTGAAGGTTCGCGAGACATAGCCGTGGGTAATCCCGAACGACCTTTCTCAAAGGAGAACGTAGCGGAAAAATTTCTCATGTGCGCTCGCCGCGGCATGGATGAGGCGTCCGCGATCCGCGCTTTCAAGCTCGTGTCGAACCTCGCCAGTTGGGAAAACGTCGCTACCGGCCTAGCAGAAATATCGGAGTGCAGCGAGGCCGGTCGAGCATCAGGATGCATGCTGTCGGTAAAACCGTGCGTCAAGCTAGGTTCACCCAACGCCACAGATCAAACGGAGCAAACCTTCAATTGATAGACTTTGCACATTTGCTCCACGAATGCATACAATGCTTTATTCTACGTTAGATGAAGCAAAATTGGAGGCGCGCTCTGAGGACTTATATTGGCCCATCAAAATATTTGGCGGCCACTTCACAACAACACCAGAGGAATTCTGATCATGTCGTGTGGGTTCAGTAAGCTTTTAGCGGTAAGTGCTCTCGTCGGCTCGGTCGGATTTTCGCATGCCGCGGAGGCGAAGAACGAGCTTTTCAAGGAAATTCTGGAGCGTGGCGAAGTCCGTGTCGGCGTGAAAGCCGATTATAAGCCTTGGGGTTTCCGAGCACCCTCCGGTGAACTGGTCGGGATGGAGATCGACATGGCGAAGGGCATCGCCGACGCACTCGGCGTCAAACTGATGCTTGTGCCGGTGGAGTCTGCAAACCGAATCCAGTTCCTCCAGCAGGGCAAGATTGACTTGATGATCGCCACCTTGACAGACACGGCCGACCGACGAAAGGCGATCGGAATGGTCGACCCCGTCTACTACTCTGCTGGCGCGAATGTCTTGGCCAACAAAAGCGCCAATATAAAAACATGGGAGGATCTGAAAGAGAAACCAGTTTGCGCGCGTCAGGGGTCCTACCAGAACAAGCTTGTTTCCGAGCAATACGGGGCCAACATCATAGCCTTTCTCGGACAGGCCGAAGCTTTGCAGGCACTTCAGCAGAAGCGCTGCGTTGCGTATCTCTCGGACGATTCTCTTATTCAAGGTCAGCTCCAAGATAAGCAGATCGCTCAAGGCTTCGAGATGCCGCTCCCTACCATGTGGCCGCTTCCGTGGGCCGTGGCGGTGCCGATGAACGAGCGGGACAGAATTTTGGGCCGCTTCATGTCGGGTATGATCTATAACTGGCTTGCGAACGGATATCTGGTCGAGCTCGAGAAGAAATGGGGCATCGCACCCAGCAGGTGGCTGGCCGAGCAAACCAAGATTTTGACCGAAACCGTGAAGCAGCCGCAATAGACGACGTTGTTGTCCGATCAGATACGCCAGCCCGCTCATTCATATGCACGTAAACGAGCGGGCGGGCCCGTCGAAATCCACTCCTGTTGTTGAAGCGAGTCGATGACTGTGGCAAATTGGTTCGAGCAATTCCATGATGCCACAGGCTGGCATTTCGTTTTCATATATAACCAATCTCTGGGTGACCAGCTCATCAGCGGCATGCTGATGACAATCAAGCTTGCCTCTTACTGCCTGTTCTTTAGCGCCATCATCGGAGTCATCGGAGCCTGGCTGCAGAGCTCTCCCTTAAAGTCCGTTCAGATTCTTGTCCAAAGCTATGTTCATTTTTTCCGCAGTACACCTCCTGTCGTTCAGTTACTTTTCTTCTATTTCGGCCTTGGTGTGTATACACCGACCTACGATGTCGGCGGCTGGCCGCAGCCGATAATTGGCAATGTCGGGTGGGCTGTCATATCGATATCCCTTTTTGCAGGCGCCTTTAATATCGAAATACTTCGTGCCGGCATCGAGGCCGTACCCATTGGCACACGAGAAGCCGCGCAATCTCTAGGATACTCCCGCTGGCAGATTTATCGGCAGATCGTCTTGCCTTTGGCATTCCGTAATTCACTGCCGGCTCTCACGAACAATATCATCAATCTCGTGAAAATGACCACCGAGGCTTACGTCATCGCGGTTCATGAAGTTCTATACTATAGCGCCCAAATCTGGTCCGACTATAACAACGTGACCGAGATGATGTTTGTATTGTTCATATTCTTCATTTCTTTGGTCTCCATCGTGGCCTGGTTCATGAACTTCCTGGAGCGCCATCTTCGCCCAAAGGGATACGGGGCGCTGTCATGACGAATCCACACCGACTTGTCGGCGCACTCATGAACTCAGTTCGGCGGCGGATACGCTCCTTGGGAGGCGGCCATGGCGATGCGGCAACTGAAAATCGGCCGGGTACCGGGGATTTTGCTGTGCTGGGGCCTCTCCGGTTTGTGAAAGGAGGACACTTTCTGCTCGTTCTCGCTTTTTTCTTTGCTGCCATTGGGGCAAGCAACGCGCAAACCGACCCCCATAGTGACAATGGCGTGCTGGCCACGCTCGTGCGCTGGTCGCCGCTAATCCTCAAGGGGTTCTCCGTCAATCTGATGATGAGCATCAGCGCGATGACGATCGGTACCGTCGCCGGTGTTTGCCTTGGCCTCGCACAGATCTCTCTTTTTAAGCCGGCGCATCTCTTCGCTTACGCGGTCACTCAAATATTTCGGAACTCACCCTGGTTGGTGATGCTGTTCTTCATCTCTCTGGCCGTACCCTTCCAGATCAAGATCGGCGGTTCCGTTTACATCGTCCCGGACTGGCTAAAGGCCACGCTCGGTTTCTCCTTGCCCGTCATGGCCAATATCTCGGAAGTCGTGCGCGGCGCCATTGCTTCCATTCCCTCCGCCCAATGGGAAGCGGCGAGCAGCCTAGCGTTCACTCGCTCGCAATGTCTGAGAATGATCATCCTGCCCCAATGCATAAAGAGAATGATCCCGCCATGGATGAATTGGTATGCAATTCTGACCTTGGCTACGCCGCTGTGTTACATCATGGGCGTGGAGGAGGCGGTTAATTACACCAATCAAGCAATAACGGCGGAAGGTGGCCGTCCCGAATTGCTTGCACCGTTCTATCTCTTCGTCCTGGTGCTATTCTTTCTCTATATCTATCCGATTAGCCGTCTCGCCACATGGTTGGAGACGAAATATGCCGTCCATGCATGAACGGATATCTTTATCGGGAGCGCGTTGATCGGGTCGCGCACAACGCTTGGTGTATCCTATAGGAGGTTGAGAAAATGAAGATCACAAATATACAGGCGACGCCTATCCGCGTAGATACAACGCGAACAAGCGCCTGGGCACTAGGACAGGGGAGGTCTATCGCTCGCACGGTCATCGAAATTGAGACAGACGAGGGAGCCGTCGGAATCGGTGAAGCGCCGCGTGGTGATACGGCGGAGATCATCAATACCGTTTTCAAAGAACGATTGGTCGGGCTTTCTGTCGATGATATTCGCAAGGCGCGAGCATTGTGCTTGCCCCGCGATCGCGATTTTGGCCTGATGGACGACGTGCGGGCGCGCATGGCCTTTGGTGGCGTCAATCTCGCAATGTGGGATCTGGTGGGCAAGAAGCGAGGGGCACCCGTTTACAAGCTCCTCGGCGGTCCCGTTCGCGACAAGGCGCCCTTTGCCGCTTATGCCTACACCGTCGATCTGGCAGACGGATACGAAGAAAAGGATGTTCCTCGCGTCATGGCCGACATCGCAAAGACGATGATCGCCAACACTGGCGCGCGGATGTTTGAATATAAGGTCGGTCGCCACTCCATAGACTGCGAGATTGAGATTGTTCGCGCCGTTCGAGCAGCGATAGGGCCTAATATAGACCTTTGCATCGACGCGAACATGTCGATGAATGTTTTTGAGGCACGACGATTTCTGAACAATATCATTGAAGCCAAGATTGCCTGCTTCGAGGAGCCCGTCCCGACGCTCGGAGACATGCAGCGTCTGCACGATGAATTTGGAATTATGATCTCGAGTCACTGCACTCAGATCGAAATGATCAAGCATTACCCCGGCGTCGAGGGCGTTGTCGCCGACTATCATGCTGAAGAGGGGCTCGATAGATGCATCGTCATCGCCAATCAATGCCGAAGCCAGGGCAAGCAGGTGTGGCTGCACACCTATCAGGAGTGCGGAATCTCGTGGGCGGGCCGCGTGCATTTCGGCATGGCTTGTCCGGAGGCGGCGCGACCGGGTCAGGCGCTGATCTATTGGGCTAAGCAACCGCTCATTGAGGATATGAATCGCTGGCACATCAAGGATGGCGGGGTCACGCCGCCGGATATTCCGGGTCTTGGCGTCCAGCTCGACCGTGATGCTTTTGCACGCGCGGCGGAAGCCCATCGCAAGCTCGGCGATACGGGCTATCTCAGCTACAAGCGCGAAAGCCTGCGCTGAGACTGTCGATGTGTCCGTCGGCAGGAAGTCGCTGATATTAAAAAGGAACAATGTGTGTGACTACGGCGTGGAACGCGTCTGCGCCACCGTCGTAACGAGGTTGCTCTATCGCATTCCCGGTGACGGGGCCGCCGTCACATCCTCCCTGTAGCTCTTTCAGAGATCATCCGATGCATGAAACGGTTCCCCTTTCGGAGATAGAACGCCTTGCCTTCGCGGCGCTTACGCGGTGCGGCACGCTGGAGTCGAATGCAAGGCCCGTCGCAAGATCGGTTGCGGCAGCCGAGGCGCAGGGCCTTGCAAGCCATGGCCTCCTTCGGCTTTCCGCTTATTGCGATCATGTGGCTTCCGGCAAGGTCGATGGAAAGGCCAAACCCGTTTTGCATGAGCGTCGTATAGGGGCACTCGTCGTCGACGCTGCAACCGGCTTCGCTCATCCGGCGATTGATCTGGGATTTCCGCTATTGGTACAGGCGGCTCGCGCCAACGGGGTGGCGCTGCTTTGTATTACCAATTCCTACAACTGCGGCATCGTCGGAGATCATGTCGCCCGGCTGGCGAGTGAGGGCCTTGTAGCGCTGGCATTTGTGAATGCCCCAGCCTCTATCGCGCCCTGGGGAGGCGCGAAAGCTCTATTCGGCACGAACCCGCTAGCCTTCGCGGCTCCGCGCGAGGGGAGCGAACCGATCGTTCTCGATCAATCGTCTAGCGTCGTGGCGCGGGGGGAGATTATGCTGCGCGCCAAATCAGGAGAGCCCATTCCGGCAGGCTGGGCGCTCGACGCCGAAGGCAATCCCACGTGCGACGCGAGTGCCGCGCTGAAGGGCAGCCTCATGCCGGCCGGTGGATATAAGGGCGCGGGGCAGGCAATGATGATTGAAATTCTCACTGCGGGGCTGACCGGCGCGAATTTCGGCTTTCAGGCGTCCTCCTTCGCATCGAATGAGGGAGGTGCGCCACGAACCGGCCAGACGTTTCTCGCAATTGACCCAGAAGCGTTCGGCGAAGCTTTTGCTGCGCGTATAGGGGCGTTGCTCGCTGCGATTAAGGCAGAGCCGGGTGTTCGTTTGCCAGGAGAGCGCCGCTCATCTGCCCACGCGAGAGCTTTAAAAGATGGCGTCGAGGTTGCTTCGGCAACGATGGTCGATGTTCGGAAGCGCGCCGGCGAATGAGCCGCGTTCGCTCGCCGGAGGTTGCAGTATGGTGCCTCGCGAGTGGATTTCGAGCGAGCTAGCCCTACTACCCCGCGAAGGTCGGGCACCCGCGCCAAGCCTATTCTCCTACTGGAGAGCGTCACTAAACTTTTCAATAAAGACTTGTAACCCTCTGCGGGTGCTTTTGCCGCGATCCAAGACGCCCATCAGTGGTTATGGAACAGTCGGCCACTGGCCGACAAACCTGCCGAAAAAGCCGCGGATAATCCCCAGGCGGCGGCGCCACTGGACGCGTCACCAGCATTCTTCGATGCAACCATTCCACCGAAGTGTCTCATCGAAAAAATGGCGGCCCTGCGCGAGTGCCGCGCCGATGGCGGCGGCAGGATAGCGCGCCGCCATTTTTGGATGGCTGAAGAATTCAGGGCTCTGTCGTTCTCCCCGCCCGCTCATTTCGTAGAAAATATCAATGGGCTCGATATGGTTGGGCGCATAGGCTAGCCGGATCAGACATTCATTCGCGCCCGACTGCACTGCGCGCACCGCGGCTTGGCGCGCCGCGTAGGCGCCGATGCGGTCGATATGTGTCAGGTGCTTTCCTGACAATGCACCACCGCCGATCGGGACGCGCGGGCCATAGAAATCCATGACCAGTTTCCGCCCGGTCTGACCGTTGTCGCCGTCGCTTCCGGCTTCGACCAGCGGTCCGTTCGGATTGACCATCACCGCAACGTCGCGCCAGTCGCTGCGCCATCGCCCGTCGCGATCCTGCAGACGGGAGTAGGCATGTCGCAGCACGCCGATCGTCGCGGCGGCGATATCCATAGCGGCAGTCGAGGCGGTCTGCTGGATCGTCACGAGGACATGCTCGAGCGACCAGCAGTCGCCTTCGTCTCTCATCCTCACCAGGAGCTTTCCGTCGGGCCCCTGTCCCGTCAACGCGCCGCTCCGGCAGGCTTCGATGAGCCCTTCGCGGAACGCGTGGGCGAGGTAGTGTTCGGGCGGCAGATAGGCCGTCTTAAGGTCGTAGCCCGCCCAGCCAACGACGACGCTCTGGTCGTTGACGCGCGCGGACCATCGCGCCGGATCGCCGACGAGCTGGCAGACGGTGCTCGTCACCTTGTAGCGGCTGGCGTCGATATGGTTGCCCGGACGATAGCCCAGCGTCAGGCCGGTCTCGACGACGATCTCGTCCAGCTTTCGCCGGAGTGGCTTGCGTGTGCAAATCCCGCCCGACAGCCAGACATGGTCCGACCATGTCGAGACCTCAACCTGGCCGTAGGCGTCGGTGTCGGTCGCAACGCACTCGCCGATGATCGCGTCCGCGACCTGGTCGCAGAACTTGTCGGGATGGCCAGGCAGGACCATTTCGGAAACGCGGATCATGACGGCACCTTTTCAAGCTGGGTGTAGCGAATTCCAGCGCGACGAAGCTCGGCGGGGCTGCCGTCGCGCGTAACCAGGGCATGCAGGCGGACGCCGGCGGCGTTCTTCCCGAGCGATGGGCAAAGCCGCTCGATATAGCCGTCCGTGATGACGATCGCCGAGGCGGGCCTGGTCTGAGCCAAGTGCTCCAGAACGCAAGCCATGCTGGTGCCGCCCGTTGTCGACGCTACAAGCTGGCCGTTCTTGATAACCGCTGGCGCGACGCAATCGCTGAACGCCCAGAACGGCCGCCGGATGTAACGCGAAAGACGCCCGAGGAGTGCTATGATCTGGGGCATTTCCGAGTACATGGAGCCCGAAACATCGAGGTAGACGTTGGCAGTGGCCGCGCGTTTGGGGATCGTCGCGCTCCACGCCGCTTCCGGGAAGAACGGCGTCCACAGCGACCGAACGAAGGCGCGGCGGTCGCGTGGCGACAGGACAGGCATTACGTACTCCTGCGGCACATCCTCGCGCGCCCGGGAACTGCGATCCGGCTCGAGGTGACGCTTCAGCAATTCGAGCGTCCTGTTCCGCCAGCGACGTATCGGTTCATCTTTCGCGACGAACAGCGCCTCGTAGGGATTGGCACCAACGCCGCGCGATTTTGGTGCGCGCCAGATCCCGCTTCCGTTCATCTCCCGCATGGACTGTTCGAGGGCGTCCTGCAGTTCATCCGGCAAGGGCCGGCCGAGATCGTCATGGTTTCCGAGATATCCATCGACGGTGTCGAGACTGCCTGGCGCAAGGATGAACGGGGTCGCCCCCTCTCGCGTTTGACTACCAGTCGCCTTGTCCAGCGTTTCGGCCAGCGCTTCGATGTCATCGGCGACCATCTGTCCATCGTAGAGCGCTTCCCAGGCCCGCACCCAACTCGGAAGTTTGTCCGAGAACCTTTCGCGCCATCGCAGTTCCTGTTTGTTCATCGGCCGCAGGATGCGCCGGATATCGTCCGCCTTCGCGTAGTACTTCCCCATCATGGAGGAGAAGGAGGGTCCGAAGGTGCGATGGATGATGGCATTGATCACCGCGTCGTACGCGAGGTGGCGCGCCGGTACGAGCGGGCGCTTGTCCTCCGTGTGGCAGAGAAGGACGTGCAGGAACTCGTGGCAGATCACGGCCTTGACGTGATCATCGGTGGCGCAGTGCTTTTTGACGAAGCTCAGATTGACGAGCAGCCGCGGACGATGCTCGCGCGTGACCGCCATGGTCGGCACGCGCTCGGTGAAGTCAACCTCCAGGATTTTCAGTACGGCGCGAATGGCGAACGGATTCTCGTCGACGAGCTCGGCGATCAATGTACGGAAACGTTGCGGGGTCATGCGTAGAATCCTTCCGGCTCGAAGAGGACGAGGCCTCGCGAAAGGCTCGCGGCCGTCCACAGCACCGGCCTGGCCGGGTCGTAAAGATGAGCGGTGCAGAGGCCGAGCATCAGCGCCTGCTTCAGCACCCGGCGACGATTCGGGTCCTCGACGGATGTGCGATGCTCGTTCCCGGTAAATGAACGGCAGATCAGGCGGCCAGGCGGGATCCGAAACCGCTGACGCAGATCCTCCGGGCCGTCGATGCACTCCGTGAGCAGAAGGGTCTCAAGCTGCGCCACCGGATCGATGCTGGAACCGAACCGGAGGCCGAGCCTGATGACCCGCGGGCAGCGGATGACATTGTCATCGCGACCGAGAAGGGTGGTGCGGACGCGCTCGGTCCGCGTCCGGCTCATCGGGCCACCTATATTGGCGCGCAAGACCGGCGGAGTTCCCGCGCCCGGGGCGATGGCTATCTGCATCGTCATGCCGCGCGCTCCGCCCTGATGAGGGCGACGCAGTCGTTCAGCTCCCTCTCGAGGCTGGCTGGATCGCGAACGACAACCCGCTCGACCACGCACCAGCTGAAGAACTGGCGGGCCCGTTCGGCGCGACCGCCCTTCAACTTGCTGATCACCTCGGCGAAGCGTTCGACCTCCGGATGCACCGTGCCACTGGCGTTCAGGCGTTCCTGCCAGTGGATTGTGCCATCCACCGACAGGATCGGGGTTGCGACCTTACCGAGATCATTCGTCCCCTCCGCGCCGATCGGAAGTTTCCCGCATGCGGCGGCGGGATAGGTCGCGAATGCAAAGGCCGCCGCGCGCTCTCTTGGTTCGGAAGCAAGAAGCTGGGCCACAGCCTGCGAGCCAGCGTCAGGATCCCGGCAGCGCTCGATCAGGATGCCCAGCTTCCTGTCGAGGTCGCGCTCGGCCATGAAGCTGTGGATCCAGCGCTCCTCATTCCTGAGCGCGTAGTCCCAACCCGCCTGGTGCGCCGCGGCGACCGCCTCCATCCGGGGTTGCACGCCCCACGCGACGTGTGGAAGGCTGGACCCCAGGACGAGCCTGAACAGGCGGCTCGAGGGTTCGCCATCGACGATGGTGGCCGCCAGCAGGCTGCGTGCAAGCAGCCTTGACCGCCGCGGCGACATTCGTATCGCCGCCGTGTTCAGGGCCGTCACGGCGGTCGTGACGTAGTCCAGAACCAGATCCGGGCAGGATCCGACGCGAGCCCCGAACTCCGACCGCCACGCCTCGATCTGTGTTTTCAGCCGACTGCCATCGTCAGCAACCCGGCCTTCGCCGACCGGTTCGGCGACGCGCCGCCGCTCCTCGTCGCTCAGATCCTTCCAGTCAAGCGCGTTGACGAACAGGCCGAAGCGGTCCGCCAGCGCGGGATCAAGCGGCTCCGACCCGGTGTAATTCTCGTCGCTGTCCTGGTCCGTCGAACACGGGTTCATCGCCGCCCAGCGGTAGCGCAGCTTCGGCAGGCCGATGCCTTGCACCCTCCGCTCGTGGACGAGCGAAAACAGCCTGTTCTGCTGCTCGGGCTTGCTGCGGCTGATCTCGTCAATCAGGACCGATTCCGCGCCCCACACGGTGGCCGGCGTTTCGAGAAACCGCACTCCCGTCCCCTCGGGATCGGGATAGGGAAAGCCCACCAGGTCGTCGAACGAGATCAGGCTCGCATTGTAGTGCCGATGATGGAGGTTCAGCGCTTCTGAGAGCGAGTTGAGCAGGTACGTCTTGCCGGTGCCTGACGCACCGATCAACAGCAGGGGATCCTCGGTGACCAGCGCAGTGAGGATGAGCGGCTCAATCTCGCCAAAGCCATAAACGCCGAGGGCGGGAAGATATGGACCGGAACTGCGAGCTGGCAGCGCGCTCGGCTTTTTCTTCTCGCAAATTTTCGCAACAGATTGCACGGGCTTCGCGCGAAGGCCCGACCGACGATTTGACATAAAAAAAACCCCCAAGATTGCACACGCATCTGGAGGGCTGGCGACCTACTGTTGCCCTTGCGGGCCACATCGTCGTGCCACCGTTGCCGGTCTAAGGCTGGTTGGCGGGACCGTCAGGTCCTCTCAGGATGCAGAACGCAGCGTTAGCATGCCGCAACCGAATGTCAAACCGAAAGTCAGCATGCGCGGCGTCACGTAGTCTCGTCGGTATACCGCTAATATGAATCCTTCGCACATTAGGTGTTATGGAAGAGACGGGCCAATGGCCTATCTCGCGCTTGGCTATTGGAAGCCTTTTAGTACCTGAGGATTGGATTTCTATTCCTGACGCGACGTCAGCCCACGACGGTAGCGCACGATAAACTCGCCGCATTGCAAAATTCAGCACTTCTTTCTCCGTATGCGAAGCTAAGGAGTATTTTGATAGCGTTTACTTCCGTTTGTCAGACGACGACTGGTGTAACATGGGCGCAAAGAAACTGCCGGATGAAGAAACATCGGATGAATCTGGTGCTTCATATGAAACGGACGATTATTGCGCGATTTGCCATAGGCCGCTGTCGTTTCCTACCGATTCTCTTGTTCACAAATGTCATCCAGACTACCAGCCGTAGAACTAGGTGATTGCTTAGGACGGTTTGAACTTCCTAGTCCTATCCTTCGATCCTCCCAACCCTGGGCGTATGCAATTTTTCGACGCAGGTCCAAGCGGTCGAATGTCCCTTGGGATTCTAAGCGGACATCAAGCAGGGAATGTTCGATGTGCGCTATTCATCAGGCGACGGTAACGTCTGCTTTGTGAGCTCGGCGACATCGACGAGACGACAAGCATGGGTCCCTTGACGCTGAGAGTGGGTCCCCCGCTGTATAGGCGGGTCCCCGTCGCCTTGCGGACCCAGTTCTAGATGTCCGGTTTGCTCTCGTAAGCAGACATCGTCGGCCAGATCGGCCATGTCCGGGATGTGCCATGAACGGAAGTTACCGCCCCACCATGGCGCCGAGGACGGACGCCATGGTGGTCATCAAGATCGGCCGGGCTGCAGGCTTCGTAGATCGCGTCGGCCGGTGGCAGGCCACGCACGCGCTCGGCACGGACGGCGAAATCGATCATCATGATGGCATTCTTCTTCATGATGCCGATCAGTAGGATCACGCCGATCGTCCCGATGATGTCAAACTGGGTGTGAAACGGCATCAGCGACGGCGCTCGCCGGATACCCGGAATTTAAGTGTTTGTTAAGCCTAAAGAGAACGTGTCAGACTTCACCCGCTGAACAGTGTGGCCGATATCTCAAGCAGAGCCGATAAACCGGCGAGCTTTTCTTCACAAAAAATAAGCGGCGGCCATCGAACGAAAAGGTCACCGAACAGCGAATTGGAGAGATAAATCAAAGCGTTCGCTCGGCTTATCGTAGATGTTCCGGAGCACGCGAAGGCGTCGCAGATCCAAGAAACTGAAGTATGGAATGCGATCCAAATGGGAGATCATCCCTGAATTTTTGCGGGCTGATTTGTAAGCTCAGGTTGAGGCATTGTTAGTTTTTGGTGGGTACTGCTCACGAGGTCAAAGAAATGACAGCGTACCCAACCCAGAAGGAAACTAAATATGTCAGGCATTGTTCTCTCGGCATCAGTTCGCCAGAACCTTCTCTCCTTGCAGTCGACGGCTTCGCTGCTTGCGACCACCCAGAATGACCTCGCCACCGGCAATAAGGTCAACTCGGCGCTCGACAACCCGACCAACTTCTTCACCGCTCAGGGCCTCAACAATCGCGCCAGCGACATCGGCAATCTGCTCGACGGCATCGGCAATGGCGTGCAGGTCCTGCAGGCCGCCAACACCGGCATCACCTCGCTACAGAGCCTGGTCTCAAGCGCCCAGTCGATCGCCAACCAGGTGCTTCAGACCCCGGTCGGCTATTCCACCAAGTCGAACGTGACCTCCGCCACCATCACCGGTGCCACCGCGAACAACCTGCTCGGCTCCGCGACCGCCAATACCAGCGTCGCCGGAAGCGTGGTCAATAACAAATTGACCACGCCGGCTGCGATCACGACCGCCACCCTGCTGGTCGCCGCGACGAACTCGGACACACTGGCCGCGACGCCTGGGAACGGAGCGTCCTTTACCGTCGACGGAAAGACCATCTCCTTCAGCACCGGGCAGACCACGGAGACGACCGACGGCAGCGGCAACGTGACGATCGGTGTCGGCGCCGGCAGCACCCTGACGGTCGGAAACGTTCTGAGTGCGATCGACACCATCACCGGCGCGACCACCGCCTCGACGATTACGGCCGGCGCAATTTCGCTGAACACCGGCACGACGCAGCCTCTGGTCCTCGTCGCCGGCGGGACCAGTGCGCTTGGCTTGTTTGGGTTGTCCGCCGGCACCACGGCTCTCACCCCTCCGACGCTCCAGGGCGAGAACCTCACGATCGGTGCCACCCTCACCGGCGGCACGGCGACCAACATCACCTTCGGAACCGGTTCCGGGCAAATTTCGACGCTCAACGGTCTGAATGCGG
>Ga0073928_10006270_pt1 | contig 16070 bp, 9 predicted proteins | sample PaiPotPPA55metaG_FD_76969 | JGI IMG/M metagenome (GOLD analysis project Ga0073928, IMG submission 76969) | Iron sulfur acid spring bacterial and archeal communities from Banff, Canada, to study Microbial Dark Matter (Phase II) - Paint Pots PPA... ... | reverse complement strand
TTAAGATGGACGAAAGCATTCAGAAAGCACTCTTGCGTTGCGTCTTCCGCGTCTTCACGGTTTCGTATGATCCGGCGAGTCACACAGGAGACTTGCTTCTTATGACGTTCGCAAAGCTCTCCGAAGGGAGCTCTTCGCCCGGTTTTGGCGGCTGCGATCAACTGGTCCTCGCTCCAAGCGCGAAGATCGCTAACTGCTGGGGCAGCGTTCTGCGGTGGTAAAAATGTACTCATCACTACGATGGACCTCCTCCAGCAAATCGGGCCTGCCAGTTCGTGGCTCCCTCAATCTTTTTCCCTTTCCATCCACTCGCGGACGTACGCTGGACAGTTTTCCAGCTTCATCCCATCCGCCTCGCAATCTCTTAGAAACTTCACTGCGTCGCGATCTGCCAGCCTCACGTCTCGTAAATCCAACACGATGCTTCGGTAGTCCGCATCAAAGAGCGCCTTTAACTCCGCGACCCCCTCCGCCTTCATGCGCCCACTTAGCGTAAAAACCATAGTTCCTTGCCGCACCGATCGCTCGATCCTCAAGGTCATCGTATGTTGTCTGGCCCAGGCAGCCATGGCGTTGCTGCATCGTTGCCATCGCGGCTCTTGATTGAGGAAGTTGCAAAGTGAGGGCCACACGTAAACCACTGAAATTAAAGGGGTAGATACGAAATCTGATGACGAAAATTCGGGAAGTGCCGAATTTCCGGGAGTCAAAAAGAAATGGCGGCTACCGCTCCGCTATAAACCTGTGCTTCTTGATGTTCAGCTGCTTAATTTTCGAGTCCAGTGTCGATCGGGGAATTCCGAGTTTTGCTGCCGCACCTTCTGGGCCGGCAACTTTCCCTTTGCTTTCCGCTAAGGCAGCTTCAATAATTTCTTTTTCCTGATTCTGGAGGGTATCTGGCAAAGGACCTGCTAGTTCCTGCCGGGGCTGGTGCACGCGGGCCAGCCAGGCCTTTTCGATCCAAAAGGTGTCGCCGCCGCACAAGATCACCGATCTTTCAACAATGTTTTGCAACTCGCGGATATTTCCCGGCCATGGATACGATTGGCACAGCTCCAGAGTCTTGTTGTCGATCTTGGAGATTTGCTTTCCGGCTTTTTCCGCGTAGCGTTTTACGAAATATTCCACCAACATCGGAATGTCCTCCCGCCGCTTGCGCAAAGGGGGCACCTCAATCGGGAAAACGTTCAGCCGGTAAAACAAGTCGGCGCGAAACGTTCCTGCGGCAATGGCTGCCGTTAAATCACGGTTGGTTGCGGCTATGACGCGAACGTCGGTGGGAATAGTTCGGTTACCTCCCACGCGCTCGAACTGCCGCTCTTGAAGTACTCGCAGCAACGCAATCTGGGTCTCTGCGGGGAGCTCGCCGACCTCGTCTAGAAAGATTGTGCCCGAGTGCGCCATTTCAAAGCGGCCCTGGCGGCGCTGCGCCGCGCCAGTGAAGGCACCTTTCTCGTGGCCAAACAGCTCTGACGCGATCAAGGAGGAAGGAATCGACGAACAGTTTACGCTGATGAACGCCTGGCTCGAACGTTGCGAGTGCTTGTGCACGGCGCGAGCAATCAGTTCTTTTCCTGTGCCGGTTTCTCCCGTGATCAGCACTGTGGAATCGGTGGGGGCCACTTTCACGATGCTGGAGAGCACAGTTTGCAGCGCAGGTGACGCGCCCACAATTTCCTCAAACATTAACGCCTGATCGATTTGCTCCCTCAGCGCAAGGTTTTCGTCGCGCATCCTCTCCTCGGCCCGCTTGCGATCCTCGATATCGGTCCCAGTCGCGTACCAGCGAATAATGTGCCCCTGGTCGTCGCGAAGGGGATTGAAGCGGACAAGAAACCACCGATAGTTACCGTCTTTTCCAAGCGCTCGTTGCTCAAGTTCAAAAGGCTCGCCGCGCGCGAGCGCCTCATCGCGCTCCTCGCGCAGCCTTTCCACATCCTCCGGGTGGAAGACCCGCGCGCGCTGGTCATCTCTCTGCACGTCCTCCAGAGTGAGACCGGTGTAATCGAGCACTGTCTGATTGGCATAGAGGGCTGTCCCATCCGGGCGCAACACGTAAATATAACTGGCGATGGCGTCGGTCATCCGCCGAAGCTCTGTTTCCTCCGCCTTTATTTGCTCAAACGCAGTCTGCAGAGCCTCTCTCGCTTCGTGCTGCTCGGTGACATCCATCGCCGTACCGACTAGTTCAACGACATCACCGGAAGCATTCACTACCGGGTGTCCGACCACATGAACGTACTTGGCTGCGCCGTTTGGCAGAAGAAGCCTATGGTCGATCTCGAAGTCGGTCCTGTCCCGAATGGCCTGCTCGACCACAGGCGTGTAATAACGCGCGTCCTCCGGGTGCATCCGCCGGACTACCTCCATGTAAGATGGCGGATTGGGAGCAGGATCGAGGCCGAAGATCCGATACATCTCTTTTGACCAATAGGAAGCGTTCCAGCCGAGCCTTGGGACCACGGCGAGTTCTTGACCGGCCTCACGCTGCGCGTTTTCCATCGGAGGGACCCGCACCGCCCAACTGCCTGTGTGAGCCAATTTCTGTGCTTCGGCTAAATAACCCTCACTCCGCCGCAGGGCCTCTTCCGCCTGCTTTGCCGCGGTGACATCCATCACCGTCCCGACAAATTCTACGAGGTCGCCCGACTCGTTCAAGACAGGACGCCCGACAGCATGGAGGTGCTTGATGCCTCCATCGGGAAGAACGATGCGGTAGTCCGCTTGGTAGTCAGTTTTCTGGATTTCGGACCTTGCGAAAAGTTCCCGAATGCGCTTTCCATCCTCGGGGTGATTTCTGTTTAGCCAGAATTCGACGGCCGACGTATCCTCATCAGCTGTGACGCCGAAAATCCGATACACTTCAGGCGAGACTGTGACTCTTCCCGCAGAAACATCATGTTTCCAGCTACCTGTTTGGCTTATTCTCTGTGCCTCAAGCAAATCCGCTTCCGTGCGTCGCAGCTTCTCTTCGGCGCGTGTACGTTCTGTCACATCCATGTCGGTGCCAACGTACTCGACAACATTTCCGGTTTCATCGAGAACCGGGTGCCCGATCCCGTGGATGTGCTTTATCGTGCCATCAGTCAGCACGATCCTGTAATCCTCCGCAAAATCAGCTTTCTCGCGGAATGCCTTGTCGAGCCGTTGGTTAAATCTGTCGCGATCTTCCGGGTGCATCAGTCGAAGGAACTCTTCCCGATCTGGAAGGTTGCTTCTTTGAGGATCTAATCCAAAAATTCGTGGCTGTTCGTCGGACCAGTAAATCAACTTCTCCGCGGCAGGGTTGTAGGCCCAACTGCCCGTCTTGGTCAGTCTCTGCGACTCCGCAAGATACGCCTCGCTTCGCCGAAGAGCTTGCTCTGCGCGCCTGCGCTCGGTGATGTCCTCGGACAGCGCCATTATAAATCGCGGTGCCCTATCGGTGCCCGGTACCAGAGAAACGTTGTTGCTTACCCAAATCAAATCGCCGTCCTTGCGGCGATACTTTTTCTCGATCTGAAACTGTCGTCGTTTTCCCTCCAGTAACTCGCTAATGAGCGTCCAGTTGGCTTCGCGGTAGTCCTCATGCGTTACGTCCAGAAAACAAAGTGCACGCAGTTCCTCCTCCGCATAGCCCACCATTGTCTGGAAGACGTGATTGGTGACTAGAAAGCGGCCGTCCAGGTCAGTCAGCGCAACGCCGATGGCCGAATTCTCAAAGACGGATCTCCACCGCTCCTCGCTTTTCCGAAGCGCTTGCTCGGCTCGCTTGCGATCTTCAATGTCGATAGCCGTTCCATACCATCGGATGAGCTTTCCAGTTTCATCGCGCAGTGGTACATTGCGAACAAGCCACCAGCAATATTCTCCGTCTGCCCGCCGAACCCGCACTTCACCCTCCATGGCTTGCCCGTTCTTAACGGCTGTGTGCCAGTCGGCGACGTACCTCGTCCGGTCATCGGGATGAACAACCGCTTCCCACTTCCAACCGAATGCCTCGTCCAAAGCTAAACCTGTGAAGTGCAACCAACGATCATTAACGAAGTCAACGTGACCCTCGGGCGAAGTGCTCCAGACATGCGCCGGAACCGTATTGACCACGCCGCGAAGCTCTCTCTCGCTCCGGCGGGCAGCTTCCGTCCGTTGCTTAATTTCTTCGAAAGCTCTCTCCAACTCCGTTCTGGCCTTCCACTGTTCGGTCACATCCATCACGGTGCCGACGACCTCAGTGATTTGACCCGACTCGTCCCTGACAGGATGAGCGACAGAATGGAGGCGCTTTATAGTGCCGTCCGGGAGAATGATTCGGAAATCATTCTGAGAATCCAGCCACTCTTTTCCGGAGGCCTCCATTCTTGCGCTCTGCTCGATCTGTGGTCGATCCTCAGGGTGAATTCTTTCGAGGAACTGTGGCCAAGTGACTCCCATTTCCTGATATTCATAGTCATAAATGTTAAAAATTTCTCGCGACCAGAACAGAACCCCGGTATGCACATTCCAGGCCCAACTGCCGGTGTGAGTCAATTTCTGTGCCTCGGCTAGATAGCCCTCACTCCGCCTGAGTTTTCTTTCTGCTTTCTTGCGCTCGGTAATATCTCGATAAACGAGATAGATGGCTGCCTGGTCGAAGCCAACGGAAATGCTCTTTGCCATAACGGAAACGTCAAAGCGAACACCGTCTTTGCGTTGTCGAATGGTCTCCAACTCAACTTTGATTCCTGAACTCAGCCGATCCCTGTGCTTAAGAGCCTCCGCGCGCAATTCCTCGGGAACTATTAAGTCGGGAAGCCAGTGTCCCGCAGCCTCCTCTGCCGTGTACCCGAAGACTCGTGTGAATTCCTTGTTGACCCGCAGCACATGAAAGTCATGGTCGGTCAGGATTACCGCGTCGGGTGAAAGCTCAAACAGTCCATCGATCTGCTCTTTCCGACTTTGTAGGTCCTCATTCGCTGCAGTCAGCTTTGCAGTTCGGTCCGCGATCGCGACCTCTAGAGCCTCCTTTCTCCGTCTTACCCATATCATGAGTATTGCAAAGGTTAGGAACACCAGCTCATAAAGAACGCGAGAGAGGCTGCTGGTTTCAGCCTCGAAGATGAAGCCACGGATCAGCGACGAAAGCAAAACTGCCACAATACCGGGCTTCGTGCCGCCGTACCAAAACGTGATCGCGATTGCGGACAGCGCAAATGCAGCAAACGGGTGAGGCAGATTGAAGTGGTGAAACAGAAGCTCCAGTAATAGAGCGCAGCTGACCGAAACGAAAGCCAACCCATAGCGGCGTGCGAAGGACGCACCTGGCCGCGCCATCTTTTTTGCTGCAGCTGAATCAGCCATGGTTCAGCCCTTCTCTCACTCTCGGATGAAGGCTACGATGGTTCCCGTATGAGTTTTTACTGTAGCTCCGTTCCAATGGCGGCACAACGCGCGCTGTACTACTCAAGAGTGGCTCGAAACATTGTCCATGCGGTTCAAGCTCGGCACCTTGATACGCTCGGGATCGCAAAGCGAGAAAGGTTCCGGGAGAGTCCACGTGGGTGGAGACGCTTGTCTCTTTCCAGCGCTCGCACTCTTCCAAAGGTCAAGCCTGTGGACGTAGCTCGACAAGTGCTGAGTGCAATCGAAACTGACCGCGATGAGGCGCTCGCCGCCGACATGACCCGACAGGTCAAGGCTGTACGGTCGGATCAAGAAGGCATTTACCTCAACTTCGATGCGGAGCGGGCCGCTGCGGCCGCGACGGTCGGTTCGAAATGATTCACCCCGTCGAGATCGGCAATGAGCCCGGGCCCGGTTGGGCGCCATCCCAGCCGTTCCTGTGTTTGCACGCTCGAAGCGCAAAGGTCGCGACCAACGAACATCCCCAGCCAACCGAAATGGGCCGCGGCTTCCTCGGGGGATTTGGACACGACCGGCACCTTGAGGCCGCGGCCGATGGCGTCAGCGATGTCCCGGACAGGCACGCCCTCCTCGGCGACCGCGTGATACCTAGCTCCTGCTTCGTGCTTCTCCAGCGCCAGCCGGTAGAGGCGGGCAGCATCGAGCCGATGCACCGCGGCCCAGCGGTTGAGCCCGTCGCCCACATACGCTGACACACCTTTATCGCGAGCCACGGCGATTGCGAAGGTGACGAGGCCCTGCTTCACTGTGTCGTGAACCTGGGGAAGGCGCACCACCGATGCGCGCACGCCGCGCTTCAGCAGCTTCGTGGCGGTTGCTTCCGAGGCGCGGGGATACGATGCGGATGCAGCGAGAGGGGCATCTTCCTCTGTAGCCAAGCGCCCTGCCGCCGTCGTCGTCAGCCCAGAGGTGACAAGCAGGGGCCGCTCGGAGCCCTCGAGCGCAGAACCGAGAACTTCGATAGCACGCTTGTCGATCTCGCAGTTCTCTGCGAACTTCGAGAAGTCGTGGACGAAACCTGTGTGAATAACGCCGTCCGCAGCAGCAGCTCCGCTGCGCAGACTTTCCAGGTCGGTAAGATCACCGCGATGCACCTCGGCACCCAATGCGGCAAGGGACTTGGCGCCCGCATCGGAGCGAGCAAGTCCGATCACCTTGTGCCCCGCACCGATAAGCTCCTGAACAACCGCAGAACCGACGAAACCCGTTGCTCCTGTGACGAATATTTTCATAGATCCCTCCTTGTTTTCGGCATATGGAAATCAAAATCAGTGCGCAGATCGAGGCGCGGCCACGGCGTTTTTGGCGATCGCATTGAGCTCGGCGATTGCGGCCGAAGGGAGTCCCAATGCTGCGGCACCAAGATTTTCTCGAAGATGGTTTATCGAAGATGTGCCGGGAATGAGCAGAATGTTGGGAGAACGCTGAAGAAGCCACGCAAGTGCGACCTGCATTGGGGTAGCTTGCAAGGACTCCGCGACTCGGTCGAGCACTGATGACTGTAACGGCGTGAATCCTCCCAACGGGAAGAATGGGACGTACGCTATGCCTTGCTGCGCGAGAGCATCGATGAAGGCGTCGTCGCTCCGCTGTGCCACGTTGTAGAAGTTTTGAACGCAAACGATCTCCGTGATTCTCTGAGCCTCTCGCAATTGCTGCGGAGTGACGTTACTGACACCGATCTGACGAATCAGCCCCTGACTCTTCAATTCAGCAAGCACCGTCAATGGCTCCTCGATCGATCCCTCCGATGGCGCCATGATGCCACCGACACGAAGATTCACCACGTCCAGCCGCTCCACGCCAAGATTTCGAAGGTTGTCATGAACTCCGTCGATCAATTCCCGCCGGGAAAGGGCATGAAGCCACGATTTGTCTTCGCCGCGGCGTGCTCCGACTTTGGTAACAATCACCAGGCCAGCCGGGTAGGGATGGAGAGCCCTCTTGATAATCTGATTTGTTACGTGCGGACCGTAAAAGTCGCTCGTGTCGATGTGGTTCACGCCAGAGGCGATCGACTCTCGCAGGACTGCAACGGCGGCGTCAACGTCGCGCGGTGGCCCCCAGACCTCAGGACCGGCAAGCTGCATGGCGCCGTAGCCCATTCGGTACACGTTCGTTGAAGTGCCTGGAAATCTGAAGGTGCCGCCCAGTTTGGTCTCTTTCGTCATTGGTTTCCTTCCTCCGATCTGTGCAGCGTTTTGTCGAATTGTTGCCACGCGGAGAGCATCTCCGAATACTTAGATAATCGGAGCCTGTCTCCGGTTACATCCTTCTCTCTCAAACTATCGCGGATGAGCTGTCTCAAATCTGCCCGAGTCATTATTCCCCTTCCTTTTGCCAAATTGACCGACTGCCCATACTTGGATAAAATGGAGACAGTCTCCGAATACCTTAGACTATCGGAGGCTGTCTCCGGTTACACTAATTTTTGTGCCGACGAAACGTTCACAACCCGCCCCACGAAAGCCGCGTACGGATGCGCAACGCAATCGCCAGCGCATTCTCGAAGTGGCGAAGGATGCGTTTACCCGGTTTGGTGCGGACGCCAGCCTGGATGACATTGCGAAACAGGCGAACGTTGGACCCGGAACCCTCTACCGGCACTTTCCTACGCGAGAGGCGCTTGTCGAAGGGGTCTATCGGACTGAGGTAGAAAAGCTAGCCGCGGCAGAGCAGAAGTTCACAGCGGCCATGCCTCCGCTGGAAGCGTTGCGGGCGTGGATGTTGTTGTTCGTTGATTACATCGCGACGAAGAAGATTATCGCCCCGGCGCTGAATGCGGCGACGGGGGGCCACTCGAAGGTGATCGAAGCTTCCTACGCGCCGATCCATGAAGCGATTCGCGGACTCGTAAAGCGCGGTATCAAGAGCGGCGACATACGTACGGACCTCGACCCAGTCGATCTCCTGAAGGCTCTCATCGGCGTCGCTTACATGTCGTCCAGCCCCGACTGGCAGCAAAGTGCCAGGAGACTGGTGGACATCCTTATCACTGGTTCGCGGTCAATCAAATAGGTCGGGAATCCCTACTCTGAATTTTCGGCCATGGAAAATGAGTTTCGCCTCAGTTCCCGGTCGGCTTGAAAACTGGAATGCTTGCGCGGGCTGACGACAAATTGCTGTTCTCCGATGAACCTGTAACCGTAGCCCGATAGAGGGCCGGCAAGCCGATCCCTCGCCCGCAATCGCTGGCAAAAATGATGGCTTTCGAATCCAGCTCCCACACCGGGGACGTGCTGTTGCAATTTCCTCCTGTCAAGAGTTCGACGGTGCCGCTGGTGACGTTGCGCAGCCAAATCTGCTTTGGTCCGTTGCGCGCCGACTCAAACGCCACCCACCGTCCATCCGGCGAGCTCACGGAATCGCTTGCCTTCACGGAATCCGGCAAGTACGCCGGAGCCACCTTTCGTGTGGAAGGATCAAACGCCATGGTGGTTGAAGCTCCATGTGCTACCAGCTCAAAGTAAATCGGGCCCTCGGGTGATGGCGCCACAGGATGGAAAGCGTGCCCTTCGAACGCAAGCTCTTCGATCTGGCCATCATGTAGCCAACGCAACACATAACGGTCCTTGCCCATCGATTGATAGAAGACTCCGGCCCTTGACACGGCAGGTGAAGACGAGAACACAGCGCCCTTTTCGAGGGCGACGCCTTCGAACCGCCGGCCCGGCGCGGCCGCGTAACTCACCATTTGTCGCCGCGCATCCAGCAGGGACAAAATTGCAATCGCCAACAGCGCGCCGGCCACTAACCTGGGACTCAGTGCTCGAAAGTACCTCCGTCCAACAACCAGGAAGAGGCCCAGCAACACCCACAACCGCGGATACACCCAGATCCAACCCGGTCTGAGCGGGAAGGTCAACGCAACGAAGGAAACAATTAGATAGACTCGTTCAGCGGGCTCCGCTTCCTGCAACAGAAGCGCAACGGGCAACAACAAGAGAAAGTAAGTATAGGAAGATGCGCTCGCCGAGAGCAGCAGGATTACGATGATGAACCATGCAAAGTCATGGCGGTCGGACGCCATCCTTTTGCGCTCCAGCCCCAGATAGCTGAGCGTTAGAATCGACAAGCTCACGAACGGCTGCAGGAAAAAAAACAGCCATGGCGCATCCCAGAGCGGTTGTGGATTCAATTCCGGCTCTTTCAGCAGCAAGTGGCGGAAGAAAGTCGCGAAGGTTGCGTTCAAGCTGTTGTAAGGATCAATGTTTTCGCCTCGTAGGCCGCGCGGAAGTATTTGCGACGCGTAATAGTGGACGTCTTGCCAGCCAAAAAGTGCAACGGCTGTCGCCACCGCGCATCCGGCAGCTGCCGCGAAACCCGCTGCCGCCCTCCAATTGCGCTTGGCCGCAAAATACAGAAGCAGCGGACCGCCATATAGCTTCAGCGCAAAGGCCAATCCAGAAAGGAGGCCGCCCGCCATTGCTCGACCTCGGTCCAGGCAGTAGAAGGCCAGCGTCAAAAGCAAAAGCAGAAATACATAGTACTGTCCATATAAAAAGTTCGTGTACAAGGATGCGAAACCCGAAAAGGCCAGCAGCGTCATTTGCGCGACACTGAATTGCGTAAGTTTTGCCAGGAGCCATACCGTCGCTGCAAGGAAACCGAAGTTCAGCACAAGCCAAATCTGTTTCGCCGTTTGAACGGGAAAGCCGGTGAGTTCCACCAGAGAGAGCGCCACCACCGGCGTCTGAGGTGGAAAGCCGCCGAGTTGTCGTTCGACTCCGGCATAGTTCATCTGCCGCTGGAACGAAGTCCAGTCGTAGAAGTCGCGCAGGGGTATGCCTTTACGCACCATTACCGCTGCGGTGTAGTAGTTGGGGAAATCGGTTTCCGCTCGTTTCCAGCCAGAGCGAAAAGCTGTTGCCAGGAAAAAAATGATTGCGGCGAGCGCTGCCAACCGAGTGATCACGCTGACTCCCGGCGCCTCGCCCCTTGGCTCATGGCGGCGGGTTTCCTCAAGATGCGGTACAAAGTATCGTCGCCAGTCCGCACGTCATGTCTTTCTCAACTCGCCAGCGTAGATCCGAAACTCGGCGGGCTCCCGTTTGCCTTTCCACTTGGCCACCCAGGGACGCATTGCCCAGCGAAATCCGTACCAAGGACGATGAACCGTCCAACGAATCCCGAATTGTGCGCTAAGGGCGGAAAGGCGCTCGTCTGTCAGGTAGTCGAGGCTCGCCAATCCAGCCGATAGAAAGCCGAATCGCTCTTTGAAATCGTTGCGGCGCTCTTGCACCATCTGCTGGCCGAACTCTTCCTTACTGTACCAAGGAGAGTCCACGATCAAGATCGTTCCTTCGGGCCGTAAGCAGCGAACAGCCTCACCAACTGTACGCGCATAGTCTTCCGAGTAGTGAATCGAAGCGTTGAATATCACACAGTCACAGCAAGCATCAGCGAATGGAAGCCGGTCCAGTTCAGCCTGAAAGCGTGGAAAGAGGTTCGGCAGCTTCTCCGAGTAGTGAGCCGCAGCGCCGAGGCCGTCCAGTTCGTTGGTGAGCAGGTCCACCGCAATCGGAAAATGTCCACGAAGCGAGAGCCGATAGCTGAGCCATCCATTCCCGGCACCAAGATCAAGAATAGTCAGAGGGGCGTTCCACTGGCGCTCCAAAGCGGGAACTATCTCGCGTTCCATAAAGAGAAACGAGCGGGAGCGGATCTTCCAAACCCACGGGTTTCTGTTGGTCAGGTCCTTGTGCGGCAGAGCAAGATAAAAGGCGGCGCTATTGCTACCCCACCCTTCCTTGGCGCGCACGATTTCGTACTCGCGGATAAACTTCGAATAGTACGATTGCCGCTCGGGGAGCAGCGCATTCCAGATACCCCTTTCTTGCCGAAGTTCGAAAAAGCATCTTCGGCAACGTACGCTCGGGCCAAATTGGGGCACCTCGTCCAAGCACACTTCGCCAAGCTCAGCGCAACAAACCGGGCATCGGAGCATCACACGGCGATCGGGATTGGGATTTTCGACTAGCCCGATGGGCGCACTGCGGGCCAACGGCGGACGCAGACTCTGGGGATTTTTTGTCCCGCCAGTTTCGCGATGGGAATTGTTCCGCGAATCGCGGGGCCCGTCGGCACGAATATTCCCGATCACATGGCGTCCTGGACTTCGCAGACCACGCGCGACTCCTGGTCCGGAAAAATCGTCTGCATCGATCACGCTGACTTCAAATCCCGCTCCCAGAATCGGTGAAGGGCACTGAGCAAACAAGCCGATCCACTTAGCGGAACCCCGTCGCGGGAGGAATAAAATTTCATGACTTCTTGTTTGGCTAGCACGTGGCCTCTATTGTAGCCGGTTCGAGGCGCTTGGCATCGACCGCGGGCTTAGCAGAAGCGGTTCTGCGTTTAAGTTTCTCGTTGATCCACGACTCAGCCGGAAACGCATACAGGTCGTGGTCGAGCCGCTTCAAGCGTTTGCTTCGGAAGCAGCGAGGGATGCCAGCCCCCTAACAGGCTGCAGAAAAAGTCGGATTTGTCGTCCCGAACCCGCGTCGTTTGCGGGTGAGGGATCTGCTGTTCGCAAGAAAGCCAAGGAAAAAGCAGATTCCTCACCCCGTTCAAAAACCGAACGGGGTTCGGAATGACATATTTTTGAGTTTTTCCGCAGGCTGCTCAGATCACCGGAAAATCCGGTTCCCACTCCTTTACCGCGCGCGATTTCCACAGTCTCGCGAACCATCGGCCCGGTCACAAGCGAAATGCCCAGGCGCAGAGCGTCCTTCACCTCTTCCAACACGCGCTTCTTGTAGTTCGGGGCAATGGTCGAGTCGATCAGTTGGATGAGGGAATACCCAGCTCGCTGCAGCGGCGTGGCAACCGCTAGCAACCCGAGAGGCGCTGTGGCTTCGCTGCTGGCAAACGACGGGAAGAAAAAGACAACCTTTTTGGGCATTTCAGCGCGTTCCGCGGGTCTCCGGTTTCAGTAAAGTACGGTCTTGCGTCCTCGTTTGTCACCGGCGGGTAACGCACCTGTCATTTGTTGATCAGTGGCGATTGGACCCTTCCCGAAGGACAGTGAACTGGCCATTCGCGCTTACGTAGCAAGAGCGTAAGGCAGCGCTCGCGCCTTTCACCTTATGATGTCCGCATGATGTCCGCTGCGATCCAGCTGACCTGTTCTGCGAACAGACCTAACCGCCCCTTGGTCACGTCGATCGCGGTTAGGGACACATCAAGGACGGTGATAGTTTCGTAGCCTCTTGCAAGAAGGTCATCAACAAGGGTTGATTCGCCGCCGCCAATATCGATGATGGATGCTGCGTGTGAATGTGCCGCCTTCTCAACTAGCGCAAGGGATGTTTCAAGGGTGGATTTGATAACCAGAGCTTTCGGTTCGTTGACTTGCCCCAGGCCACAACCTAAGATGAGCGCCTAATGGCGGACTCGCAGTCACTGGTCGGGCAGACCATCTCCCACTACCGCATTTTGGAGAAGCTAGGCGGCGGGGGCATGGGTGTGGTCTACCAAGCTGAGGACACCGAACTCGGCCGCTTCGTTGCTCTGAAATTCCTTCCCGAAGACCTTGCCAAAGACCCACAATCCCTCGAACGTTTCCGCCGCGAAGCCCGCGCTGCTTCGGCGCTAAATCATCCGAATATCTGCACCATCTACGAAATTGGTCACGCCGATGGCCGTTCGTTTCTGGCCATGGAGTACCTCGAAGGCCACACCCTCAAGCACGTGATCGACGGAAAACCGCTGCCGCTCGATCAAACGCTCGATTTCGCCATTCAGCTGGCGGATGGTCTCGAAGCTGCTCACGCCAAGGGTATCGTTCACCGCGACATTAAGCCCGCCAATATTTTCGTCACCTCACCGAGTCACGTGAAAATTCTTGATTTCGGCCTCGCTAAGATGAGTCCGTTCCTCCAGAACTTTGGTGGTGAGTGCAAGGCTTCCCAATCCACCGTGGTTGTCGACACCGATCTCACCGGCCCTGGCACCACTCTCGGCACTGTTGCTTACATGTCTCCCGAGCAGGCCCTCGGCCAGCCCCTCGATGCGCGCACGGATATTTTTTCCTTTGGCGTGGTGCTGTACGAAATGGCCACCGGCACTCTGCCCTTCGGCGGGGGGAGCACGGCGTCTATCTTCGATAGCATTCTCCACAAGGACCCTGTCGCCGCTTCACAAAAAAATGCCGACGTACCTTCTGAGCTTGAAAAGATCATCGACCGCGCGCTCGAAAAAAAGCGGGAAAGGCGCTACCAGTTCGCTCGCGAAATCGTCGACGCTCTCAAATCCTTGCGCCAGGCTTCTACCGGGCCGGTTCCCATCGCGCGCATGATCCGCAAACCCCAAGTCCTCGTGCCTGCTGTACTCGTCGCTCTCGTCGTTGTTCTTCTTGCCGCCTGGGTCGTGCGCCGCAATCAACACCTCCGTTGGGTCCACGAAACCGCCCTGCCGCAAGTTCGTGAACTCGTTCTTGCGCGTAAGGGCTTCTCCGCCTACAAAGTCTTGCAAGAAGCGGAACGCTACGCTCCCAACGATCCTGCCGTGGTCAAAATCAAAGCCGAGACCTTATGGCCTGAACCAGTCCGCTCCAATCCGTCGAGTGCAGACGTCTACGCGCGGGACTATTCGGATTCGCAGGGCGAATGGTATTACCTCGGCAAAACTCCCCTCGATCAGAATCGTTTGCCCCATGGTTTCTACGCCTTCCGCATCTCAAAAGGCGGCTACGAAGCTGTCTTCGCCACCAATGGTGGTGGCAGGCTCTCGCACATCGTTTTGGACCCCGTGGGAGCGCTGCCTCCTCAAATGGTTCGCGTGCCCGCGGGCGAAGTCGACCCCACAGGACACGCCCCCACCAAACTGGATGATTTTTTTGTCGACAAGTTTGAAGTGACTAACGCGGAGTACAAGAAATTCGTCGATGCCGGTGGTTATCAAGAACCTAAATACTGGAAAATTCCGCTCGTTAAGGACGGCCGCACTCTACAATTCCACGAGGCGATGCAGCTTTTCCGCGATAAGACCGATCGTCTCGGACCCGCCACCTGGGAACTCGGCACCTTTGCCTCCGGTGAAGACGACCTCCCCGTCAGCGGGGTGAGTTGGTACGAAGCCGAGGCCTACGCCGAATTCATCGGGAAGAGTCTCCCGACTGTTTTTCATTGGTATCGCGCCGCCGATATGGGCATCTATTCCGACATTTTGCCGGCTAGCAACTTCTCCCGGAAAGGGCCCGCCAAAGTCGGCACTTATCCCGGGATGGGCCCTTTCGGGACTTACGATATGGCCGGCAACGTCAAGGAATGGTGCCTGAATTCCTTAGGGGATCGTAAATTTATCCTCGGTGGAGCTTCCACCGATATGCCATATATGTACAGCGAGCCGGATGCCCACCCGCCTTTCGATCGCTCTGCGACAAACGGCTTTCGACTTATAAAGTCAGCCAGCCCGGAGCCTCTGTCAGCGAGTCTGACTGTTCCCCTCTCGTTTCAAAAATCCGACTATCGCAGTTTCAAGCCCGTTCCTGATTCCGTTTTTCAGATGTACGAACGCATGTACGCTTACGACCGTTCGCCGCTCGACGCCAAGATCGAGAGCGAAGACGACAGCTCCCCTTATTGGCGCGAGCAGCGCATTACTTTCAATGCCGCCTATGGCAACGAGCGGGTCATCGCCCATCTCTTCTTGCCTAAAAACGTTGCGGCGCCCTACCAGACCGTCGTCTACTTTCCTCACAGCGGCGCGCAATCGTTCCATACTCTCGAACCATCGCAATCTGCCATGATAGACTTCCTCATGAAAAGCGGCCGCGCTTTGATGTTCCCCATTTACAAGGATACCTACGAGCGCCTCGGCAATCCTCCGGACAGCGGGACCGTGGCGGAGCGCGATGAGACCATTGAGCAGGCCGATGACCTGCGCCGTTCCGTGGATTACTTGGAAACTCGCAACGACATCGATCGAGAGCGGCTGGCCTACTTCTCCATCAGTTGGGGCAGCGAGATGGGACCCATCATGACTTCGCTCGAAAAACGCTTCAAAGTTGCCGTCTTTGCCGCGGGAGGCTGTAACCCGGATGCAGTGCTGCCGGAAGCTGACCCCATGAACTTTGCCCCGCACGTCAAAATCCCGGTGCTGTTGATCAATGGCCGCTATGATTTTGTGTTTCCGGTGGACACCTGTCAGGAGCCGCTGTTCCGGTTGCTCGGCTCGCCTGCCAAGGACAAGAGCCATGTTCTCTACGACACCGGGCATGCCCCGCCGCTCCTGCCGATGATGAAGGACACCCTCAACTGGCTAGACCATTATCTCGGCCCAGTCAGGTAACCGCATCTCTTAGCGTGCCGTGTTCCTGAAGCAGACCAAGGCGGAGTACGCGCAGCTACAGTAGTTATCGACGACCCTTCACCCTGGCGTTCGTGTCCCAAACACCATCGTCCCAAATCGGTCCTTGACCAACTGTTACCAACATGCTATCTTATTGTGTGTTGTCTCAAATAGTAATTCGAACGCACGGCGCACACCTCGGTGCCTTTGACTTCCTTCCGCTCAATCCCTTTCTAGCCGTAAGGTCCTTAGAATCCGCACTTACAAAAAAGGGTGGGGGAGCGACTGTCTGTTTTGTCAAGCGGGAAGCGGCACGAATTCGTTGCGCACTTGCCGCGCTTTGGCGTTGAGGCGAACCAGCAGCTTGTGAGCCAGGGCCACGCGAATAACTTTTTTGG
>Ga0073928_10006269_pt1 | contig 16072 bp, 14 predicted proteins | sample PaiPotPPA55metaG_FD_76969 | JGI IMG/M metagenome (GOLD analysis project Ga0073928, IMG submission 76969) | Iron sulfur acid spring bacterial and archeal communities from Banff, Canada, to study Microbial Dark Matter (Phase II) - Paint Pots PPA... ... | reverse complement strand
TGAGGGAACCGTTCAAGAGCTGGAAGAAGGAGGCACGGTGGTTGGTCTATTCGAGGAATTTCCTTTTACGCAGGGCGTGATCAAAGTTGAGCCGGGAAGCCTGCTGGTGCTGTTCAGCGACGGATTGACGGAGCCGGAGAACGTGTATGGAGAAGAATTCGGGCGGCTGCGCGTGCGGGCCGAGATCCTGCGGCAAGCGAACCTGCCTCCGCAGCGTTTGGCGGAGAATTTAATCGCTGCCGCCGAACAGTGGGCGGGATCACCGGAGCAAGCCGACGACATCACTGTGGTAGTCGCTCGAATGGGATAGATACACCGCCGAACAAGAAGCGCGTGGCGTGGCGGGATTTTGATTATACTGGCGTGCTGTTTGAGGGAGCGTGAAGTTTGCCTCTGAGCGAGCGTGTAGCGCTGGTGACGGGCGGGAGCCGCGGCATTGGGAAGGGAATCGCGTTGGGCTTGGCGCGCGAAGGCGTGCGCATAGCGATTTCCTACCGTTCCAATAAAGCAGCGGCCCAAAATGCACTTCGGCAATTGCAGGAACGCGGCGCGGAATGTTTTGCGGTGGAAGCGGATGCAGGCGATCCGGCGAAGGTCCAGTTCCTGGTGGACAAAGTTGTGGAGCGCTTCGGGCGGCTGGATATTTTGGTGAACAATGTGGGGGAATTTAATTGGAAGCCGGTGGCGGAGACGTCGGTAGAGGAATGGAAGAACGTGATTGCGTCAAATCTCTTTAGTGTTTTTTATGCCAGCAAGGCGGTGCTGCCGCCGATGCGCCGCCATCACTGGGGACGCATTATCAATCTGGGCGCCTTGGGAGCGGAGCGCAGTTTCGGACAAGGCACGATTTCCGCGTATGCGGCGGCGAAGGCTGCGGTTGTTTCGTTTTCAAGGTCACTGGCGATCGAAGAAGCCAAGCATGGAATTACGGTAAACGTGATCAACCCTTCGAATATTGATGAGAGGGAGCTGACCGCGGACGAAGCGCGGCGCATGCATGACTCACGCTCGCCGATAGGCCGCCCTCCGTCTGCTGAAGATGTCGCCACTGCGGTGAAATTCTTTGCGTCCGATGGCGCGGACTTTATTACCGGCCAGGCCTTGAACGTCAGCGGCGGGTGGATGTTGTAGCGCTTCGGAATCTTCGTTTGCGAGAGACGTACAGACCGCGTTTTTCTTTTCTCTGATAGAGTTTATCTGCGATGAGCTTCCATCGATGAAAATCCTGACAGCCGCGGAAATGCGGGAAGTGGACCGATTGACCACGGAGCGCGCTGGCATTCGCAACGCCGTGCTGATGGAGAATGCTGGAAAAAGCGTGGCGCAATTTATTCAGCAGCGTTTTCCGGGTCTAGAGAGGCAGTTGATATTTGTTCTATGCGGAAAAGGAAATAACGGAGGAGACGGGCTGGTCGCGGCACTGCGGTTGTTTGAAATGGGTGCGACGCCAGAAGTGATTCTATTTTGTGATCCCAGCGATTTAAGAGGCGCTGCAGCCGACAATCTTCGAAGATGGGAGAACGCATCGGGCGAGCTTCACGTGGTGCGCAGCGCTGCTGAATGGGGTAGATGGAAGCCTAAGATTAACTCTTGCGACATTTTGGTGGACGCGCTGTTGGGCACCGGAATGCGCGGGGCGGTGGAAGGGTTGTTGCACGACGCGATCGGTTCTGTGAACCAGCGCGATTCCGAGTGTCCAGTGGTGGCGGTGGATATTCCTTCCGGGCTACACGCGGACACGGGCGAAGTGCAGGGCGCAGCGGTGATGGCGGATTACACGGTGACGTTTACCGCGCCTAAGATTGGAATGTTTCAGGGGGAGGCTCAGCGTTATTTGGGCGAACTGGTGGTGCGCGAGATCGGTTCGCCGGCGGAGCTAGTGGCGGAAGTGGGGCAGGGCCATCTTTGCTGGTCTGAGCCTGGGGAATTCTCGCAATTCGCGAAACGAAGGAAGGCCGACGGTAACAAGGGTGATTACGGGCATGCGCTGATTGTTGCAGGTTCGGTGGGGAAGAGCGGGGCAGCGGTTTTGGCGTCGTGGGCTGCGTTGCGAACTGGCGCCGGACTGGTAACGGTGGCGACGCCTGAGCCGGTTTTGCCGATTGTGGCGGCGCACACCCCGGAAATTATGACCGAACCGCTAGCGGCGACGGAGACGGGAAGCGTTTCGTTGGGCAGTCTGGAAGAGGAGCGCTTTGACACGATATTAAAAGGCAAGCGCGCGCTGGCCATGGGGCCGGGACTTACAACGCAGGATGAAACTCAGCAATTTATTCGCGCTGTTGTGGGTAAAAGGAAATCGATTCCGCTGATTCTGGATGCTGATGGGCTGAATGCGTTTGCCGGACGCGCAGGAGAACTGAAAGGGCCGGAGGGATTACTGGCCGTGACGCCGCATCCGGGAGAAATGGCGCGGCTGACTGGTTTGAAGACGGACGCGGTGCAAGCGCGGCGTCTGGAGTTGGCGATGGAGTCGGCGGCCGCGTGGAACACATATGTGATTTTGAAAGGGCACAACACGATCACGGCGGCGCCGAAGGGAAATGTGTTCATCAATTCGACGGGTAATCCGGGAATGGGAACCGGCGGAACGGGTGACGTTTTAACCGGAATGCTATCGGCGCTTACTGCGCAATTTGGAACTGAGAATTGGGAGCGCGTTTTGGCCTTTGGAGTTTATTTACACGGGCTGGCCGGCGACATCGCTTACTCCGATTACGATGAGGCTCCGCTGGCGGCCAGCGATCTGATTCGAGCAATTCCGCGGGCTTACCAGCAATTTTATGCGGCGTGCAGCCGTGCCTAGCAGCGAATTCCTGACACATTCTGCGGACGAGACGATACAACGTGGGCGCGAAATTGGCGAGCGACTGAGACCGCGCGTACTCGTTTTGTTGTCAGGAGAGTTAGGCGCGGGGAAGACCACGCTTACGAAAGGAATCGTCAGCGCAATCGGTGCGGCGACCGAAGATGAGGTGACCAGCCCGACGTTCACGCTCGTGCACCGGTACGATCGCGCGGGACGGGCCTATCACGTGGATTTGTACAGGGTTTCGGGTGCACACGATTTGGAGACGTTGGGATTAGAAGATGTGTTTTCAGAAGATGCGGTGGTGATTGTGGAGTGGCCGGAGGGGTTGACCCTGCGCGTAGATTGGCCGGTGGTTCGGATTCAGCTCGAGCACGTTTCTGAAGATACTCGCAGAATTTCCGTCGTGGATGACGCGGGCGTTTTGACTTAGGGTAGGTGCGGAATTTCGGCGAGTATTGCGGTAGGGAACTTCAGCGGCGGAAGCCGCACGAATTGGTTGCTGTTATGGCCGCGGCTAAAGCCACGACCCACAAGGATGATTAAGCGACTCAAAAACATTCTCGCCCGGCCTACAAAAATTGGCGAACGACGCATCAAACATTTTCGCCCTAGCTGCAAAGATTATTGGGCGACGCTACAAAGATTCCTGATCTCACGACGCAAGGCGAGACTGGCTTCAGGGGCTAAAGCCTGGTTGAGACGCGCTGTTATTGGCGGGGCGCAAGCCCCGCCCTTCCCTTTGGGTCACAAGCCCATGATCTGGAATCCGGAATCCACGTAGATCACGTTGCCGGTGACGCCGCGGGCCAAATCGCTGGCGAGAAAGACGGCTGTGTCGGCCACTTCAGCAGGATCCGTATTGCGGCGCAGCGGAGCATGTTGCTGGACGAAGTCGAGAACCTTGGAGAAATCCTTAATTCCGCGCGCCGAGATTGTTTTGATGGGGCCGGCTGAAATTGCGTTCACGCGGATTTTGCTGGCTCCCAGCTCGCTGGCTAGATACTTCATGGAGGCTTCGAGCGCGGCTTTGGCGACGCCCATTACATTGTAGTTCGTGACCACGCGCGTGGAACCCAGGTAGGTGAGGGTCATGATGGCGCCGCCGTCGGTCATGAGAGGCGCGAGGGCTTTAGAGATGGCGACCAGCGAATAGGCGCTGATGTCGAGTGCGAGTTTGAAGCCATCGCGCGAAGTGTTCACGAAAGGCTGGTTCAAATCTTCATGATTCGCGCCGGCAAGACAGTGCACAACCACGTCCAGTTTTTGGCCTTCGGCTTTCAGTGATGCGGCTAGGCCATCGATGTCTGGCTGCTGCTGCACGTCACATGCATAAAAACCGGCGGCTCCGAGCTCTGTTCCCAGCTCTTCAACAGTTGGTTTGGCGCGCTCATTCTGGTAGGTGAGCAGAAGCTTGGCGCCTTCGCGTGCGAAGGCTTGAGAAATTGCGAAAGCAATGCTCCATTTATTCCAAACGCCCAGGACTAAGGCTGTTTTTCCTTCCAGTAGTTTCGGCATGGCCCGCCATTTTACCCGGAAATACGCGGTTAAGAACTATCTTCTGCTTGGGCTGGCTGCAGAATGATTTGGGCGCTCAATGCGCGTGAATCCAACGAATCACTTCTCTAATAATATCGGCGAGATACGGCCATACAACGGCGGCGATGGCCAGAACAGAGGCCATAAGCTTTTTCGAAGGTCTTGAAATTCCGGTGGCTGTTATGCCGTCCGGTTGATGGATGGCGCAAAAACCGGCATTGCTGGCGCGACGGCTACAACGTTGACCCTGAGGGCCGAGGTAAAGGCAGGGCCCTTGGTCCCCGCCTTTGGCGACTATTCCGGCCGGAGGAGAGGCGGAGATGCCAAAATCCCTGCCGTAATCGTCGGGTTCGGCGATCGACCCGATACCGAATTCGCCGGCGGAACCGGTGCTGCGGCGCGAAGCGTTAACGGTTACGACTCGTCCCATTGCGTCCCGCATTTTCCCTCGGATAAAGTGAAACTGAGCCGATTTCCTGCACGCCCGTAAGGTCCAGGATACGCTGGATTCGTATGCCCGAAACGCATATTGCACCGTCTTCCGCCCATCCAGCACGGATGAAGCTGGAGCCGTATACTGCCGAGATCCGGCTCGATAACCTTACCGTGGGCATCGACAACATCCATTATGACGTTTTTCTGAGCCCGCGATTCGTCGATTTTATCCGCAAATATTTGCAGGACCTGGTGCGCCAAACCGTAAATATCAGCCTGGTTTACGGGGACCGCAAGCAGTCCGGAACACCCGAGCACGGCGCCTTCCGAAAGTTGCTGATTGAGGTTCTGCAAGAATCGATTACGCGCGCAAAATTCCAGCAGTCCATTGAAACCGATGTGTTGCATCAGTTGGCGCTGCTGAAACATATTTCCGCCGAGCTGAACAATCAATTTTCCAGCATTCTGGTGGAGTGCAAAGAATGGATACGCAGCCGCGGGGAGCTTTTCGAGCACAGCGAGCAGGCTCATGTGATGCGGTCGAAAATCGCAGAAATCCAGGCGGACAAGAAAAACATATACCGGCTGGTTGGCGAGACGCTGTGCCGGGTCTGGCGTGATGTGGAAGAAGGCACGCTTTCGAAATCGCGCCGCGCGCTTTTTGGGGAGGATTTCCACGAGACTTATGCGTTGCTGCAGAACCGTTTTCTCTTTGTTGACGCCGGCAACGACGATCATTTATTTCTGGAGCACTACGTCCTGCTGGGGAACTTCGTTAACGATCCGGACCGCTTTGAGATTTTCGACGGGTTGCTGCTCGATTTTGTTCGCGACTTGATTCTTACCGGGGACAGCCCGGAGGATTTCCACAAAGCGCGTAAGAGCCACGATCGATTGCTGGAACAGGCGCGATTGTTACGTTCAGAGATGGCCGTTTTGGAAGAAGAGCAAAACGAGGCCAACAGCCGTTCAGGCGATGGGGGCGAAGGCTTCCCGTGGCTGTTCAAGCGCAAGGCCGGATCTCCTGAATCGCCCAAAGAAATGGCGTACTTGCGCGAGAAGTCCTCTTCCTTAGAAGCGAAGCTATCGGAACTTGGCGCTCAAATCGACACAGCCAAACAACGCATGAACTTCCTGATCGAGGAACACCGGAACCGGCTGGGAGAGTATCTGAATCAACCCGAAAATGCCCGCAGGCTTTTCGACGCGCAAGCGCCAACGGTGAAAGGCGAAGGGTCAGCATCGACGCGCGGGCAATTGCTGCAGGAATGGGTGCACCGGCTGGAGGAACGCGATCTTCTTTTTCACGTGCTGGCAAGCTACGAGGTGCGGAAACTTCATTCGGAGTATTGCCCGCCGGTGCACTTGCAAGCGCTGAAGAAAGCGCTGGTAAACCGCGAAGAGGCCAAGCGCGTCGAGACAATTTTGGAGCAATTTCCGGCGCGGAAGATTTCCATGAAGCGTCTGGAAGACGCATCGCGCGGTATTCGCCGGCGCACTCCTGAGGAACAATCAGCCGCGGCGCTGCAATTTGCCGAGGATTTAATGCGCTTCCGCCGAGACCGCAGGAATTATCAGCATGTGGCGGCCTGGATGGACCGCGTCAACCTGGTTCGCTCCGAACATGCGCGTGAACTCTCGCGCGCCAACAAAAGCCTGTATGAATTCCTACACCCTGGAGAGGGACGGCCGGCGGACGATCCGGTCATCAATCACACGGTGATTAAGGCCGACGTGCGCGGCTCAACAGGCATTACCAAAGACCTGCTTGCGCGCGGAATGAATCCTGCTTCGCACATCAGCATGAACCTGCATGAGCCCGTGAAGCGAATTCTTGAACGATATGGGGCGGCAACGGTTTTCATCGAAGGCGACGCGATCATTTTGGCAATCGACGAGACGGAGTCCACGCGAGCAACGACGCGTGGTGTGGCCCGGGCTTGTGTTTTGGCGCGCGAAATTCTGGCGGTGACGCTGGCTTACAACCAGCGCGCGAAAACCAGCGGACTTCCCGGCCTGGAACTTGGCGTAGGCGTAGCCTTTCAAGACTCCGCGCCGTCCTTGTGGACCGATGGCGATTCAAAAATCATGATTTCGCGCGCCCTGAATCTTTCCGACCGCCTTTCCAGCTCTTCGAAAATAGCCAAGCGCCTGTTTCACAAGAATCCCTCGCCATTCAACGTGTATCTGCTGCAAACGTTGATGGAAGATGCCGAAGCGGGCGAAGAGGAAGAATTGTTGGTACGCTATAACCTGAACGGAATCGAAATAAATGAAGAAGGGTTCACGAAGTTGAGCGCGGAAATTTCGATGGCTCCTATGGGCGGGAATTTTCCGATGCCGTGGGGCAAAGAACGCGTGCAGTTGTTTTTCGGCGAAGTTCCGCTGGGGGATTCGCTGGAGCCCATTGTGGTGCGCAAAGGTTTCGTTCGTCAGTTGTTGCCGGGCGCGAAAATCGGCGCACAGGGAACGCGCGCCTACTATGAAGTTTGCACCGACCCGAAGTTAATGGACCTCGCACGCAAAAAGTTTGCCGCAGGCTCGCCGAAAAGTTGAACACTTAGCGCATCGCACCTATAATTCCAGGTCTGTGATTTGAAGTCGGAGGCGCATGGGGCCCGGTGGTCCTCGCAGCCTTCAAAGCTGCCGTTCGAGCCCTTCGCGGGCTTCGAAGATGGGTTCGACTCCCATTCGTCTCCGCCAACCGCTAGTCCGCTGCAGTGTCACCAGGCTTGAATGCCGATCCCGCCAGATTATTTCTGAAGGACTTCGCATCTTGGATGCCGAGTAATATGTGCAGCCGGTTGAGGGTTGCCGGCGCGAGCGGAGAAAAGGTATCCGACAAACGGATCGCGCGCGGGAGCTTCTAGTGCGACGAACTCCGCGAGGGCCTCCCGCAGGAATAATTCAAAGCTGTACCCCGCGGCGCGAAACACGCTGCCGTGTTTAAACCACACGACAAATGATGTTCCGACCAGAAAGAGCCGATGAAGCCGCGAGATCAACCTACGCACCATCGGGCGTCGCAATGTGCCGAGCCTGGATAGCATCGAGGACTGAAACTGCAGGTGGGCGGCTTCGTCCTGCACGATTCGAGAACTGATCGCATTCAAAAGACGCGACGCGGTTGCTCGCCCGAGTGCGCGGTAGTAGGGCACTGCGATGACTTCCGCAGTGACCAATACGCGTAGCGAAAGTTCGAGACCAGCCAATACGCGCAGCCGACGGAAGACGGAGTCCACCCAATGGGACGATAGCTCGGGTATTCTCTGCGCGCGCATGAAACGGAGCAGATACGCGCTGTGGCGCTGTTCCTCCTGAACGAAGAGGGTAAGCGCTTCGGCGAAGTCCGGATCGCTCGTGGCGCGGGAATACGCGCGGGCGCGGTTGAGCAAGCGTCGTCCTTCGGAACTCTCGCCAAGCTGAAATTGTTGGATGGAATGCTGAATTGCGCGGCGCTCGCCGAATGAGAGCTTGTAGGCGTCACCCCAAGGCATCTCCCCGGGGTTTTGTTGGTTGGCGCGGAAGTAAGAGCGCCAGGCACTTGAGATCGATGGGGCGCTCAGTTCGGCTAAGGGCATTGTGAACCTCTCCTTCCAAGTACTTTATACAACAAAGTACTCTGTCATGAGAAGTTAAATATGTGCGCCGCTTTCAGGGGGTATATTGCGTGACCCCGCTTTGGTGTCTCCTGTCCTTTTGTACAGTCTCCGATTGACTACTCGATTTGAGGACACTCGCTGGCCCTCGCGTTCTTCCATTCATACTGGCAAGAGACGGTGTGCTATTGCACTGGGAGGACATCATGCGCGGAAAGCGTTTCCCACAGTTCTTCATTCTCGTTGCGGCCAGTTGGGTCTTCGTAGGTGCTGCCGCGGGGCAAACGGCTACGCCGGCCTCGCCCGATCCGGGTACGACCGCAACTTCGACAGCGAAAGCGGCGCAGAAGCCGCCAAGCGCGGCGAGCTTACAAAGCGGCTCTCAAGATAACTGGACGCAACAGGATCAGCCCGTGTCGCTTGGCGAACTGGCGCGGCGCGTGCGCACACAAAAAAATAGCCAGGCTAAGGCCGTGCGAATATTTGACGACGAGAATATGCCGCGGGCGCCCATCAGCGCGGGTGAAAAAGCTCCTGACTTTTCGGGCCGGGGCGCTGGTTCATCATCCAGCGGTAAAGTAACAATTTTGGACTTTTGGGCCACGTGGTGCGGGCCTTGCCGGCATGCTTTGCCGGGATTGAAGCAATTGCAGGCAATGTATGGCGGGAGCCAGGTGGAGGTTGTGAGCATTAGCGAAGACGAGGACCCCGCGGCATGGAGCAGCTTCGTGGCGCAAAATCAGATGAACTGGACGCAGCGTCTGGATTCGAATCACCAGATTATGCGCCAATACGGAGCGAGTGCGCTGCCGACTTATGTTCTGATCGGCAAGGACGGCACAGTTCTCGAGCAATATGTGGGCGAGGACCCGAACGATCCAATCGTAGAGCGAATGGGGCCGGAACTGAAGAGAAGTCTGGAAGGGAAATCTTAATTCCGAGGCTAAGTGCGGTTGAGGCCGGGACGCTTGCGTGTTTGAAATAAACTCGCAAGCGCGACTGCGGTGAGCAACAGCACAACGGGATCGATGGGAAGCCGGTATCGCGGCAAAACAAGAGTCAAGTAGTAGGCCCAGGGGAAAATCACCGGAAAGACGGCGGCGGGAAACCAGTTCGGACTGCGGCGGCGAACGAGAACTACAGTTCCGTATAATGCGCCAAGCGCTGCGGCTAAGTTGAACAGCAACACAAATCGGAACCACCAAGAATCCACGTTCAGGAAATCCTTCAGCGGTGTTGGAGTGCCTCCCGACCAGAAAGAAACAATTCTGCGCCAAATTAAATGTGCCTCTCTTGCGGGGTGCGACTGCATGTACTGAAGCGCTTGCAGCTGCTTTTCATGCATGTAGGCAACTTCTCCGAGCTCAATGTATTTAGCGCGTTCGCCAGCGTCATAAATCGGGTGACGTTCGGCGCGGAAGATGTCCTGCGTGTTTTCATCGTTCCCGAGCCAGAGTTGCAAGCCTAGTCCCGAGCGGAGCGGAACGAAGGCGTGGAACACCTCGTAGTTGCGAATGGTCCAGGGCGCGCAGCACAAAATGGCAATGCCGAGCGAGAGCGCGAGCGCGAGCTTGTCGAGACATGCACGGTGTTGCTTGTACGCACGCTCGGCCAACCATGCGAGAAGGAGTGGGAAGAGAGCAACCAGGGTAGCGTTCGTCATGAGCGTAATGCCCCAGAGCAATCCGTAAGCGCACCAGTCGCGCGCGCGGGAAGACTCGGCCAATGCGAGGGTTGCCCACAGTATCGTCGCTACCAACAGCGCGGCGAGGGAAGCGTCCCACATGCTTTCAACCGGAATTAGAATCGCGTTGGGGAAAATAGCCCAGAGCCATGCGGCTGCCGCAGCTACTCGCAGGCCGGCGATACGTTTGGCGGCGAAGAAAATTGGCACGCACGCGATTGTTGCGAATGAAATATTCAACAGAGTGGCGGCGATGAAGGACGCGAAGGTGTAGGGTCCGAAAATACGGAAGATGCCGGCAAGAATCAAAGGATAAATGGGCGGCATCCACGCAGTGGGGCCGGTATTCACCCGGAAGGGCGAGCTGAATCCTGCACCTGTGGCGAGTGAATGTGCGATGTTCCCGGACTCAAATAAAAACGGGATGACGCTGACCGCCTGCTTGGGATGTTCGCGCTGGAATTGATAGAGAAATCCGACGCGCAGCAGCAAAGCGACTGCAAGAATGAGCCAAAGCGAAGTTGCCACCGCGCAAAAAACTTTCTTCATATTCTCATTATCGATGCTCGATCGGCGTCAAACTCGCAAATTGGACGCAGCCCGTCAAATTTTAGGTGCATCGCAATCCAGTCATCACCACCTTCTGTTCGGACGAAAATCGAGATGCTGCACTATACTACCGGGGCAGCCGAAGGTTGGAACCAGAGCGCCGGCGGCAAGTCTCGATTCACGCGGAATAACATTCATGCGCAAGAAAAAGCCCGGAATAAGGATTGAGAAAGAAGCGCGCCGACGTGCCCGAGCGGGAATCGGCATGCCCCCCGCGCAGCGATTAATCCCGGACAAGCGGCGCAAATCTCCGAAGCACAAAAAGGTTCTATTGGATCCAGGCAAGCTTTAAGCACCGATTTCTTTGGCGTCATCCGAGCCGGGCCACTGCGATTGTTCGTGTTTTTCTTGAGTCCGGACGGATTAAACATTCTAGCGTTTCTAGCAGGTATTAAATCCTGGAAGGTCACTAAATACTGCACTTACTTCTCTGTGTGCAGGTTCTCACGGAACCTAGTTTTTGGATCCTCAACCCGGCTTCATTTCGGGAATGACTTCGCCCGGTTTGAAGAGTGACAGCGGAGGTTTGCCTGTCGCGTAGGCCGCTTGCGCTGCCATTTTTTCCAACTCGGCTTTCGAAAATCCCACGCTGGTTTGCTGGATTTGGCCGTCGGGATTAATCCAAAACATCGTCGGGACGTTCGTCAGTCCATATTCGTTTGACACTGGGTAGCCGCGCTCGTCAATCAGCGCAGGAAATTGCACGCCGTATTCTTCGCAGAACTCGCGAGTGTCTCGGGCATCGTCTTGCGAAATTCCCAGCATGCTGAATTTCGGGCCGCTGTAACGCTGATGCATGCGTTCAAGAAAGGGCATGGTGAACTGGCAGGTGGGGCAGTCCACTTTGAAGAAGGCGGCGAGAACCGGACCAGACTGCAATGCTTCCGCGAGCGAGCGTTTCGCTCCGTTTGTATCCGCCAAGGTGATCGGCGGAGCGCTTGTTCCGGACGGCAAAGCTGCCATCTTCTTGCCTCCGAGAAAACTGCGAACGTGGCTCTTGACGCTCATGTGTACACCAGTTGAATGCCTAAACATTTACGGCCTAAAGATTTGCGAAATCCGCTGAACAGATTATTCCTGAGCAGCGCAGCACCACACTTAATCATAGCGGGGCTGGGACACAGCTGCAATCCAAGAGCGGCGGGAACTAGTGAATATTGCGAGTTTTCTTTCCCACGTAATCCATCAGCAAGTACTGCCCAAGCGTGTAGGGCGTGGTGAAATAGGCCTTGCCGCGGCACAGTTCGGTAATTTTCTGCACGAAGTGGACCAGGCTGTAATCACTGGCAAGCATAAAAGTATTGATCAAAATTCCAGCGCGCTTGCATTTAGCGGCTTCTTCGAGCGTCTGGGTGACAACCAGTGGATCGAGGCCGAAGGCATTCTTGTAAATGCGGCCGTCTTCGAGGGTGAGCGCGGACGGCTTGCCGTCGGTGATCATGATGATCTGGCGCATATCTTTTTTCTGACGCGAGAGAATTCGTTGCGCGAGACGCAGACCCTCACGGGTGTTGGTGTGGTACGGACCGACTTGTACGCGCGCCAGCTTGCCGAGCGGAATTTCTTCCGCGCTGTCGTGGAATAAAACGCAATGCAGGGAATCACCCGGGTATTGCGTGCGAATCAAGTGCGAGAGGGCGAGCGCCACGCGCTTGGCTGGAGTGAAGCGATCCTCGCCATACAGAATCATGCTGTGGCTGCAATCGAGCAGGAGGACCGTAGCGCACGAACTTTGATACTCGCACTGGTGGACCATGAGGTCGGGATAATCGAGCTCGATGGGAAGGGTTGCGCCGTTGCGCTGGACAGCGTTAAAGAGTGTTCCGCTGATATCCATGTTCAGCGTGTCGCCAAATTCGTATTGTTTGGATGTGCCGCCGGATTCCACGCCCGTTGCCAGATCACGCGTGTCGTGGCGGCCAAAGCTGCTCTTACCGAGGGATGCGAGCAAATCCTTGAGCGTTTTGAATCCGAGAAAATCTAGAGCTTTGTCGGTGATTTCAAATCGCGCCTCGGTAGGAGGCTGAGGTTCGCCGACTTGGCCGCCGGGGGTTTGCGTTGGCGGCGGGGTGACCTGAGCGGTCTGATTTGTCTGCGCAATGTAACCTTCCGCTTCCATGCGTTGGATAATCTGGTCGATCAATTCACGCAGCTCGGCGTTCTCCGACAGCTCCGGATTCTGAAGCATTTGCTCCATCATTTCGGGCGGGACGAGCTCGCCCTCTTGCAGCGCGCGCAAAATGGCCTCGCGCAAATCGTCCATGATTTGTTCGCGGGAACGGTCGGTATCCAGCTCGTATATTCCGTACTGAGATTCAAAGCCACTCTGAAGCAAATAGTCAGATAGACGGCTCATCAATTCCTGCAGATCAATGTCGTCTGCAGCGCCGGGTGCGTATTTTGAGTACTTAATGTATTTCATAGCAATTGCTAGTCTTTAGCTAGTTGAACTGGCGCCGCGGCATACGACCCGACGGCTCGCGAGGGTCGCGTGGCTCCGGAGTTTTACGAGCTTCGGCGAAATAACCGCGCTCTTCGCTGCGGTTGATGCGTTTATGCGCCCAAAGCCCTTCGAGAATAAACTCCGCAGCGCTTGTGACAACGGCGGGATCGTCCTTGGCGCCCACATCGAGTGCGGGCAAGTTGTCAAAGAGGCCCTGAATCTTTTTAAGCTGCGCCATCAATTCCGCGCTGGAAGCATGGGCCGGGACTTTGAGCTCGCCGCCCAGTTCGAACCACTGCACGACCGGCTGGAAATTTGCACCAGTAAAATACTTGGTGAACATCTTGCCCACCGCTGCGCGGATTAATTCGCGCGCGATATTTTCAGCCCCGCGAAGTTCGCCTTCGTACTCCAGCTCGAATTTGCCGGTCATCGAGGGGATGGCGGCGTACACGTCAGAGACACGCGCGACGATCGTGGAATCATGCGTTCTGATGGACCGCTGTTCCGCGCTGCTCATTACATTTTCAAGCGTGCTGATGGGAAGACGCTGGCTCACGCCCGAGCGCCGATCGACGCGCTTGTCTTCGCGGGCCTGGAATGCGATCTCCTCCACGACTTCGCGGATGTAGTCCGGCAATTCGGCATTGCGCTTCCCGTCGCGCTTCGTCCAGGACTCCTGCGAGGTGATGGACATGCCTTCTGCAAGCGTAGCGGGATAATGCGTGCGAATTTCAGAACCGATGCGGTCTTTTAGCGGGGTGATGATTTTCCCACGCGCGGTGTAGTCCTCGGGATTGGCGGTGAAGACGAGAAGAACATCCAGAGCCATGCGCACCGGGTATCCCTTAATCTGAACGTCACCTTCCTGCATAATGTTGAAGAGGCCGACCTGGATTTTTCCAGAGAGGTCCGGCAGTTCGTTGATGGCGAATATTCCGCGATTGGCGCGGGGGAGAAGCCCATAGTGAATGGTTAGTTCGTCGGAAAGATTGCGGCCGCCGCGAGCGGCTTTGATGGGATCGACGTCGCCAATCATGTCTGCGATGGTCACATCGGGCGTGGCTAATTTTTCGACGTAGCGATGTTCGCGGGTAAGCCAGGCGATGGGGGTAGAGTCTCCCTCGGATGCAATCCGTTCACGGCAAGCGCGGCAGAGCGGGGCATATGGGTTGTCGTGAATCTCGCAGCCTTCTACAACCGGCACCTGCGTGTCCATGAAACCGGACAAACCGCGCAAAATTCGTGACTTCGCCTGTCCGCGCAAGCCCAGCAAAATGAAATGATGGCGCGAGAGGATAGCGTTGATGATTTGGGGGATGACGGTATCGTCGTAGCCGTGGAGGCCGGAAAAAAGCAGCTCGCCTTTTTCCATTCTCTCCAGTAGGTTTTCGCGGAGTTCCTGGCGTACCGAGCGATGTGCGATTTTCTCTTCCGACCAATTGCTTCGGCGAAGTTCGCCAAGAGTCTTTGGCATCGAAGTCATGAAGGCCCCATTGATTCTTAACAAGAGGCGCCAAGAAAGCGGCGCTAGAGGTCATTATAGTGGAACGCGAGGCGCGAGCATAATTTCGTTTGGCGGAGCTAGTTAAGGCCGTGGCCGTTGCTGCCGGCAACTTGTCGTAAGCGCTGCCGCTGGGCGAGTTGGGGAAGAAGTTCGTCAATCTTGAGGAGAAGAAAAGCCCGCCGAGCGCTCTCCTGGCGGATTTCGAGCAGCTTTTGTTTGGTTTCCAGTTCGAGAGGCAGTCGCGAGGCCATTTGAAAGGCCAGGGAAATTTCATCATCGCGACTGGACACAATCCAGGGCTGGCCGAAAACCAGAGCGTGGCAAAGCTGGAATCGCTCGATCAGATATGCTTCCTTGTCAGAATCTTGCGGGAGGACATCTTCAGGCAGATATTCGGCGATAACTTCTTGGTATTCTCTTTCATTCAGTATCTCAACTACGCGAAATAGCGTGCGGCCTTCGCACAGGATGTCGCTGCGTCCATCGGGATATTCTTTGAGCTTCTCGACGATTTCAGCTGTGCAGCCCGTCTTTACGATTCCTGCTTCCGCCGCCAGAATTATGCCCATCTCGAGGTTATCTTTAACACATCGCGCGAGCATGATTCTGTAGCGTTGTTCGAAAATATGCAGCGGGAGGGGCATACCAGGGAAAAGCACTACCTCCAGCGGGAACAACGGAATGCGCGTAGGTCTCATGATGCGGTGCCAAACAACTCTGCCCGGTCAGCGTAATGCTGAAAGCGCAGCCTGCATTTCATCTCTTGCGTGCATGTCGCCGGCGTTTTGAGCGGCCACTACCCCATCGGAGAGCCGTTTGCGTGCTTCATCGAGCCGCCCTACTCGCGCCAAAAATTGGCCAAACTGGAAATATCCCGCCACGTAACCGGGGTTTGTTTCCAGAAGCCTCTCAAAATTCTCGACGGCTGCTGCGTCGTCGCCCAACTTAGCGCACTCCAGAGCCAGGCCGTAGCGCGCGAATGCGTCAGTGGGTTTTTCTGCTACAAATTTCTCTAAGATTTCCCGGCGAGACTTCTGTGTTTGGGTCATGGGTTGAATGCGCGTATTATAACGAGCTTGCGGATGCGCGCCAAGCATTGAGCTGGGCCGGAGGGAGCAAGCAATTCGCAGATGCCTAAGTTGAGCAAACCGATCGTCGCGAATCCTGACAAAAAAGCGGTGCCGCCGGCGCAGCTTCCCGGCAAGCCGGTAAGCGTTTCGAAGTCCGAAATGGTGGAAGCAGTTCTGCCGAACGATGCAAACTCGCTGGGGGCCATGCTCGGAGGGCGCGTAATGCATTTCATCGACATTGCAGGCGCGCTGGCGGCGCATCGCCATTCGAACAGTCACGTGGTGACCGCGTCGGTAGATTATCTTGACTTCAGGTTTCCGATCAGTGTGGGCGAGTTCATCGTGCTGAAATCCAGCGTGAACAGAGTGTTTCGGAG
>Ga0073928_10006268_pt1 | contig 16074 bp, 12 predicted proteins | sample PaiPotPPA55metaG_FD_76969 | JGI IMG/M metagenome (GOLD analysis project Ga0073928, IMG submission 76969) | Iron sulfur acid spring bacterial and archeal communities from Banff, Canada, to study Microbial Dark Matter (Phase II) - Paint Pots PPA... ... | reverse complement strand
TGGAACCTCAAGATCGAGCTCGTCGCCGGTTGGCACTGGATCATTCGCGTGAAATCGCTTATGGACTATGCCTACATGCTATTCAACCCAAGTGAAAAAAGAGAGGTGTACCGGGCCGACTCGGCTCCGCATCATCCCGAACTCGCTTTTTTTCCTGATCACGAACACTCGAAACCAGATCGAGAAAATGATATCCACTCGCCGAGTTTTCTGTACGGAATCCCACTTTTCGACCTAAAGAGACTACGCGATATCAGTGACCAATACTGCGCTCGCTGACTTCCTCGCACGTTATCCGGGGGCCTCAAGGGCCGAAATCGGCTTAGACTCCTGTCGGCAAAAAAATCAACCGCAACAACGATCGTATCCCGATCAGATGCCAGATCCCCGGCAATGAGACCAAGCTAAGCGCGCGGGGATGCCGGCGACTTGCGGCGTCAGCATCAGGAATTTCTTCCCGTCGAATTTCGGGATCGGAGTCAACGTTCGCATCGAAACGGGTGGCCGCGGTTTCCTCGCGACACTTGATCAAATTCGCCTGAGCGACTTTTTCCGCTTCGACGACCAATTACGCGCCCGTTCGATAATTCACCCGCACGCTGGACGCATGCGCTATCGTTCAGTGGTAGTGCGAGGTCGATTGGACCTTGCCGCGGAACACCCCGTAGGTGACCGCTGTATAGATGAGCATGAGGGGAAAGACGAAAAGGCCCTCTCCCCAGAACATGAACGCGAGACTCGTATGCGGTGCCGCGGCCTGATAGACGGTGATCGAGAACGGGATCATGTAAGGCCAGAACGTCGTCGCGAAAGTGCCGAATGCCGCGGCGAAAACGAGTGCGCCCATGTAGAACGGCGGGCCATCGCGCCGTCGTCGGACGCTTGCAGCGAGGACGATCGCCGCCCCCGCGGCGACCAGCGGAAAGGCGAATAAGTACGGACGCTCGAGCCAGCGTCCCATGACCTGCAGGTTTTCGCTCAGGGCATAGACGAACACGACGCTCAGAAAGACGAGAAGTGCCAGCGACAAGTACGGGATCAGTCGATACGCCGATACCCGCACCTCGGTGTCACATTTCCTGATAAGCCAGCAGGCGCCGAGAAGCGTGTAACCGAGACCCAGGCCGACACCGCAAATCACTGCGAAGGGACTCAACCAGCCGAATTCCCCTCCGGAGTACTCGCCGCGCGAAATGGGGAGCCCTTCGACAAGTGCGCCCACCATCATTCCCTGCATGAATGCGGCGACGAGCGAGCCTCCGGAAAAGGCAGCATCCCACACCCAACGCAGCCGCTGCGTTTTGTTGCGGAACTCGAAGGCCACGCCGCGCAGGATCAATCCTGCCAACATCAGCAGAAGCGGAAGATAGAGCGCGGAAAAAAGGGTGGCGTAGACGACGGGAAATGCGCCCCACAAGACTACCCCGGCCACCACGAGCCACGTCTCGTTGCCGTCCCAGACCGGCGCGACGGCGCTCATCATCGCGCGACGCCGATGTTCGTCGCGCGTGAGGCCAAAGAGAATACCGACGCCGAGATCGAAGCCGTCGAGGAGCACATAGAGCAGAATGCTCAGAGCCAGGACGGACACCCAGAAGATGACCATGGCGCTTCCTATTTCGCCCGGGTGACGGGATGCACAGCAATGGGCACGCCACCAGCGGCAGCCACAGGGACGACATCGACAATCGACATCGGGCGAAGGGGAGTTGCTGCAGCAGGTTGCCCAACCAGGCTGCCCGCAGGTCCGGCGCGCAACAACCGATAGATGTAGAAGACTCCAAAGGCGAATATGAAGGTATACACGGCGCAATAAACAATGAGTGAAATCAGAACGGTGCGAGCCGTCAAAAACGGAGTCACGGCGTCTGCCGTTCGCAGCAGCCCATAAACCGTCCAGGGTTGACGTCCGACCTCGGCGGTAAACCAGCCGGTCAATGTGGCAATGAAGGGGAGCGGAAAACTCACGAACGTCAGCCAGAGCAGCAGTCGGCTCTGCTCGATACGGCCCTTGCGGCTCAAGTAGGTCCCGACCCAAGCCAGCAGCAGCATGGCGAGGCCGCAGCCGACCATGACTCGGAAAGAGAAAAAAGGAATGACCACCGGCGGCCGGTTTGCGCGTGGAAAATCGGTCAACCCGACCTCCTTCGAGTGGAGGCTCATGCTGCCGATCAGACTTCCAAGGACAGGGACGCTGATTGCGTATTTGTTCGTCTCAGACGCCGAATCGGGAATCGCAAGCAAAACCTCGCTCGCGGGCCGCTCATCGTGCCAACGACCTTCGATGGCGGCAAACTTGACCGGTTGATAATCGTGCACGTAGTCGCCGGTCAGATGTCCGAAGAAAATCTGAGTGGGCACCAGCACGGCGGCGAGATACAAGCCCATACGCAGCATGACGCGCGCCTCCGCGCTGAACACTCCGCGCAGCGCGTACCAGGCCCCCGTGGCCGCGACGCAGAAGGCGCCGGTGATGTAGGACGCGAGCAGCATGTGAGGAAACCGCACCCAGAGCACCGGACTGAAGAGGATCTTGAGCCAATCATTCGGCACGAACATTCCGTTCTGAATCACATAGCCGACCGGCGCCTGCATCCAGCTGTTGTTGGCCATGATCCAGAAGGCAGAGAGCGTGGTGCCCAGGGCCACCATTGCCGTCGAAAACAGATAGAACCAAGGCGGTACGCGCGAGCGGCCAAAGAGAAGGATTCCGAAAAAACTGGCTTCCAGGTAGAAGGCCGTAAAGGTCTCATAGGAGAGAAGCGGTCCCTGGATGGGCCCCGACATTCGCGCAAGGACGCTCCAGTTCGTGCCGAACTGGAACCCCATCACGATCCCGGATACGACCCCGAGTCCGAACGCCACGCCGAAGATCTTCAGCCATAACTCGAACACCACCCGGTATACCTGTCGGCCGGTCCTGAGGTGCAGTGCCTCGAGCACAGTAAGCCATGCGGCCAAGCCGATCGTGAACGACGGGAAGATGATGTGGAACGAGATCGTAAAGGCGAACTGAAGCCTCGACAGCACAAGAGCCGCACCGTTCACGAGAGCTTCCCGCCGGCGATGCAATAGATCCGATCGACGCCGGCCGCTGCTAGCACTTCCCCGGATTGGTCTGCGACTATCTTTGCCATCGTACTCCCTGTCATCTGAATCGAAGAAAGCGGTCTTAGGTAATGAGGAGCCATGATGTTAGAGATCCCCAGCTACCATTCAATTTCGAAAGCGAACGTTCAGGTTTCAGATGAAAGCACTATTGGTCGCAAATCAGAACCGAGGCATGACCCACGGCGGGCATCGTTCTATGCTTTGCTAAAGTAGCATCTGTCTAATCAGCACAATGTTCAGGAGCACGATTAGGGTCGTCGCCGCGATCGCTGCAAACGCTGTTCCTTTGCCCGTCACGAAATCGCCCATGACTGATTTTCGCGAAGACAGAATCACGAGCGCGACCATCGGCAGAGGCAAGACAAAGCTCAATACCACCTGGCTCAGAATCATCGCGGTCATCGTATTGAAGCTAAGCGCAACGATAAAGGCCGGTACCATCGTGATCAGGCGGCGCGCCCAGACCGGAATACTGAATCCGACAAAGCCCTGCATGATCACCTGACCCGCCATCGTGCCGACTACGGAACTGGAGATTCCGGACGCCATCAATGCGACCAGAAAAACGCCTGCTGCGCCGATCCCAAGCGCCGGAATCAGGATGTGATATGCGACGCCAAGATCTGTGATACCCGGCGTCAACTTGCCGAACACGGACGACGACATCATCACTATCGCAAGGTTGACCAAGCCGGCGAAGCCGAGCGCGACGACGACCTCCCGGTTCGAGAAGCGCAACAGGCCGCGGCGTTCGCGGTTGTTGCGCGCGGCAGTTCTGTTCTGAGTCAATCCTGAATGCAGGTAGAGCGTATGCGGCATGATTGTCGCGCCGACGATTCCGACGGCGAGCGTGACGGCCGATCGATCATGCAATTCGGGTACCACGGCGTGAAAGAGTGCGGCGCGCCAGTCCGGCGGCGCGGCTACGAGCTCACACAGACAGCTGAGGCCGATGATGCCAACGAAGGTGCCGATTACTAGTTCAAGCGGACGGAAGCCTCTCTTGTCGAGCTGCAGGATCGCAAAGGTTACCGCTCCGGTAACCATCAAACCACACAGCAACGAGACATGAAACAGCAGGGACACCCCAAGGGCACCGCCCAGGAATTCCGCAATGTCAGTCGCCATCGCGGCGATTTCTGATGCTATCCACATGCCAATCACGATCGGCCGCGGCAACTGCTCCCTGCAGAGTTCCGCAAGGTTGCGTCCCGTGACGATACCCAATTTGGCGGACATCGCCTGAAATAGCATTGCAACCAAGCTCGCCGCCAGCACGACCCAAAGCAACTCGTAGCCGTAGGTGGAGCCGGCTTGAATGTTGGTCACGAAGTTGCCGGGATCCATATATCCAACCGATGCGATGATGGCGGGCCCAGCGAAGGGCAGGAAGGCCCGCAGTCCTTTGCGACGTCCGTCGAGCGCGTCGCGCGCTGCGAGTTCGGTCTGAGACGTAGTACCGGTACTCAGGACAAGGTCAACCGGAGGCATATTCAAAGGAGGCGACATGAGTTTGCATTCCCTACCTCCTGTTGCAAACCGGCCGCACCATTGGCTGTTCATCCGGATTAGCAGGGGTCAATTAGCGCGGCGGCACGGCTACATAGGCATCAAACCCGGACGGTTTCGTGGGAACTTCGCCAGCGTTTCAGCACTGATGTTCAGGTGCTGCATCACCAGCTGCGGCGGAGTATGAGCCAGCCAGTCGGACAGTGAGACTTCCGCATAGTGGTCCGACTTGAAGAGCGCCAGGAACACCAAGTCGGTATTGCCCGTATTCTCGACGTAATGCCCGAGGCTCTTCTTCACATAGCCGATATCGCCCGCGCGGAAATCCGCCGTGGCCGCCGCCGGCCCGGTGTCGAACACCGTCATCCGCGCTTCGCCATTGAGGTAGTACTGCCATTCATCGGCGTTCGGATGCCAGTGCAGCTCGCGCACGCCGCCCGGCTTGACCGTGACCAGGGCGGCAGCGGTTGTCGTTGATACATTGAAATTGCGGCTGTCGACGATCTTGATGGACCCGCTTTTGTTCTGCCGGTCCGGTGCCTGCTCGCTAAACGCCCATACGTACGGATGGGGTGGTAGAGCTAAGCCTGACTGTGCCGACTTCTGAGCATCGGCCAGCGGTCCCGGATTCTGACCCTGAAAAATCCACAGATTATCGAGCGGAATGTTCTTGAAGGCCTCAGCCGGTACGCCGAAGTTCTTGGCGAGCACTTCCGGCGGTGTGTGCGCCATGAAGTCGGTCAGCAGCAGCGTATTGAATTCCGAGGCCATGCCATTATCAAAGGCGAGCACGAACTCGCTGCCGGTCGGACCCAGACCCTGCAATGAATGCGGTAGACCTGGTGGGAAGAACCACAGATCGCCCGTCTTCACATCGGCGACCTGCGGCCGACCTTGTTCGTCGAGGATCGTGACCCGACACACGCCGTCCGTCACGATGGCCCACTCGGATTGCTGGTGCCAGTGCATTTCGCGGATACCGTTCGCCGCCAGACGCATATTGACGCCGGAGATATCTTTCGAGATCGCGAAATCGGCTTGTGTGACCTCGCGCGCCCAGCCGCCATTTTGATAACGCTTGTGAGCATTGTTGAACGAGGCCCAGAACAACGGCATGCCGTTGACATCAGTGGCCGGAGGGTCCTGGAACGATGGAAACTGGTTCGCGAGCGCCGGATTTTGCGGGCCCGGGTCATCTAGGCTCGTGCGGCTCCTTCCGTTGATCCTCCCGTCTGGTGGAGAATCCGGGTTGCCAAACGACGCCGCTGACGCCGCAGCGGACACGCCGAGGGCCGCAGCAGAGGCAGCAGCGCCCAGTAGGATTTCGCGTCGTAACAAATTAGTCATTGGTCGTCTCACTCATCTGTATCTCGGTGAGAGTCAGTGTTGAGGCCGACCATTTCCAGACGGTGTCGGCGGGCTGGCCGATAATTACGATTGCAACCGGTTGCCGACGCTCATGCTCCCTCCGTCGCGGCCGCTTCAATTCCCAGCGAAGTACATTTCGGTTACGACCGCAATCTTAAGGGATGTGAAACGGGGTGGAAACACGATGGGTCGTGAGTTGTATGCTGGTCAGCGTGCCTGTTACGAGTGAAATGCCGTGCGCAGCGCCCGCAATAAGCGCACATTCTTCGGATGTCACTCTGTTCCTGACCTGGCGGCACACCCGCTCGCCGGACACAGGAGAAGCGATATGACTAATTCGAAGTTGAGATTCCGATTTCCATTGGCGATTGCGCTCGTGACGGCAAGCGCGGCGGCCGTTGCGCACGGGAAATGTGAATCCGGTGGATGTTCCGGTGATGCGAAGATCACGACGAGTGTAGAAGCGTTGCTCGATCGACATCCGGATTTGGGGGCCCCTCATTCAATCACCGTGCAGACACGGGCCGGTGTGGTGTATCTGTACGGTGAGGTCAGTACGGGCTTAGAGCGCGAAACGGCCGAGTCGCTCGCCGAAGAAACTCCGGGCGTGGCACGGGTCGTGGACTCGATCTTCGTTTCCCATTAGGCGGCCCAACAACAACATTGAAGACGATGAATTGGACGTCGATCGTTGCACGGTCGCCGTCTATTTCCATCACCAGATGTCCGTCGAAGCGCGGGAATCTTCATTTCCCAGTCATCGCAAGTAACTTAGCTCCGCGGATATTTACCGAATGAGTGACTACGATGAAAGGTTGCGTCCCATGTTGACGAAGACTCAAACCGCGCCGGCGGATATCTTGGGGACCGTGGGCCGGCTGCGTGCGCTCATGCAGTGGCTACGACGGCATTTCCTGCGGATGATCGCCGGGCCGTTGGTACTGATTCTGGCGGTAGCCTGGGGAGGGTTCTACTGGGCATCCGCGCGTTTCGTCGTCTCCACGGATGATGCCTATGTGCAGGCCCACTCGACCATCGTCGCCTCCAGGGTATCGGGTTATATTTCTGCCGTTCTGGTGGACGATGATCAGCCGGTGCGCGCCGGCCAAGTGCTTGCGCGCATTGACGACCGGGATTTCCGCGCGGCCTTGGATCAGGCGCGGGCCGAGGTGGAGGGCGCGCAGGCCGAGGTCGCCGATCTCCACGCACAACTCGCACAGCAGGATACGCAGATCGCCGGGGCACGAGCGAGCGTCGCCGCAAGCGAAGCGGCGCTCGATTTGGCGAGCCTCAATCGCGTGCGCTATCGGAAAATGGCGGGTATCGGTTTCGGCTCGCAGCAGCAGTCTCAGGAAGCTGACGCTCAAGCGCGTGAGCGCACCGCCGATGTGGCGAGAGACCGGGCAGCCCTTGGCACAGCGCAGGAGCAGGTGCAGGTGCTGCGCGCGAAGCTCAGGCAGGCCCAGGCGCTTGAGGATCGCGCCCAGGCCATCGAACAGCGCGCGGCATTGGATTTCGGCTATACGACGATTATCGCGCCCATCGATGGCGTGGTCGCGGCGCGGACCGTTCGTTTGGGTCAATACGTCCAGGCGGGTACGCAGCTGACCGCGCTGGTACCGCTGCGCGAGGTATACGTCATGGGCAATTTCAAGGAAACGCAACTGACTCATGTACACGCCGGCGAGCCGGTACGGTTGCGCGTGGACACCTTTCCCGGCGCCCAGTTGCACGGCTGCGTCGGCAGCTTGGCGCCCGCGAGCGGACTGGAGTTCAGTCTGCTGCCGCCCGATAACGCCACCGGGAATTTCACCAAAATCGTGCAGCGCATTCCGGTGAAGATCGTGCTCGATCCCCGCCAGACGCTGATCGGCAGCCTGCGCCCCGGAATGTCGGTCGAGGCATCGATCGACACCAAGCCGGAGCGAGTGGCGGCTGCGGGTTGTGCGCCTCCTGCCGTCTCATCGCTTGCGATGGTCTCGCCACCCGCGGTTCATTGAGCCGCGGAGCGCCTCATGTCCACTGCCGCGACTCTCTCGTCCCGCATCGCTCCCCAACGCGACGCCGATTTGCTGCCGCCGCCGGCGGACGCCTCCGATCAGGTGTCGTTCAAGACCTGGGTGGCCGTGGTCGGGTCCACGATTGGGGCGTTTCTGGCCATCCTCAACATTCAGGTGGTCGGTGCTTCACTGGCTGACATCCAAGGCGGCATCGGCGCCGGCCTCGACGACGGCGGGTGGATCACGACGTCTTACCTCGTCGCCGAAATCATCGTGATCCCGCTGAGCGCTTGGCTCGCGAACATCTTCTCGCTGCGCACCTATTTGCTGGGTAGCACGGTCGTGTTCCTAGGGTTGACCGCGGCGTGCGCATCTGCGCACACGCTGGGCCAGATGATCGTGATCCGGGCCGCACAAGGCTTCGCGGGCGGGGCTCTCATACCGCTGGCCTTTACAATCATCATGACCAAGTTGCCGCGTTCCAAGCACCCCGTGGGCCTTGCGGTCTACTCCATCGCGGTGGTCTTCGCGCCTTCCATCGGCCCGGCGCTTGGCGGCTATTTCAGCGACACATTCGGCTGGCAGTCGATTTTCTTTCTCAGCTTGCCTTCTGGGCTGGTGATGGTCGCCATGCTCTGGTACGCGCTCGAATCGGCGCCGCGTCAGTGGCATCTGCTGCGTCAGGGTGACTGGCTGGGCATGTTCACCATGGCGGTTGGTCTCGGCTGTCTGGAGACCGTGCTCGAGGAAGGCAACAAGGACGACTGGTTCGGCTCGCCGTTCATCGTGCGCCTCGCTGTGATCGCCGTATTGAGTCTCGCCGCCTTTATCTACGTGGAGCTGAAGCGCGCCGCGCCGCTGCTCAATCTGCGGCTGCTGGCGCGCCGCAATTTTGGTCTTGGCACCTGCGGGAACTTCATTTTCGGATTCTCGATGTTCGGCTGGATTTACCTGGTCCCGCAGTATCTGTCGCGCATGCAGGGTTACAGCTCCCAACAGATCGGCGGCGTGATGATCTGGCTTGGGCTGCCGCAACTGCTGCTCATTCCGTTTATTCCCAAGGTCATGCAACGCGTCGATACGCGCCGGCTGGTCGTCGTCGGCTACATGCTGTTCATCGCCGGCAGCCTCCTCGCCATGCGCCTGTCGGATGATTTTTCCGGCCCGCAGTTCTTGAGCTCAAGCCTGGTCCGCGCCTTGGCGCAAGTACTGACGATGGCGCCGCTCTCGGCGATCGCGATTGCCGGAATCGAACGCGAACATGCGGGCTCGGCGTCGGCGTTGTTCAATGCGATGCGCAATATGGGGGGAGCCGTCGGCATCGCCATGATCCAGACCTTTCTCACCAAGCGCGAGCAGTTCCACTCCGCCATCCTATCCTCCCAGGTAACCCTCCTCGATGAGAGCACGCGTCAGCGAATCGAGCATCTGGCCGGCTATTTTCTAAGCTCCGGGGTGAGCGACTCGAGCATGGCGTATCGGGAAGCGGTGGTCGCGGTAGGGCGCGGTATCCGGCACCAGGCGTTTCTACTTGGATTCAGCGACACCATCATCATGCAAAGCGCGGTGCTGGGACTTGGGCTGGCGGCCGTGTTGTTCTTGCGCAAAGTTTCCCAGGTGTCCGCAGGAGGGCAGGGCCATTGAGTAATTTCCATTCAAATTTCCTGCGCACGGCCGCCGCATTGGCACTGCTGCTGACAACCGCATTTGGCACCGGTTGTGCGGCTTCCGGTCCTTATGTGCGCCCGACGGACCCTTTACAAACCAAGTATGTTCAAACGCCGGCCGGCGAAGGCATTCCACAGGTGTCGTTCGGGGGTGGCCCCCCGGATGCCTGGTGGACGCTGCTGGGATCGACAGAGATCGATCGATTGGTGTCGCTGGCCTTGCAGAACAATCAATCGATCGCCGGCGCGCAGGCGCATCTGGCTGCCGCGCGGGAGCGAATTCGTGCAGCGCGCGGCGCATTGTATCCCCAGGTGGATGCGGCGGTTGATGCACAGCGAACCCGCTTCGGCGCCACGGTGCTCGGTCCGCTCGCTAAGGATTTTCCGCTGTTCTCCGCCTACGCCGCCGGTCCGATGGTCAGTTACGACTTCGACCTGTTCGGCGGCACGAGATCACGGGTTGAAGTGGCCGCCGCCACCGCACAATACGAGTCCTCACGGCTTGAGGCCGTCGCGCTCAGCGTTAGCGGCAATGTGGTGATCGAGGCGTTGCAGATCGCCGCATTGCGCGCGCAGATCCAGGTGGCCCAGGGCATCGTGGCTGACGATGGGCACATGCTTGCCCTCATCCGCGCCGCGCGCGAGGCCGGTGCGGTGTCCGAGATGGACGTGCTCAGCGCGCAGAGCCAAGCCGACCACGACCGTACGCTCCTGCCGCCGCTGCAGCAGGAGTTGAGTGTCGCCCGGGATGCGCTCAGCAGCCTAGTCGGAGCGCCGCCATCCGACTGGACGGCGCCCGATGTAAATCTGGATGATCTCAAGCTGGCGCAGCAGCTACCGGTGGCGCTGCCGTCCGAACTGGTGCATCGTCGGCCCGACATCGACGCGGCTGAAGCACAGTTGCACGCAGCCAGCGCCACCGTCGGTATCGCCACCGCGGAACTATACCCCCATCTCACCCTGAGCGCCGCCATCGGCGAGCAAGGATTGCTCGGCGGCGGTCCGTCGGAAACTGCATGGAATGTTCTGGGAGGATTGACGGCGCCGATATTCCATGGCGGCACTCTGACAGCAGCGCGGCGCGCAGCCCAAGACGAGTACCGGGCGGCTCTTGCCGCCTACCGCCAGACGGTGGTGGACGCTTTCAGTCAAGTCGCCGATACCTTGCAAGCGCTGGGAAACGACGCAGAGTCGTTGAGCACGCAGAGGCGCGCACTTGAGTCCGCGAGCGCATCGCTCGCACTGACCCGCGACGCGTATGCGGCGGGCAACGCGGGATACGTACAGGTGCTGGATGCACAACGGCTGCACCAGCAGGCACAACTGGGTGAAGTGCAGGCCAATAGCCAGCGGTACGTCGATGCGGTGAAGCTGTTCTTGGCCGCCGGCGGTCGCGTCGAATTACCGCGCACGTGAATAGAACAGCCAGCTTTTTTGCGAGTTCTTTGGATTGCCGGCGCTTGAAGACGGAGCATCATCCCTTATATCTAAACGTGGCTGTCCGATCGGTCATATGGAGCGCCCGCGGCGCAGGAAACATTCAACATGGTTAGCAAGGTTTGGTTCATCACTGGTACGTCTAAGGGTTTTGGTCGTGTCTGGGCGGAGGCGGCGCTGGCGCGGGGCGATAGGGTCGCCGCCACAGCGCGGGACGTGAAGAGCCTCGCCCCGCTGGTCGAGCGCTACGGCAATCAAGTCTCAGCGATCACGCTAGACGTCACCGATAAGACTGCGGTCGCCGCCGCGATCACCGAGGCGCATACACGCTTCGGCCGCCTCGACGTGGTAGTCAACAACGCCGGCTACGGCCTCTTCGGCACGATCGAGGAGGTCAGCGAGGCCGAAGCCCGAGCCCAGCTCGAGACCAACTTGTTCGGCGCGCTCTGGGTGACCCAGGCGGCGTTGCCGATCATGCGCGCCCAGGGCTCGGGCCATATCATCCAGGTCTCATCGATCGGCGGGGTCAATGCCTTCCCGACCGTCGGTCTCTACCATGCCTCAAAGTGGGGCCTTGAGGGATTTAGCCAGTCCCTCGCAGCCGAAGTTGCGGGCTTCGGCATCAAGGTGACCATCGTCGAGCCGGGCGGCTTCGCCACCGAATGGGGCGGTCCCTCGGCGAAGCGTGCCACGCAAATGCGGGCCTACGACGGCGCCCGCGCCGCGATCGCGGCGTTCCGCGGCAACAACGTCCCCGGCGATCCGGATGCGACAGGCCCGGCGATCCTGAAAGTGGTTGATGCGAAGGATCCGCCACTGCGTATCTTCTTCGGTTCCGGCGGGTTGCCACTGACGCGCGCGGAGTACGCCAGGCGAATTGAAACCTGGGAAAGATGGAACGACGTTTCCCTTGAGGCCCAGGGCGACTTGACGACGAAGCAGTCGCGCTAGGTGTCATATCTATGATGGTTGCTCAGCGGGAGGAGCTGAGAACGTGCGCAATACCGATGTCGATAATAACGGAACGGTACCGTTGCGTTTCAATAACTAAGCGGGTATGGTGGCCTATGCTGGGGTTCTGACACCACATGAAGGAGCAGCCTATGCACGGATTCAAACACGCTGTTCTCGGAATGGCGGCGGCTGCGGCGATCGCATGTGCTCCCATCGCAACCGCTGGGGCGCATGGCTACGGGCACCTGCACTCGTGGGGATTCGGGAGGGGGCTGCTGGGAGCTGTCGTCGGTCTTGCAACTCTTCCAATCGCCATCGCCTCTGCTGCGCTCTCGGCGACTGAACTCGAGGCGCCCTATCAATCATCGCCCGGCTACGATGCCCCGCGAGGCTATGCGCCGCCGCCGGCGTACTACGCTGCACCGCAGACTTATTATGCGCCGCCGCAGACCTACTACGCACCGCCGCAGGCTTACTATGCGCCGCCGCAGGCTTACTATGCGCCGCCCCGGGCGTACTATCCGCGAGCGCCGGTCTACTCCCCGGCGCCGCGCGCCTACTATGCACCACGTGCCTATTACGCGCCGCGCCCGGGCTATTACGGCGGCCCCGCTTCGTATCGCGCGAGTGGCTACGCATACTCCCGTCGCTAGGAAAGGAATCTTCACGGGGACATGGAGCGAAGAAAGGCGGCTAAAGCCGGCGGACGAGGCGGACGGCCCTCGAGCGCCGATGCACTGCGTCTGCGGCATCGAATACTAGAGGTCGCAACGGAGCTCTTTCTTGCTGAGGGCTACGGGTCGACGAGCATCGAAGCGGTGGCGACGCGCGCGGGAATCTCGAAGCGCACGTTGTATCACCGCTTCGACGATAAGGCAGCATTGTTCGCCGCCGTCGTCCATGAAATCATTGCGCGGATTCGTCCTGCTGCAGGGGTGCCCCTGATCGAGGGGGCGACCTTGCGCGATGTCCTGCGTCGCTTGGCTAACATGATCTTGCGCGCGGCTCTTGCGCCCGAAGCGATTGCGCTGCATCGGCTGGTCATGGCCGAATCCGCGCGATTCCCCGAACTGGTTCGCGCCGTTCACGGCGACGGCAGCACGCGCGAAGCGAGCACTCTCATCGGCGGCCTGCTCGCGCAGGAGCTGCGCGAATCGAAGCTGAGCGCTGCGAATCGGGCATTCGCCGCAGAGCAGTTTATTTTCATGGTCGTCACCTTGCCGCAGCGTCGTGCCATGGGCTACGGCATACCGATGACGGCGGCGGAGCTGGAAGTCTGGGCCGACAAGTCGGTCGATTTATTTCTCAACGGATGCCGCGGCTGGACCGCATGAAGAGGCACTATGCCGGAGGCGTGCCGCCGGCGCCAAAATGCCGGTCCGCGATCGAAATTATGTAAAGCGCGTTCTGCGCCGAGTTCGCGTGCGGCCCGTTCCCGGCCACCTAACCTCCGGCTGTGAGCTGTGCACGGCCCCGGATGCACGATTGTTGAACTGCGTCTGCAACGCTGGCGATCAGGTGCGTGCACACTGAGAGATGCCTTCTCACAGGATTAACAGATGAACGCGTGGCGACGGCGTAGGCGTGTCTTGCACACGGCGTGCATGGGCGTGCTTTCACAGCCTCTCCGCCTCGGTATCGTACCGCGGCTCGTCATTGCGTTCATCGCGGTGGGAGCGCTCCTCTTGGCCGCAGTCTTTATCACCGAACGAAGCGTGTGGGTCGAGAGGACGATTCAGATAACCCGTACCGTGACCGTCCCTGCCGTCCTCCCAAAACCTATGGAAGGCGTGCCACCGGAAGCCATCGACTCGATGACACCCAAGGTCGGTGCTGAGCGTCGCGCGATTACTTCGGAAGCCCTGTTGCTGGCCCGCGATCGATTTGCCGAATCCGTCAAGGAACGAATCGGAGCAAAGAGCCCCGACAGCGAAACGAATTATCAGCGGGCAGGAGAAGATTTGGAGCAAACCGCCAGCGTGTTCACCGCGATGGTCGCTACGATCACGGGAAAGTCCTTCGAAAAGCTCGCGTCTGCCGTGAATGTCTTTCGCCGGGTAGCGACAGCACTCGTGAAAGCAAGCGACACCCGGCGAGATGCGGTACATGAATATTCGACCCGTGTCGAAGACCTGAGCACGAGGGTCAAAAAAGCTTCGGCCGGCTCATGGCATCTTTTCGGTCGGACGGCAGCCGGCCAAGCGTCTGCGCGTTTGAGTGCCGATATCGAAGCGCTCCATCGCCAAAACGGCGCCTTCAGTTCGGCAGATTACGGCGACACGGTGGAAATGACGGCGTTGTCGAAAGCCGAAGAGGCGGTAAGGAAGGACCTCGACGATGATCAAAAGAGTCTGCGTCGCGCCGGCGGCGACGCGTGGTACGACGCCGTGCGAGCAGATGTTGCCTCTCTCAGCGCCTTACGCGGCTCAATCGCGCAGTCCAACGAAGCCTTCGAAAGGCGCCGGCATGATTATTCGACGCAAATCACAAGGCTCAAGAGGCTCATCCCGGGCAGGGTCGAAAGGCCACAGGTCATCATGACCGGGGCGACGAAGCCGACGGCCGCAGCTGCAATTGCAGCGCCACGCTCGAGCCCTGAGGCACCCGTCTCGCCGATCGCCGGCACTCAGTCGGTCGTGAGCGAGATGCCGGGAGCACAAACCCGGCGGCTGGAATTGGCGTCGATCAGCGCCGCCGTCTTGATGCTCCTGGCATACATCGCGGTCAGCATCGTTCGACCGGTCCGCCGTTTGGCGGAGCGAACTCGTCAATTGCAGGAACTGGCGGAGCACGATCCGCTGACCGGCCTCCCGAATCGTCGAGAGTTGTTCATACTCCTCAACGCGGCGATCGAACGCTCGCTAGCGGCCGGCACCCAGGTGGGGGTGTTTTTCGTCGACATCGACAACTTCAAGTACATCAACGACAGCATGGGGCACGCCTTCGGCGATCGCGTGCTAGTGAGTTTCGCGCAGCGTTTGCAAGCGACCACCGAATCGTTCGGTTTCGCCGCAAGATTGGGGGGCGACGAATTCACGGTGGTGTTCGACCGCGCGCAGACCAACGATGACATCCGGGCGGCGGGTATGAACATCGTGCAGGCGTTCCAGAAGCCGCTGACGGTCGACAACCGGGATCTCATCGTCAGCGTGAGCGTTGGTGCGAGCATTTACCCGGACCACGAAAAAGATTCGGAGGCGCTGCTGAAAGCCGCCGACGCGGCCTTGTTTCGCGCCAAGGTGATGGGACGCAGTCAGCTGTCGGTATTCACGCCCGAGTTGCTCCAGGCGGCGGCGGCCAAGTTCACCACGGAGCAAGGGCTGCGTCGCGCCATCGAGCGGGGCGAATTCGAACTGGTGTTCCAACCGGAGATCAGCGTGGAAACGTTGGAAACGGCGCTGGTGGAGGCGTTGATTCGCTGGCGCATGCCGGATGGCAGCCTCATCTTACCAGGCCAATTTCTGGCGATCGCGGAAGAGTCCGGCTTGATTATGGAAATCAGCGACTGGGTACTGCAGTCGGCCATCGAGGCCGCCGCTCACTGGCACCACGGCGCGTGGCCGGAGGTTCGCGTGTCCATCAACGTGACTCCGCGGCAGCTCTTCGACACGGGCTTCGTGGATCGATTTCGCGACTTGCTTCGTACCCACCGCTTACCGTCGCGATGCATCGAAATCGAACTGACCGAATCCGTGCTTCAGACCGGTGCGCCCACCATTGATGCGCTGAAACGCCTGCGCGCGCACGGAGTGGCGATCGCGCTCGATGACTTCGGCGCGGGATATTCGTCCTTCGCCTCCTTGGAGCATCTGCCCCTGACGCGCATCAAGCTGGACCGCAGCTTGATCGCTGGAATCGACAACAGCCCCCGGTCGGCGGCCATCGCTCACGCCATCATCGCCATGTGCCAAGGGCTCGGTCTCGACATCACCGCCGAGGGGATCGAACGACCGGAGCAGTTCGCGATGCTGCTGAAGCACCGCGGCATGTACCTGCAGGGTTATCTACTGGCACGCCCGACATCCCGC
>Ga0073928_10006267_pt1 | contig 16076 bp, 17 predicted proteins | sample PaiPotPPA55metaG_FD_76969 | JGI IMG/M metagenome (GOLD analysis project Ga0073928, IMG submission 76969) | Iron sulfur acid spring bacterial and archeal communities from Banff, Canada, to study Microbial Dark Matter (Phase II) - Paint Pots PPA... ... | reverse complement strand
GAACTGTCATAAGCACCACCAGGCATAGGGCGTATATGATGGTCCGCACATCTCCGATCGCCGACACATAGTTGGCAATCGTATCGGACTCAGTCAGCGTGTCGGTCTCGAATTCGGCATTATGGAAGCTCTCGTCAATGGAATCGGCAACCGCACCCAGGTTTTCCGCACGATCCACTCGAACAGCGATGAATCGCTTGTGGGAAGCTCCAGCACCGGAATAAACGTCAGCGTCAACCGCGGGTCTGACGGGCTGCGCAAGGTCAACGGCTGTCCGACCTTCCAATCATGTTCGCGCATCAGCAGGTGACCGACGAAAACGTTGCACCGATCTGAGTTGAATGCTCTCATTTTAGCCGGTGCAATCACGTAGTCGCTGGCCGCAACTACTGTAGATACATCCGAGGTCACTCCATAAGTCACGATGAGATCGCGCGGGTCGCGAAAAATGCCTTCCCAGACGATTTCCGGGGCACATCCCAACACGTGCGGTATCCCTTTGATCGACTGGCAATACTTGGCCGGCAGGCGATAGGAGTTATGCGGCTGAACGACCAGCCGCAGCCCCTTGGAAGCCTCGACCGCCATCCGATCCATCGACAAGGGTACCGCAATCAGCAAGGTGTAAATGAAGACCGCGACTGCGAAAGCCAAGGCGGTCAGAATGGTGCGACGCAACTGCCGGCGCAAATTCCGGAGCGCCATAATGAGAAGCCTGACGGTCATTAAGCCTCTCGCACCGAATCAACTATCCGCAATCGTGCAGCGCGCCATGCCGGCAATAGACCACCGCAAACTCCGATCGTTATGGAAGCGATTAGACCGGCTCCTATAGCGAATCCTGTCAATCGATAAGAAAAGAACAGAAAACCAACCTGCATCAACCGGCTGTTCAACCCTGTCGCTGCAGCAACGATGGCCGCCAGTAGCGGAGCCAGCGCACCACCGGCAACTCCAATCATCGCGCTCTCGAGCATAAAGCTGATCATCACGTCGCGCCGCTTGAAGCCCAGGGAGCGAATCACACCGATCTCCATTGCACGCCGTCCCACCGCCGTATACATGGTATTCATGCCCCCGAAGGTCGCGCCGACCCCTAGCGTAATAGCTATTACGAGCCCGAGGGAACGCAACTGAGATGCGAGGCTGGTCTGTTTGGAGTAGTATTCGGCCTCCCTTTCTACGTCGAGCGACAGTTGGTTTTCGAGCGCGTGTTGGAACGTCGCCTCGCTTCCTGGCTTCAACAACACATGCAACGAGTTCGTATCGGCGGTTTGGTTTTGGGCGTCGACCTTGAGATCGTCAATATCCGTCCAGATCTCGGATTCGCGCGCACTGTCGTTATCGGTAAAAACTCCGACGATCGTCCAGTTCCTTCGGCCGAAGTGAAACTGCGTTCCCGACGCGAGGTTTGGATAGCGCAGCTCCAGCTTTTGCCCGACCACCCATTGTCCCTGTCCACGGACAGGCCAGTGTCCGCTAACCAACCGCATGGTTTGGTGAACGTGGTAGGCGATTGGTGCCACGCCGCGAATCAATACGATCGCTTTGACTTTCTTAACCGGGCTGACGTCAACGCCGGCGAATATTTCCGACGAAACCATTGGCTGGGCGGTCATGTCGGTGACGATCTCGGGCCGCACACGCACGATATTTACTTTGTCATGCGGTATATAGCTGAAGGTTTCGTCCAGGGCGCCACGGTTCAGTACGATCCAGTCTTGTGCGCCACCCGTGTTGAGCACTGTCCGCCGGATGCCGCCGATGAATCCGAACAGAATCACGAATATCATCGCGACCAGCGCAATGCCCAGCACGGTCATCAGCGAAGTTGTGCGCCGCTCCAATAGGCTGCGCAGGTTGTAGCGAATTGGAATCACTTTGTCTCTAATGTAAGCAGTGAGCCTCTAATAAGACGATCCGACTGCTACTGCTCGGCTTAATAATGCCGTAACACAGCATAGGTATTGCGTTCAAACCATTCGCTTGAAACGGACGGCGGACGTCAGTGTTTTAGTCTCGCACGCGCGAAGGCGGCGCGGGTCCAAAGCAGCGAGCATTGCGATAGGCACGCCTGATGTCCATTCAGACGCGCGCCATCGTAGGAGCGTGGCTCTCGATTATTGGCGCGTGCACGGGGACACCTAATAGCCTCCACGTCGAGTCTGCGTGAGTTCCGGGGCCCCCGGCGGCGTTCACCTTCAAGACGACATCCGTTGGATATTACCGGGTCCTCGGCTCGCATCCGACTATCGCGTGTATTCTTGCGAAGGTTGCGCCCTCGGGTCGGTATCGCTCAGGATTCTGTATGTGGATGGATATGTTGTCGGAACTTTCAGCAATGGCGACGAAGATAATTCCAGAGAATTTGTCTTGTTGGTCTCCCGATCCCGTATATCCCAGAGACGCGCCTTGGCCGCAGGATCTTCGGCGCCAAATCCATGACCACCAATGAAGCGGCTTCCTCTTCCAGCTATTTGCCAATTCAACACTACAATCTCTGGACTCGACCATCGGTACCGGGGAATTAAAAGGAGGCCGCCGCGTGATTTTCATGAACCGCGATGACATCGCCGAGGCCGGAGTCCCGGATCGGCAACTGGTTGATCTAATAAGCCATTTCGAGGGCGAGCATCGAACGGTTCGGGACTTCAGAGTGATTCCCTACGACATTCCCTCCGCGCTGTGCAGCCACCCACTATCCCGAGACGAATCCTCCGGTGCCGCTCGGCAGCGTCGCGGAAATCAGCAACACTCCGGCGTTTAAGTCAACCGTAATAACCGTCCAACCATCCGATTTGCGTCTCTGAGCATAGAAGCGACATCTATTCTTGCTGCCCAGCGGTTGAGTCACGCGGGCTGAACCAAGGGTAGAAGAGTGGCAGCAAATACAGCGTCAGGATGGTAGCGGTGATGAGTCCTCCGATCACGACCGTTGCCAAGGGCCGCTGAACTTCCGCTCCGGTGCTGGTGGCCATTGCCATCGGGATGAAGCCCAGGCTCGCAGCCAACGCGGTCATCATGACCGGACGCAGCCTATCAGACGCACCGATCCGAACCGCCCGATTGATCGGCAAACCCTGGCTGCGCAGCAGATTAATGTGACTGACCATCACTACACCATTGAGCACCGCGACGCCGAACAGTGCGATAAAACCGATCGAGGCCGAGAGATTGAGGTTGATCCCGCGAAGCCACAGCGCTGCGATCCCCCCGACGAGCGCGAACGGAACGATCAGCAGGATCAAGAATGTTTGCCCCACATTCTCGAAGGTCGCGACCAGAAGCGCGAAGATCAGAAGGATCGATACCGGCAGTACGATCGCTAGTCTGCGGTCGGCCCGCTGCTGATTCTCGAATTGTCCACCCCAAACAACAGAATACCCGTACGGAAGATTCACTGCTGCTGCGACTTTGGCTTGAGCAGCGGCGACGAAACTGCCCAGGTCGGTACCGCGTACGTCGGTCTGCACCATCAGCCGCCGGCGCGCATCTTCGCGGGTGATCATCTCGGGACTGTTGACCACGTTAAGGTCTGCAATTTGGTTGAGTCGCACCAGCTCTCCCCGTGGAGCGTGGAGTACCAGGTTACCAAGCCGATCAGCGTCATTGCGCCGAGACTCCGGGAGCCGCAGAGCGATTGCGAAGCGCTGCTGGCCGATTATCATTTCGGAGACTTGCATTCCGCCGACCAGCGTCCCAATCATTTCCCGTACGTCCGAAACGTTGAGACCATAGCGTGCCAATTCGTCGCGATTAATTTCGATTTGCAGTTGTGGCACGCCTGAGGTCTGTTCCATCTGCGGATTAAATGCTCCTGGCACCGTGGAGATCACCGACAACACCTGCCGGGCAAGGTTTTGAAGTAGGTCGATATCGTCACCGAAGATTTTGATAGCGACATCTCCGCGTATACCTGTGAGCGCCTCGTCCATCCGCATCTCCATCGGCTGCGTGAATTCGTAGCCGACCCCGGGAATGGTCGAAAGCGCGGTCGAAAGTTTTCCGATCAGCTCGTCTTTGCTACGGCAACATTTCCATGCGCTCTGAGGATTAAGCGTCAGATATGAGTCGGACTCGTAGATGCCCATGGCCTCGGTGGCAAGGTCGGGACGCCCCAGTTTGGTTACGACTCCTTTGATCTCCGGAAAACTCATCATCACCCGCTCGATTTGCTTTCCGAGGCTGATCGATTCGGTCAGTGATATTCCTGGGAGGCGGCGCGAGGTTACTACGATCGAGCCCTCATCCAGTCGCGGCATGAACTCGGTTCCGATGAAGTGAAGCGAGCCTAACGCGACCACAAGCAACATGACGGCAGCCCCTATTACTTCACTGCGATGAGCGATCACCCAATCCAGCGAATGGCGATAACGATCGCGCAGTCCAATGAACCATGCACTCTCCGAGTCGCCGCCGCGGCTTTCACTAGTGGAAGGAACTTTCAAAATGAGACTCGAAAGTGCGGGAACCAGGGTGAGTGCGAATAGCAGCGATCCAATCAGGGCTGAGCACACCGTTATCGCCATTGGACGGAACATCCGGCTCTCCATTCCCTGCAGGGTGAAGATCGGAATGTAGACGGCGATAATGATGGTAACCGCGAACAAAATCGGGCGGGCAACTTCGTAGGCCGCCTCGCGGATTCGTTGTCTGCTGTCGCTCAGGCCGGGTTCGGCCAGTCGGCGCACGAAATACTCGACCATCACTACGGAACCGTCGACTATCATTCCAAAGTCGATCGCTCCCAGACTCATCAGGTTCGCCGACACCCCGAACAAGGACATGCCGATGAATCCGACCAACATTGACAGCGGGATTACGAGGGCAACGATGAAAGCAGCGCGCAAATCACCGAGGAACAGCAGCAGAACCGCGATCACCAGGATGCCCGCCTCGATAAGGTTGTGCTTGACCGTGTGCAGCGTTCCGTCGATTACCTGGGACTGATCATAGAACGGGACCAGGGCTACCCCAGGCGGCAAGCGAAGTGACCCGATCTTGGCTTTGACGCTTTGAATGACCCGGCGGGCGTCGGCGCCTTTTAGAAGGATCACCATACCGGCGACGGCTTCGCCGTTCGCGTCGTGCATCACCGCACCCTGGCGGGGCATCGGCGCCACTGCGATTTTTGCCACGTCGCCGAGAAGTACCGATACACCGTTTTGGGAAAGAACCACGATATTGGCAAGGTCGTGCTCGGAAGACGCTCGCCCCAGACCGAAAATGGTATATTGCTGCTCGGCGTGCTCGATGAAGCCCCCGCCGAAGTTTTCATTATTCTCAGTCATTCGTGTCAGAACATCATGCAGTGTGAGGTTGTAACGAATTGACGGGCAAGAAGGATATCGATGTTATCGTCGAACACGACGGTGACCATCGACAGACCGAGCTTGGAAATCGAGCGTACCATTTGCATGTGAGGGATGCCCATGAGCGCGGTCTCGAGCGGGAAGGTCACGAGCTGTTCGACCTCGGTGGGAGACATGCCCGGAGCCTCGACGGTGACATCGACTTGGGTGTTGGTGAGATCAGGGAACGCCTCGATCGGAATACTCAACATCGTGTACAGGCCGAGAGCGATTAACCCCACAGCTATTGAGAGCACTATCCAACGATTGTCGAGTGAGAAATCGACGATTCGCCGCAGCATCGCCTACTACTCCTGGGCCAGTGAGTGCGTCAGGAATTGGGACTTCACGACGAAAGCGCCGTCGGTCACGACCTCTTCGCCGTCCTTCAGTCCTTCAACGATCTCGACCTCGTGGTCCACTCTGGTGCCGGATTTGACTGACCTGGCCTCGAACTCCGAATTGGGCCGATGCACGAAAACCACCGAGTTGCCGTTGAGATTCTGCAGCGAGACCTCCGGCACAAAGAGGGCGCTACGAGAGGCACCGCGCGCGATTTCCGCCGTCGCGTACATTTCGGGCCGCAGCCGGCCCGCCGGGTTCGGTACCAATACGCGCACGGTGAGCGTACGCGTGGCCGGGTCGAGCTCGGGCCCGAGCTCGACAACCCGGCCAGCGAAAGTCATGTCCGGATACGCACGCACACGGATCCTCACCGGCATTCCGATCCGCAGTCCCTCGAGGTTCTCCTCACTGACTGCGGCCACCATCCACAGCGTCGATAGGCCAGAAACGGTGAAGGTCTGGGCGCCGGGATTAAGCGCCATACCCGGGGTGACGTACCGCGCCGTCACGATTCCAGAACGCGGCGACTTAATGGGAATCGTATCAGCCTGCAGGTCGCTCTCACTGATTTTATCGTCAGCCAGCTCCAGCATGTCGGCAAGGTGCGTGCGCGCGCCCTGCAGCATCGCCTGCGCCTTGTCACGATCTGCAACGGCATTGCGGTAATCCATCGCGGCCTGCTCAGCCTCCTGCCTGGAGGCGAACTTTATCTGGTAGAGGCTGTCGTAACGTTCGCGATTGCGGCGCGTGTAGTCGATCAGACGGCGGGTGCGCTCCGCTTCGGCGAGTGCGCTCCGATAGGCGCTTATCGCGTCGTGCAGGTCATGGGTATGCAAGCGCGCCAGAACCTGTCCGTTTTCGACGTGATCACCGACATTGACCAGCACCTGAGTGACTATACCGGCGAAAATCACGCCGATATGATCTGTCCTCTCCTCATCAACGATGAGACTACCGACTGCCGTGGTTGTAAGAGGAAGCCGCCGCGCATGGACTTTAGTCAAAACGAACCCTGCAGCTTCTTGCGACGCGCGTTGGATAGTAATGACGTTGGGCGGAAGCTGTGACTGGGCTGCCGGACTTGCGTCGGTCTTTCGATAACAACTCCAAATCGATCCCAGCAACAGGGCGGCGATCACAAGCTTCGTTAACGCGGATATCGGCTTCATTTGAGCATTCCTGTGACTAATTCCACGTTTACGACGCTCACGTGGTAGTCGATAAGTGTTTGAACCAGCAGCACTTGAGTTTCGATATTCATCCGCGCGGCGTCGAGGAATCGCAGGATATCGGCACCGCCTAATCGATATGCCCCCGCGGCAATCTGGTTCGACTCGGTTGCTTGATGTGCCATCCGCGGCAGAACATCGAGTAGCGCCTCCCGTCTTGATTCATAGTCGGATAGCGCCGACGCGACCTCGGCGCGAATCGCAATTTCCTGATCCGCGACGCCATCCTTTGCGCCCATCAGTCTCGCCTGGGCTGCCGCTATCTGGCCTTGGTTGCGATCGAAAATAGGTAGCGGCACCTGGAAACCAAAAAAAAGCGTATTTTGTCCCGTATAGGGTGGGCTGCCACTGAACCGCTTGTAGCCACCCATTAGCTGAGGGTCTGGCACAGCATTCGCGCGCTGAAGGTTCAGATTCGCCTCGGCCTGCTTGACGCGCTCGCGCGCCGCACGCATCTCGGGCCGGTCGCGAAGCACGGCCTCGAGGTCCGGCGGCCGCAACTCCTTCAGATCATCGAGCCGATCCGTGAACACGACCGATTCCGGGAACGTCGTACCGCCCATTTCCCGATAGAGCGTGATAAGGGACCGCCGCGCCTGCTCTGCGGCCATTCTAGCCTGCGTCTTAAACCTATCGCTTTCCAGCTGGATCCTGATCAGGTCGGCTTCGGCGGTCGCCCCCTTCTGAACGCGTCCGCGGTTGTAGTTGACCATGTCATCGAGCGTGTTGGCCTCCCGCCTGTACAAATGGTCGAGCTCCGCAGAGCCTGAGGCCATCCAGTAGGCAGTTGCCACTCGAGCCAGCAACTGATGCATCGCCACCGCTGTCTGGAGAGACATCTGACTCACATTTTCAGAGGCAAACGCGACTCGACGGCTCCGCTTGCCGCCCAGCTCGATTTTCTGAATCAAATAGACGTAATCGTCCGTATCATTGCCGAAGGTAAAGGGCTGAGAGCCGCCGAGAGGTGTGTTTTCCGAGGTAGCGTAAAGCGATGGGTTGGGAATGAGACCCGCCTGCACGCGCATCCCTTCGGCCTCCGACACCCGAGTTCGCGCCAATGCCACTTGCGGATTCTGCTGGCGGGCCGAATCCAGCGCCGCACCAAGACTCAGATTGACCTCGTCAGCCTCGACCGATGGTGGAAAAGGCAGAAAAAAAAGCGCTGCAAACACAAATACCTGGCCCAGCCGCAATAGCCGTAGCGTCACGAGACACCCCCTGTCGAAAAGCGGTCGTATCCATCGGTATATGCGAGCTTTGAGCGGCGATCCGCAATAGAGGCGTGAAAAAGGACGGCACACCAGGTCACCGTCCTATTTCGGCTCAGTTTTGGGTTAAGTTTGGGTGAACCGGGCCTGGCCTCAACCCTTTTGTCGATCGGCACTTTCCGCGCCCGAAGCGGGTCTCGCACTCCCCCGAGGGAAAGATAAGCAAATGAGCACTTCGAACAATACGCGTTGGTGGAGCGACCAGAAACTCGCGGACGACACTCCAGCAACGGCAAGCTGACGAAGAGCCGACTAAAGATGAGATTCGCCGACGGGCCTGCAGATTTATTTGTTGCGAATGGGGGTCGGGGCGACGTACTGAGCGATTGGTTTGAGGCTCAGGAGCAATTGCGAACGTGGAAAGCTGAAATAAAAAGGAAAAACAAGGAGCACATATCTGATGTCCATTCAGACGCCCTTACGCGGTTAAATGCTTGAAAAATGGGAATTCTACGAAGACCCTGGCGGGTTGTCCGAGTGTCGCTCATGGCATTCTGGAGGTCGACGGTTCGATCCCGTTTAGCCATGTCAATAAAACCTCACTCTTCGCTTCTATACCAGGGTGGTTGTAACCGTAACCGTGAGCGTCGGGCGAGAATATACACCTTACCGTTGCCGTCGAAAATTGGCGCGATTTGCAGTAGCGGCGGTAAGCGTCAATCGATTCAGATCCTAAATTTGCCGCTGACGGAGCTTATGTGAGAAGCGGGCGCGCAGCTAACGCTTTATTCCCATTCAATCGTCGCGGGGGGCTTGTTGGTTACGTCCAGGAAGACAGCATCGACCCCTGGCAGCTTCAGAATATTGCCGCTAATAGTGCCTAATAACTGCGTGGGCAGACTGGCGAAGCTCGCCGTCATCCCGTCGACTGAATTGACCGGCCGCAGGATTATACTTTCACCACCTTGAAAAGCGATCGGGGCCAGCACCACCGGAAATTGCCATACCGTGCCTGCCAGACTCGCGTGCTCAATTTCCGAACGGGCGATAAAATCCGCCTGCCGCAGCAGCGCCAAGCGCTCGCGTGTGATGGTGGCGGACACGATGCGGGCGTCGGTCAGCGAATGATTCCCGCCGATTAACAACATTACTCGATTCGCCGCCGCATTTTGATTACATAGTGCACTACTCAGTCGGCGAAGGATGCTGTAATCGATATCGTCATCCTTCTGCTTAAGAGCCACGACCATCCGGTAAGTGCGCGCATCTCCCTGCACTCCGACCGTGCGCACCGGCAACAGCACTCCCTCAAATCCATCTTCCGCCAGGGATGCGGCGATTTCTTGCGATAGTGGGGCCCCCGGTCTCTCGGCGTGTGTGCAAAGGCATCGGATTGCGAGACCAGGTCCGGGAAACGGCGAGCGGTTGGTGAGATGCGCCGACAATCCTAGTTCGCGGCCGAGCGCGCGTACTTCATCTTTGTAGAATTCAGCAAGGGGCTCGATCACCTTCCCCTGGCGTATCAATTCTCGAATCTCATCGCATCGGTTATGATGCGTCTTGATGACGGCGGCACGCCCGGTGTCACCACCCGACTCGATCGTGTCGGGATATATGGTGCCCTGACCCAGCAGCCAATGGTCAGGATCTATACTCAACTGATGCATTGCCTGCGCCTGAATCTCGACGAACAGGCGGCCGATGATCTGCCGCTTTTCCTCTGGATCGATTTTACCGTTGAGCGCCTTAAAAAAATCTTCGGAGGCGTCCTGAATCCTGATTCGATCGGCCAGTCCCAGTTGCGCCAGATTGACCCGAAGCTCGTCGGTCTCGCCCTGTCGCATCAGGCCGGTATCTACATAGAGTCCCAACACCCGCTCTTTCGGCAGCGCCATACCGCAAAGCGCGAAAGCAACCGTCGAGTCGACTCCGCCGCTAACCAGGAAAAAGACCGATTTACCGGTTGCGGCTCGTTGAATTCGTTCGCATAGCGCCGGCACTCTGCTCGTGGCCGTACCGCTGTCGGCTATGCGGCATATCGAACGGACAAAGTTTTCCAGGATTTTCGCGCCATATTCGGTATGCGCGACTTCGGGATGGAATTGCAGTCCGAACAGCGGCTTAGACGAGTGAGCGAAGGCCGCACACGTGCATCTGTCAGTCGTCGCTAACGTTACCAGCCCGGGCGGAAGCGCGCGGACCGCATCGGAATGACTCATCCAAACCTGTTGCATCAGCGGCGTTCCACGGAATAACGAGTCGGCGCTGTCCGTCCTTCTCCAGCTCTTGTTTGTCCCGGTCCCGCTCACTGGTGGGAGAGGCGAGGCGAGTGTGCTCGTTTTCAACTGCGCAAACCCATATTCGCCATCGTGCCTGGTAACTTCACCGCCGAGTAGTTTCGCCAGCAATTGATGGCCGTAGCAAATACCGAGGATGGGCACGTCGAGCCGCAAAACGCTTTCATCGATAGTCACTGCGTTTGCGTCATAAACGCTTTGCGGTCCGCCGGACAAGATAAGGCCAGCGTAGGGTGACAACGCTTCCGCAGGTATACCTGGCGGCAATATCTCGGAGTCTACCGCAAGATCGCGTAATCGCCGTGCAATCAGATGACAATACTGCCCGCCCAGGTCGATGATGGCGATCCGGCGGTTACTTGCCATTGATGAGGGTCCGGGCTGTCATCCGAAGAATATACTCGGCGTCGCGTATGCCGAACAACTGCCATTTGGAAAACCAATCTCGCTGGTGACGATACCGAAGATCGCCGTTCTGGCGCCGTTCGTCTCGACGAAGTGCTGTCGGCGGATGAAATCGAACTCTTGCTAAAGCACGCCGAACGTGGACCCTATCGCACGATGTTTGCAATTGTCGCCAGTACCGGCCTGCGTCCCGAAGAACTCTTATCGCTACAGTGCGGCGACATTAGCTTCGCCGATTCCAGTCTTACCGTTCGGTGTTCCTTGTCATGGGTTCGCGGCCAGGGTGAAAGCGGGCGGGTTCGCGCCAAGTTTTTCGAGCCAAAACCAAATCGGGCTACCGGACAATCCCGTCGTCGGCTGAACTGGTTGCCTTGCTCAAGCGCTGGAAGCTACAGGCGCCGAAATCGACGCTGGACCTTGCTTCTGCGATGGGTCTGGCCGGCCGCTACGGCGCTCGGGCGTGCTGCGGCAGGGCCTCTATCCCGCATTACGGCGCGCCGGACAGCGGAAGGTGAACGTGAAAACATTGCGGCATACGTTCGCTTCGTTCTTACTGGCAGCCGGCCGGCCTATCACGCAAGTTCAGCAACTTTATGGGCCATTCGAACCCGTCGATTACGCTGCGGGTTTACAGCCACTGGTTCAAGGACACGGACACGGCGAGCGTGACGGCGGTCACCGCTGGCTTCCTGAAGGCGGCCGCAGTGCTCACCCGGTACTCACTCCCCGATGACCTCAAACCGCGAAAAGCCAATGAATATGGGGTCAAATGAGCGCAGATTGACGTGTGAACAACTTGATCGATCTTGTGCCGAACGGCTCTAACCCTTTGATTTCATTGAGGGTTTTAGCCATTCGGCCTGTTGACGTGCTCACTTAGTGCTCACATTCGGGGGTGCGCCAAGTGTGGGGGCAGTTTTTGAATGAAATGTGAGACTGCCCGCGACAAAGACTGCTGCCGGGGGGCGTTCTCACTTCCCCCGTTCGGTAGTTGAAGTTTCATGGACATTTAAGGCGTGGGTCGTCACTGGCAATACACTCTGACGCCTCCCAAAATACCTTCGGTATCAGCACCCAACCCTTCTCCGCCTTGCGCCTCTTAGACAAGAGATTGTCTGCTCTGACTAGTTCGCAATCCTTAGCTGAGTCGGAACTGTAATAGATATACCATGAACTAAACGGCGCTTTATATTCTGGAGGCCCTGTAAACCCGTTAGGCCAAGGAGGTAGCATCAGATACCAGCCAAACGCCATCAGCGCGATAGCTTTTCCAAAACTGCTTTTCACATCGTTCTCCTCCCTCCCTTTTGTTAGTTGGTTATCGTCGTCATCACTCTCAGTAGTCGCTCCCGGCGTGGTCGCAATATACCCGCCGTTAAAATCAGGCCGCACAATCGTGTGGGCGGTTCGCCCGGTGTTGTCTCGATATACCCTCCGCTGTAGTCAGGTCGCACGGTCGTCGGCGGCTCCCTGCTGCCCGGCTCGGCTATAGTGTATCCTCCGCTGTCGTCTGGCTGCACGAGGCTAACAGAAGGGCTACCCCTGCGCCCAAGCGCGAGCCCCACCGCAAATGATACTGCCGCTAAGCAGCATGTCGTCCCAATTGTCGGTTCTCCTCCCGAGGCGGTAAAGGCCGCACTCGAATCCCTTTAAGGTCAATAATCTCTGCCAGAGAATCCTCATTCACGCGATTATCATTCATTATACGATGCGCGAATGCTGTGCCTGGTTGGCCATATCGTCCGCATCAGCGCCTTTGGGCGCGGCGCTGCCTTCAACTATTTTCTTGAAAAGCCCCGAATCCGATGAGACGATCTGGTATGAACCTAATCCTGCTGATCATCCTCATCGTGCTGATCGTTGGAGCTCTTCCCGCATGGCCCTACAGCGCCGGCTGGGGCTACTATCCGAGTGGAGGTTTGGGGCTGGTTCTCCTAATCGTCCTAATCCTCGTTTTGCTCGGGCGGGTATAGCGACGCGCAAACGCCGCGGTACGGCAAACCGGCTTGGGGTTGGCTCACGCGCCGAGCAATTCGAGCCCCCGTTCGAACATCCGCGGCGCTGACAACGCGATATCTTCCCAATGCGGATCGTCGCGTTTGCCACGTCGATGCAACATCAGGTTGAAGCAGGTGATTACCCCGAAGCGATAGCCTGCGAACGCGCGGAACCAGCGTACCTCATCCTCCAAGATGGCGAATGGCACGACCCTGGTGTAGGTCTCGACGATCTCGGGTGGGGAAAGCGGGCGCACGCGTTTTTCAGCGGTTTCGACCCAGCTGTCTGCATCGGCGAAGAAACAGACCCAGCCCAGGTCGAGCAGCGCCGGACCGATCGAGGCGATTTCCCAGTCGATAAGCGCAATTGGCCGCTCGGTATCAAACAGGACGTTCGACCATTGAAAATCGCCGTGAACACATCCGAGCCGGGCATCCTGCGGCAGCGTCGCCCGCAGAAGTTCGCGCAATTCGGGTGCCCGTGCCACGACGGCAGAGTCGAGAGTCGGCCGATCGAGTAAATAATCGAGCCGCTTCATCTCCTCGATCAGCGGCAACGGCTCGCCAAATGCCTCGCGCCGCGCCTCCCATCGCAAACTGTGAAGAGCAACCAGGGTTTCAATACCCTTGCGCGCGAGACGCGCCATGAGGTCGGGCGAGAAGGGCTCGTCGGCCAGTTTTACGCCCTCCAGAAAGCCAACGACGAAGTACGGCCGGCCGAAGAATTCGGGCTCATCACCATACCAGTAAACCGGCGGCACCGGCACCGCGGTGCCGGCCATCGATGCCATGATCCGGGCCTGGCGAACGATATCTGCCGGTCCTGAAATCTTGACGTTAGGTGGCGCAACCCTCAGCACGAGCTTGCCCGCCGGAGCACCGCCATCATCGCGCTCCAGGATGAAGCTATAGCTGAAGCCAGCATGCCCGGGTAGGGTCTCAAGCGAGTGGGCCCGCGAGCCCGCGTCGCCCGTTTTAGCGTGCACCAAGCGGTTAAGTTGCGCGAGCGCCTCGTCCGTGGCGGTGGTCATGCGCGGTCACCTTTTTCACACACTAACATGCTGCGCGCCTCCGCGGCCCTGTTTACTTCGCCCGACGGGCCAGCGACCCTGGAATCAGGAGCCACTTTGCGACGCAAGTTTGGCTTATATTCAACTTTTTAATTGAGATTGTATAGAAGAGAGCAACGAGGGAAGAAAGGTTGCAGTCCAATGAAGCCGATCACGAGCTATTACAATTTCAGTGGCAAGGTAGTTGTAATCACTGGCGGCAGCCGCGGCATCGGCCATGCAATGGCCTTGGGCTTTGCGGAAGCGGGCGCCCGCGTCGCGGTGGCGAGCCGCAAAATCGAATCCTGCGAAGCCACCGTTGACGAAATCCGCGCGCGGGGCAGCGACGCTTCAGCACATTCGATTCACGTCGGCAAATGGGATGACTGTAATCGGCTGGCCGAAGAGGTGTTCGCACGTTGGGGCTACGTCGACGTGCTGGTCAACAACGCCGGCTTATCGCCGCTGGCACCATCGTCGCTCTCTACAAGCGAAGATCTGTTCGACAAGATCATCGCAGTTAATCTGAAGGGACCGTTTCGGCTGACAGCGTTGTTCGCCTCCAGAATGGCGCAAGGCGTAGGCGGTTCGATCATTAACATCTCGTCTACTTCATCGATTCGTCCCAATCCTGAAACCGCACCCTACGCTTGCGCCAAGGCCGGCCTGAACATCCTCACCGTGGCTGCGGCCAAAGAGTTTGGTCCAAAGGTGCGCGTCAATTGCATTATCTGCGGTCCATTTCATACCGATATCAGCAAGGGCTGGTCGCGCACGCCTGATTTCACAGAACGCGCGAAAGAGACTTTTCCCCTGCAGCGCGCAGGGGAACCGGAGGAAGTGGTGGGCGCCGCGATGTATTTCGCCAGTCCGGCCGCCAGTTTCACCACCGGCGCCATCCTCGTTGTCGACGGCGGCTCATCGCACCCGTTGGTCCGAACGGTGTACGAAGATAGATGAGAGTGAGATTGACGACGAAACATTTTTTGGCGTCTCCCGCATCATTTCGGCGAGGAAAGCCGCGACAGATGAGCAAAGAGAATACTATCGTAGCCCGAAGGCAGGCTGACGGGACACTCGTTCAGATACTGCCTGACGGCTCGCCCCGGCCACTCAAAAACAAGACGGACTGGAAACGCCTCAGGGCCATGGCCGAAGACGAAGTCCACGCTGCGGCATTAGCCGACCCCGACGCGCAACCACTGACCCCTCCTCCGACGATGTTTAAGCGGTGAGCCATGTTGTCCCGAGTGCGACCGTGAAGCGCCTGGACTCAAGCAAAATGAGACTTCATGAAAATCGGTTACGTGGGCTGGATTCCCGCAATCCGCCATTTTAGAAACTTGATTTTGGTGTGGCTGAGACCGGTTTGCTGGGGCGAGTGCTACTGTAATGGCGGTTCGTCGTCGGCAGGTCGCATGACCGGTGAGCCATGGTGGAGCACCATCATCCACCTGTGCCCCACCCGCTCGTAGATGTTAGTGGCGAGCACTTGCGTACGTATTGTGCCCTCATAGCCGCGCTGGGTGAGATTCTCCTCGGTCACTACAACGGCCATATCACCGCGGACGAGCAGGTGCAGATCGCGCAATTCGAACTTCATTTCGAATACGCCGTCAAAAATCCGCTCCCAACTGTTCATGATCGGGCCCCAGCCGGTAAGCTTCCGCCAGCCTGGATGGATACAGACGATTTTGGCGTCACGCAGCCAGATCTGCTCCATTTTTTCTATGTCCAGGCTTTCGAACGCCTGGTAAAAAGCCTGATTGGCTTCGATTAGGGCTTCACGGTCGGACATCGCGGCTGTGGCTCGGTTGACGTTGAACGGACTCTTTTGCTCAGATTGCGCCATAATGGGCCGCGACACAAGCGCCATGGTAATACCGAGCTTTTATACCCCTGATGACGACGCGCCCCGGTCCTGCGCGCGGTCTGGCCCGCATGGTCTCGCAATAGACGAGTCACCGTCACCCGCACTCCAGCTCCATGCCTCACCTCACCTCTCCTGCAAAGAAGCGGCAGACGGAGAGAGAGACGGACCGGCGAACGCCGCCGAAAAACAGACGTTAGGATGGCGCGAAAACGAGATAATCACCAATCTTTTCCTCGGTGATTTGCAGGATGCTGGCCGCTTCGATGGCATGATTATCAGTGTCCTGCCGGACGCGATGGCGGCTGAGCCGAAACGTACG
>Ga0073928_10006266_pt1 | contig 16080 bp, 14 predicted proteins | sample PaiPotPPA55metaG_FD_76969 | JGI IMG/M metagenome (GOLD analysis project Ga0073928, IMG submission 76969) | Iron sulfur acid spring bacterial and archeal communities from Banff, Canada, to study Microbial Dark Matter (Phase II) - Paint Pots PPA... ... | reverse complement strand
TCGCCGGCGACTTCCTCGGTTTCACCGAAGGAATGGTGCTCGGAGAGATAGCCGTACATCGACTTGTCGCTTGGAAGGGCGAGACCGATGCTGGCGGCGATCAGGCGATGCGGTTCCTTAGTGGAATTCTCACTGATGACCGTGAAAGCGACTTGGCCGGGCCGGATGTGCTTCAAGCCCTCGCTGCGCGAAATCAATTTGCAATTTGGCGGGAAGATGGAGGAGACGCGCACGATGTTACAGGCTGCGATGCCTGCGTTGCGAAGTGCGAGCTCAAAACTGGAAAGCCTTTCGCGATGTTTACCGACGCCTTTGGTGAGAAATATTTTCTTAGCGACAAACGCCATGGTGCCGGTGTGCGGTCCCTCCGTGGGGATGTGACATTAGAAATTTCGTGCTGTGGAAAAGTAACAAGAAGGTTTTGCAGTGTCAATGCAATTTCAGAGAACTGGACGAAGTGTTTCGCCTCAAAAGCGCGAAGTGTGTGGGGAGATCAGTCGGAGATGGCGCGCTGGAGAAGTTTGCCGAGCGGTCTGCAGAGGGCAAGAACTTTTCCGAGGTCGTCGGAGGTGAAATCGGGCCCGGCAACCTTTGCGTTGGCGCCTTTGCGGCTGATTTGTATCACGCCAACGATGCGGTCGGCGGAAAGAATGGGTGCGCTGATGATTTTCTGGATGACTTCGGCACCTTCGGCGGCAAGTTTTACAGCTTCAAAAACGCTGGCGTGCTTCACAGTGGTGAAATCATTGATAATTTCCGGGCGGCTATCTCGGGTTGTGCGGGCGGCTAGCGCGGATTTGCTGGAGAGCGGGATGAAGCCGACATTCTTCAGCGCTTCGGGCACAACGAAGTACAAATGCCGCCAGCGATTGGAGACGCCGAGGATGGCTACTTCGTCGGTGCGGACCGAAAGATTCTTGGCAATGCGTTCCGCGACGGAGGCTAACGAAATTTGCGCCGGGTCGCTAGCTTCGCCCTCAAGCGCGTCCGCAAGACGTTCCAGTTCCGTCACCAAATTCATGTTTTGTCCCGAAACTGCGCCGTGCTAACTACGGCCAGGTGAGAGGTGCCGGCAGGATTTTCTAGAGGCAGGATAGCATCGCGCCCAATGAGCGAATGTAAAAACGAAAGCATGTGGGCTGAATGGGTTACCGGTGAGAATTGGGAATCTTTCAGAACTTCCAAGATTTGCGTCAACTTGCATCGCTTTTGCCAACTGCCTATACTGAATTTGCCGCGATTCATGAGTTTTGTGGAGAAAATGACGCGGCGGAGAGGGCATGTCCGCTACGGCAACCCGGCCTGAAACCAGTTACCTCCTTCGAAAACTACATTCCTTAAGTGGCATCGTTCCCGTAGGCGCATTTTTGGCGGAGCATTTTTGGTCCAACAGTTCCGTCTTGGTGAGCGGGCGAAAATACGACGAGACCTCGCAAGGACTTCAGACCATTCCGTTTCGTGTCTTCGTGGAATGGGCCTTTATTTTTTTGCCGATTCTGTTTCATGGCGGCTATGGAATTTATATTTGGCTGCGCGGCGAATCGAATGTCGCGCAGTATGCATGGATGAAGAATTGGCTATATACGTTTCAGCGATACACGGGGCTGATTGCGTTTGCGTATATCGGCTGGCACGTTTACACGCAGCGCTGGCTGACGCACGGGATGTCGACTTATAGCGAAATGGCGCAGCAGATGCGGAATCCGTGGGCTTTCGCGTTCATGGTGGTAGGTGTGGCGGCTACGTCGTTTCATCTTGGCGTGGGCATCTGGAATTTTCTGTGCAAGTGGGGACTGGCCGCAACGGTGCGCGCGCAACGAGCGGCAGGGCAGTTGGGAGCGGTGGTCGGTATCGTCTTCAGCTTTGTGGGGATTTTGATTGTGGTGAGCTTTCGATACAACTGGCATCCCTTCGCTTCGTATTTAACGCAGAAATGAGACAGCCCAAGATCATCGTAGTCGGCGGAGGACTTGCCGGCCTGATGGCCACGATTCGTGTGGCCGAGGCTGGCGTGCCGGTGGAGCTTTTTTCGATCGTGCCGGTGAAGCGGTCGCATTCGGTTTGCGCGCAGGGCGGAATCAATGCGGCGAAGAATCAGAAGGGCGAGGGCGATACTACACAAAAGCATTTTGACGACACGATTTATGGCGGCGATTTCCTGGCGAATCAGCCGCTGGTGAAGCGCATGTGCGAAGCGGCGCCAGGAATTATCGATCTGCTGGACCGCATGGGTGTGACGTTCAATCGTACGCCGGAAGGATTGCTGGATTATCGGAGGTTTGGTGGGACGCTTTACCATCGCACGGCGTTTGCGGGAGCTACGACCGGTCAGCAGCTGCTTTATGCGTTGGATGAGCAGGTGCGGCGCCACGAATCCGAAGGGCGAGTTACGAAGCGCGAAGGTTGGACGTTTTTGTCGGCGGTGATTGATGATGCGGGGGTCGGACGCGGTATTTGCGCAATGGATTTGCGCTCGATGGAAGTGAAGACGTTTCCCGCAGACGCCGTCATTTTTTGTACTGGCGGGATTGGCGCGATTTTTGGGCGCTCGACCAATTCGGTGGTTTGTACTGGGTCGGCGCAGTCGGCTCTGTTTCAGCAGGGCGTTGATTACGCCAACGGCGAATTTATCCAGGTACATCCAACGGCGATCCCCGGCGAAGACAAGCTGCGCTTGATGAGCGAATCGGCGCGTGGGGAGGGTGGACGTGTTTGGGTGCCGCGCAATCCCGCGGAGAAGCGCGCCGCCAAGAGCATTCCGGAGGCGGAGCGATTCTATTTTCTGGAGGAGTGGTATCCGAAATACGGGAATTTGGTGCCGCGTGACATCGCTACGCGCGCGATTCACCGCATTGTGTATCAGGAGAAGCTGGGGATTGGTGGGCAAGCGGCAGTTTATTTGGATGTGACGCATATTCCGCGCGAAACGCTGGACCGCAAGCTTGAGGGGATTCTGGAGATTTACGAGAAGTTTCTTGGTGTTGATCCTCGTGAAGAGCCGATGAAGGTGTTTCCGGCGATGCACTACACGATGGGCGGTTTGTGGGTGAACGATCAGGACCAGGCCACGAACGTGGCGGGAATTTATGCGGCGGGCGAATGCGAATATCAGTATCACGGCGCGAACCGCTTGGGGGCGAACTCGCTCGTATCGTGCATTTTCGGCGGCGGCATCGCGGGACCTGCGGCGGTGAAGTACGTCCGCAATCTCGAGAAAGGCGCGGAATCAACGGAGTCCAGCGTTTTTGCGAAGGAGCAAAAGCGGCAAGAAGAGATGAATCAGGCGCTACTGTCGCAACAGGGCTCGGAAAACCCGATCACAATTTGGAAAGAACTTGGCGAAGTCATGACGGAACACGTCACGGTGACGCGTATCAATAAAGATCTTGAGAGCGCGAATGCGAAGATTAATGATTTGCAGGCGCGCTACCGAAAGGTCAACTTGAGCGATCGGACGCACTGGTCGAACCAGACGCTGAATTTTGCGCGCGAGCTGGGCAACATGCTCGTTTTGGCACGCGTGATCACCGTCGGCGCGTTGTGCCGCAATGAATCGCGCGGCGCGCACTACAAGCCGGATTTTCCGGAGCGCGATGACGCGAATTGGCTGAAGACCACGCGGGCCAAATGGGTGAACAACGATATCCAGCTTACGTATGAGCCGATCGACATCTCGCAGATTCCGCCGCGGCCGAGACGATATGACGCGGCGAAATGATGGACGACGATTCCATGCGTGCATTAGTTGAAGTCGAGGTTTGAGATGGCAGAAGGCAAACGGGTCATTGTCAAAGTAAAACGGCAGGCAACCCCCAAGGAGGCCGCGCGATGGGAGGAGTTTGCGCTGCCGTGGCGGCCCTCGATGAATGTGATCATCTGCCTGCGGGATATTGCGGAGAATCCTGTTACACGTGAAGGCAAACGAACGAATCCTGTGTCTTACGATTCCAACTGTTTGGAAGAGGTGTGCGGCTCGTGCGCCATGGTCATCAATGGCAAAGCGCGCATGGCTTGTTCCGCGCTAGTGGATCAACTGGAGCAGCCGATTCGTATTGAGCCGCTCTCGAAGTTTCCGGTAATTCGCGATCTTACTGTTGACCGGCAGTTTATGTTTGACAGCCTGAAGCGCGTGAAGGCGTGGATTCCGATCGACGGAACGTACAATCTCGGAGAAGGTCCTCGTGTCTCGCCCGACTTACAAGAGAAGGCTTACCCGCTTTCGCGTTGCATTACTTGCGGAAACTGTTTGGAAGTCTGCCCGCAGGTGAACGAGAACAATAAGTTCATGGGTGCAGCCATCTTCAGCCAAGTGCGATTATTCAACATGCACCCTACGGGCGCGATGCATGCAAAAGAGCGAATTCAGGCGGTGATGGGGAGCGGGGGCATCGAAGACTGCGCCAACGCGCAAAATTGCGTTAAGGCGTGCCCCAAGGAAATTCCGCTGACGGAGTCATTGGCGGAAATTAATCGGCAGGCGTGGAAACAGGCTCTGCTCGGCTGGCTGGTAGGGTAAACTCTCTCGCACAACTGCATGCACGAAGGGCGACTCGGATGGTGAGGAGCGAGCGTTTGGGCGCGAGGTGTGGGTTAGACACTAATTCGGGGGAAGTCAGCGAGGTGAAATGCTTCGGAACATTCTTATCGGTGTGGCCGCGTTGTGTCTTGTTGGAGAAGCGCTCGTGACGGCGACGCTCCGAGCGGATGATATTGCAGTGCGTGCGCGCAAGCTGCACTTTGCGTCGATTGTGGTCGACACGCACGACGATACGACTCAGCGATTTCTCGATGGAGATTTTGACCTGGGCGCACGCAGTGCGAGCGGCAGCATCGACATTCCCCGAATGAGGGAAGGCGGGCTGGGCGCGATTTTCTTTTCGATCTGGATTCCGAGCAAAATCACCGGGCCTGAGGCAGTTAAGCATGCGGTCGATCAGATAGACGCGGTACGGGAGCAGGTGCGCCGGCATCCGCAAGAGATCGTTCTCGTGACTACGGCGGCGGAAGTCCGCGAGACACGCAAGCAGGGCAAGATTGCGGCGCTGATGGGTGTTGAAGGCGGCCACATGATCGCCAGCGATCTGGGCGTGTTGCGGTCGTATGCGGCGCTGGGCGTGCGCTATATGACGCTGACGCACAGTGGAAATGATGAATGGGCGGACTCTTCTACGGATACGGCTGCGCACAACGGATTGACGGATTTCGGCAAAGATGTGGTGCGCGAGATGAACCGGCTTGGCATGATGGTGGACATTTCGCACGTCAGCGATAAGACTTTTTACGATGCCCTGGCTGTCAGCAAAGCTCCCCTCATCGCTTCACATTCTTCCTGCCGGGCCATCTGCGATGCCAAGCGCAACATGACCGATCAGATGATTAAGGATCTGGCGGCAAAGGGCGGGGTCATCCAGATTAATTATCACGTCGGCTTTCTCAGCGAGGAATTTATGCACGCCGACAAGAATCCGGAGATTTCGAAAGCGATTGCCGACGAGGTGCAGAAGCGGTGCGGCGACAAGGAAGGCTGCCAATTAATTGAAGGTGACCGCATTACCAGGGAATATGTGAAGCAGGGCAAGCTGCCGCGCGTGGAGTATCCGAAAATTATCGAGCACATCGATCATGCGGTGAAGCTGGTGGGCGCTGACCATGTTGGGCTCGGCTCCGATTTTGACGGCGCCAATATGCCGTTCGGGATGGAGGATGCGAGTAAGCTCCCACAGATCACGGAGGAGCTGCTTCGCAAGGGCTATTCCGAAGACGATGTGCGCAAGATTTTGGGTGAGAATACGCTGCGTGTTATGTCGGAAGTGGAGCGCGTTAGCCGCGAATTGAATTCTGCGAAGTAGAAGCGGCGACACAATAAGGAGAGGGCGTGGTAATGAGATCGAGCGATAGGACAAAGAAAATTGCAGTTTTAGTGTGCGCAGGGGTGATCGCCGCGGTTTTGGCGATGACCGTGCCGGTGGGGGCACAAGCTCCGGCGCAAAAAGCCGCACCGAAGACTGGCGGCGCGAGGCAGGGCACTTCAACGAAGAAAGCGCCTTCCGCCGTTCGCACCTACGACCGAGCGCTGCTGCGGCCGGCGCTGCTGAAGGACAAAGCCCCGGAACAGTTCAAGGTGAAGTTCGTGACGACGCGCGGTGAATTCACGCTGGCGGTGACGCGCGCTTGGGCGCCACTTGGTGCTGACCGCTTCTACAATCTCGTCAAGCATCATTTTTATGACAACGCGAGCGTATTTCGCGTTGTGCCGAAGTTCGTCGCGCAATTTGGGATTAGCGCGTATCCGGCGGTCACTACGGCGTGGAGGGGAACCGATATTAAGGATGACCCTGTGACGCAAAGCAACAAAAAGGGGTACATCACGTTTGCGACTTCCGGGCCGAACACACGCACCACACAGGTTTTTATCAATTTGGTGGACAATGCCCGCTTGGACCGTATGGGCTTCGCGCCATTCGGCGTGGTGGAAGAAGGCGGAATGAATGTGGTCGAGATGTTCTACGACCAATATGGCGACGAAGCCGGGCCTGACCAAGGCAAGATCGAATCGCAGGGGAAGCCTTACGTTGATAAGGGCTGGCCTAAACTCGACACGATTAAGTCAGCTACGCTGCTCACGAGCGCGCCGGCTGCTGCGTCCAAGACAGCGACGCCTACGAAGAAGCCACAGTAGACCGCGGGGCATCTGTTTTTCGGTTGCAATGAATTTGTTTTTTGCGTTTGTGGCGATTTGACTTTCGTACGCGGTCAAACGTATTCTCTAGACTCGATGAGTATCTGCTGCCAGATGATCTGTTGTTCTTGCGCGTGTAACGCTGCGTGTCGCAAGACGACCATCTCTGGCCAAAGGATTTTCAGGACTTAGACGTACAGTAAGCGTAAGTTCCGAAGCCCACGTTGCCAGAGGTCAGGCCAACGTGGGTTTTTTTGTTTTTGAGGCGTCTTTTTGGGGCAGGGACATGAGCGAGATCAAGGAAACCAAAGCACAACGGGTCGAGCGGCTGAAACGCGAGAAGAATGCCTGGGAACATTTTGATGAGATTCGGGCGTTTGCGCGGCGGGGTCACGCGTCGATTCCGCCAGAGTGGCTGGGCACATATTTTCGCTCGTGGGGTGTTTACACGCAGGGCGACGGCGCAGGCGTGGTCGGCGGCAAGAATGGCGAAGGCAAAGCGACGCCGTTCTTTATGGTGCGCATCCGAATTCCCAACGGCCTCCTGAGCAGTCATCAGGCGCGCACCATCGCCGACCTCGCCGAGCGCCACGCTCGCGGCGTCGCGGATATCACCGTGCGGCAGAATGTCCAGTTCCATTGGGTGACGATTGAATCGCTGCCGGAGGTTCTGGAGGGGCTGTGGCGGGTGGGATTGTCGACCACAGGCGCATGCGGCGACGTGGTACGAAATATTACAGGGTGCCCGCTGGCCGGGTTTGACGCGCACGAGTACTGCGACGCTTCACCCCTGGCTACGGAATTGAATGGGCAGCTTGGCGGCAATTCCGAGTTTTACAATTTGCCGCGAAAGTTCAAGGTTTCGATTACCGGCTGCCGTTCGTGGTGCACGTATCCGGAGATTAATGATGTCGGGCTTACCGCAGTCACGCGAAAGCGTTTGCATGGCGACGAGGTCGGTTTCTCGTTACGCGTGGCCGGCGGTCTCTCGACCGATCCGCATCTCGGCGTGCGTTTGAACGCTTTTGTTCGCTGGGAGCAAGCCGTTCCGATTGTGCGCGCCGTTGCAGAACTCTTTCGCCAATCCGAGGTGCTGCGCCAGAACCGAGAGCGGGCGCGGCTTAAATTTCTTTTCTTGCAGCACGGGTGGACCGCGGAATCATTTTTGGATGCGCTGCAGGATCGGCTTGGGTTCGCGCTTGATCCCGCGGAGCCTGAAGAGCTTCCTTCGGACATCCATCGCGATCACGTTGGCATTCACGCGCAGAAGCAGCAGGGGTTTTCATATGTCGGCGCGAACGTGCTGCGCGGGCGCATCACGCCGGAGCAGTTGCGCACGGCGGCCAATCTTTCCGACCAATACGCCGACGGGCACCTACGCAACACGATTATGCAGAACGTGCTGATCGTGAATGTGCCGAATCAGAATGCATCGAGAGTTGCTGGGGAACTAACCGCGGTGGGCTTGCCAGTGCGCGCATCTGCCTTTGCACGCGGCACGGTTGCTTGTACTGGCTCAGAGTTTTGCAAGCTGGCGCTGACTGAGACAAAGAGCTTTGCGCGTTGGCTCACGGAAGAACTCGATCAGCGGTTGCCGGGATTTCAGGAGCAGCTCAAGTTGCATATCACCGGCTGCCCAAATAGTTGCGGCCAGCACTGGATTGCTGACATTGGGATTGAGGGCAAGAAGTTGAAGGTGGATGGACGCATGGTCGACGCGTATTACTTCTGTGTTGGCGGCAGCGTGGGCGAGTTCGCGTCGATTGCGCGGCCCGTCGGGTATCGTTGCGCGGCTTCGGAAGTTCCCGATGCGATCGAGCGGCTGCTGCGCGAATTCAACGAGCGACGCGACTCTGGCGAAAACCTGCGCCGGTTTTTCGCGCGGCACTCAAATGAGCAAATCCGCGCGGTGCTTGCGGGGCAATTGGTCGCACCGGTGGAACGGGACGCATCGACTGGCCCTGTGCCGATCGGAGTGGAAGACTAGTCATGAGTCTACTGCCAATTTTCGTGAAGCTTCGAGAGCGGCTTGTTGTTGTGGTGGGCGGTGGGGCTATCGCGGAAGGAAAAATCGAGGGCCTGTTTGCGGGGGAGGCGCGCGTTCGCGTTGTCGCGCCTCATGTTACGCCGGCCATAGCGCAGTGGATCGGGCAGGGAAGAGTGGAATGGAAGGCAAAGACATTCGCTCCCGCGGACCTGGATGGCGCTTACCTCGTTATCGCCGCGACCTCTGAGCCTGGGGTGAACGAAGCCGTTTTTAGCGAGGCTGACGCGCGCGGAATTCTGTGCAATGCCGTTGACGACATCGAGCACTGCCACTTTTACTATGGTTCCGTTGTGCAGCGCGGCGACCTGCAAATCGCCATTTCCACGAATGGGAAGAGTCCTGCGCTGGCGCAGCGTCTTCGTTTGCAACTGGAAAAGCAATTTGGTCCTGAGTACGAGCTGTGGCTCGAGTGGCTGGGTGCGGCGAGGGAACTGCTTCGCGCTGGGGACAATAGCGCGGATTCCAAAAAGGTGCTGCTACATCATCTGGCAAGCGAGCCGATGTTCGTGCGTTTTCTCCAGGAAGCGCGACGGCCGCGCGCGGGGAATGGAGCGGCGTGATGGGCAAAGTGTACTTAGTTGGCGCGGGCCCAGGCGATCCGGAGCTTCTCACTGTGAAAGCGACGCGGCTGCTCGCGCGGGCCGGCATTGTGTTTCACGATTCGCTGGTCAGCCGCGAAGTTCTGAGTGTGGTTGCGCGCGATGCCGAAGTAATCGACGTGGGCAAGCGCTGCGGACACAAACTGCTGACGCAAGAGGAAATCAATTCGCTGCTTGTGTCGGCTGCCGCTAATTATGGGGTCGTCATTCGCCTCAAGGGAGGCGATCCCCTGATCTTCGGCCGGGCCGGAGAAGAGATCGAGGCGCTGCGTAATGCCGGCGTCGAGTTTGAAATCGTGCCCGGTATTACGGCGGCTCTTGGCGCGGCGGCGGCGGCGGGGATTTCGCTCACCGACCGACGGGCTGCTTCGCAAATCGTGATCACCACATTTTCGCGCCGCACAGAAGGCGCGTCGATGGATTGGGGCGCGATCACCAGCACCACGACCCTCGCGCTGTACATGCCCGGACCCGACTATGCCGAGGTCGCTCACCGTCTGCGCGAAGGTGGCCTGCCGGACGATTTACCGTGCGTGATCGTTTCCAACGCCACAGGCGCGGAGCAGCAAATTCGATGGACCAGCGTTGCGCGATTGGCACACGAGGAGAAACTTCCCGCGCCGGCATTGATGATTGTGGGTCGCGTCGCATCGCAGAAGGTCAAAGAAATCAGCAAACAATTTTGGCGCCAGGAGCCGGGCGAAGATCGCGCGCTACACACGGCCGTGAGCTGAAGAATCGATCAAGGAGAGAACCATGAGCACCAACGCAGCAGCATTGAATTCTGGGAAGAGCTGGTTATTGTCGGTGGATAGTTGGGCGGTTGTGGCGGCGTTGTTGGCAGCGCTGCTGATCCGCGCGGGCGTTTTCACGCGTATCCCCTGGTAAGGCTGAGAGTTCACTGCGAAAGGAAACAATATGGCGGACGCAATCGTATTACCTCAATCAAGGCCGGCTCAGCCTGCTGTTCAATTTTTCCGCGTGATTCCCGGCGTGCTGCTGCTCGCCGCGGTCGGGTATGCCGGCAAGCTGCTCGAGCGGAACGTCGGGACCTACGCCAAAGCGCATCACTGGACGTTCCCGAATATTGAGTACGTCCTGTGGGCGATTCTCATTGGCTTGGCGATTTCAAATACTGTCGGAGTGCCACAGATCTTCCGAGCCGGAGTGGCGACCTACGAATTTTGGCTGAAGGCCGGCATCGTGCTGCTCGGTTCGCGTTTTCTGCTCGGCGACGTGCTGAAACTTGGCGGCGTGAGCTTGGCGCTTGTGGCCATCGAGATTGCAGGCGCGATTGCGTTCATGACTTTTCTTGGCCGGGCTTTCGGCCTGCGCCCGAAGCTGACTTCATTGCTGGCTGTCGGGTCGGCGGTTTGCGGTGTCAGCGCGATTATCGCCACGCAAGGAGCCATCGAAGCCGATGACGAAGACTCGTCGTTCGCCATCGCCGCAATTCTTGCTCTTGGCGCTCTGTCGCTCTTTACATTTCCGTTGATTGGCCACGCGCTGCACCTCAGCGATCATGCGTATGGCCTATGGGCTGGTTTGGCCGTCGACAACACCGCCGAAGCGACCGCTGCGGGGGCGCTGTACTCCGACGCGGCCGGCAAACTAGCCGTGCTGGCCAAGACCACGCGCAATGCGATGATCGGATTCGTCGTGCTCGCGTATGCGATCTACTGGGCCAGCCGCGGGCAAGCCAAGACGGTGGGAAATAAGGCGGCATTTCTGTGGCAGAAATTCCCGAAATTCGTTCTCGGCTTCCTGTTGATTTCGATCCTCGCGACGTACCACTTCTTCACCAAGGATCAGACCACGGCGCTCGCTAATCTCTCGCGCTGGGCATTCCTTCTGACGTTCGCGGGTGTTGGCTTGCGTACCAATTTCCGCGAAATGCGGAAACAGGGATTGCGGCCTTTCGCTGTAGGCGCGATTGGCGAGGTGGTCATCGCCGTGTTCACATTAGCGTTGGTCGCCGGAGCAGGAAAGCTCTTCGGCTTTTAGGGGCTGGGAAGAAAGAGGGGCAAATAACGCGCTGCCCCTTCTGCTTTTTCTATTGACAATTATATGAATTTGTGTATTATACGAGGTGGGTATACACTCGCCTGGTAGGCGGTACCGCTAACCGTCCTGTTTGTTATTACATACATGTAAGACGAATGGAATCAGAGGCTTACGCACTCTTTTACGCAACGGCGCTGCGTCAACGTCTTTGCCTTCAGTAGATTGCGCACTCTTTTGTTGTTAATAGGGGGTGGGGGGTAGGAAGGCCGAACGGGCCCCGTGCCCTTGGCGGGAGCCTGGTTAGTGGCAGCAAGTCTTTGACTTCTCAGATCCCGAGGACGTTCACTAGTTCCTTCACGGAGCCTGCGGACTTCTGTAAAGCCGCATTCTCCTCGGCGGTCAGCTTGATCTGAATGATCTCCTCAACGCCTTTAGCGCCCAGCTTTACCGGCACGCCAACGAACAGTCCCTTGATTCCGTATTCCCCGTCGAGGTACACAGCGCACGGAAGAATTTTCTTCTTATCCTTCAAAATTGCTTCGACCATCTCGACCGCAGCGGCTGAGGGCGCGTAGTAGGCCGATCCAGTCTTTAGCAGATTCACAATTTCCGCTCCGCCTTTGCGCGTACGCTCTACTATCGCGTCGATTCGTTCCTTTGGCAGCAAATCGGGGAGGGGAATTCCTGCAATCGTGGAATAACGGGGCAGCGGCACCATATCATCACCGTGCCCGCCGAGCACGAACGAGTGTACGTTTTCCACGCTGACTTTGCACTCCATAGCCACAAAGGTGCTCATGCGCGCGGAGTCCAGCACACCGGCCATGCCCAGCACGCGGCTTTTCGGAAAACCGCTTACTTTCCACGCCGCTTGCGCCATGGCATCAAGCGGATTCGTCACCACGATAATGATGCAGTTAGGCGAGTGCCGCACGATCTGCTCGACCACTGCTTTCACCACATCATAGTTCGCCTTCAGCAGATCGTCGCGGCTCATTCCCGGTTTGCGCGGAAATCCTGCTGTGATCACGACGACATCGCTGCCGGCCGTGGCGCTGTAGTCTCCATTCGCAGTGGAAATTCCCGTCGCACGCGAATCCGAGCGCGTGATCGGCCCGGACTCCATCATGTCGAGAGCCTTGCCCGCTGGCGGTCCGTCCAAAATGTCGGTCAAGACGACATCGGCGAGCTCTTTATCAACAATCCGTTGCGCGGTCGTAGACCCTACAAATCCACCGCCCACCACAGTAACCTTCTTCCGCATCCGATCTCTCTCCTCGGCTTTCTCAGCGATCCGTTCCGTACTCCGCGCCCCAGTGTTGTCTTTCTCTTCTTATCGATCTATCGCGCGACCGCGTGCGCCGCCATATTCTCAATAATTGCCGACGCAAACGCTGAGGTTCCCACTTTGGTCGCGCCGGGCATCAGCCGCTCCAGGTCATACGTCACCCGCTTCTGCTGAATTGTTCGCGCGATGCCATCCTCGATGAGCTGCGCTGCTTCACTCCATCCCAAAAACTCAAACATCATCGCACCCGAAAGCATCACCGAGCTCGGATTAATCACATCCTTGTCCGCATACTTGGGTGCGGTGCCGTGCGTGGCTTCAAACACGCCGTAGCCGTCGCCAATGTTCGAGCCAGGCGCCATCCCTAGACCGCCGACCTGTGCGGCGCAGGCGTCAGACAAGTAGTCTCCATTCAAATTAGAAGTCGCCAGCACACTGTACTCATCCGGGCGCAGCAGCACCTGCTGAAACACGGAGTCCGCGATACGATCGTTGATCATCAGCTTCTTTTTCCATTGACCCTTGCCATGCGTGACGTAGATTGCGTCCAGCCTCTGCTTCACCTCTGCGTAGAGGCTCTTCTTGAACGCATCCGTGGCCTGCTCCAACCCTGGCTCAATCATTGAGCCGTTTTGTTCCACGGTCAGCGCTGGGTTCTTGTCCAGATTGTCCAGAATCCAGCTCTCGCGCTCGGTGACAGTCTGCCCGCGAAATTCCTCGCTCGCCAGTTCGTAACCCCAATCGCGAAATCCGCCTTCGGTAAATTTCTGGATGTTTCCCTTGTGCACCAGCGTCACGCTTTTGCGGCCATGCCCCAAAGCGTATTTAATGGCTCTCCGCACCAATCGCTTCGTACCGGTTGGCGAGATTGGCTTGATACCCACACCGGAGTCCCAGCGAATTTGCTTCTTGCCGTCTTTCAACATCTCGTGGTTCAAAAACTCCAGCAGCTTTTTGGCTTCCGGCGAGCCGGACTTCCACTCGATGCCGATGTACACGTCCTCGGTATTCTCGCGAAAGATCACGATGTCCATCTTCTCGGGAGCTTTTACAGGGGAGGGAACTCCCGCGTAATAGCGCACTGGCCGTTCGCACGAATACAAATCAAGAATCTGGCGTAGAGCCACGTTCAGCGAGCGAATGCCGCCGCCAACCGGCGTGGTGAGCGGCCCCTTGATAGCTACGCGGAAATCGCGGATGGCATCAACAGTGTCGTTCGGCAACCACTCCTTGAACGCGTTGAACGCTTTTTCACCGGCAAAGACTTCAAACCACGCCACGCGCCGCTTGCTGCCATAGGCGCGCTCCACCGCGGCATCAAACACCCGCCGCGAGGCCTTCCAGATGTCTCGTCCGGTGCCGTCGCCTTCAATGAACGGGATGATTGGCGCTTCCGGCACGCGCAGCTCGCCGCCGCTATATTCAATACCTTTTCCGTCCGCAGGAACGGCTTGCCCGTTGTATGAATTCCTCATTGTCCATGACCTCTTGCAGATGGCACTCTTGATAGTGGATGGCGTTCGGCGGAACTGACGAGAGTCCGGCGCGAATTAAAGAAGATACCACAATCACAACAAATCACGCGCAGCCCGAGACAACACGGAGGTATACTCGCCCATTGCAGGACTCAAGCGAAGGAGAGATTCACATGATGATTGACTGGAACGAGTATCACAAACAGATCGGCGCGACGCTTGGCGAATTAATGAAACTAAGCCCGGATACCGTCCGCGGCTATCAAACGTTAAGCGCGGCAAATTCCAAAACAGGGAAGCTCGATGAGAAAACGCGCCAGCTAATCTCGTTGGCGGTCGCCGTCACCACCCATTGCGACGGCTGTATCGTGGTGCATACCGAAGCCGCGCTGAAGGCCGGAGCGACAAAAGAAGAAATCGCCGAGGCACTGGGCGTCGCGGTGGCCATGAATGCCGGCGCCGCGCTTATTTATTCCACGCGCGTGCTAGACGCGGTCAACGCGAAAAGCTCCCAAGTCAAAACGGTGTAGACCACTGCTACTGGCGCAGCATGCTCGCCAGCGCCGGTTTTTTCTAAAACAAATTCCAAAGAAACTGATTGTAGACTTCGTGGTGATACTGCACCTCCGGCACCTTTACAAACGTGCCGAGTTGCCGCGCGCAGCGGTCCGCCGCCGCTTGTTTCAAATCCGCGTAGCGCCCTTTCACGTCTTCGCCCAGAAGTTTTGTGGTCCACTCTGACTTTCGGAAATTCTCCATTGCCAAATAAATGTTGTCCGGCAGATAGCGCTCTGCCTGGCGCAGGTTCTTGATCTTCGCGGTTTCGCCTTCGATGCCCGTGCGGAAAATCGAATACATCACCAGGTACGGATTAGCGTCCGGCGCAACCGAGCGAACCTCCACGCGCATGCTGCGCTCGTTGCCAATAGGAATGCGAATCATCGAGCCGCGGTCCACCGGTGAAGCTTTGAGTTGATTTGGTGCTTCAAAGTGCGGATCGAGGCGCCGATACGCATTAACGCTCGCATTGAGCAGCAAACAAATGTCATTGCCGTGCGTCAAAATACGATCCACAAACGCCCAGCCGAACTTGCTGAGCTTTTCTTCGCCCTTCGGATCCCAGTAAATATTTTTTCCACTTTTGCTGATGGACACGTTGGTATGCATGCCGTTACCGTTCACGCCAACCACCGGTTTTGGCAGAAACGATGCCGTAAGACCCATGCGTGTCGCGACTTGGCGGCAAATCAGCTTATACAGTTGAATCTGATCGGCGGCCTGTACGACTTCGCCATAGCCGTAGTTAATTTCGAACTGCGAAGGCGCCACTTCCGGATGGTCCTTCTCATTCTGGAAGCCCATCGCGCGTTGCACTTCCGCGGTGGTATCGATAAATGTGCGCAGTGGATCGCCGGGAAGTGAATGGTAATATCCGCCGGTGTTCACGTAATCGAATTTCCCGGTCTCATTGTAGCGGCGCTCGGCATCCGAGCCTTGAAACAGGAAGCCCTCAATCTCATTCGCGGCGTTCAGCGTGTACTCTTCCTTCTTGTACATCTCTCCCGCGAAGGTTTTGAGCCGGCCGCGGATATCCGCGCTGTATGGGGTGCCATCCTTGTCAATCACTTCACCAAACACCAGAACTTTGCCGCTGCCGAACACGTCGGCGGGCGCCCAGTAAAATGACGCCCAGTCCATGGCCAAGCGCAAATCGCTTTCGCGTTGTGCCGTGAAGCCGCGAATCGACGAACCATCAAAAGTCAAATTGTCCCAGCTCTTGATCAGGAACTTCTTGTCGTAATCGAGCATGTGCAAGCGACCTTCGAGGTCGCTGAAGAGCACGGTCACAGCCTTGATGCGCTTCTCGTCGGTCAGATACTTGATGCGATCTTCTTGCACTTTGTGAGGCGCAACGCGATCCTGGCGTTGCTTCTTAGCCTTTAAATTGAGCTCCTCCAGCTCGTCATAGGGCAGGGCAAGAAAATTAC
>Ga0073928_10006263_pt1 | contig 16083 bp, 8 predicted proteins | sample PaiPotPPA55metaG_FD_76969 | JGI IMG/M metagenome (GOLD analysis project Ga0073928, IMG submission 76969) | Iron sulfur acid spring bacterial and archeal communities from Banff, Canada, to study Microbial Dark Matter (Phase II) - Paint Pots PPA... ... | reverse complement strand
TCTTTCTCGCTCCAGTGATTGGAATGGATGGGGTGGTGGCCTACAACGATGTGGCCGCGGCGTGCGTGGTGTTCGTGACGTTCTACCTGTTGCAGATCTGGACGGATGAGAGAGACATACGGCTGGCGGCGCTGGCAGGACTGTGCGCGGGATTCGCATACGCCGTGAAATATCCGGTGGGATTCATCGTGCCGTACGGATTGGCGGTCATCTGTCTCGGGTCTCGCCGTGACAAGAGAGAGATGGTACGGTCGTGTACGGTCTTCGCGTTGCTTGCGGCAGTATCGATTGCGCCGTGGATGATCCGGGATTGGTTCTATTTCGGAAATCCGGTAGCTCCTTTCTTCAATCGTATATTTCCCAACCCATTTGTGACAGTCGAGTTTGAAGATATCTATCACAGCGTATTGGCGCATGCGAACGATTTGAAGCTATCCGAGATACCCTGGGAATCTACAGTCGGGGGTTGGCGCGCGTGCGGGTTTTTGGGATGCGTGTTCCTGCTAGCGCCGATTGCGTTGCTGTCGCTCAGGCAGAAGAGAGGCAGACAGTTGATGTTGGCGGCTGCGTTGTTCGCCTTGCCGATCGTGGGCAACAAGGGAACGCGGTTCCTGATCCCGGCGATACCGTTCCTGTCGCTGGCGATGGGAATGGCGCTTGCGCGGTGGCCGCGGCTGGCGGCGACGGTGGTGTTGGCGCACGCCATTACGAGCTGGCCCACGGTGGCGGCCAAATACGCGCATCCGTGGGCATGGCGCATCTGGGAGGCGCCATGGAAGGAGGCGCTCCGGCTGGTTCCCGAGGGGCCTTTCATCGCGGCGCACGATGCGGAGTATGCCTCTACGCAGGTGCTGAATCAACTGACACCGCCGGACAGCCGGACGTTTACTTTCAATGAGTATGCCGCATCATACTGCACGCGCGACGTGATGTCGGACTTTGGCACGGCGGAAGGAATCCGGCTGAAAGACACGCTGTGGCTGGCGTCGCAGCCGCAGTATCAGCCGCTCCAGCGGTGGACCTTCCACTTTAATGCCCCCCCCCTGTACGGAATCCGGATTGTGCAGACGGCTTCAGGGACCGATATCTGGAGGATTGCGGAACTGACTTTTATGGATGGAGGCGCGGAGGTTCGGGTGGCGCCAAACTGGCAGCTCACGGCGAAGCCGTTTCCGTGGAATGCGGACTTAGCTGTAGACCGGCGGGCGATCACTTACTGGCGTTCGGACAGGGCGATTACGCCGGGGATGTACTATCAGGTGCGGTTCGGGGGGGGGCAGCAGAAGATAGACTCCGTGCTATTGGATGGCCCGCGGGATCAGGCACAAGTAAGGATGAGATTGGAAGGCGAGGTACAGCCGGGTCAATGGCAGGCGCTCGCGGAACCCAGTGTGGCGGTGAGTCCGTTCCCGGTTGAGGATCAACGGCGGGCGGCGGTGGCGGAAGTGCGTCGCGCGGGCATGGGGTATATTCTGATTCGCCCGCACAGTTGGATCACGGATGATGTGGCCAAGGACTCCGCCGCGTGGGGGTTGGTGCAGATCGGCGATGCGGGGGGGGGCTGGCGGTTGTATAGGATAGAGTAGCATTAGCGACACGGAGACACGGAGACGCGGAGCACCGAGCGTCGGCAAGAGTGCCGACGCGGCACGCAAGAGTGCGTGCGCCACGGTGGCTGCGGCAGAGGTTATTGGTCGCGGCGTTTCAGCGTGGGCCGCTCGTCCTGATCGGGTTTTTGGCCGTCGTCATCGGCGCTGATCGGACCGTTGCCGCTGCCGGGAGCGCGGCGCAAAGTCGGACGGCTAGCGTCATCCTTGTGCGTATCCGTTTTGCGGCGGTTGTGCATGGCGTACAGGCGCCCCTTCACGTCGTTGAACTCAGAAGTGTTCACCACGTATTCGGGCTTGGACTTAAGGATCTTTTGGATCTCCTCTTGTGATGCCTTGATGCGATCATCCGTCGGCGGGTGCGTGGAGAAAACCTTCGAGATGGTGCCGGGCTTGCGCTTTTCGAGCGTCTCGATTTTTTCGAAGAAGTCCACGAACGAGGTCGGATCATAGCCGGCTTTGTACATATACTGCAAGCCGAGGAAATCAGCCTCGCGCTCGAAGCCGCGCGAGAACCGCAGGAATCCCAGCGGGATAGCCATATTGGCGCCCTGCATGGCGGCGTAGCCGGCCCAGGTGTAAGGCACGAAGATGGAAGCGGCGATCATGCCGATCTGGGCCATCTCGCCACGGGTGGCCTGCTTGGTGCCGTGGCGTGCAGCGACGTGAGCGATCTCGTGGGCCATGACGCCAGCCAACTCGGATTCGCTATCGGCTTTGAGGATCAATCCGGAGTTGACGAAGAAAAATCCGCCCGGCAGGGCGAAAGCGTTCACGTCTTCGGAATCCAGCACCTTGATGGTGAAGGGAACTTTTGCGTCGGAGTTACGCACGAGGTTTTGGCCAACGCGGTTCACGTATTCAGCGATGATGGGGTCGTCGATAATTTTGGCCTGGCGCTCGACCTCCTGGGCGAGTTGCTTGCCGAGGGCGATTTCTTTCTCGAGCGAGTAAAAGTTGACGCCCTTGCCAACGCCGCGATTACCGATTTCATCGGGATCGTTTTTTTTGTCGTCGGCGAAAGCGCCGTTGGGCAGGACCATAAGGCCTGCCAGGATGGCCACGGACACCGCTGAGAACCGCTTCATGGTGAACTCCTCTTAGTTACACTATACCGCGAAAGGGACTAAACCTCTACGGCCAGTTGGACGCATGGGAGGGGAGCGCGGTTACCAAGCCCTTTTTATTCAAGCAATCGCGGCGTTTTGATGGTGAGCGGGGTTTGTTGTGACCGTCGTTGGAGGCAGTACCAGTACCGGGTCAATGGCACGAGTTGTGGGGCCGTGAATCCCGAAGAGCCGGCTGGAAAGCCGGCTGCCGGCAGGATTGCCCGCCCCACGATTTAGGCCTGACTTCGGTACTCTACTGCCCCCCGTGCCGCGCCGGCTTTCCCGGCCCAACGCCGATGTAGAGCGCAGAGCCTTTCGGGCCGGTGCACGTCACGTCGATCCGGTTGTTCGCCTGCACGGGCACGGGGATGGTCAGATAGCGATGGTTGGCATTGACCTTTTCCGGTCCCGCGACCAACTCACCGTTCAGGCGAATCTCGGCACCGGTGACTGGCGGCACATCGCGGCCATCTCCGTTGGCGATGGTCATCCGGTAGGCCGCGCCCGGGGACGATGCCAGAAATGTGTTGGCCTGCGGCTTTGGGGGTCCACCGAGGAACTGGTCAAATCCTTCGAACACGGCAGCCGGCTCGTAGCCCTTCGCGCCGATCTTGTATACGTCATACTGGCGCGGCTTCTCAGGCTCGTTGTCGCCCGGATGATACGCCTCGAACTCAGGCGGGTTCACGATTTCCAGCGCGCCATCGCCATCCAGGTCCACAAAGTAGGCGTCGTTGAGGAGGGAGAACGAGATGCGCCCACCGGACGATTCGCTCTCCCAAGTACCGAAGGGATCGAGTTCAGCTGCGTCCCATCGAAAGAGGAACCGCACCTTTTCGCCATGATTCTGAGTGGTAGTGACAACAATAGCCGGGTGGGTGCTGCGATCCAGATCCACAAGAGTGATCTCCGGGAACATGCCGGCGATTATGCAGTTCTTGGCTTCTGCTGCCAGGGAGGCCGAGCCACCATCCATTTTGAGCACGCGTAGGGCGATCTCGGCATACACGTAGTAAACCGCAACGAGGAACTCTTTGCGGCCTGTGCCGTTCAGGTCAGCTTCCAGGAAGACGGTCTCTGTCAGTGAGCTCGGGGAGAAGCGGTCGACCAGCGCCTGTTCGGCCTGGCGGCGGCTAGGGGCAGGTTTTGGGGGCGCGGGCTGGCCCCAGGCGGCAGCCGCCAGTGCTATGACTGCGGCGAACAAGAGCCGGTCAAGACGCGGACTCGGCACGTTTACTCAACCCAGTCGCGGCGTTTGATGGTGGGGCGGTCTTCGCCGGAGTCCTCGCCGGGCGCAGTACCCGTACCGGGTGTGCGGCGTAGCACGGGGCGATTGGGATCGGGGTTGGCGGGGCGGAGCTTGCGCTGATTTTCGATGCCGAACAGGCGCATGCGGACATCGATGTACTCGGAGGTGTTCACGACGTACTCGGGCTTTTGCGGCAGGATGCGCTGGATCTCGGCCTGGGTTTTCTTGAGGCGGTCCTCGTTCATCGGATGGGTGGCGAAGACCTTGGCGATAGAGCCGGGATGGCGCTTTTCGAGAGCCATCATTTTCTCGAACATATCGATGGAGGCGGTGGGGTCGTAGCCGGCGGCGTAGAGGTACTGGAGCCCGAGGTAATCGGCTTCGGCTTCAAAGCCGCGCGAGAAGGAGAGGAAGGTCATGGGAAGGACGAGGCCCGCGCCTTGGCGTATGGCGTAGCCGGGCAGCCCGCCGAGGAAGATGAGCGGGATGGTGGCGAGGTTGGCGATCTGCGCGCGGCAGGCCTGGCGGGTCATGTGGCGCGCGGCGACGTGGGCGATTTCGTGGGCCATGGCGCTGGCCATTTCGGCTTCGGTGTCGGCGGCGCGCATCAGGCCGGTGTGCACGAAGATGAAGCCGCCGGGCAGTGCGAAGGCGTTCAGGGTTTCGTCATCGATGACCTTGAAGGTGAAGGGCACCTTGGCGTCGGAGTTGCGCACCAGGTTCTGGCCGACGCGGTTGACGAACTCGCCGATGATGGGGTCATCGAACATCTTGGCCTGGCGCTGGACTTCTTCGGCGAGCTGCTTGCCGAGGGCGATCTCTTTTTCGATGGAGTAGCAGTTAAGACCCTTGCCGACGCCGCGATTGCCGATCTGGCTGGGGTCGTCCTTCTTGTCATCCGCGAACGCGATGGTCAGGGACACGCTTAGCAACACAATTGCTGCGCTTGCCAGTCGCATGGTCTGCCTCCTCATGGGCGTATAACGTATTCTCATGATAACGGGTTTCGACGCAGATGCAAAATCTGTTGTCGCTCCGGTGCGCGGGCGTGTTTCCGGTGCTCAAGCGCCTGGTCTACCTGAACCGCGGGGCGGTGGCGCCGTCGTGAGAGCTCGTGCGGCTCCGTGTAAGTGCGGGAATTTTGGTTTGCAGGGGTGATGTGCGCCTATCCAAGAGCGGCACGCGTCCTGAAGAGCTTTCGGGAATGAGGCGATGGGGTTCGTTGGCCGTGCCGCTGAGGGCTGGAATCTGATGACCGGCAGCGGTGCAGCGGCAAGATGTTTTATCGCGGACCGATTTCCTGTGATGCATCACCTTCGCTTGTTTCGCCTCGCCTCCGCATCATTTAATGTGGCACGCAGAGCAGCTTCACCTGCCAGAAAACCGGTGCAACGGTAAGTGTGACGCACGCCGCTGACTGCGCCCGCTCTGGAGGTGCTCCCACGTTCGCCCGCCGCCCCCGCGGTCCCGCCGCCACCCCCCGTGGCACGCCCGGGGCGTCGTGCGATATAGTACCCAGGGAGGGCACCAGTTTGGAGAACGGGCGGATCGCAGTACTGCAGCTTAGCGACATTCACCTGAAGGCGAACGAGCGCGGCATCCTCACGCGGATCGACGCGCTTTGCTCGGCAATACGAGCGCAGGTCGCCGGTTGCGCCTGCCTTTTCCTCGTGCTCACTGGCGATATCGCGTACTCGGGGGCTGCCGACGAATACGGGCTGGCGGGCGAACTCATCGAAACCCTGCTGTCGCGCCTCAGGGGAGTGGCCGGGCGAACCGAGATTGTGCTGCTTCCTGGCAATCACGACTGCGACTTCCGCGCTGAGCCGCGCCTTCGGCCGATTGTACTTCAGGGCATAGAGACCATGCTGGATGAGATCGACTCCGAGGAGCACGACGGTGCGAACACCGCTTTGGCCGTGCAGAGCAATTTTTTTGTATTTGCCGCCAGGCACCAAAAGGCTACAGGAGATAAGCTTCACTACAGGTTGGCCTTCAGCCTCGACGGTGGCCGCAGGATTAGGTTTGAGTGCCTCAACACAGCGTGGGTGTCGAGAAAGGAGGAGCAGCAAGGGCAGATCAGGATAGCGCCGGCGGTCGCTCGCCGGCTGCATTCGGCTGAGGCCCAGCCGGACGACCTGGCGGTCACGCTGCTTCACCATCCCTATGCTTGGTTTGAGCCCACCAACCGTCGCCAGACACAAGACGCGATCGAGGGCAGCAGCGACTTGGTGCTAACGGGCCACGAGCACGACCCGGACGAGTATCGCCGGACTGAACCGGGTGCCGGAGTGGTGCACTACATCGAGGGCGGAGCGCTTCAGGCACCCGGCGGGTCCAGCTCGTTCAACCTAGTCACGCTGGACCTCGAGGCCGAGCACCAGGAGCTATGGCGTTTCGAGTGGCAGGGTGGCGGCTACCGGTCCGCGGATCGTGCCGAGCCGGCTCCCCTCATCCGCAACAGGGGCGTGTACGCCCGCCGGTTCGCTTCAAACGAGGCCTTCGCGGAACGCCTGGCGGACCCTGGGCGCGAGTTTAAGCACCCGCGCCGCCGGGACCTCCGGCTCAGGGATCTGTTCGTGTATCCGGACCTGAGAGAGCGCATGTTGGATAAGAGGCTGAAGGGCGATAAGTCGGCTCCGGCGACGATCTACGGCGAGAACGTCGCCGAGCACGTGGGCCGAGCCAAGCGCGCCCTGATAGTGGGACCGGAGGAATCGGGAAAGACCGCGCTGCTCCGCGCCTTGTACGGGGACTTTCAGCGCGCGCTGCAGGTTGTCCCCGTCATGCTACGGGGTAGCGATGTCCGCGGGCACACGGCGAGCGCGCTCGATCGCGCCGTCGAGAGGGCCATCTCGGCACAGTACAGCCCGGCGGTTGTAGCTGAGTACATGGGAATGCCGCCCGAAAGGAAGGCGCTCCTTATCGACGACTTCGACTCATTCGAGTACAACAGTAAGGCGCAGGCCGGTCTGCTCCGCGAGGCCCGGGATCGATTTGGCAGGATTGTGGTGGCCGCCGACGACTTGTACCGCTACGAGCAGCTTTCTCAGGAGGCGCGCGAGCACGGTCCGTTCATAGACTTCGAGCAGTGCGAAATCAAGCCCCTCGGCTTCCGCCTGAGACGGGACCTCATCCGAAAATGGGTGCTGCTCGGCCAGGAGTACTCGATTAATCAGAGGGAGGTATTCGAGGCCGTCGAGCACAGGGAGAGGGTTATCGACAACATACTGCGCGGCGACTTTATACCCGCCTTCGCGCTGACGGTCCTCTTGATCCTGCAGGCGTGCGAGGTGGATCCGAATCACGCTGTAAATAGTGGAACCTACGGGTACCTGAACGACTTCCTCATCACGAGGGCGCTGGCGACCGTGAGCAAGCAGGTCACGGACATCGGCACCATGTCTGCGTACCTCTCGTACCTGGCCCACTCGCAGTTCGTAGCCGACAGGGAATACCTCAGCAGGGAAGAGTTCGAGGAGGCCACGGCGAGGTACATCGAGCAGTACGGCTTGATGCTCACCCCGGAGCGGCTGCTCGCTAACCTCACATCGGCCAAGCTGCTCGTTGCGGCGGACGGGCAGGTCGGTTTTCGGTGCCGCCACTATTTCTACTATTTCGTGGCGAAGTTTTTCAGCGACAACATTGAGGGCAGAAGGGACAAGAGTTTCTCCTCGGAGCTGAACTCGCAACTTCGGGACATCGCGGATCACCTGTACTTCGACCCGTACGTGAGCATACTGACCTTTTACTTCTACTTCAGGAAAGACGAGGGCCTAATCGAGTACCTCCTTGGCAACTCCCGGCAAATCTATTGTGAATACGAGCCCTGCGACCTGGGCACTCACGTCTCGTTCCTGAACGAACTCTACGAGAAGAAGCCGGACCGGCTCCTGCCAGAGCCCGACCCCGAGAAGCGTCAGGCGGAGATCCGGAGGGGCATGGACCGGGAGGACGACGGCGATCGGGACATGTCCACCCCCCGCCCCGCGAAACTTAAGTATAGCCGGGAGCTACAGGACCACCTGAAGATGAATATTGCCCTGAAGACCATGCAGGTGCTCGGGCAGGTGCTGAAGGATTCCCCGGGCCAGCTTCCGGCGAGCCTCAAGACGGATATCGCCGCGGAGTGCTACTCGATCGGGCTGCGCGCACTGAGAGCGCTTTTCGCCATGGCCGAGCTGAACCTTGCCGACTTCCAGCGCGCCATTGAGGAGCTGATCAAAGAGCGAAGGGCGTACGACCCCGAGGCGCGCGTCCCTAAGGACGCCAACCGGTTCCTGCTGTGGCTTTGTCTGGGCGCTGCCCTGGGGGTGATTAGGAGGACATCTCGCGCGGTAGGCCACACGCAGTTGGGTAGGACCTACCTCGCGGTTCTAGAGCGGTTCAGGTCGCTGACCTCTGCGGAGCTGATCGACTTTTCGATACGGCTCGACCACTTTCACCAGGTGTCGCGGCCCGTCGTGGAGGACATGGTGCGGGACAGGCTAAGAGACAACATCTTCGGCTACCAAATTCTTCAGGACCTTGTGTACAACCACTACGCCCTCTTCCCGTCCGATAGGTCGGAACGACAGCAGATCTGCGATCTCGTCGGCATCTACAGCCAGGACCCCCGATTTCTGGACAAGCGCCAAAAGATGCTGCCTGCGCCGGCCAACAAAACCGGCAAGCGCCGCCGGAAACGGCGCTGACCCATCCCGTTGGTATCGGCCGGCTGGACCCAATCGATATCGCTCACGGGGCAGTCGCGCCGCGCGGGGAAGCTGGGTATTGTCGGCGTTGCCGGTCTCCCACCCCGACGCGATGGTCGGGGCCAAGCCCAGCAACACGATGACAGCACTCGCTCGCCGCATGGTCTGCCTCCTCACGGCGGGATAACGTATATTCATGATAATGGGTTTCGAGACAATTGCAAAATCTGAGAGCGAATTGTGGGTCCGGTATGCGGACCTGTTTCCGGTGCGAAAGCACTTGATCTATTTGAATCACGCGGCGGTGACGCCGCTGTGCCGGCCGGCGGCGGAGGCGATGGCGCGGCTGTCGGCGGACGCGATGGAATACGGCAGCTTGCACTACGACGAATGGCTAGCGGCGTACGAAGGGCTGCGGGTAGCGGCTGCGCGGCTGATGGGGGCGACGCGCGATGAGATCGCTCTGGTGAAGAACACGTCGGAAGGGATTTCGACTGTGGCGCTGGGGATCGATTGGCGCGCGGGCGATAAGATCGTGGCGTTCCGCGAGGAGTTTCCGTCGAACTACTATCCGTGGAAGAGGCTGGAGGAGACGGGGCTGCGCGTGGAGTGGCTGTCGTACACGGACCCGCTGGATCGGATTGACGAAGCGTGCCGCGGGGCGCGGCTGCTGGCGATCAGCTTCGTGCAGTATCTGAGCGGGTACAGGGCGCCGGTGGAAGCGATCGGGGAGATCTGCCAGCGGCGGGGATGTCTGTTTCTGGTGGATGCGATACAAGGGCTGGGGGCTTTTCCGCTCGATGTGCGGCGGGCGCACGTGGATGCGCTGGCGGCGGATGGTCATAAGTGGATGATGGGGCCGGAGGGGTGCGCGGTGCTGTTCGTATCGCAGGCGTTGCAGGATGCGGTGCGGCCGGTGGAGTTCGGGTGGACGACGGTGGCAGGGTATAACGACTACGCGTCGCGGGACATGGCACTGCGGCGGGATGCGGGGCGGTACGAGTGCGGGACGCTGAACACGGTGGGGTGCTATGGGCTGCGGGCGGCGATCGAGATGATCGTGGGGATTGGGGTGGAGGCGATCGGGGCGGCGGTGCAGGGGCTGGGGGATCGGATTGCTGAGGGCGTACAGGCGAAGGGGTATGAGGTGTTAGGTCAGCGGACTGCGGACACGGGCGCGGGGATTGTGTCGTTTCGGAAGGCGGGGATGGATTCGAATGAGATCGTGGAGAGATTGAGGAAAGAACGAGTGACTGCGGCTGCGCGGCAAGGATGGGTGCGGTCGTCGCCGCATTTCTACATCAGTCCTGGCGAGATTGAGCGGTTCCTGGAGTTGCTGCCGTGAAACGGCAGGGGCTTGGGGCTAGGGGCTGGGGGCTGGGGTTGTGTTTGCTTCTCGCTGCGAGCGCGGCTTTCGCGGGCGTGCCTGCGCCGGAGGAGCTTTTTGGGCATCGGATGGGGGCGGACCGGACGGTGCTCGAGTGGGCGCAGGTCGTTTCGTATTTTCAGGCACTGGGGGGGGCGAGCGACCGGATTCGCGTGGAGGAGTTGGGGAAGAGCACGGAAGGGCGGCCATTCATCGTGGCGACGATTGCGGCGCCCGATACGCTGCGGAATCTGGACCGGTATCGGGAGATCCAGCGGCGGCTGGCGGATCCGCGGCTGCTGCAGTTGGGGGGGGGCAAGGCGGTGGTGCTGGTGACTTGCTCGATCCACGCGACGGAGTTGGCGTCGACCGCATCGGCGGTGGAGTTCGCGTACCGGCTGGTGACAGAAGACACGCCGCGGATGCGGGCGATCCGGGAGAACGACATCGTGCTGCTGGTGCCGTCGCTCAATCCCGACGGCGTGGATATCGTCGCGCGATGGTACAAGCGCACGCTGGGCACGCCGTTCGAAGGCACGGGGCCGCCGGAGTTGTATCAGAAATATATCGGGCACGACAACAATCGCGACTGGTACATGTTCTCGCAGAAGGAGACGCAGCTCACGGTGGCGAAGCTGCACAATGTGTGGCATCCGCAGATCGTGTACGACCTGCATCAGCACGGCGCGTATGCGGCGCGGCTGTTTGTGCCGCCTTGGATGGACCCGACGGAGCCGAACATCGACGCGATTCTGATGCAGGAGACGAACATGATCGGGACGGCGATGGCGGCGGACCTGACGGCAGCGGGGCGGCAGGGCATTGCGATCCACGCGCTGTACGATTTCTGGACGCCGTCGCGGCACTACTCGGCGTTTCACGGGGGGATGCGGATACTGACGGAATCGGCGAGCGCGAAGCTGGCCACGCCCATCACGGTGGCGCCGGAGCAGCTCGAGCGCGGGAATGGGTACGACGCGCGGGAGCCGAGCTGGAATTTTCTGGAGCCGTGGGGGGGGGGCACGTGGCGGCAGCGGGACATTGTGGACGATCAGTTGATCGCGATGGAATCGTGCTTGTATCAGGCGGCGATTCACCGGGAAGAGCTGCTGGAGAATTTCTACAAGATCGGGCAGCGGCAGGCGGCGCGGAAGTCGCCGTGGGGGTTCGTAATTCCGGCGGCGCAGCGGGATGCGGGGGCGACGGCGAAGCTGCTGGAGACGCTGGCATTCGGGCAGGTGGAGATCGAGCACACGGCGGCCAGCGTTCACGTGGTGCGGATGGCGCAGCCGTATAGCGGATGGGCGAAGGCGCTGCTGGAGCGGCAGCATTATCCGGATTTGCGGCAGTATCCGGGCGGTCCGCCGGTGCGGCCGTATGATGCCACGGCGCACACACTGCCGCTGCTGATGGGGGTGCGGGTGGAGACGGCGGAGGCGCCGGTGGCGGGTCTGGCGCCGGGAATTTTGCCGCGTAAGCCGGCGGTGGGAATGCCGGGGAGCGACACGGATTCGTGGCGGGTGGTGAATGCGATCTGGGCGCGGGGGGGGGCAGTATGGCGGAACATGGAGACGGGGGATTTCGCGGCGGCGGATGCGGGCGCGGGCTGGAAGCAGGTGGCGCGTCCGCGGATCGGGCTGTATCGAAGCTTCGTGCCGAATAGCGATGAGGGGTGGACGCGGTGGCTGCTGGAGCAGTTCGGATTCGCGTATGCGTCGCTCCAGAACAAGGAGGTTCAGGCAGGCGGGTTGCGGAAACATTTCGACGTGATCGTGTTTCCGGATGCCACGGCGCAGTCCATGGAGCACGGGCACAAGGCCGGCTCGATGCCGGAGGAATTCACGGGCGGGCTGGAGGAGCGCGGGGCCGCGGCGCTGCGGGAGTTCTGCGCGGGGGGGGGCACGCTGATCTTCCTGAACCGGGCAACGGAATACGCGACGGAGCATCTGAGCGTGGCGGCGCGGAATGTGGTGCGGGGGGTGGCGGCGAGCGAGTTCTACTCGCCGGGGTCGCTGCTGAACGTGCGGCTGGACACGCGGCATCCGCTGGCGTTGGGGCTGCCGGCGGAGATCGCGATATGGTCGGAGCACAGCCCGGCGTTTGCGACGGGGGAGGCGGCGCCGGCGCGGTATGCGGAGGATCATCTGCTGGCGTCGGGGTGGCTGCTGGGGGAGAAGTACCTGGCGCGGGAGGCGGCGCTGGTGGATGCGCGGGTCGGGGGGGGGCATGTGGTGCTGTTCGGGATGCGGCCGCAGTACCGGGCGCAGAGCTATCAGACGTTTAAGCTGTTTTTTAATGCGCTGGTGTATTAGGCAGCTTTCGCTGCCGGAGCTGTGGGGGGCTGGGTTTTGTTCGGAGGCTTTTGAAAATGGCTAAGAAGCGGACGGCACGCGCACTCGCGAAGTCGGAGGCGAAGCGCGATATTTGGCAAGAGGTGCTGGATGGAGTGAAGGAAATCAAAGCGGGGGGCGGGAAACGGATGGCGGTTGAGCCTCGGTCGCCGGTTGTGCGGGCGCGTTTGAGGGAGGGCCGACACAGGCGCAATTCGCGGATTTGCTCGGCAGGCGAAAACGCCCCATGCCACTTTAGGCGGCCTTGGCCGATGTGCAACGTGTTGGGGGCCGCGAGGAGCCGGCTGGAAAGCCGGCTGCGGGCATGATTGCCCGCCCCACGAAAACTAAACATCGCGGTGATTCTGGGAGAAATATTTAATTTTCAAAGAACTGCGGCTGAGGTCTCAGCTACCAGTATCACGTTAGCACGGCGGGTGGGAAAATTTTGACGGTGAGTGAGGATCGAGTTTGTAAGTTGTAGAAATTGGGCGTCCCAAAAAAGAACCCCGGCTTGTCACTCACAAATTTTAGTTGGCGTCGCCAGGAGTGGCGACGCGGCACGCAAGAGTGCGTGCGCCACGGTTTATTCGTAGCGGAGGGCGACTAAGGGGTCGACGCGGGAGGCGCGGCGGGCGGGGAGGTAGCCGGAGGCGATGGCGACGGCGATCATGATGGCGAGGGCGGTGGCTAGCGTTAACGGGTCGGCGGGTTTGAGGCCGAAGAGTTTGCTCTGGATGAGGCGGGCGCAGGCTAGGCTGGCGGGAACGCCGACGGCGAGACCCACAAGGATCAGGAGGGCGGTTTCGCGGAGGATCATGCGGACGACGGTGGTGCGCTCGGCGCCGAGGGCCATGCGGATACCGATTTCATTGGTGCGCTGGGCGACGGCGTAGGAGAGGACGCCGTAGAGGCCGATGCAGGCGAGCAGCAGGGCGAGGCCTCCGAAGGCAGCGGCGAGCTCGGCGACCATGCTGGATTGGCGGAGGGCTTCATCAAGCATAGTGACGAAGGGCTTGGCGTTGTAGATGGGGATGGCGGGATCGAAGGCGAGGACTTCCCGGCGAGCCGGCTGAATGATGGAGGCGGGGTCGCCTAGCGTGCGGATTTCGTAATTCATGAAGGCCGCGTACTGACCGAGGGGCTGCAAGGCGGACAGATAGAAGCGGCGGTCGATATCGCGGCGGAGGCTATGATCGCGGGCATTGCGGGTGACGCCGACGATGGTGAAGGTCTTTTTGGTATCCGGGAATTCGTCGGTGATGTGGCGACCGATGGGATTCTGGCCGTTGAAGTAGAATTTCGCGAAAGCTTCATTGACAACGCAGACGGATTCGGCGGCATTGGTATCGTGGGCGGAGATGTCGCGACCGAGGAGGATGGGGATGCCGATGCTCTTGAAGTAATCGGGACCGACGCGATCGAAGCGGGCTTCTTTGTCCGCGGGCTTGGTGGGTTTGTAGCCTTCGACGGTGATCTCGTCGGAGGACTCGGAACCGCTGAAGAGGCCGTTGGTGGAGTAGGCGACGGCGCGGACACCAGGGATGCGGGCGAGGCGCTCGCGGACTTCGTTATAAGCGATGGGGAGGCGCTCGCCGGAGTAGCCCGCGGTGAGGAAGTCGAGGTGCATGAGGACGAGCTTGTCGCGTTGGTAGCCAAGGTCGACGTTTTCGAGATTGCGGAGGGTGCGGACGAACCAGCCAGCACCGATTAAGAGCATGACGGACATGACGATCTGGGCGACGACGAGGAGCTTGCCGAGGCTGACTTTGCGGGAGTTGGCGGTGAGGCCGCGGCCGGCTTCTTTGAGGGTGCCGGAGACGTTGATGCCGGCGGAGCGCCAAGCGGGGGCGAGTCCGAAGACGAAGCCGGTGAGGAGGGAGATGCCGATGGTGAAGAGCAGGACGCGGAGATCGGGGCGGATGTCGAGCATCATTTCGCCGGGGTGATTGGAGACGAGGCGGGTGAGGAGGCCGACGCCGTAAACCGCAAACAGACTGCCGAGCACGCCGCCGGCGATGGAGAGCATGAGGCTCTCGGTGAGGAACTGGCGTATGATGCGGGCGCGGCCGGCGCCGAGGGCGAGACGGACGGACATTTCTTTTTGGCGGGCGGTGGCGCGGGCGAGGAGGAGGTTGGCGAGATTGGCGCAGGCGATCAGGAGGACGAGTCCGACGACGGCCATCAGGAAATAGAGGGGGTCGGCGTAATCGCCGCGGAGAGTGGAGACGCCGTTGCCGGCGAAGTGGAGCTTGAGATCCTGCTTGAGGATGCTGGGCTGGCTGGAGGCGTACTTGGCGAACTCTTCGGCAACGATCTGCTTGAAGACGACATTGACGTTGGCCTCAGCCTGCTTTTCGGACACGCCGGGCTTGCGGCGGCCGATGACGTGGAGCCACATGACCTTTTCGATGCGGGCGGGATCGTCGGCGAGCCACATGCGGCCGGGCATGAGGAGGGGCTGCATATCGAGGGGGATCCAGATATCGGGGGCCGCGCCGACATGCTCGCCGAAGAAGTGGGGGGGGGCAACGCCGATGACTGACAGATCGGCCTTGAAGAGGTGGATGCGGGCCTGAAGGGCGGAGGGAGCGCCACCGAAGCGGCGCAGCCAGAATTCGTAGCTGATGACGGCGAAGGGGGCGGTGGCGGGGCCATGCTCATCAGCGGCGGTGAAGAAGCGGCCGGCGAAGGGGGTGGTACCGAGGACGGAGAAGTAGCCGCCGCTGACCAGGCGGGTGCGGATGTCTTCGGGCGGCTGGCCGTTGATGGAGGCGGGGTATTTGTCGAGCTCGCTTTGGGCGGCGAGCACGCCGGAGAAGACCTGGGTGCGGTCGCGGAGGGATTCGAATTCGCGGGTGGAGAGCATTTCGCGGGTGCCGTCGGAGGTGCCGATGCTGACGCCGGCGGTGTTGGGGTCGGTGAGGGAGACCAGGGCTTGGGGGTCGTGGACGGGGAGGAGCTTGAGGAGGACGGTATTGATGAGGGTGAAGATGGCCGTATTGGCGCCGATGCCGAGGGCGAGGGAGAGGACGGCGACGGCGGCGAAGCCGGGGCTTTTGGCGAGGAGGCGGGCGCCGTAGATGAGGTCGTGACGGAGTTCGGCGAGGGTGTGCATGGAATTATGACGATGGGGGGGGCGGTTTGGTTGGTATGCGCGATGCCCGAGGGGGCGCTGCCGAGGGGGCGAGCGGGCGATCGTGAGGGCATGCGTGTTTTTGGAGGAACGAACCCAATTTCGTACAAGTGCTTTGTTTTGAGTGGGGGCGAGCGGCGCTCGCTAACGCCGAGAAGAATCGGGGCGCTGCGGCCAAGAGTGGCGGGGCAAGAGGGGGGGCGGAGGGGGGGGGGAGGGGGGTGGAAAGGGGGTGGAGGAGGGTTTGGGGGTAAGTGGAGACAGGGATTGGGCTTGGGAGGGGGACTTGGGGCCGGGGGGGGGGAGATACTTAGTCTTCGTACTTGGGTGGATAGCTGCGGATTTTCCATGCGGGGTCAAGTTCGCCCCACTCTTCGGGAGGGAGGTCGCGCCACTTGCCGTCTTTTCCTTTGACGGAGGGGGGAACCTTGAGATCGACGTTATTGTCTTTGTCTACCCAGGCAAGGCCACGGCAAATTTGTTCTTCCGGCTCGTCGTCATCGTCGTCGGCCTTCGGTTCGAGCTTTAGCTCTTCCTGGCGTTTGCGATCTTTCTGGAGGGAGCGGAGGACTCTGAGGGCGCGGTCGTACTT
>Ga0073928_10006262_pt1 | contig 16084 bp, 13 predicted proteins | sample PaiPotPPA55metaG_FD_76969 | JGI IMG/M metagenome (GOLD analysis project Ga0073928, IMG submission 76969) | Iron sulfur acid spring bacterial and archeal communities from Banff, Canada, to study Microbial Dark Matter (Phase II) - Paint Pots PPA... ... | reverse complement strand
GGCGTGGCCTCGCTTCTCGAAGCGTTGGAGAAGCTGTCGCACGCTGGACATGGAATCGCACCGGGCGCCGTTTCACCGGGAGCGCAGACATGATTCTGCTGCGCCGCCTGGCCGCGTTTTTCTGGCGCGATCTGGCCATCGCCCGCGGCTATCGCGGCGCTTTTCTGTTGGATCTGCTCGAGGCGCTCTTTGGCGTCGCGACCGTCTACTATCTTTCGCGTTTCGTCGAAAGCCCCCAGCTTTCGCGCGCGCTGCCGCAGGGCGGGAGCTATTTCGCCTTTGCGCTTGTCGGCTTCGCCTTTTTCGATTACCTCAGCGTTTCACTCAGCGCCTTCGACACGAGCCTGGAGGAAGCGAGAACGAACCGCACGCTGGAAGCTTTGCTCGTGACGCAGACGCCGTTGCCCATGATCCTTGCCGGCTCGGCGATCTATCCGTTTGTGCTGCTCTCCCTGCGAACCCTGGTCTATCTGGCGTGGGGAATATTTCTCTTCGGATTCTCAACCGGTGAGGCCAACTGGCCCGGTGCGCTCGCCGTTCTGGCGGCCTCGGTGCTGGCCTTCGCCGGCCTGGGAATTTTCTGTGCAAGCTATTCGTTGCTGTTTAAGCGGGGCAATCCCGCCAAGTGGGTTGTGCTGGGGATTTCCGGGCTGGTCGGCGGAATGATGTACCCGGTCTCCGTTCTCCCCCGCCCGCTGCAGCTGCTGGCGCGCTTGATCCCCGTCACGTATTCGCTCGAGGGGATGCGCGCCGCGCTCCTGGGCGGGGCGGGATTCCGGCAGCTCTGGCCATCGTTGGCGGCGCTGCTGGCCTTCGCCGCGATTCTGCTGCCGGTGTCTTTCGGGGTGTTTTCCTGGGCGCTTCGCCGCACAAAGATCACCGGGACGCTCACGCACGTCTGAATTGTTACGGCGGCAGCCGGGGAGAGCGTCAGAATCTTGCGCATGGCGGACGCGCGCGGAAACCGCAAGGAAAAAACGAGAATCAGACGGAGACCGCCTGTTTCTAGCGTGCGCTTGGATGGTTCGCGCGCTTGCGGCGCATCACCCAGGCTACGCCGAGCAGCCCGGATCCCAGCAACATGAGCGAGGCCGGTTCCGGCGTCGGCGTAACGGAGTAGTTGAAGTCTGCCGACAGGATTTGAGCGAAGCCCTGCCCGTCACCCGTGAACGCGCTCAGCTCAAAGTCGCCGCTCGTGCTTCCGGCCGGGGAAGGAACAGCAAGTGTGATGCTGTTCGAAGGCATCGAAAAGGGATTCTGGCCTACCTCGACTCCGGCGGTGAACCCAGTGCAGCCAACCGTGGCGAAGCACTGGTCGCTATCCATTTCGACGACCGAATTCGTTGTGCCGCCCATGAGGTTGTAGCTCGTCAGCGTTCCATCAAAGCCGGTGACGGTGGTGCTGTTCAGCGGCGTAATGGTCATGGGGAAGAACATGTCTACCTTGGCGCCGCCCAGCATCGAATTGGCGGAGAACGCCTCGATGTTGCCCACCAAGGAAAACCCGGGATGAAACGGGTTGAGGCTGTTGGGCGTGAACATGATGCTCGCGAGCGATAGCGGGGTGGCGCCGTTATTTATGTTTGTGATTGTGGCGGTGCCAAAACTGAACTGCACATCGCCAATCGTGCACGTGGTGCCTTCGAGCGACGCCAGCGATCCCGACAGGCAGGAATTCGCCCGGGCGTTTCGCACTCCGCAGAAAAGAATGAGGATGGCTCCGATGGCAAGAACCGCGGTGCGTCGCAACATGGCATCTCCCCCAGAGGAATGCGCCCTCTGCTGCACAATAATGCAGCAGTTTCCGTTCCATGCCGGCGGTTTTCCTTCCGGTAGAGGCTAAGCAATTTATTGGCAGGGAGTTTTGGTGGTCCTAGAACCAAGCCCATCAGATGAGGATGCGTCAACTATGTGCAATAGTTTGCACATAAAGAAAGAGTGATTCCTGCCAGAGGGCTTGTTCTGTTACTTTTTCTCCCCGGTTCTATGGGTACCAAAGACCACCTTGATGCACTTGATTTCGTAGGGTTCCGTCGGCAGCACGGCCTCCGAACCCTGTAACGCGAGATCGTGCTGGGGAGCTTCCATCAAATTGGTCTCAGCTGCTTGCGTCGCCCCGGGAGGGAGCTTCAGGTGGGCTTCGGTTTGGCGGCCCGCGAATTCGTAGAAGCGGAAGATCAGTCCGTCGTCATCTTCGGCTTTCTTGACCGCCGTCAGCACCAGGTTCGCCGGCTCGAGCGCAACGAAGGAATACGATGCCGGCAGCGTGCCGGAATGGGGCGTCGTCACGAAGGCAAGCAGAGGAACGTTCAGCTCGTAGCCGCGGCGGACCGTTCCGGCTTCGCGCCACGTCCCGCCGTGCGGGTAAAGCGAATAAGTGAAATAGTGAAGGCCCTGGTCGGCTTCCGGGTCCGGCCAGGTGGGCGAGCGCAGCAGAGAAAGCCGCAGGACATTGTCGTGCGCGTCGTATCCGTACTTGCAGTCGTTCAGCAGACTGAAACCGTTTTGCGAATCGGAAAGGTCGGCCCAGCGCAGGGCAGGCACTTCGAATTTCGCTTTCTCAGCGGGCGTGCGGCGGGTGGTGGGCCGCTCGATGCTGCCGTAGGGAATTTCAAACGTGGCGGTGTCGCTGTGGACCGCGAGCGGAAACGCCGCCTTGAGCAGGATGTGCCGCTCGTGCCAGTCGGCGGTCGTGCGCACGTCCACGCGCGGGACGTGAGGATACAGCGTGATGTCCTGCGTGAACGTGGAATTCTGGAACTTCTTCACAACCCGCAGAACAGCCCGCACCGGCCCGCTCTCGACCAGCTTCACTTCCTCCGCCTGCGTCAGGTCCCACTTCTTGTCCTCGAAGTTCGCATCGATGTTCCACGCATCGTAGTCTTTCGGCTTGTCCACAAACGCCTGGAGGAGATTGCCGCAGGCCCCGGGCGCGAGTGCCTCCACATTGTGAGTTTTGTCCAGCAGGCTGGTGATGCAACCGGTCTTTGCGTCGACGCGCACGCGTAGAAATTCATTTTCAATCGTATCGGCGGCAGCGATAAGCGTGGAAGGAACCCGCGGAGCTTTTGAAACGGGCAACAGATGAAATACGGAGTATCCCAGCGGCGGGACGTCTTCCGCGAGGAAGCGCACGAGCAGCCGATGAGTTTCCGCGTCATTGGAAACAATCTCCGCAAGCGCCGATGCGCCCGACGGGCCGCGCACCTCGAGAGCCGCCACGGGCTCGGGAAATTGCGCTTCGACCTCGACCACGTCCGTGCGCGCCCAGGACAGCGGGTTGAACAGCACCACCGGCACGCCGGGGCCGGTCGTCCGGGCGTGGGCCGACAGCTCGGAGAACGAGTCCTTGAGCATCTCCCGGCCGGCGCGGCGGACTTCCTCGTGGTCGCGCGTGGCGTCCACATAAACGGCATGGATGCCCGAGCCGGAAAGCACGTCGTGGAATTGGTTGAAGAGAACTTTCTTCCACGCGTCGTTCAATTGTTTCTGCGGATAGGCTCCGCCGAACAGCGAGGAGAGGGCGGAGAACTTTTCCGTCTCAAGCAGGAGCGCCTCGTTCCGCCGGTTGTTCTTTTTCGTTTCCGCCTGGCTGGTATAGACGCCGCGGTGGTATTCGAGATAGAGCTCATCCTTCCAGACGGGGATTTTCATCCCAGCGACTTTAGCGGCGACGGCATCGAGGTATGGCTGGGCGGGTCCAAGCGACAGGTGCGGAAAGACCGCCGAGGGATCCTGCCAGTGCCGCGCCGATTCCAGCATGCTGCGCGTGGGTCCGCCGCCGTGGTCGCCCACGCCATAGAGATGCATCAGGTCGGGGAAGCCGACGGTTTTCTTTTCGAAGTCCGCGAGGTCGCGCGCCATCTTCTGCGGCTCGATCGCGTTTACGTAGTCGTGAGGAAAGTACGTGAGCACGCGGCTGCCGTCCGGCGCCTCCCACCAGAAGAGCGAATACGGAAAATGCGTCGTATCGCCCCAGGCGATTTTCTGTGTGACGAAAAAATCCATTCCCGACTTTTTGTAGATTTGCGGCAACTGCCAGTTGTAGCCGAACGAGTCAGGATTCCACCCTGTGCGTACGTCCACGCCGAACTCTTTCTGGAAGTAGCGCTTGCCCACCAGAAGCTGCCGTACGATGGATTCGCCGTCCGGCATGTTCAAGTCCGGTTCCACCCACATGGCGCCGATCGGTTCCCAGCGGCCCTCGCGCACGCGTTGCCGGATTTGCTCGAACAGCGCCGGATATTTCTCCTCCATCCAGTCGTAGGTTCGCACCGAAGACATCGTGAAGGTGAATTCGGGAAACTCCTGCATCAGCTCGAGGACGCTGGTGAACGTGTTGCGGACGACCTCGACCGTCTCCGTCCAGGGCCACAGCCAGGCCATATCGATGTGGGAATTGCCGGTGGCGTGGATGGAGAATTGCTTCAGCCAAGGATTCAATGCTTGCAGCTTTTCCTGCGCTGCGCGCAGGGATTGGTCGAACGCGGCCTGGTTGCCGCCGGACAACGCGCCCCAGTCAATCGCGCCGAGCGCCGCATCGAGAATCGCCGTGTGCTCTGTCTGACCTTCGGGCAGCGCGGGGATGATCGTCTCCGCCGCGCGGCACTCCTCGAGGAGCATGCGCGGATCGGGGCGGCCCGCGGCGGGCTCAAGCTCGAGCTGTGCCTCGTCGAGGCTTGTGTTTCCTGGCGGGATCTGCACCTTGACGGCGAGCACCAGCGTTCCCGGCTGCGCATCGGAAGTGACCACCGGCGCGCCGAGGTTTTCGCCCTCCGCCACGCGCACGCCGTTGACGTAGGCAGTCATCAGCGTCGGGTAATCCCCCGAAGCGCTGAATCGCAGCCGCAGCCGGGTCCCGCGGATGTCGTATCCGTTCAAGCTCGAGGGAATTACCACGCGCTGGCGAAGCCACGCCGAGCCGGTCTTCCATGTGTCCTTTACGTGGATGGTCTGCCAAGCGGAGTCATCTTCTCCGAGAGCGGCGCGGTCAACGCCATCCGCCGGATGGAAGCGCCATTCCGGCAGCGGCACAACGGTGATGGATTCGAGCCGGTCGAAAATTGGCTTGCGGTCCGGTGCCTGAGGCGCCGCAGCAACGCGCGGAACGCCCCATACCAATTGCAAGCTGAGAGCGCAGAGCCCGAAAATACTTCGCAGAATTGCCCGCCGCATGCAGCACCCCCTCCGACTTTTTCCGCGCAAGCCGCGGCGCTTACCGGCTGGCCGTCGCCAGGACGAAGATCGCCAGGACCAGCATCGCCACGCCGCCATACATCAATTGCAGTGGCCGCCGGCCGGCGCCCTTCCACTCCCCGGTCGCAACGCCCCACACGCTCGCGGTGATGACGATCAGCGACATGAAAAGCGGCCAGCCGAGAATCGCGCCAAGCGAGCCCAGGCGGCCGGCCGCGATTCCGTAGAGCAGCGTGCTGCCGAACCAGAAGAAGGCCATCGCGCATGCGAGAAGGAAATAACCCGCCGTTCCCGATTCCTGAAAGCGCGGACCCGTCCGATTCTTGCGCAGCAGATAAATGCAATAGATGAGGTTGGGAATGCCGCCCGCGCACATCAGCGGCATCCAGACGGCGTTGGGCGCCCAGATTTTAGCGGCGCCGGATTTTTCCGCGGCCGCGAGCAGCGGCGCGCCGAACGTCAGGCCGAAGTTCACCAGGGCCGAGCCGACTCCGCTGAACACACAGAACAGCAGGCCGCGCACCACCGGCGTCCGGTCCGGCGCGACGCTTTTACCGAGCGCCGCCTCGCGCCGGCGGCCCGCCGCGGCGCAAATGCCCACGCCGACGAGAACCAGCGCAACGCCGGCGAACACGGTCAAGCCTTCCCTCGCCAGCACCTTCTCCGAATGCAATTGGACGAGCGGCACGAGGCTCCCTACCGCCGCGGCGAGACCCAGGATCACGGAAAAGGCCAGCGCGATTCCGATGGCCTCAACCGCCAGCCCGAAAAAGACCTGCGAGATGCCCCAACCGGCGCCGCAAGCGATCACCGTCAACAGCACGCCGCCCGAGGCGTTCGAATACAAATCACGCAATCCCGGCACGGTCGCGAGCGTGACCACCGGAGGGAAGAGCACCAGCGCATAGATCGTCCATATGAGCCACGTGTTTTCCCACGCCCAGCGGTGCGCGAACTTCATCGGCAGCGTGAAGCTGCCGTTCATGGCACCGGCAAGGATCAGCAGGAGGATTCCGCTGGTGGTGCTATCCATCGTGTTCCCTTTCCCTACATCGAATCGGAAGTGGCGGCGTCACCGGCGCGAAAGTATACTCACATTTCGCTGCGCGCAAGCGGGAAGTGATGCGGCGCAGCGCGGAGCAAATCAATGCCGGCGACGCGGCTTCTTCTCGGGGTGGACATCGGCGGGACCAAAGTGGCTGCCGGGATCGTCAGCCCACAGGGCGAAATCCTGGCGCGGACGCGCGTGCCGATGATCAGCCACGAAGACGCGGCCGCGGGACTCGCCGCCGTCGAGCGCGCCATCGAGGCCGCGCTCGCGCTGCTGCCGGAACGCCGCGCCGAGGTTGCAGCCATCGGCATCAGCAGCCCGGGCCCGCTCGATCCGCGGCGCGGGGTCGTGATCAATCCGCCGAACCTTCCCTGCTGGCGCGATTTCCCACTTGCGGAGAAAGTGCAGGAGTCGCGCCGCCTGCCGGTGCGGATCGACAACGACGCAAACGCCGCCGCGCTTGCCGAGGCCATCTGGGGAGCGGGCGCCGGCTATCCTTCTGTTTTTTACGCCACGCTGGGAACGGGCATCGGCTCCGGCGTCGTTCTCGACGGCCGCATCTATCACGGGCGCACGGGCGCGGCCGCCGAGGGCGGGCACGTTTCCATCGATTACCACGGCCCGGTCTGCGCGTGCGGCAAGCGGGGATGCATCGAGGCACTTGCGGCAGGTCCGGCGGTGGCGCAGCGCGCGCGGACCCGCCTGGCCACCGCCGGCGCGCAGGGTGCAAAGTTGCTCGCCCTCGCCGGCGGGAATCCCGCCGCCATAACCGCAGAAATGGTCGGCGAAGCCTGGCGCGCCTCCGACCCGCTGGCCACCGCGGTGCTGCAAGAAACGGCGGACCTGCTGGCGGTGTGGCTCGGCAACATCATCGATCTGCTCGAGCCGGATGTGATCATTTTCGGCGGAGGAATGGGCTCGCTGATGGCCGAATGGTTCGGCCATATTCGCGCGCAGCTGCCTTCGTGGTCCATCAACTCGCGCTGCCAGGAAATTCCGCTTCTCCGCGCGCGTTACGGCGATGACTCCGGCATTGCCGGCGCCGCCGCGCTGTGGTCTGCGGAGAAAAGTTGAGCTGTATTCGAGGCAGGGAAGCGCCGGAAGCGTCAGCCTCCGGCGATGCGTTTAGCTGGAAACCTTGCGGCGAATCAGGGCCGCGATGCCGAGCAGTCCGGAGCCGAGCAAGGCTAGGCTCGCCGGCTCAGGCGTAGCCACAAAGCTGTAGTGAAACTCGCTGTCGGCGACTTCTGCAAAGCCCTGCCCGTCGAATGTCTGCGCCGTCAACTCGATATCGCCCATGTAGCTGCCCTGCGTAAGCGGCAGGTAGAGAAGGCTCTCGTTCGACGGCATCGAAAAGGGGTGCGGACCCACAAGCACGCCTGCTGTGAATCCCGTGCATCCGTTGATCTGCGGATCGGTGTAGCACTGGTCGCTGTCGATTTCCGCCAGCGCGCCGAGGGTTCCCGGCGTCAGGTAATAGGAGAGAAGCGACCCGCTCCACTGCACGATGCCCTTCCCGTTGGTCGGCGTGATGGTGAAAGGAAACGTCAGAACCTCCTGAGCGCCCTTCAAGCCGTCCGCTGAAAAAGCAGAAAGATTCCCTGGCAGGAAGAATCCGGGATCCAGGGGATTCGAGCCGTCTGGCGTCAGGGTGAAACCCGCGCCCGTGAATGGGCCGGCACCGTTGTTGGTGTTCGCAAAGGAGACGGTGCCAAAGCTGAAGCTCAGGCCGCCGATGGTGCAGGTCGTCCCTGCAAACGAGTTGAGCGTCCCCGCAGTGCAGGATTCCGCCCGCGCGCCCTGAGAGGCAATCAAAACGCCGAAGAGGATAAGCGCCACCTTCGACCAATTCGCCAGGGCCTTCATTCCCGTATCCTCACTTTTGCGGAGCTTCAAACCCACCCGGCGGGGTCAGGTGGACGAATACCCTACGTACTGGGAGGGAGCAATCACTGTGCCAATTGGGAACAGAATCATGACAGTACAGACCTGCATAGAAGTACTGTAGATACAGCTATATAGATGTCGTTTCGACAGTCCCGCTGTGGATACGAAGGAAAACTATTTTCATCAAGCAAGGAACTGACTTGCACACTATCTGCTGGCTTGTTCCACTATTTGGCGTCGTCTTGTATAAACCGCTGCGGAATAAGGGGATAGCTCAATCGAAGAAGCGGAAACGCAGGATTGCAAACAGCGTGACGATGCCGTCTCGCCAGGTGATTTTCTTGCCCTCTTCGTAGGTCCGCCCCGCGTAGGAGATGGGGACCTCGTAGATGCGCCACTTTTTCCGCGCCACCTTGGCGGTGATCTCCGGCTCGAAGCCAAAGCGGTTCGAGCGCAGGCGCACGCCTTCGAGCACTTCACGCCGCATCACTTTGTAGCACGTCTCGATGTCCGTGATTTTCAAATTCGTGAGCATGTCGGAGAGCAGCGTGAGGCATTTGTTCGCGACGTAATGCCAAAAAAAGTGGACGCGCTGCGGGCCTCCCAGGAAGCGCGAGCCGTAGACCACGTCGGCGCGGCCATCGAGGATCGGCTCGAGAAGCTTGGGATAATCCCGTGGGTCGTATTCGAGGTCGGCGTCCTGCACCAGCAGGATGTCGCCGCCCGCTTCCGCAAAGCCTCGCCGCAAGGCGGCGCCTTTGCCCTGGTTTTGCTCCTGGAAGAGGATGCGCAGATTCTCCAGGCTCAGACGCGCCCGGCCATTCAGGATCGCGGCCTCTGTCTCCCCGGCATCTTTTTTCTGCTGGAGGCGGAGCAGCAGCTCGCGCGTCCCATCGGTTGAGCCGTCTTCGACGACTACGATCTCGTCCGCCAGACCGACCGCCTGCACCCGGCGCAGGATTTCTTCGATCGTGGCGCGTTCGTTGTAGGCGGCAATCACGACCGAAACGGTCATCTCTCCGGCCGTGCCCACGGGATAGAGCGCCGTGCGCTCCCGGTCCAGCGCGTCCGGGCTGCGCTGCTTCAATTGCGAGTGCGCCAACGGCATAATGAGGTCGAACATACCATGGGCGGCGCGGGGAGGGTAGGGGGGCTTGTGAACACGCGCCAGGGTACAGTACAGTTTCCAGGCCGCCGGCTGCGGAAAACGGACAAATGAAAGTTCCACATATCGATCTGAAAGCCGAATACGCGTCGCTGCGCGAAGAAGTGCTCGCCGCGCTCGACCGCACTGCTTCGAATGCCGCGTTCACCCTCGGGGAAGAGGTGGAGCAGTTCGAGCGGGAATTTGCTGCACTCTCGGAGGTAAAACACTGCGTGGGGGTCAATAGCGGCACCAGCGCGGTGCACCTGGCGCTGCTGGCGGTGGGCGTCCAGGCCGGCGACGAGGTGATCACTTCGCCCAACACCTTCATCGGCACGGGCGAGGCTATCTCCTATACCGGTGCGCGGCCCGTCTTCGTGGATATCGACCCATCCACGGCCAACCTGGATGCGCAACGTATCGAGCGTGCCGTCACCCCGTGCACCAAAGCCATTCTCCCGGTCCACCTCTATGGCCGGCCCGCGGACATGGACGCCATCAACGAAATCGCGCGACGCCGCGGCCTGGCCGTGGTCGAAGATGCCTGCCAGGCGCACGGCGCCCGGTATCGCGGGCGAAGCGTGGGCGGGCTGGGAGATGTGGGAACGTTCAGCTTTTACCCGACGAAAAATCTGGGCGCGTATGGCGAGGGCGGGGCGGTGGTCACCAACGATGACCGCATCGCGAAATATGCGCGTGCGGCGCGCTCCCACGGACAGACGGCGCGCTATATCCACGATTTTGTCGGCTATAACTACCGCATGGAAGGCTTCCAGGGGGCCGTGCTGCGCGTCAAGCTGAAGCATTTCGCCGCGGCGATGGCGCGCCGGCACGAAATCGCCCGTGCATATCGTCGCCTGCTGGCCGGGGCGCGCCTCGGGATACCCCAGGACGATCCGCGCGACGAGTGCGCCTATCATCTTTTCGTTGTGTATGTCGCGCAGCGCGACGCGGTCCGCACCGAACTCGAGGCCCGCGGCATCGAAACCGCCATCCATTATCCCCGCCCGCTCCATCTGCAGAAGGCCTACACCGGCCTCGGCTATCCCGCGGGGACTTTTCCGCAAGCTGAAAAAGCCTGCGAGCATGTCTTGAGCCTTCCTTTTTTCCCCGCCCTTACCGATGAGCAGGTCGCTTTTGTGGCGGCGTCACTGAGGGAAATCGTCGGCGAGCAGTGAGGAAGAGCGGCCTGGCTCAGGCGGAAAAATGCTTTTCGGACGGAGCCGCGGGCGGCTCGCCGGGCGGGGTGGCGGCCTGGACGCGGCTTTGGACGGCGCTCTGAAGCTTTTCCCGCATCATCTCCGCCAGCCCGTCAAACATCCGCGAGAATGTGTTGCGCAGGGCCTGCTCGCTTGACCGGGTCAGCGACTCGATCTCGCTCCGTCCGTGCTCGCTCAACTGGCGCACCGAAGAAGCCACCCAGGAATCGCACACCGTCCGCAGATGCTCTTCATACTGCTTGGCCGATTCGCCACCCAGGCGGTCGAGCCCTTCCAGCAACTCGGCCTCGTACACGCGGCGCTGCGCTGCAAATGATTCCATCGTCGAGGCAAGCTGCGCCGCGAGCGCTTTCTGCGCTTCGCTTTGGCTGCGCTGGCTTTCCTCATCGAGCCGGCCCTGGAAGCGCTCGAAGGAGCCGGCGGCGCGGTTGTCGAGCGCACTTTGAGCCGCCTCGGCGGCAGCCGACAGCTCGGCGCTCTTCGCTTCGACCGTCCGGCGGCTGCTCTCGTGGAATTCGCCCGAAACCCTCTCCGATTCTTCGCGGAGAACTTCGCCCAGTCTTGCCGCCGCCGCTTCCATGGCCGCGTCCAGTTGCCCGCGCGTCCGCCCGAGCGATTCAGCCGATGCTGCCTCGAATTCACCGCGGGTTTCTTCGAGATGCTGTTTTCGGAGCTGTCCGAGCCCCTGGACGAACTCCCGCGAGCTTTCGCCGGATTTTTCCTGGAGCTTCGCGCCGGCTTTCTCCAGCGCTTCGCCCACCAGCGCGTCCATTCCGCTCCGGGCCTGTTGCTGATGCCATTCCGAGGCTTTGACCATGGACTCGAATGCGGAATGGCTCGCGTTGGTCGCGTGTGCATCGAGTTCCGCCGCCCACTTGGCCAGGGCTTCCCGGCGCGCGGCTTCGAAGTCGTGGCGCAACTGCTCGAGCGTGGCGGCCATCTGCGCGGCCGCCTCCTGCTGATTGTGCTCGGATGCCTGGCGCAGCCGCTCGCGGTGCACGCGCACGGTTTCCTCCGCCTGGCCGGTGCGCGCGGCAAGCTGGCGCAGGGATTCGTGGGTGCGCTCGAGCTGCGAAGCCAGTTTCGATTCCACCTGGGCGATGGAGCGGGCGAAGAACTGCTCGCCGGTCGTGTCCAGCAGCGGCCCCAGCCGCTCCGCAAAGCCGGCGGCAAGGCTCTCGGCGCGCCGGTTCAGCTCAGCCGTCTGCGCCGAAAGAATCGTCTCCAGCCGGCGGTGCAGTTCGTTGATTGTGTCCTGGCTCGCCGCTTCGAGCTGCGCCGAGTACTCGGAAACGCGCCCGGCCGCCTTCTCGATATCGCCAAGCGAGGCGCGGGCCCGCGCCACTTCCTGGTCGAGCGATGCGCGTGCTTCCAGCAGCGATTCGCGCGACTCCGTGGTGGACTGCGCCAGCGACTGGCTTAGATCCGCAAGCCGCGCCGTCATCTTCTGCTCGGCTGCGGCCAGCGCGCTTTGCGAGCTCTCCGCAAGCTGGCCCACCAGACGCTGCGCTGCGCTGTCGAGCGAGGATTGCAGCAGCTCGTTCCATTGCGCCTGGGCCACGCTCATTTCCGATTCCAGCCGTTGCCGCCAGTCCGCCGCAGGTTCGCCGGCGGGTTCCGGCGTCCGCCGGTGCGCGAACTCGGATTCCATCTCCGCCCGGATTTGCCGGCTCTTCGCGGCCGCGTCCTCAAGAGCGCCCCGGATTTCGTTCCGCAGCGTTTCGCTGTGGCGCTCGAGCTGTGCGAGCGCTTCGCGAAACTCGTTCCGCGTCGCTTCGGCTTCGCCGGCCGCGCCGGAGCGGAATTCTTCCTGTGCCGCCGCAAGCTGTGCAGCCAGCCGCGCGTGCAGTTCTTCGCGCGCTCCGGCATGCTCCCGCTCGAATTGCTCCCGCCATTTATCGAAGAGGGCTTCGGCCCGGCGCTGCTCTCCGCGCTCGTCCGCTTCCTCCGGACGCCGCGTCTCTCCTGCCGCAGGCGCCGTCACGGCTTCCATTGCCTCATCCATACGCTGTGCGAGCTGCGCCTGCAGCTCTTCGAGGAGCGGGCTTGCCTGCGCCATCGTCTCCGCTGCGCGGGAGGGCGCAGTCTCCCGGGCGTCCGGGCTCTGCCGCTTTGCCTCCGCCAGAAGAAATTCAATGTAGCCCGCGAGTGAAGCGGGGATTTCGCCTTCCGGCTCTGTGCCGGCCCTCACCACCGCGAGTTCGCGCGCGCGCACACTTGCCTCCGTTCTGGCCGGCCGCGCCCAATCCTCGGGTTCGAGCGACATTCCCCACACGCTGGCCGCATTTTCGAGCTCGATCCCGATCTGGAAGAGTTCACGCGTGGTCCGAGGCCGCTGGATCCAAACCACCCGCGCCCTCACGCATCGTCTCTCCGATTCGCCTTCGGCCTGCGGCAGTTCCAGTGTGAGCCAGGTGTTCTTCGGCAGGTGGTGTTTCGAAGCGTACTTGCAGCCGTGAAAATTCACGGTCAGCGTGGAGGTCCGTTCCTCGAATGGCTGCCCCAGCAGATCCACGCCCCGCACGATGACGGGAACTGCCTGGGAGATGCGCGTGCTGCGGCGCTTCTCCTCACCGGGATAGCTCGATGCGGCCTGGGCCATGGATGTCCCCTTGCGGCCCAGAGCATAGCACCGCCGCGTGCGGAGGTCGAGCGGGTAGAGCGGCAGAGCTCGCGTTATTTTTTCTTCTTGGTGACTTTCGCCTCGGTGCCTTCCTGGAGGCTGGCGATCGCTCCAAGCGCGTCCTTAGCCTCCTGTGCATGAGAGCCAGTCGGCGCGATCTCAAGATACTTCTGGAATGCTTCGGCCGTGCCCGGCTGCACCACCGCGACGATCTTGTCGCCTTCCTTTTTGCTGCTCATGGTGTTCAGCAACGCTTGTCCGAGCAAATACCAGCCTTCAGGATTCTTCGGGTCGGCCTGTGTGGCTTTCTGCAGCGGCTCGATGGCGCTCTGCATGTCTCCGTGGTTGCTGTAAACGATCCCCACATTGCGCCAGCATGGTCCGGCACTCGCCGGATCGAGGGTGATGGCCTGGTTGCAGGCTGCGCTGGCATCGGCGACCGGCTTGCCCGCCTTGGCCAGATTTGTTGCCAGCGAGATGTATAAGGCCGTAGTGGGCTTCAGATCGATTGCCTTCTGAAGCGCCGCCACCGCGTCTTCGTTCTTGCCCAGGTCTTCGTCCGCCAGGCCCAGATTGCCGAGGATCGTCGCGTGGTTGGCGATATCCTTCGGATCAGCCGCCTGCTCCGCCGCCTGGAATTCGGTGGCCGCCGTCTGGTAATCGGCGGTCAGCTTGTCCTTGAGCTGCTGATCCGTGGGGGTTGCCTTCAACTGCGCGCGCACCGCGGTCGCGTCGGTCATCGCCGCCACGCCCGCCTGGAAATGAGCCTTCATCCCCTCGAATTTTGATTTTTCCTCTTCCGCTTTCTTCTTTGCGTCTTCGCTCGCCACCGGCGTCTGCTTGGCGATGATATCTTTGAAGTTGGCGTCGTAGGTGTTGTCCGACTCCAGCTTCACCTGAAACCGCTCTTTGTAGGGGCTCGCCAGGCCTTTGGCCGTGAGCGTAATCGAGTAGATGCCGGGAGGCAGTCCCACCTGCACGAATTTCCCCGCCTTGTCCGTCTTCGTCGTGAAGGTCTGGTTGGTGTCCTCATGGCGCAGTTCCACGACGACGTCGGGATATGGCTTTCCGTCCGCATCCTCGACCGTTCCCAGCATGCGTGTCGTATTCTGCGCGGCGGCGGCGCCGGCGAGGACCACAACCAGGCCCAGCACTTTCCACGCGTTGAAGATTCGCCTCATCATTACTGCCTCCTTGAAATTGGGATGCGCGGGCCTATTATTGCGCAACTCGCGGCCGGTAGGCGATAGGGTCTTGCTGATTCGCCGCGGCAAAGGCCCGCTGGCGGAGCCGGCAACTGTCGCAGGTTCCGCAGGCCTCGTCTTCAAACTGGTAGCAGGACCAGGTGCGCTCGAGCGGCGCGCCCAGCTCCGTCCCGCGCCTCACGATCTCGCTCTTGCGCATGCCGATGACGGGCGTCACGATTTCGATCTTCGTCTCCGGGCGCGTCCCGGCGGCCACCAGCTCCTGAAACACGCGGTAGTATTCCGGACGGCAATCCGGGTAGCCGGAGCTGTCCTCCGCCACGGCGCCGACGAAAACCGCCGTGGCCCCGATCACCTCCGCCCAGCTTACCGCGGCGGAAAGAAAATGGGCATTGCGAAACGGCACGTAGGTGATGGGGATACCGGCCGCGCGCTCGGGCGCGGAAGCCGCATCCTGCTCGGGGACGGCGATCCGCGCGTCGGTCAGCGCCGACCCGCCGATCTGCGCGAGCGAGTCCAGCCGCACGATCAAGCGCTCGCTCACCCCGTAAAAGCCGGCGATTTCATCGAAAGCCCGCCGCTCTCGCCGTTCGGTGCGCTGCCCGTAGCTCACGTGGAGCAGCGCCAGGCGATGCGTCTCGCGCGCGATCGCCGCCGTGACGCAGGAGTCCATCCCCCCGCTCAGCAGCACCACGCCTTTGGGTTTTTCCGCCATTCGCTCACACGCCCCGCGTCGCCGGGTCCCAGATAAACTTGTGCAGTTGCAGGCCCAACCGCACCGGCAGGCGTTCGGCCAGAATCCATTCGGCCAGCTCGCGCGCATCGAGCCCCGGCCAGGTTCCTTCGGGATCGGGCGTCACCGGCGAAAACAGCACCTGGTGCACGCGCCCCGTCAGGCGATGCTCCGCGGTAAAGTCCCGCGCGAATTCATAATCGCGCCGGCTGCCAATGACGAATTTGATCTCGTCCTTGCCGTCCAGCGCTTCGAGGTTCTCCATGTCAAACGTGCCGGCCTCGCCCGAATCGGGACACTTCACGTCCACGATCTTCACGACTTCGCGCGGCAACCCGCCCACGTACCGCTCCCCGCTCGTCTCCACCAGCACTTTGTATCCGTTGGCCAGCAGCTCTTCCGCCAGCGTCGCGGCCTCCGGTTGCAGCAGCGGCTCGCCGCCCGTGATTTCCACCAGGCGAATTTCTCCCCCGCCCTCCTCGCCGCGCGCGAGCTGGCGCACCTCTTCGATAACACTTTCCACGCTCCGCGCCGTGCCGCCGTGGAACGCATAAGCCGTATCGCACCAGCGGCAGCGCAGGTTGCATCCCGTCAACCGCACGAAGATGCACGGCAGCCCGGCGTGGGTGCTCTCGCCCTGGATGGATTTGAAGATTTCGCTGATGACCATGCCGCTTGAATCCCCGCGCGCTCAGCGCCCCGCCGCCGCGCCCCGCCTCTGCCGCCACCACACCAGCCCCGCGCCGCCAACAACAAGAATCGCGATCCCCGCCGGCACCGACGCTCTCAGCCCCCATCCCACCGTAATCCACGCCAGCGAAACCACCACGGCTGGGATCGCGAGAATAAGGAAGGCTCGGTTCATGCGCTTGCCTCCGCGCGGAGCCTACGGCCGGTAGGTCGCCGCGGTCGTATCCGTCTCCCACACCGTGATGCACGAAATCGCGGAGCCGTTCGGCGCCTCGCGAAGCTGCTTCGCGGCTTCCTCGTAAATGTGCTTGGCGATATTCTCCGCCGACGGATTC
>Ga0073928_10006256_pt1 | contig 16089 bp, 9 predicted proteins | sample PaiPotPPA55metaG_FD_76969 | JGI IMG/M metagenome (GOLD analysis project Ga0073928, IMG submission 76969) | Iron sulfur acid spring bacterial and archeal communities from Banff, Canada, to study Microbial Dark Matter (Phase II) - Paint Pots PPA... ... | reverse complement strand
TTTCGACCCCACAGGCCCCCGCGCCGCCGGGCATCACAATCGCGCAGGCGGTGGAAGGCGCGGTGCGCAACTATCCCTCGATCCGGGTCACGCAGGAGCAAATGAATGCGGCGGCGGCCGGCATACGGCTGGCGCAGACCGCGTACCTTCCGCGCGTGGACACGCTGGCGCAGGTGAATCGCGCATCGCGCAACACTTTCTACGGGCTGCTGCTGCCGCAGGGCGTGATTCCGGGCGTGGACGGCGTGAAGGCGAACAATTTCGGCTCGGTGTGGGACAGCGGCGTGGGACTGCTGGTGAGCTGGCAGCCGTTCGATTTCGGATTGCGCGCGGCAAATGTGGCGGCTGCGACCGCGGGACGTGAGCGCGCGCAAGCCGCGATGGTGCGCACGCAGTACGATGTTTCGGTGGCGACGGCGGACGCGTTCCTGACCGCCATCGCGGCGGAGGAGACGCGGGAGGCAGCGCGCGCGGCTGTTGATAGCTGGCAGGTGGTGCTCAAAGGCATTCACGCGCAGGTGGCCGCGCAGCTCCGGCCAGGCGCTGATGAATCGCGGGTTGAGGCGGAGCTGGCGGCGGCGCGCACACAGCTCGCGCAGGCCGAACAGGCTATCGACGTTTCACGCGCGACGCTGGGCCAGTTCGTGGGGATCGTGGGCGCGCAACTGACTCTCGATCCGGGCAAGCTGGTGAGTTCGCTTCCGGCGGAGCGTGCGGAGGCGCCGCTGGAGACAGCCGCGAATCCGGTGGCTCGCGAGCAGACGGCGGCGATCGCGCAGTCACAAGCGCAGCTTAAGGCACTGGACCGGACGTACTTTCCGCAGTTTGCACTGCAGGGGCTCGCGGCGGGCCGCGGTACAGGACTCGAAACGAGTGGCGCGCGGCTCGGCGGTGCGAACGGTTTGGCGCCCACTGTTCCGAATTACGGTGTGGGTCTGACGGTTACTTTTGCACCGACGGATCGGTTCGCGCTTCAGGCTCAGGAAGCGATGCAGGCGGCGAATGTGCGTGCGGGGCAGGCGCAGTATTCCGTGATTGCGTCGAAGTTGCAGGCTCAGTTCGACACGGCGGTGGCGACGCTTACGGGCGCGCGACGAGTGGCCGAGAATACGCCTGTGCAACTTTCCGCGGCGCGTGTGGCTCTGAAGCAAGCTACCGCGCGGTATCAATCGGGGTTGGCGCCCATCGATGAGGTGGCGCAAGCACAGCGTTTGCTGGCGCAGGCCCATATAGACGATGCTCTGGCGCGCCTGAGCGTCTGGCGCGCGCGGCTGGAAGTGGAAACGGCGCGCGGCAATATTCAGCCGTTCCTGGCGGAGGCGACTCAATAGATGCGCCTGGTTCTCGCAGCTTTGAGCAGGCCGATCACCGTAGTGATGGCGCTGGTGGCGATTGCGCTATGCGCGATCCTGGCGATCGAGCGCATGCATGTGGACATCTTCCCGCAGGTGGGCGATCCGGCGATTTATGTCGCACAACCTTTCAGCGGCATGGACCCGGCGCAGATGGAAGGGTACCTGACTTACTACTACGAGTATCATTTTCTGTATATCACGGGCATAGATCACGTCGAGAGTAAGAGCATACAGGGCGCGGCGCTCATGAAGCTTGTCTTTCATGAGGGGACCAACATGAGTCAGGCGATGTCGGAGACGGTGGGTTATGTGAACCGCGCGCGCTCGTTCATGCCTCCGGGAACTGTTCCGCCGTTTATTACGCGGTTTGACGCAGGCAGCGTGGCGGTTGGCCTCTTGGTGTTCAGCAGTGCGGCGCATACGCAGGGTGAGATGCAGGACTTCGCGCTGAATCGGGTGCGGCCGTTGTTCGCGACGTTGCCGGGTGTGTCGGCGCCGCCGCCGTTTGGAGGGAATCAGCGTACGATTGTCGTTACCTTGGATCCGGCAAAGCTACAGCAGTATCGGGTATCGCCGGAGGAAGCTATACAAGCTGTCAGTAAGTCGAGCGTGGTGATTCCGTCGGGAAACATGTGGACGGGTAAGATTGAACGGATCGCGCGTACGAATGCGGCGCTGGGGGCCAACCTGGGAGATCTTTTGGAGACGCCGATTCGGCCGGGCTCGGGTACGAGCGTGTACTTGCGGGATATCGGCACGGTAGAAAGCGGGACTGACATTATCACCGCCTATGCGCATGTGGATGGCAAGCGCACGGTCTATATCCCGGTGACGAAGCGCGCGGATGCGTCTACGCTGGATGTGATCAACGCAGTGAAGGCCGCCATTCCAAGTTTCAAGAAGGTGCTGCCGGCGGATGTGGATGTGAGCCTGCAGTTCGACCAATCGCCCTATGTGACTAACTCGCTGCGCGGGTTGGTGACGGAAGGCTTGCTAGGCGCGGCGCTTACTGGGTTGATGGTGCTGATCTTTCTGCGTGACTGGCGAAGTGCGCTGATTGTGATCATGAACATACCGTTTGCTTTGCTGAGCGCGGTGATTTTGCTGTGGCTGACCGGGCAGACTATCAATATCATGACACTCGGCGGATTGGCGCTGGCGGTCGGTGTTCTGGTGGATGAAGCGACGGTTGAGATCGAGAACATTCACACACAGATGCTGCCGGGAGTCTCGCGCGCGCGGGCGGTGGTGGAAGCATGCAGCCGCACGGCGATGGCGCGGTTGCTCTCGATGTTCTGCATACTGGCGGTGTTCGTGCCGTCGTTCTTCATGATCGGAGTGGCCCGGCAGCTCTTCGTACCGCTGTCTCTGGCGGTGGCTTTCTCGATGATTGCGTCGTATCTGCTGTCGAGCAGCCTGGTGCCGGTGTTTTCGACGTGGCTGATGCGGGAAGCGCATCGCGGCGAGGAGCGCGAAGGTATCTTCGGCAGGCTGCGGGGCGCGTACGACCGGTACTTGAATGCGGTGCTCAAGTTGAGGTGGGTGGTCGGAATTGTCTATGTGGCCGCTGCGGTGGGTCTGCTGGTGATTGTCGTTCCGCGTATGGGAACGGAGTTGTTCCCGGATGCGAACGCTCCTATTTACCGGCTGAGGCTGCGGGCACCGGCGGGAACGCGCATAGAGGAGAACGAGCGCATCGTGCTGCGTGCGCTCGATGTGATCCGGCGCGAAGCGGGGCAGGGAAATGTGCAGATCACCAGCGACTTCGTGGGGGTGGTGCCTTCGAGTTATCCGGTGGATCTCATTCACCTGTTCACGAGCGGGCCGCAGGATGCCATCATCCAGGTGTCGTTCAAGCCCGATGCGCCGCGCGGGGAAGCGTTGCGCGAGCGTCTGCGGGCTAGCTTGCGGCGCGAGTTGCCTGGGACGGAGGTGTCTTTCGAGGCCGGCGACATTGTCTCTCAGGTGATGAGTTTCGGCTCGCCTACGCCGGTGGAAGTGGCGGTGCAAGGTATCAGCCTGAGTGATGACTACGCTTATGCGAGCAAGGTCCGCGCGAACTTACAGAAGCTGAGTTTCCTGCGCGATCTGCGATTTTCGCAGGAGATGAATTACCCGACGCTGGACATCAACATTGACCGGAATCGCACGGGGCAGTTCGGACTGACGATGTCGGACGTGGTGCATTCGATCGTGCCGGCGACGTCGTCGTCGCGATTCACGGATCCGAATTACTGGCGTGATCCGAATTCGGGGAACGCATTTCAGATCCAGGTGGAGCTGCCGCAGAACCAGATACAGAGCGTTGAGCAGGTGGGCAACGTGCCAGTGATGCTGGCAGGGAGCGCTAAGCCGCTGCTAGATGATATCGCCAGCCTGAAGCCTAGTACGATGCCGGGCGAGATCGACCGCTACAACGGGCAGCACGTGGTGAGCCTCACTGCGAATCTTCATGGCATTACGCTAGGTGAAGCGACGGCGCAGATACGGCGCGCGGCGGCGGATGCTGGCGCCCCCCCCCGAGGTGTCACGGTTACCGCGCACGGCGAGATTCCGGCTTTGGAGCAGACGATCTCGGGACTGCGGGTGGGTTTGCTGCTGGCGGTGGTGGTGATCTTCCTGCTGCTGGCCGCGAATTTCCAGTCCGTGCGGCTGGCGCTGGCGGTGGTCTTGACGGTGCCCGCGGTGTTGTGCGGCGTGCTGCTGGCGCTGGTGGTGACCGGGACGACGCTCAACATACAGTCGTTCATGGGCGGGATCATGGCGGTCGGGATCGCGGTGGCGAACTCGATTCTATTGCTGACGTTCGCGGAGCGCGCGCGCCACGAGAACCACCCGGTGCTGGATGCGGTGCGCATGGGAGCCACCAGCCGTCTGCGCGCGATCCTGATGACGGCGGCCGCCATGATTTTCGGCATGCTGCCGATGGCGATTGGGTTCGGCGAGGGCGGACCGCAAGCCGCTCCGCTGGGGCGCGCGGTGATTGGCGGATTGGTGGTTGCGACGTTCGCTACTCTGACGATTCTGCCTTCGATCTACGCGATCCTGCAAGGGCGGGCGGCGGTGGCTTCGCCATCGTTGAATCCGATGGATCCGGGGAGCCGGTATTATGACGCGATTTAGAACGCTCGTTCTGTTGGCGGTGACGGCGCTGGGGGGGGGCGCGCAGACCAGCGAGCTCGCGCCGGTGATTTCGAAGGCGGCGGCGCGAACGGTGGAGATGCCGGCAGAGATCTGGCCGTACCTGAGTGTGTCGCTGCATGCGAAGGTGGCGGGCTACGTCGAGAAGGTGCTGGTGGACCGCGGCAGCGCGGTGAGAGAGGGCGAACTGGTGATACAGGAGAGCGCGCCGGAAATGAACGCGCAAGTCGCCGAGGCGGAGTCGAAGTTTCAGGCGGCGGAGGCGGACCGGCTGCAGGCCGAAGCGCAGTTGGCCGCCGCGCAGAGCACGTACGAGCGCACCGCGGAGGCGGCGAAGACGCCGGGGGCGGTGGCGGGAAACGATGTGGTCCTGGCGCAGAAGCAGGTGGAAGCGGCGCAGGCGCTGGTGCAGTCGCGGCTGCGGGCGAGCGCGGCGGCACAGGCAGCGGCGAAGTCTGTCGAAGCGCTGGCGCAGTACCTGAAGATCACCGCGCCATTTGACGGGGTTGTGACGGAGCGACTGGTCCATCCGGGTGCGTTGGTGGGTCCGCCTTCGAACCCCGCGCTCCTGGTGATTCAGCAGGTGTCGCGGCTGCGGGTGGTGGTGCCGGTGCCGGAGGAAGATGTCGGCGGGATTGCGCGCGGCGCGAGCGTCGAGTTTACGGTGCCGGCGCATCCGCGGCGGACTTACTCGGGTAAGATCGCGCGCATCGCGGATGCGCTGGATCAGAAGACTCGCACGATGCCGGTGGAGTTGGATGTTCTGAACCGCGATGGGTCGCTCGCGCCCGGCATGTATCCAAGTGTCAAGTGGCCGGTGCGCAGTCAGGGCGCGGGGTTGTGGGTGCCGAAGACTAGCGTGGTGACTACGACCGAGCGTACCTTCGTGATTCGCAATCGGGGCGGGCGCGCGGAGTGGGTGGATGTGAAGAAGGGCGCGGCGGAGGGTGAGTTAGTCGAGGTGATTGGGAGTTTGAAGGCCGGTGACATGGTGGTGCGGCGGGCTACGGATGAGATGAGAGAGGGGACTCAGCTTAGCGTGGCAGCGCCTGGTCGAGATCGGCGATGATGTCTTCCACGGCCTCGATGCCCACCGACATGCGCACCAGGCTGTCGCGGATGCCCATGCGCTCGCGGTGGCGGGGCGAGATTTCGCGGTGCGAACTCATCACGGGATAGAGCATCATGGTGTGCACGTCACCGAGCGAGGTGGCGCGCACGATGAGGCGGAGCGCATTCATGAAGCGGAAGACTTCGGCGCGGCCTGCGCCCTTCAACTCGAATGCGACCATGGCGCCGTAGAGGCCCTGGGGCAGCAGGCGGCGGATGGTCTCGGCATCGGGATGCGTGGGATCGGCAGGGAAGTAGACGCGCTCGACGGACGGGTGCGAGGCCAGCCAGGTCGCGACGCGGCAGGCGTTGGCGCATTGGCGCTCCATGCGCAGGGGCATGGTCTTGACGCCGCGCATGGTGAGGTAACTCTCGAACGGCCCGAGCACGGGGCCGACGGCGCGCGACAGCGCCCGCAGGTTTTCGTAATGCTCCTCGTCAGTGACCACGATGCCGCCCAGCACGTCGCCGTGGCCGGCCAAGTACTTGGTCACGCTGTGTACGGAGAAGTGCGCGCCTAGCTCGAGCGGGCGCACGAGCAGCGGCGTGGCGAAGGTGTTATCGACGACCAGGGCTGCCCCCCCCCCGCCCCCCCCCGAGCGCAGGACTTCCGCGATGCGATCGAGCGGGGCGACGCGCAGGAGCGGGTTCGAAATGGTCTCGACGAGGACGCAGCCGGGCTTCTGTTCCTCGACCGCCGCGCGGAAGGCATCGAGATCGCAGACATCCGCGAAGTGTACGGTCACACCGGACGCCTCCATGACGTTCATGAGCACGCTGACAGTCGCGCCATAGAGCGCGTTGGCCGCTACGATGCACTTGCGCCGGTCGGCCAGCGCGGTGAGCAATGCCATGTGGATGGCGGCCATGCCGGAGGCGCAGGCCAGCGCGCCGTGGCCGCTTTCGAGCGCGGCGACCTGCTCTTCGAGCGCCGCGTTACTGGGATTGCCGTAGCGCTGGTAGGCGTAGCCCGGCTGCTCGTGCGCGAAGACGCGGTCGAGCTCTTCCATGGTTTCGTAGAAATAGCTGACCGCGGTGTGAATCGGAGTAGTGACCGGGACGTGCGCGCCGTATTTCTTGCGGTCGCCCGAGTGCACGGCTTTGGTTTCGATTTTCACGGTTATTTCCTTCAGGATGACTTGCGCTTCCAGCGCACGCCGGATTTCGTGTCTTCGAGGATCACGCCTTGATCGAGAAGCTGCTGGCGGATCTGATCGGAGAGCGCGAAGTTGCGTGCCTTCTTAGCTTCGTTGCGGGCGGCGACCAGGGATTCGATTTCTGCATCGCAAAGGCCGGCGGCGGCGGCCGGCTTGATGACATCGAAGATCGAATCGAAGCGCGCGAGCAAGCCGAGCGCGGCATCGCGATTGCCGGCGCGAAATTCGCCCGCATCCATGGCGGTGTTGGCGTCGCGCACGTATTCGAAGACGGCGGCCAGCGCTTCGGCGGTGTTCAGATCATCGTCCATCGCCGCGATGAACTGCGTTTCGGCCGCGGCGGTGCGCTCCGCAAGCGTGGTGTTGACGCCCTCGGCGAACGCGTCGGTTTCGAGGCGCAGCTTGAAGTTGCGCAGGCGCTCGATAGCGGTCTTGGCGGATTGGAGGCCATCGAACGTGAAGTTCAGCGTCTTGCGATAGGGCACCGAGGCCAGCAAGTAGCGCACGGCTTCGGGCGGATAACCGCGGCCCAGAATGTCGCGCAATGTAAAGTAATTGCCGAGCGACTTGGACATCTTCTGGCCCTCGACCATGAGAAACTCGGCATGCAGCCAGAAGCGCGAGAAGGGCTTGCCGGTTAGCGATTCCGACTGCGCGATTTCGTTTTCGTGATGCGGGAAGATGAGGTCGACGCCGCCCGCGTGGATATCCAGGGTTTCGCCGAGATACTTGATGGCCATCACGGAGCACTCGATGTGCCAGCCGGGGCGGCCGCGACCGATATTCTCTTCCCAGAAGACCTCGCCCTCCTTGGGCGCTTTCCAGAGGGCGAAGTCGCGGGCGTCGGCTTTATCGTACTCGTCGACATCGACGCGCGCGCCGGCGCGGATGCCGCTGAAATCGTTGTGGGAGAGCTTGCCGTAATCGGGGAAAGTGGATATGCGGAAATAGATGGAGCCATCCGATGTATAAGTGTGGCCGGCGGAGGTGAGGCGCTGGATGGCCTGGGCCATGTCGGGGATGTGGGCGGTGGCGGGGGCGAGGCGCTCGGGGCGTTCGAGGCGGAGTAGCGCGGAATCGTCTAGGAACGCCTGGGTGAAATGCGCGGTGTATTCGGCGAGCGATTGCTGCTGGGCGGCGGCGTTGCGGATGATTTTGTCGTCGACGTCGGTGATGTTCATGACGTGATCGAGGGTGAAGCCGGAGGCGCGCAGCCAGCGGCGGAGGATGTCGACGAAGGTGAAAGTGCGGAAGTTGCCGATGTGGGCGAAGTCGTAGACAGTGGGGCCGCAGGTGTACATGCGGACGGTGTTGTCGTGCTGGGGGGTGAAGGGCTCGACTTGTTGGGAGAGCGTGTTGTCGAAGCGGAGCGGCATAGGCGGGGGGGGAAATTTCATGGTAACAGACGCAGGGGTGGCCCGCCGGGGGGCAGGGGGCGGGGGACAGGGGGCGGGGTTTTGTCTTTTCTCCTTCGGACGGCGGTCGGGATTCGGCCGGGATGGGGCATAGGTAAAATGACGGAACGAAGCCAATTTGGCGGCAGACCTGTCGCTGACGCTCGCGGTTCGGTGTGCGGGTTTTTGCAGGAGCGAAGCCAATTTTGTGCAACTGCGGAAAGTTAGGAACGAAGCCAATTTTCGATAAGTCATTTGTTTCCAGTGGGCGTGTCGGAGTTTTTGTGCACTTTGTGCACGGAAAAAAGGTTGGCGGCGTTCGCCGGACTCGGGAGGCGCGCCGGTCCAATGGGTGGGCTGGGTTGGGCGGCGGAGGGATGAGGTTTTTTGCAGGAACGAAGCCAATTTTGTGCACTGCGCAAATTAGGTAACGAAGCAAATTGTCGATAAGTCATTTGTTTTGAGTGGGTGCGTATCGGATTTTTGTGCACTTTGTGCACGGAAAAAAAGTTGGCAAGCGGCGTTCGCCGGGACCCGGCATGGGCGCCGGTCCAGGGCGGCAGAGCGGTCGCTGACGCTCGCGGCTCGGTTGACTGGGTTTGGGCAGCGGGGACGATGAGGTTTTTGCAGGAACGAAGCCAATTCTGCGGCGGCTGGCGCTTAATGGAAATTGTGAAAAGCGTCGGATTCTTCCGGAAATAGCCGTAACTCGTTGATTCTGCGTCACTAGCGTCCGGCTATTGCTTCCCGGTCGGGCAATAAGCTCCTTGATCTCATATGCATACGTGGGGTCCGGGCTTTTTTCGATTTGGACTTCCGAAGGCGACTCTGGGCTGTGTGCGCCCTGTCCGATGGGCGGCTGACAATGAGACGTGCATACCGGCCGCATGATCTTCGCCCAACTCATCGATCACGTCCCATCCTACGAGTTCCACAAGTGCGTGGCACGTTACCGCGGAAATTACAAAATGCGCGGATTTTCTTGCTTCGATCAGTTCCTTTGTCTGGCTTTTGCCCAACTTACTTTCCGCGAGAGTCTCCGCGACATCGAGGCCTGCTTGCGCTCCGTGCCGGGCAAACTCTATCACATGGGGTTCCGTGGCCGGATCTCGCGGTCCACGCTGGCCGATGCCAACGAGACGCATGACTGGCGCATCTACGCAGACTTCGCTCAAGTGCTCATCCACATCGCGCGCCCTATGTACGCCAACGAGTCACTGGGATTCGACCTCGACGCTACTGTGTACGCCTTGGACTCTACCACTATCGATCTTTGCCTGTCGGCTTCCCTTGGGCTCGCTTCCGCGCTCACAAGGCTGCCGTCAAGCTGCACACACTGCTGGACCTGCGCGGCCCGATCCCCACTTTTATTGAGGTTTCCGACGGAAAACTGCACGACGTCAACATTCTCGATACCATCACGCCCGAGCCTGGTTCCTTCTACATTGTAGACCGCGGCTATCTCGACTTCGCGCGGCTCCATGTGTTTCACCGCGCCGGCGCCTTCTTCGTCACACGCACCAAACAGGGCATTCAACTACGACGGCGATACTCCAGGTCCATCGACGCCACGACCGGGCTGCGCTCCGATCATACCGTCGTGCTGGCATCGGCTGACTCCCACCACAACTACCCTGATCCGCTGCGTCGCATCCACTTCTACGACGCGGAACAGGACCGCCATCTCAGTTTCCTCACCAACAACTTTGACCTGTCTGCTCTCACCATCTGCCTACTGTACAAGGCGCGTTGGCAGGTAGAACTGTTCTTTAAGTGGATCAAGCAACATCTGCGCATCAAGGCATTTTGCGGATATAGCGAAAATGCCGTCAAGATTCAGATCTGGACGGCCGTCTCGGTCTACGTCCTGGTGGCCATCGTCAAGAAGCGACTGGCACTGGAGGCCAGCCTTCACGAAATCCTACAGGTGCTCAGCGTGACGCTATTCGAGCAAGTGCCCATTTTACAGGCCTTCCACGATGCCGACTCCCAGGAAAAATCGGCATCAATTTCTAACCAGTTGAATCTGTGGAATTTATAGCCGGACGCTAGTGATTCTGCGTGACCGCAGGCCGCGACCCTTGGACACACGGCTGAATACAGAGGACCGCTGGCCATTTCCATCCCTCACGGGTGGCCGGCGCGCCGGGCATGGTGTTTTTGTCGGAGTTTGTCGGATTTCCAGCGAAGCTATAGCGAACTCCGGTGCCGCTTTGTGAGGCGCTGGAGGGTATTTGTGCAGGAATTAATTCCAATTGTGGGCGGTTGGCGCTGGTCATAAATTGCGAAAAGTGTCGGATTTTGTCGGATTTTGTCGGATTGCGGCGAAGATATAGCGAAGGCCAGCGCCGCGATGTGTGGATCGAGGGTGGCAGCAGATTTTCAAAGATCGTGCCGGGAGATCCGGAGAACGCCATGCGGCGAGTCCGGGTGCCCGCGGGTCGAGCGGGTGTGGTGAATTCTGACGAGCAAAGCCAATTCCGCACGTCGACTCTGCACTTCAGGATGGCGCGCGGAGTGGCAGCGGGGATGAGCCAGAACCAGTATGCTCCTGATTGCGCGGTACTTGTGCGGTGGTGCTGATTGGTGACCAGGGTTAGCGTCGTTGTGACGGGCGCGGACTTCCGGCGAATCGCGCTCAGCCTGCCGGGGTGGACCGCGAAAAGGAGACTGCGTGCCGCTGCTCTCGCCCGAGTTGGGTGCGCAAGGGATGGTAAGCATGTGCGGCTAGCGGCGCTGACGGAGGATACCCTGGACGTGGCGCGGCGGAGGGCGGCGGAGGGGTCGCGTTCGCGGCTGAATGGCGGTGCGGAGTGGACCAGGAATCTCTCCGGGCCGACGACGGCAACGTTCCGAAGCGACAGCGGGCCACGTTGGTCGGCAGGCCCTAGCGCGGTCGTCGGGAGTAATCCTCTCACTCGGTGATCGCAGCTTCGAAAGGACCGCCGCCCGGCGGTTCCATTCTGTCCTGGCCGGGCCAGAATCGAGCACTTAGGGACCACGAAACCGGCGTCGGTTCCAGTTCGCTACAATGGCGTGTGTATGATCCACGATAAGCCCGGGTCGAAGCCATCCGTGCCCGCGTTGCAGCGCAAATGGCGTTGGTCAAATCATTAGAAGCTAGGATCGTCAAGGGCAAGCTCGACGCACTTAAGGTTGCCCTTGACCAAACAGCGGATATCGAGACGCTGTTCCTGCAGGACTTGGACCGACAAGGCCGCACGCCGGCTGAAGAGGCGCGGTGGTTGTCCTACGCTGAACACATGCTCCAGACATGGGCTCCATATCTCCACAACATTCAGGAGCAGTTCAGCAAATACGGCGATATCGGCATCGAGATTGTTGGCGGGTGAAGCAGCACCGTGTCCTTTACTGTCGTTCCACTTCACAACCTCAATCTGCCTGCTGGCACAGTGATTCCGTTCGGTAAGTTCACTATCCAGGACGTTCCAGCGTGGTTGCGCACAGAAACGATACTCGAAAAGCTAAGCAAGCACGATCGAGACGGTGTACACATCGCGCAACAGGCCCTCGTGTCCGAGTACGAGGCCGATTCCTATGGGCATCCTGATCCCGAATGGACCGGAGCGCAGCCAAGGGGCATTCAAGACCTTCGTTGGCAATCCGCGTTGCTTGCCAACATGTCCATGTGGGTGGTGATGCCGTCGACCGTCTGTCTCACGTGCGGCTTTCACGCGCTCAATGTTTTAGGAGGGCAGCAGCTCGACACTCCTATCATTAATCACATTGACCAAGAGAGAACGCTCTTTTGTCACGAGCGCGATGCACTCCGTGCTCCAACGGCCAATGACCTAAAGACAGCCGGCAAACTCTTCGAAATGCTCTCGACCGTCTCTCGGAAGAATTCGGTATGGCCGGCGCTACGCGCTTTCTGGGCGGCGCTTACATCCTATCCGGGTGACCTCCGGTATCCGCTGTTCTGGCAGGGCCTTGAGTCCCTCTTCGGGTCCGACACCGACACCAATGGCGTAAGCAAGCGTCTTCGCGACCGCATCTCGTACTTCCTGGCAGATAGCCAGAACACTCAAATTCAGCTACACGACAAGGTGAAGGCTTGTTACGCGGAGCGCTCTGCCATCGTTCATGGTCGGTGGGAAGAGAGCCAAGAATTTCACGACGTGCACATGTAAACCACTGAGGCCATCGTCCGCACCGTCGTGCGTCATCTCGCTGATAAACCAGGAATGCTCGGCGTGTTCCTCTCTCCGAAACGAAACGATTTTCTTGAGGCTTGGGTGAAATCGAAGGCATTCGCACCGCCCGCGGTGCCGTAGTGGCCGTTGTAGCCGCGCTCGTCGACCGTTTTATAATGGGCGTGATCTTCGAGGGCACGACCGCCGGCTTGCCCAGCGCGCTTCATGAAGACGGCTTAACAAAACCATTCCGACATTGCCAATCACCGTTCCGAGAGCCGCCGAAAGGTGATCGCATCCCGTCGGAACCGTGATCGCCGTCATCTCGGAACCCTGATCGACATCAGTTCGGAATCGCGATCGCCATCACGTCGGAACGCTGATCGGCATCGCTCGGAATACGCATTGTGATCTAGCCCATCCTTTTCCTTCTGTGAAGTCGGCTTCTATCCAGTGGTCCGCGTTAGTTGGTTGTGAGAGTTGGTGTGTGGTAGCGTTTCGTTCAGGGAACACGCTTATGACGGGTGCAGACTTTCGACGGATCGCTCTAAGCTTGCCGGGGGCGACGGAGGGGTCGCACTTCGGGAATGCGGGCTTCCGGGTAGGGGGATTTTCGCGACGCTGAGTTTGGCAGACCCTGGCGCGTTTCTCGTTACTATTTGCGCGCGACGACGATTTTGTGCGATCTCAGGGGGAGTGGAGACCCGCGCGGAGCGCAGAGCGTCGCCATGAGTGGCGACGCGGCACGCAAAAGTGCGTGCGCCACGATCATGGTTACTTGGACGCGCGGAGGCGGGCGATGTCTCCAGTGTGCCGCTTACTTGGCTTTCTGCTCGACAGCAGCCTCCTCCTGCTGCTCTTCAGCCTTTTGCCAAGTGGGATTCCGGTCATATTCCTTCATAGCTTTGGCGAGGACCCCGGTCTTCCTGCCGAGATCCTTTTGATACACCACGCCATCCCCGGTGGCTATGAATGTCATGACGCCGGACGACCTGTATTCCGCCGGGTAGGCCACGAAAGCGAAGCCCTCTGTCATTTTGCCATTTACGACGTAATTCTTCGCGCCGCCTGGAGCGTTCTTTCCCTGACGCGTTAAGATGTGGAAATAGTAACCGCGGTAAGGGGTCGGAGGACCTGGTTGGCCTTTGACATAGCCCTCAGCAACGGCCGCTGCCACAAGCGGGCCGATGGGGCTCTGCGGCTCGCCGCCGGCAGCTTTCCAGTAAAGGCCATTGTGCTGCCCTTCATCACTGAAGATTTCCCGGGCGAACTCCTTGTGGTCCGCCGAGTATTCCTTTTGCGCCGCCACGAGTTCCTGGCAAACGCGGATGGCCGATACTTCATTGCGGCCAATGCGCCTGCATAGAATTTCTTTCTTGCCTGCTTCGGTGTCGAAGTACCACGAATTGCCCTTGTGCACGAGCGGTATGGGTGCGGGCCAATTATGCGCGCCGATATACAAGACAGTGGTTCCATCCGGTTCCTTCACCAGACGGTGCATTTCCTGATATCTCTTTACGAAGTCAGCGCGGCTGCCGGCGTCCTCGGTTTCGTCTCCCGACGAGACGATTTGCTTTCCGTCTGGTCCGAGGATATCGAGCATCATTTTTTCGTCGTTAGCCTGCGCCGCGGTGACCAGTGCGCTGGTCGCTTCTTCGGCCGATGAGAACATTTTCTGGCCCGCCATGGAACGGGAGGGAACACACACCGTCAAAAGCATAGCGACCAGGGCTAGTTTAGTAAGGCTAGCCCAATGAAATTTGTCGGAATTCAGCTTCGTTCGTCGCATATGATTTATCTCCATCTTTAGATTGCACGCTCTACAGGGAACCTAACAAACCTACGATTACCGCCGCCCGCCACCGCCGCCGTGAAAGCCTCCGCCACCGCCGCCGTGAAAGCCTCCACCACCCATGCTGGCGCTTCCGCGGGAAGAATAGCTCCGGGTCTCTCCGCCGTGGTCGTAGTTGCTGAAGGCGCCCGAGTGGACGCCGCTCTGACCGCGAGGCTCAGCGTATCCTCGAGCCGCATTCCGGTCCCCCTCGAAAGGCCTGGCAGGTTCGCCAGCACGAGTGCCGCTCACTCCGCGCTGCACATTCCGTTCTACGCCGCGCTCGCCTCCTCCCCGGTAGTAACTGCCTCGGTTATAAAAAGTTCTGCTTCGAGAGTAGTACCTGCCGTGGTTGTAGATTGCGTAGTGGTTATGCCAATCGAATCCCCAATGACCCCATCCCCATCCAAAACCGCCGAACCAACCGATGCCAAAACCGATTCCGAACGAGAGGTACGGACCGTCAAACCAAATTCCAGGATACGGATACCATCCCGGCCAGGCCACGATGGGATATCCGTAAACCAACCACGGATCATACGCCGGGACGTAAACTACATCAGGGGCAGCGGGCTCAATATCAATATCCGGGCCTGCCTCCCTGACGACCTCCTGCTGCGTGGTCTTGAGAGCGCCGGCGGCTTCCGCTTTGTGGCGCATCAACTGCACCGCATCCATGACATCCTGCTGCTGGTTGTAGTAGGCATCGCCGAGAGATGACGTCCATGAGAGGTTCTTGTCCATATTTCCCAGGACGGACGGAAATGCAGCGAGGGCCTTGACGCTCGGGTCCCAGGGTTGCTGATCCACTGCCTGGCCCAAAGCCTCGCCCTTCAAATCAGGATGCGCCTGCACCCATCTGTCGGCTTCGACGACTTCCTCGGGAAATGTGGACGCCGCCAGGATCTGCGCCACCAGCGAATCCGGATACAGCGCAATGGGTGCTACTAGCCGCTGCAACTGCTCGGGAGTCTGCTGTGCGTAGGGCGCCGCCTGCGCGCCCTGTGGTGGCGGGCCTTGGGTGCCCTGAGCTGGCACGTCCTGAGCCGGCAGCCTCAGCGGCCAGGTCGCGAACAATAGAGCCAATGACAAGAGACAAACCAAACTCTGCTTGCCCAATCCACGCCTTGAGAACCCTGCGGCACGTCCGAAAATGTTCATGTACTTGAACCTCCTCTGCACCTTCACCATCCGAGCTCTTTATTTCATTATGCCGCAATATCCGGGATGGATGGGCGGCGCAGATAGTCAGCTTTGTGGAAGTGCCGCGAGCACAGGGCTCGGGGCAGCGGGCACCCGGAAGCTGGTCCGGGAACGGGCGATCTGGGAAGTGTGCGCGGTAGCGGGCGTGGATTAGTCCCCGGAAGTCAGCTTCTATATCCGCGTGAGTTGGCTGTGAGAATCGGTGTGGGGGCGACGGAGGGGTCGCACTTCGGGAATGCGGACTTCCGGGTGGGATTTTCGCAACGCTGAGTTTGGCAGACCCTGGCGCGTTTCTCGTTACTATTTGCGCGCGAGGACGATTTTGTGCGAGCTCGGGGGGAGTGGGGACCCGCGCGGAGCGAGGAGCGTCGCCAGGAGTGGCGACGCGGCACGCAAGAGTGCGTGCGCCACGATCGGGTTGCTCACACTCTCGACAAGGGCGGAATGGCCTTCGAGCTTCGCGATCACCCCATCCTCTTGACTTCCTGTGCAAGCCGCGTACATACTGGTTGGTATGTTGTTGGCGCCGAAGAAGCTGCAACGCAGGGCGGCCAGGCTGCGCGATCCTGAGGGCACACGACAGCGCTTGTTGCGGGCAGCGTTTGGCGAGGTTTACCGATACGGGTTCCAGAGCGCCGGGATCGATGCTATTCTCGCCGCCACCAACGTCACCAAAGGAGCGCTCTACTACCACTTCGAGAGCAAGGAAGCTCTGGGCCATGCCATTATCGAGGAGATCGTCGC
>Ga0073928_10006250_pt1 | contig 16096 bp, 8 predicted proteins | sample PaiPotPPA55metaG_FD_76969 | JGI IMG/M metagenome (GOLD analysis project Ga0073928, IMG submission 76969) | Iron sulfur acid spring bacterial and archeal communities from Banff, Canada, to study Microbial Dark Matter (Phase II) - Paint Pots PPA... ... | reverse complement strand
TTATTTTATTCTAATTTCCTCTAGAAGATAGAAACCATACTGTCTTACGACGTATTTAACCCAGCTCGTGTAACTTATTAATCGACGAACAGTCGGACCCTTCATAGTTTCTGCGTCCATGAGGATAAGTCAAGCCGACATCGAGGTGCCAAACTCCGCTCTCAATTTGTACTCTCTAGCGGAATTAGCCTGTTCAATTTTGTTAATATAAAGATTCTTCTTTATTTCCATTTTTCACAAAATGGCTCAGACTATGTCTTCATTTATACTTTTTTTATTCTTTTTAAATTTAGCAACACGAAATTTAAAAATATATTTAGGTTTATTTACTACTTACTCAACCTTTAATACCATAAGCACCTATACGTTTTTTAGATACTAATAAAGAATACTCTACATTAGATTTAATATTACCTCTTAACATCACTGTAGATAATCCTTTAAATGAAGAATCCACATTCTTTAAACCACCTTTTCAGTCTAATTTAAATACAGATCTAGATGCAGTATATCGTCTAGATAATCTACCTTTAGCCTCTAATCTGATACCTCCTAATTTAGAATGTTTTAAGTGGCTAAATACATAATTTCTTAAAGAAATAGTATCTTTATCTTCAGATGAATTAGTTTCTATTTCTAAATTGTTAGTTGAGGGGAAAAAATCTAATAATAATTTATTTAAAGGGTCTATATTAGTAATATCATTTTTAAACATATTATTAATATAGTTATTTCTTATTTTATTTATTAAAAATTCATTTTTATTAGATTTATGAAATTTTTCACCTAATCTACTAACATTAGGTAAATTAATCATAGCTAAAGATGATTTAAATACATTTCATAATCTATATTTATTTTTTAATTTTAAAACAATCGCTTGTGTAAAAATATCACTATTTAAATATACCTTTTTTAAATTAACTATATTAAACTCTACCTTTTTATTATATAATTCTTCAACTATTCGTGTTAAATTTAGTATAAAGGGTTTTTCAAATTTAACATTATTAAATTTTAGTAAATACTGTAATTTATAAAGATTTTCTAAGTATCTTTTTTCAACTGTATTCTTAAAATCATAATAACTAGGATAATTATAAGCATAAAAGCTATTAGTTTTGTTTGTAAATATTATAAATTTTTCGTTATTATTCAATACTTTCAATTTAACTAAACTAGTTAAATATTCAAAGTATTTATTTAAAACTACTAAATAAGTATTTAAGTTTTTGATAAAGAACTCAGTAATATAAAAATTATAAGTTATCTCTTTTTCAGAAAGGGGATTATTATTTTTTATATTTTTTCTTCTTGAAAGATTTAAAACATCAAAAAGATTTAAGAATTCTCTTTTTAAAGACATTTTCTCTGTATTATAAACATAAAAGGTAATAATTACTTTAGAATTAGTATGTTTTAAATCACCTCTTCCTATAAATATTCTTTTAGAAGATCGTCGTCTATATATCATATCTACAAATTCAGTATTTAATACTTTATGGTTAATAAACATATTAAAATAACTTTTTAATAAATTCATTAAAGTATTATCTAATACAGGTAAATTTTTAATATACTTAGTATTATAAGTATATATACTATTATATCATTCCTGTGCTGCAGGAGGAAAGTGTTTAGCTTTTCCGGTATCACCATATATAAACTCTAATTTTTTAATATTAGTTTTATTTAACTTTTTATTAAAAATAATAGGTGTACTATAATTTAAATTTTTTATAGTATTTAAATTGGGTTTTTTTTGATTCATTGTAATTTTTAGTTATTGGAAAATATTCCTAAGCTTAACCTTTAATCAAGGATTAAGTCTATTTCACTAACATATTAATATTAGTTATTATGCTATAATATTATAAAAATAAAAATAGCTTACAAATTATAAAAAGAATAAGAATAAATGTTGGGTATTAGTAGAAAGAGTATTGTTAGCATAACTCACTTTCTAGTCGTTGAACGATTTTACTTTAATTAAATGCTAAATAAGTAAACTTCGCTTCAAGTTAACTTTATAAGTCATTCTTGAAATTGACCCAATTAATAACCAATAGATTTATACTAATAATAGTAAATAAAACATCGGAGGACTAACATCCCTAGCGTAGCTTTTTCAAAAACCCAAGATCTTTCCTTTCCGCATCTTGTGGTCATATGCCCCGCTTACGCGACTGATAGACGTGTAAGTCAGACAGTAAAGCAAGATTAAGCCATTAAACTTGCCAAGTATTAAACATAATTATATTATTAGTAATCTTCAAATTTATGTTTATCTATTAAACATACTAATAATATAACTATAAAACATTAGAAATTCAAAATCTATAACATTAAAAGAAATAAAATTTTCATTTTCAATTCAATGTTTTAAATACATCTATTTCCCATATAGTCAAAATCTTACTGGTTTAGTTATATGTCAGTCCTAACTAAATAGGTATATAACTGAATTAGTTGTAGCTCTTAAAAAAAAGAACTATAATAAATTACAAATTAAAACAAACATATATGTATATACGTATATGTTTGTATATCATATCAAACTATGATAAATTTACAAAAAAAATGTTAATATTGGATACACCCAGGTACTTTTTGTGGGATCTGTGCCCCGCATAAACTGCCTCCTAATCATTGTCCCTTCAAAAAAGAAGGTTAATCATAAAATAAAGGATATTTATAATATGATGTAAATGTAGATTCATACATCTACCAATACGATAAACCAAATAAAGGTGTTTCAATTGTGTTTAGTATTTCTACTATCAATACTACCTTATACACTAAAATAAATCGTTATCGTATCCAATAATTAGCAACAGTAAAGCTGCATAGGGTCTTCTCGTCTAACTAGAGGTAAACTGTATCTTCACAGTTATTCCAATTTCACTGAGCCAATCATTGAGACAGCTGTTGTATCGTTAAATCATTCATGCAAGACCGCATTTAACGGCCAGGGTATTCCGCTACCTTAGGACCCTCATAGGTAAGGCCGCCATTAATCGGGGGTTCCTTCAAAGTCAAGTTTATATTAGTCAACTTAACGAATTCGTTAACCAGCCGACATCGGGCAGAAATCACACTCAATACTTTGATTTATAGTCTTACTGCAAAGTGCTTTGTTTTAATTAAACAGTCGTACAACATTATTCTGTGCCTCCTATTCTTTACCTGATATTAATCAAGAGGAATGGCTCTCCTTATCCCGAAGTTACGGTAGTCAATTTGCCGAGTTCCTTAATGATTGTTCACTCAAACGCCTTCGTATTCTCTACTAGCTTACTTGGGGTAGTTTCTAGGTACGGTTTACTTTTATCATATTATTCCTCATCTATTAAGTTTTTTGGATAATCTATAATATTATTATTATTTTGTTCATCACTCTTCATCTTATTAGTTTATTAGCGTGATATAGATTGTTACTGTTTTTCCAGAACCCTCTTCACTTTAAGAAGGTTGTTACTGTGTAACCAAGATTTACTCATCGTTTAGTCCTTTAGGTTAATAAACTTAGAGGCCGTTACTTTATAAAAAACCATAAGCTTTAGGCGAGGGTAATCCAACTAACTGCTAATAATTTATATCAACAGTTAGGCACCCTTTTTCGTTACTCATGCCAGCATTCTCACTTGGGTTATCTATTATTATTCTTAAAAAGAATTAGTCTAAGATTTACCCAACGTTCTACTACCCCATCAGATAGAATAATTTAAATTATTCGTAAATATGGACAAGGTGTCGGTATATTGTTTAGATCCGTTAAATTTTCGGTGCGGCTACTAATGTAAAAAAAATTTTTACTAAACCAGTGCTCTGTTACGAGATCTTTAAAAAATGACCGCTTCTAAGCCCATTTACTAGTTGTATTATATAGCAACTTCCTTAATTTCACTTAACATTAATTTTGGAACCTTAACTCTTGTTCTGGGCTGTTTCCCTTTAGACATACAACCTTAGCGTACTATGTCTGACAATTCAAGATTCATCATTGCCCTTTCGAGTGCGAATACTCACCGATAAAACCTTCACGGTTGCCCGATATGTGCAAATCCATTTAGTTACTTTTTATATAAATAAAAAATAACCATCTAATGATAATTGCCTGAGATCACAGTTCTGTACCTGCTATGATGTAACTTGAATTACCTACTTATATAGGTTTCGTAGAAAACCAGCTATCCTAGTCTGTTTTGTCTTTCACTAACTTACCACAATTCTTCGGATATCTTTACAACGATAACCCGTTCGGGCTTTTATAACCCTGATTGTAGTAAGATCACTAGGCTTCGGGTCTAATTTTAGATACTAACTCATTATATTATAATTGGTTTATCTAGGCAAATGTTTCACACATGCTCGCATCTAATATTAACTTGCTGACCCATTATGCAAAAGGTACGCTCTTACTTGTTATTTAAACTTCACTTGAGCTGCTTATAAAACTACTATTTCAAACCGTTCCTTCACAGTACTTTATGCTATCGCTTATATATTATATTTAGCCTTAGAGGAAGGTTCCCCTTTATGTTCAAACAGGTTGTACCCATTTTACTTACTTAATTTATCAGTGAATATGTAAACTTTTAAAAGTTTACATATTTCAGTTATGTTATTGTTTTTTTATTATTATGCCGCTATACATAGTATATTGCTGCTATTTTTAATTTTATTTATAACAATATATTTTTAATATATTCTGATATTATATAGGCTTCTCTACTTTCATTCTCACTAATCATAGAATCTCGTTTGATTTATTTTCCTAAAGTTACTAAGATATTTCAGTTCACTTTGTTTATTATTGAATTTCTCTAAGAGTACATGTGTTATTCATTAATTATACACAACTTAATTACACTCTCTTTAATATATAGCAAGGTATCCATAATAGTTTCTTTTTATACTTCCTTATATTATTCATTTATAATATAAAAGAATGGCATTGATATCAATCACATTACTAATAAGTTTATATTATAAACTATTAATTCTTGAAATTTTATTATTTTCCATTCAGGTTACTCAGATTCGAACTGAGAATATCATTGACCCAAACAATGCGGCGCACCAGCCTGCCTCTAACCTGTTATATTAAATATATTTTATAAACTATTTTATATAAACTAAAATTATCGTAACCCTATTTTAATAAAACGTTTTATAATACTTATTCTATTACTAAGTTTAGCGAGCATAGCCTTTTTTTTTTGATAAATACCTGCTTAATTTATTATCTGAATTTATATAATAAACATTATTTTTTGTAATTTATGTATTTAATACAGAAAGTAGGGGATTCGAACCCCTGAAATATTGCTATTTAACTGTTTTCAAGACAGGCGCTTTAAACCAACTCAGCCAACTCTCTTTATTTTTGATTCCTCGAAGAATCGAACTTCGGACATATCCTTATCAAAAATACACTTTACCAACTAAGCTAAGGAACCTATAACATTATATAAGCAAGAGTATTCAGACTTGAACTGAAAATGAGAAGTTTGAAGCTTCCGAGCTTACCATTAACCTATACTCTTTATATTTAATTTTCCTATATACTTATCAACAAAGTACGAGAGTTAAGCTAATTAAAACTCCTTAATTAACTTCTCGGAAAAGAAGAGACTCGAACTCTCAGGTCTATAAGACACCCTTTAGCAAAGGGCTCGCTTTACCAATAGCAACCCTTCCTTATAATTAAATATGTTTAATTATATATACGAATGTGATCGGTCTCGAACCGACATAACCTCCCTTGACAAAGGAGTTCCTTACCAATTAGGATACACACTCTTAAATATATTTTACAGTTAATCGGACTTGAACCGATAAAGTTCGTTTGGAAGACGATTATTTTACCATTAAATTATAACTGCTTAAATATATTTTACAGTTAATCGGACTTGAACCGACATAATCTCCCTTGACAAAGGAGTTCCTTACCAATTAGGATATTTACCCTTAATTATAGATTTATAAATTAATTGTAATTATAATATGTTATTATTCGTTTACTTAAATTATCTTTATAAGATAAATATCTATCCTTACTCTAAATTAAGACCTGTGAGATTCGAACCCACGTCACGAAGATTAAAAGTCTAGTATTTTACCATTAAACTAAGATCTCTTATTTATTTATAAATAAATATATACTTATGTATTAAGAACCTCAATAGTATATTGAGATGAAAAGGAATAGTCATACTACATCAACAAAATGTCAATAAAGGATAGAAGCCTCAAGACCAAGGTGATGATTATCGGTTAAATGATAAGCATACATACGTCATAAACCTACTGCAATGAAGGCTGTACCAATCATAACATGTAGTCCATGGAAACCAGTTCCAAAATAGAAACATGTACCAAAAGCACCATCACTTATAGTGAATGAAGAAACGCTGTATTCTATACCTTGAAAAGTAGTAAACACCATGGCTAATAGTACTGTAGCTATTAAACCATAAAGTGATCCAGCTCTATCACCTTTTATTAAAGAATGATGAGCGTAGGTTACGGTTGCCCCAGATGATAATAATATTACTGTATTAAGTAAAGGTAATTCAAAAGGGTTAACAGCTTCTATACCCATAGGTGGTCATTGAGCCCCTAGTTCTACTGTAGGTGATAATGCACTATGAAAAAAGGCTCAAAAAATAGCTAAAAAGAATAGTCCCTCTGATACAATGAACAGAATAACACCCATATTAAGTCCTTTTTGAACAGCTAAAGTATGATTACCTAGATATGTACCTTCTGAAATAACATCACGTCATCAAAAAGACATTGAACTAATAAGAGCTATAAAGGCTGAAAATACAAAATAAGGTGCATGTTCAAAACCATGCATAGTTAATACCCCACTAGTTGTCAAAGTTAATAAACTAAGACTTGTATATATAGGTCAAGGTGATGGTGATACTAAATGAAAAGGATGGCCTTGAAAAAGACTTCTACTTGAATGTCTCATTTATTACATCCTTTGTTTTATAATTTAATGATAAAATATTATCTAATTTAAGTAACATTTTATTTTTTGCATACTTTGTATTTAATTAATTAAAAAAACATTTTTATAGTAAACCCTATTTACTATATTTATAATAAAAAAAAATTAGGTATTAAGAAATAACTATTATAAAATGTTTTTATGTAAGGAATGGGTGACTTGAACACCCAGCCTACCGTGTGTAAAACGGTCGCTCTACCATTAAGCTAATCCCTTTAAACTTTCATTAAATTTATAATGAAAGTTCATAGAAAATAAGTATTTAGTTTTTTTGTTTAATGGTAATTACAATCGCACCTACCATAGCTAATAATAATATAATAGAAGTTATGATTAATCACATACTATAACTTGTATAAATAATATTACCTATACTTGTAATATGACTAGTTTCTGATAAATAACCATCTCATATTTTACTAGTAACAAAAGATATTTCACCTTTATCTAACTCTAAACTATTTAATTTAAAGAATTTATTTAAGTAATCACTATAATTATTATATCATATATCATTTAATGTATTATTTAAATTTACAGTATAACTATTAAAAGCCGCTATACTATAAGGTAATATTTGATATATAGGATAATTGAATGCAATAGTAATTAATATACCTAAAGGTATACTGTTACTAGTATTACTTAATAATTCACTAACTCTTATATTAATTAACATTAATATAAAAATAAATAATATAGATACAGCTCCAACATATACTAATAAATAAGATATACCGATAAAATTTAAACCTAGTATAATAAGATAACTAGATATACTTAAAAATAATCCTATTAGAAATAATACAGATACTATAGGATTTTTACTAATAATAACAAATATTCCACATAGTATAGCAAGTAATGAAATAATATCTAATATTTCTACTCTATAACCATTAGTGTAAGTCTCATTTAAAATGAATAAATTATTCATATACTGATTACATAAACTTAAACCTCAATATCATTTGTTTTCAAAAGATTAATATATTAACTACTTTGACATGGCTTTTTTGGTAACATTTTAAAGAATAAAATTCTTCAAGGTTATTTTAAGCATAAAGAGGATATAGTAGTAAATAATAAAAGTATAATAAACGTGTACAGGATTCGAACCTGTATAATAGTGGCCGAAACACTTAACACTACCATTATGCTAACACGCTTTTTATAACTTTTTGAAACTAGCCCTTAAAATGAATCGAACATATATCAGAATATTAACAGTATCCTGCTCTACCATTGAGCTATAAGAGCTAATTGACTTGATTTATAAGCAGATAAATTGTTAGGAAGAAAAGGACTCGAACCTTCGACAGCGCATTGCTACTGAGTTTACAGCTCAGCCCGTCATACCAACAAACGGAACCCTCCTTTATATATTTGTGTATATATATATTTACTGTTAAATTTAATGAGTCCCGTGCAATTTCCACTACACGAACCATATTACGACTTAACACCCATTAAAGTCACGCATACGAAGATTTATCCTAAATAGAACTAAAGTTAATCCTTTAGAGTAACTAAAAAGAATTAACCAAACTTATTGCACACACTTTTTTGAGTGCCTGACGAGTAGTAAGTACCAATCTGAGATAAGATCCACCGTGACGTGGTGATTCACGATTACTAGTAATTCCTTATTAATGTAGTCGAGTTTCAGACTACAATCCTTGTTTTACCCTATTTTAATTAGATTAGCTCAAACTCACATTTTCGCATCATTTTGTATAGGGATATGCGGCACGTCGATAGCCCACAATATTAAGGTCATGATGACTTGCCTTGGTCCCTGTTATCATATTCAATATAATGGTGAACTGCTTTATTTTTCTTAAAGAAATAAATAAAGCAAGGGCTTCCGCTAATTTTTTAGGACTTAACCATTGTCTCACGACATTAACTTAAGACAGCCGTGCAACGCTTGTAATATTTTAGTAGTCATAATTACAGACTAGTTAAGATAATATTCATATTGTGGTAAGGTTTTTCGCGTAGATACGAATTAAATAACATACTTCACTACTGGTTTCAAAAACGGTCTAATGATTTCAGTTTCTGCGTTGCCACATTACTCTTGAGGTGAAATGCTTGCACTTTCATTTATAGACTAAATTTATCTAATCTATGGCATTCATAATTTTCTGCCTGGACTATCTAGGGTATCTAATCCTGGTTGTTACCCGGGCCTTCGTCCCTCAACGTCAGTTATTACATACAAGGTCGCTTTCGCCTTTGTCAGTCGATAAGGTATGACAGAATTTCAACTCTACTCCTTACATACTCCCCTTGTCACATTTAACTCTAGAAAAATAGTACCTGATTTTAGGTTTATTTTCACCGTCTAGGTACCCTTTAGACCTAATAATGATGAATAACACTAGTCTTTTACGTATTACCGCGACTGCTGGCACGTAATTTGGTCAAGACATATGGATATTAAATTGTCATTGTCAGTTTAATATCCGAATTTTATTCGACAAAATCAATACCATACTGTTTACTTCAATAAATTTAGTTAAAATTTATTAAAACAATTAATTAATAGATTAATTATAATTTTTATCTTATTAAGATAAAACTATAATATCCATAAACCAAGTATAGTTAGCCGAAGCTATACATTCCTCCAAGTTGCTGGTTCAGCCGTTAGGCCATTGACCAATATTCCCCGCTGCTGTACTGTTACATATTGGGGTTTTTTCAGACCCAACGTGATCGATCGACCTCTCAGCCCCGATTACGGAATTTTAAGCTAGTTAAGCCATTACCTTAACTACCGACCTATCCGAAATATTAATTGTCCTCTTAAAGCGGATTATTTATTTCTCCTTTCTTTTTATATTTTATAAGGTATTTGACCTTACTTTAAGGCAGCCAAAATATATACTCACCTGTACACCACTTTTAATGAAATTCCTCATAAATATTTAACATTAATTAAATATTTAGAATAAATTAAATTAAACGTACGATTAGCATGCGTCAAGCACTTGAACAGCGTTCATTCAGAGCCATCATCAAACTCAGTGTAATAATTCTGATATAGCTTTATGTATACCATTACTAATAATTTTTTAACTTTATATACTTTTTTATATTTTAAATTTTAGATTTTTTTTTTATCTTATTATTTATCATATAAAATATAAAGTATATTAATTTACTATTTTTATTGGGCACATTTAAGCCGGGTTCCGTTTTAGTTATTAATCTAAATTAAGGCTTATTTATTGGCTTATATGTTCGTTAATCATTTCTTACTGTATAATCTTGAATGTTATTTCTTTTATACATAATTATAGAATTTACTATATGAGATGATAAATATTTTCTCTTAAATACCTTTGTTTTTACATTACACTAATTTTTTATGTGTTTATCCTATATAAGCTTCGGACTTTCCTATATTATATTTTAATATAATATGTATACTATTTGTACCACTTAAATATATTGATATAATTCATTAATATCTATAGTATAAGTAAGAAGTAATAATATTACAATACTATTACTTATAAAATAGATTTTATATTTAAATTTATTTTATTTTGTGCTTTAATATTTAATAATTAGTGTAAATCTAATGCATCTTTTATGTAAGCACTAGTTAACACTACAAATACTTGAGCTTGTATAAAAGCAATTGCTATTTCTAAACCAGAAAAGGCTATAATAAAAGCTAAAGGTATTAATCCTAAGAAAAAGAATATAAACCCAGAAGTCATTATATTATAAGTGAAACCGGCTAAAATATTTAATAACATATGACCACTTAAGATATTAGCACCTAATCTAAGTCCTAGAGATACATTTCTAGATAGATATGATATAAATTCTATTAGCACAAGTAAAGGTAATAAAGCTAAAGGACAACCAGCTGGAACTAGTAAAGAAAAAAATTCTAAACCATGTTTTTGGAATCCTAATATAGTTGCACCTAAAACTACAGTAAAACTAAGAGAGAATGTAAGCATAAAATGACTTGTTGATGCAAAGCTATACGGTACCATTCCAATTAAATTATTTACTAAAATAAATATAAATAAAGTATAAATGAATGGGAAGTATATTTGCCCCTTTGTAGGGTTTATTTGATTTGTTACTATACTATGTATAGTGGCATATAAAGATTCTTGACCTATTGATCAACTATTACTTACCACTTTATTGTAGTTAGTTGCTAACATATTTAAAGTGAATATGAAAAAAGTACCTAAAGTTAAATATAATCCTATATTACTTAATGATAAATGTAGATTACCTAATATAGGAGCATCTAAACTTAATAAGTTTCTTATTTCAAATTGATCTAAAGGGCTTGTAACATGAGTATATGTATAAGTAGTCATTTATTACATTTTTTAATTTATTATTATTGAAATATACATACTGAGAAATAATTAATTTTAAACTTAGAAGTTATTAATTTTTCACAAAAAATAAGAAAATTATTTTTTAATAAAGATAATAGGTAAATTATAATCTTCTTATTTAGATAATTAATGTATAATTAATTATATAATTATAATTTACTAATAAACATACGAGATATGAATAAACGTACAAATCTAGGTAATATGTATTTTGATAATACATATAAAATTACTACAAGAAATGTAAAAGCAAAAATTACTTGGTTCATAAAATAGAAAGGTACTAGTTGTGGCATTTTTTTTTAAGGATAAGGTTTTTAATAGTGCTTATGTTAATATTGCAAATAAATATTATTTTTTACATTGTTATCTAATTAAAGATAAAGATTTTACAGGAATTTTATTTAAAGGCTGAAAAAATTTGTTTAATTTTTAGAATTTGTTATACGATTACATAATCAATATAGGAATATTAATAGATAATTGGATAACAAAAAAGGCATAGGAAGTCTTTAGTTTATATTACTATATATCAATGATGAAACTGAGTAATGTAAACCATCTAAGATTGGAGCGGGATATATTCCTAATGTAACAGTAAATACAACTAATGTTAATAAAATAAATAATTCACGTTTATTTACATCTCTTATATTAACTTCAAAAAATTTAGTAAAAGATCCTCCAAAAGCTATTCTATTGAACATGTAGATAGTATATGCAGCAGAAAATACAATAGAAGAACTAGCAAATACACCTAATAAAGGTAGTCTTTCAAATACACCATAAAGAGACATAAATTCCCCTACAAAATTTAAAGTAAGAGGAACACCACAATTACCTAAAGATAAAATAAAGAATAATATAGAAAATACAGGCATTATTTGTGCAATACCTCTATAGAAACTTATTAATCTAGTAGCTGATCTATCATATAATACACCTCCTGCACATATAAATAGACCACTTGATACGAATCCATGAGCTAGTCCTAATAATATACCACCTTCTATACCTTGTAATGTATTACTAAAAACACCTATAAGATATACAGCTGCGTGTGATACAGAACTATATGCTATTAATTCTTTAACATCTATAGTTCTTAAAGTACTAAGACTAGCATATATTATAGTTATAATACCTATAAGGTAAATTATGTAAGTATAGTCTAAAGAAGCTTTAGGTAATAAGGGTAATATAAGTCTAAATATACCATACAAGCTTAATTTTAAAACAATGGCAGCTAAAATTATACTACCACCTAAAGGTGACTCAACGTGAGCTTTTAAAAGTCAAGTATTTAAAAATATAGTAGGAGTTTTCACAGCAAATGCTATAAATATACCATAAAATAAAAATAATTGTGTAGAGTAGTTAAAATTAGTTTTGTACAGTGCATCAAAATCAGTAGTACCCATTATTGAAGACATTGCTAATATAGATAATAATAAAAACAATGATCCTAGTAGTGTGTATAAGAATAAATAAAAACTAGCTCTTACTCTATTACTTGATCCAAATAAACCTATTAATATGAATAAAGGAGGTAAAATACTTTCAAAAAATATGTAAAATAATAATATATCTAAAACTAAGAAAACTGCTAATAATAACGTTTCTAATAATAAAATTATTATTACATATGATTTTACATTTACATCTATAGATGTTCAATTACTTAATAAAGCTATTGGAGTTATTATAGTTGTTAATAATACAAAATACATAGATAATCCATCTAACCCTAGATAAAAATCGAAATAGCTTATTTCATAATGTTCTTTAACAAATTGAAATTGATTACTACTATAATCAAATAAGAAAAAAACTAATAAGGAAACTAATAAATTAATAACCGATGTAGTTAAAGCTATTTTTTTTATTCTAGTTGTATTTAAATAGGACATATCATAAGACATACCTGCAGATATAATAAATATACCAAATATTGGTATAGATAATAATAATGTAAGAAACATTTTTTGCTTGATAATAAATTAATTTCCCTCAGGATTAAACATTTAAATTTAATCTTTACTAACACCATATGAATAATATAGTTTGTAAGGCACATACACATTAATTATCCAAAATAGACATTAATTATATATAATTAATAGGGACATCCCTATGAAGATCTCTAATTTTACGTATTATATCATCCCTAATTACTTGAACATGAGGTTGATTCAACTGAAATCACTCAGGGTGAAGTGTTCTAACAAATCTAGCAATTCTACTAATTTCTCGGTTATAATAACCTAATGGTTGATTATTAGCACGGTAATCACTAAATAGAATACCACCCCTCTGGTAAAATTCATTTCTATATGATTCCAAATAAGAAGCTAATCGATCTGTATCTCTAGCCAATACAGTATCCATATAACTGACAGCGGGACCAGGATTGGGATTGGGACCGGGATTAGGATTATTTGAAGAACTCCCTCCACCACTAATATTCTGCTGAGAAGATCCTTGTGAAGAACTTTCTCCAACAGCATTTAATATAGAGGAACCTTCACTTAATACGTTTTGATTAAGAAAAAAGTTATAAACATGTTCCAAAAACAAAAATCAAAAAAAAGTAAAAGTAAACACAAAGAAAAAAATAAAAATTACTTTCTTATTATTCACTATTACTGAAACAAATCTAAAAATTAATAATTTAAATAGATCTGAAGTACTTGTAATATAAGTATATGTATAAGTACTCATTTATTATATCTTTTTTTTTTAATAAATTAATTTCCCTCAGGATTAAATACTTAAATTTAATCTTTACTAACACCATATGAATAATATAGTTTGTAAGGCTATATACACATTATATGACTAATAAACTACAGTAACTAAATTATAATAAACTTATGTTACTAGGTATTATTTCAAAACTATATAGTATACATGGTACTAATATAATAAAAGCAATTACTAAAGGTAGTAATACAGTTCAACAGAAAGACATTAACTGATCAAAACGTATTCTAGGGAATGAAGCTCTAGCTCATATGAAAATAAACACCATAATACATGATTTTATACCTAAAGTAAACCCATACGCTAATCCTTGTATTATCGGGTCTGAAAATATACTTTCTTCATATAAATTTTTTGTATAGTAGTCAATATCAATATATTGCATAAAATGGAATAAAGAAGCGCCTAAAGGTATATAATCGTATAAATAACCTCCTAAAAATAAAATAGTAGTTAATATACATATTAATACAATACTAGCGTATTCAGCTAAGAAGAAGAAAACAAAAATAACTGCAGCATGTTCTGTCATAAATCCACTAACAAGTTCTGATTCGGCTTCTGCTAAATCAAAAGGAGCTCTATTAGTTTCCGCTATAGATCCTATAAAAAATATAATAAATATAGGGAATAAGGGTACTATAAATCATATAGCTCTCTGAGCCTCTACAATTACAGTAAGATTTAAACTACCTGTTAACATTATAACAAGTAATATAGCTGAACTTAAAATAAGTTCATAACTTATTAATTGTGCTGTACTTCTTAGTGAACCAAGAAAAGCATATTTACTGTTAGCACTTCAACCTGCTAATAATATACCATATGTAGCTAATGAAGAAACTGCTAACATGTAAAGTATACCTAAATTAAGATCATTTAAAGCTAAACCAGGTGCATAAGGTATAACTAGATAACCTAATAATGAGAATATTAAAGTTATAATAGGGCCAAGAAAAAATAAACTTAAATTAGCTTGCGCAGGTGAAACATATTCTTTTAATAAAAGTTTCAAGGCATCAGCAAATGCTTGTAAAAGACCGTAATACCCTACTATATTGGGCCCTAATCTTCTTTGCATACTAGCCATGGTTTTCCTTTCCGCTACAGTTACATAAGCTACAGTTAATAAAACAGGAACAGAAACAATTAAAACTTCTAGTATAGAAATTAACGTAGGTTGATACAACATATATATATATTTATATTTTTTGTTTAATATATACAAAATATGATTATGAAAATACATTTTTAATATTAAATCTTTATTTAATATTACTCTTACAACTAAATAATAAAATAATATAATTAGGCATAAGTAACTTATTATTATATGAATATATAAATTTTTATTCTTTTTTTTAATAAACTCTTATCCAAGATTTGAACTTGGATCTAGATATTAGAAGTATCCTGCTCTACCATTAAGCTAATAAGAATTATAAATATCTTTTATATTTATATTTATAATTAAGCAACGTATAGTATTAAAAAAGCCATCATAAGAGCAAATAAACCAGTAGCTTCTGCAAAAGCAAAACCTAATATAGCGTATGCAAATAATTGACCTCTTAATGAAGGATTTCTGGCCACACCTAATATTAATGCACCGAAAACTACTCCAATTCCTACACCTGCTCCAATTAAACCAGTAGTTGCTAACCCTGTTCCTATAAGTTTTGCTGCTTGTATCATATGTTATATATCTATAAAATTTTATACAAAAAAATTAAATATAAATTTTAACCATTAATATCTGTTATTAATTTAAAGTAATAGACATTAGTTACTAATATTATATTATATACATATATATATATATTTATAAGTAGTTATAATAAGTAGTTAAGGGTATGGAGGGATCGAACCCCATATTTAAGATCTGCAATCAAAATGTAGAACCATCTACAACATACCCTTAATA
>Ga0073928_10006249_pt1 | contig 16096 bp, 13 predicted proteins | sample PaiPotPPA55metaG_FD_76969 | JGI IMG/M metagenome (GOLD analysis project Ga0073928, IMG submission 76969) | Iron sulfur acid spring bacterial and archeal communities from Banff, Canada, to study Microbial Dark Matter (Phase II) - Paint Pots PPA... ... | reverse complement strand
CCGCCCGCTCCCCCGCAGGCGGCATCCGCGCGTCGGGACGTACACCCCTTTGCGCCTGACACGAGAGCGGTTGCTACACAGCCAATCCCGCCGGCATACCGGAAATATTCAACGTCTCGACCATCCGTTAGCAGGCGAGTACACGATTGAGCCGTCAGGTGAGAATCTCAAATCCACTGGAGACCTAGATATCTTTGACTATGCATTGCGGCTATGCATCGCGGCTATAAGTGGTCGACGCACCAGGCACCTCGACACCCGGCCTCGATTGGAAACCGGACGCGTATGGTCCGGCTCATGCCTGACCGTACCGCCGGCCTCCGCGCTGCCGTTAAGCACGCGGAGGCGTTTCTTGCAACGCTCGATGAGCGGCCGGTGGCCGCCCGCGCCGATGCCGCTGCGGTACGCAGTTCCCTCGGCGGGCCGCTGCCCGAGCGCGCCGAAGACCCCGCCGCGGTGATCGACGCCCTGGCCGCCGGCGCCGAACCTGGCCTCGTCGCGACTGCAGGCCCCCGCCACTTCGGCTTCGTCATCGGAGGGACTCTGCCCGCCGCACTCGCCGCCGACTGGCTGGTGTCGGCATGGGACCAAAACGCCGCCTTCCACGCCCTGTCCCCGGCCGCGGCCGCCATCGAGGAGATCACCTCGGCCTGGACGCTTGAGTTGCTCGGATTGCCGGACACGGCGAGCGTCGGCTTCGTCACCGGAGGCCAAGCCGCCAACACGACGTGTCTTGCCGCGGCGCGGTATGCCGTCCTGTCGCGCGAGAGGTGGAATGTGGAGCGCGACGGGCTGATTGGCGCGCCAGCGGTCCGTGTCGTGTGCGGCGAGCAGGCGCACGCCACGATCTACGCGTCCCTGCGGCTGTTGGGCCTTGGCGCGGAGAGGGCAATCCGCATACCCGCCGACGACCAGGGCCGGATGGACCCCGATGCGCTCGCAAAGACGTTGGCCGCCAACGACGGACCGACGATCGTGTGCGCGCAGGCCGGCAATGTGGCAACTGGTTCGTTCGATGCGTTCGGGCCGATAGCCGACGCGTGCGCGCAACGTGGCGCCTGGTTGCATGTCGACGGAGCGTTCGGGCTGTGGGCAGCCGCCGCACCGGCCACCCGGCACCTCACCACCGGGGTCGAGCGGGCCGACTCGTGGGCGGTCGACGCCCACAAATGGCTCAACGTGCCCCACGACGGGGCCATGGCGATTGTCGCCGACCCCGACGCTCACCTGGCCGCGATGAGCCTGGCCGGCCCCTATCTGGTGGCCGATCCGGGGCAGCGCGACAACACGAATTACGTGCCGGAGAGTTCGCGGCGAGCCCGTGCGGTCCCCCTTTACGCCGCAATCCGCTCGCTCGGCCGCGCGGGAATAGCCGAGATGATCGAACGCAACTGCGCACAAGCGCGGCGAATGGCCCTGCAGCTGGCCGATATTCCCGGTGCTGACGTGCTCAACGATGTCGTCCTCAATCAAGTGCTGGTGCGCCTGCCCGGCGAAGACGACGCAACCCGTGCGGCCGTTGCCGCGATCCAGAGCGACGGAACGTGCTGGCTCGGCGGGACCATCTGGAACGGTGAGTACGTCGTGCGGGTGTCGATCTCGAATTGGGCGACGACGGATGAGGACGTCGACCGCTCGGCCGCCGCAATTGCCGCCGCGGTGTCCTGAGTGGGTACCACGATCGAACCAAATTTTTGTCCCGCAGGTCTTGATTAATCGATTTCCAGGTCATACCTTCGATCGAAGTCCTGCGCGGGCGGGCCCGCTCGATAGATCGACGGAGGTCACATGGCCGGAAGACTGGACGGCAAGGTCGCTTTCATCACTGGCGCAGCTCGTGGTCAGGGTCGTGCCCATGCGATCGCGATGGCCAAGGAAGGCGCCGACATCATCGCGATCGACATCTGTCGGCAGATCGACTCCAACCCCTATCCGCTCGCTACGCCCGACGACCTCGCCGAGACGGAGCGTTCGGTCAAGGAAACCGGGCGCCGCGTCGTGGCACGGATCGCCGATGTGCGCGAGCGCCACGAACTACGCGATGCGGTGGAGGCTGGACTCGCCGACCTCGGCAAGATCGACGTCGTCGTCGCCAACGCCGGCATCCTCCCGATGGCGATGGGCAGGGCCCACGACGCGATGTCCTTCGTCGACGCAAGCGATGTCGACCTGCTCGGCGTGATGAACACCGTCGCGGTCACCATTCCGCACCTGCCGAACGGATCGTCGATCATCATCACGGGGTCGACCGCAGGCATGATGCGCGGCACCACCGACAACCCGAACATGGGGCCCGGCGGCGCCGGTTACGGGTGGAGTAAGCGGGTCGTGATGGAGTACGTCGAGGAGATGTGCATGCACCTGGCGCCGCGGATGATCCGGGTCAACGCCATGCATCCGACCAACTGCAATACCCACCTTTTGCAGAACGACGGCATGTACAGCATGTTCCGCCCCGACCTCACCGCTGAGGGCAAACAGGCCACCCGCGAGGACGCCGAGCCGCTGTTCACCATCTTCCAGGCCATGCCCATCCCGTACGTCGAGCCCGAAGACATCGCCCATCTCGCCGTCTTCCTTGCCAGCGACGAGAGCCGCTACATCACCGGACAACAGATCCGGGTCGACGCGGGTTCGCTGCTCAAGTGGCCGAACGGTCCAGGCGGTTAGTCCCGCGCACCAGGAGCGTTGACGATGACGACCCCGGTCTCCGGCGATGGCACTGAGCTCCCCCTGATTCCCGCGCCCCGCGATGTGCGCTGTCCGTTGGCGCCGCCGGCGGAGTTCGGCAAATGGCGGGATTTCGACGGCCTGCAACGTGCTTCATGGCGCGGCCAGCCGACCTGGGTGGTCAGCCGTTACCAGGACATCAGGGCGGCGTTGATCGATCCGCGGCTGAGCGCGGAGACCATTCCGGAGAGCCTGAAGGCCAAGAGCGCCGACGACCTGGCGCCGGTGATCTTCCCGCGGATCGATGATCCCGAGCACAATCGATTGCGCCGAATGATGACGAGGGACTTCACGGTAAGGCGGGCCGAGGCGATGCGCCCGCAGATTCAGGAGTTGGTCGACGGCTTCCTGGATGACATGGTCGACAGCGGGCCTCCTGCAGATCTGGTGCGCGACTTCGCGCTGCCGGTGCCTTCTCTGGTGATTTCGCTGCTGCTTGGCGTGCCGTACGAAGACCACGAATTCTTCCAGCACCACAGCACTATCGGCCTCGACTCGAGGTCATCCGACGAGCAGAAGCTGGCGGCGATCGGTGCGCTATTCGGCTACATATACCAGCTCGTCGAGCGCAAGGAACGCCAGCCAGGTGACGATTTGATCAGCCGGCTCGTCACCGAGCATGTGGCGACCGGGGAACTCAGCCGGGAAACGGCCGCTATGAACGGGGTGATCCTGCTGCAGGCCGGCCACGAAACCACGGCGAGCATGATCGCCCTCGGGACGCTGGCACTGCTGCAGCATCCCGGCGAGCTGGCGCGGTTGCGCCAGACAGACGATCCGGCGGTCGTCGCGAATGTCGTGGAGGAACTGATGCGTTACCTCACCATCGTGCACAGCCAGGTGGACCGCGTGGCCGTCGACGATTTGGTCCTCGGGGGTCAGCAAATCCGTGCCGGTGATGCGGTGCTCATGAATCTGCCTGCCGGAAACTGGGATACCGCCTTCGTTGACAATCCCGACACCTTGGACATCGACCGCAACCCCCGGGGACATCTTGGCTTCGGCTATGGCGTGCATCAATGCATTGGACAGAATCTCGCCCGTGCTGAACTGCAGATCGCCCTCGCCACGCTGGCACGTCGACTGCCCGGACTGCAGTTGGCCGTTCCGCCGACCGAGCTGATATTCCAGTATCAGCAGGAGATCTTTGGCATCGAAAAGCTGCCCGTCACCTGGTGAGTGCGCAACCCGCCGACTACTTGGCTGCGCCGGGCGACACCAGCACGCGTCCGTGCACGCTGGCGCTGCGAACGAGGTCGAACGCTTCAGCAATGCGGTTGAGCCCCAACGTCGGTCCGATCATGTTGGTCGGATCGATCGCGCCGTCTGCGAACGCGGTGATCGTTTCCAGGAACTCGTCGGGCCGGTAGCAGACCGAGAACCTGATGGTGATCTCCTTGAGTAACGCGGTGATGGGTTCAATCGGCATCGGCTGATCGCAGGCTCCGGAGATCACGACGCGTCCTCGCGCTCGTAGCGCAGCCTGACTCGCCCGCAGCAATTCTGGACGTCCGACGCACTCGATCGCTGCGTCGTAGGCGCCTGGGGCGGCTTCCTCGGCAGATGCCACCGCATCGGTCGCGCCCATCGCTGTGGCTGATTCCCTGCGCTGCGGATCGGGATCGACGACCGTGATGCGCCGCGCCCCTTTTGCACGGGCCCAGGCGGTAGTCGTCAGGCCGACGCCCCCGGCGCCGATGACCAGAACATCCTCACCAGAGCTGATCGCGGCGGTGTGCACCCCGTGCAGTCCAACGGCGAAGGGCTCTACCAGCGCGGCGTAGTGCTCGGGAAGTCTGTCCGGCAATACGAAGCAATGACGCGCGGGGACGACCGCGAATTCAGCGAATCCACCGCGATCGGGACCCATGCCTATGTAACGGGTCTGGCTGCAATGCGCCACCATGCCATCAGCACAGTACGCGCAGGTCCCACACGAAATAACAGGCAACACAGCAACTTTGGTTCCCGCTCGCCAATTTCCCGCATCTACCCCCACAGCGACGATCTCGCCACCGAGTTCGTGGCCCATAACCAAGCCGGACGGCATGTACGGCTGCGCTTTGATGTCGGACCCGCAGACGCCGCAGGCCGCGACCCTGACGACGAGGTCGGCCGCTCCCGGTGCGGGGTCCGGCACGTCGACGACGTCAAAGCCGTGCTGCTCGTTGGTGACTGCGGCCTTCACTCGTCCTCCAGTTCAATGTCGAAGGTGGACAGATAGTCGTCGAAGATCGGTTCGAGTTCGGACCGGGTGATACCGGAGCCGTCGAGCGAGTACGGCTGAACGCCGAAGCGATCCTGTGGATGCCGCCGCAGCCAGGCCAGGATCGCCTGCTCGGTCGACTGCGTTAGATCGTCGCCCGCCCAGTCGTACAGCGAGCGCATCACGCCGATCGGGTCGCGCATGAGGTCCGCGTAGTGCAGGTCGAAGAACCGGTCGTCACCGATGCTCTTCCTCGTCTGCATCGGCCGGTCGACGTGTGCTCTTAGCTGACGCAGCACGTTCGGCACGATCTCGGAGACGTCGACCTCGGCGCCGAGCACCGCGCGTGAGAGGTAGTTCAGGCGCAGGAACGACGCGGTGGACTTGAACGGGTCGCGGTGCGCCCACAGCAGGCGCGCGTCGGGGAACTCGTGCAACAGCGCTTCGATATGGACCGCGTGCGACGGCATCTTGAGCGACCAGACGCCCGGTGCACTCGACTGCAACATCTGCAGCACCAATCGCTCGTAGGCGTAGGCGCTGGCCATGTCGGCCTCCAGCAACCAGTCGGCATACACAGCGTCTGGCATGAACGCCTCCCACAGGTACGCCTTGAAGTCCTGGTTGTGCACGAACACGCACTCGGTCGGGCCGTCGGCCTCGTCCCAGTGCACGAGCGGGATGTTCGCCGCTTTGAGACCCTCGGCGAGGACGTCGAGTTGGGCTTTCTTCTTCAGGCACCGCGGATCGGTGTAGAGCGTGTCGGGTGTCGAGGGCGGCACCGAGTCCTCGGCTTCCCACGTCAACAGCGACCGGCGTAGCGGATCCTGGTCGAGCAGATAGCTGGCCAGCGAGGTGCCGGTGCGCGGAAGTCCCAAGACGACAAGCGGACGCTCGACCCGTTCGTCCCTGATCTCAGGGTGGTTCTTGACGTAGTCGACGGTGCGTAGCCGGTTCCACATCGCGTCGACGAATTGGCCGTAGAGGTAGGCGCGCCCGCCGTCGTTCACGCCGGGCGTGGATTCCACCGTTCCAACGAGGATCTCGAGCCCATCGCGCCATCCGTCAACGCCGAAGTCGTCCAGGCCGGCGCGCTCACACGCTGCCGTGACGAGTTGATCGGCCTCGTAGCTGTGTAGATCAACCGATGTTGTCGCCATGGCCGCCCAGACTATCCGATGGTCGAGAACAAATGTTAGGTTGTTTCGAAACGATCTCCGGGAGGGCGATTGTGGCGGAATCGCTGAACTCGCTCGTGACGCAGGGCGAAGGCGAGCACGATGCCGTCGACATCGGCGACGGCATCTTCATGTCGAAGAACATCGCCAACAGCTACCTGGTGACCTCGCCCGACGGTGATGTCATGATCAACTCCGGCACGCACTTCGAGGCGCCCGCAATCAAGGCGCGCTTTGACAAGGTCACGAGCGGACCATTGAGAGTTGTCACGTTCACCCAGGGCCATCCCGACCACGTCGGCGGATGGGATTGGTTCAACGCCCCCGAGGTCCACACGATCGCGCAAGCCAATCACGGTGACGTTCGCGAGTACTGGCGAAATCTGCACCCCTTCTATGTCCGGCGCATCATGAAGTTGTGGGGCGCCTTCATGGACGTGGAGGCGACGGCCGCGGAGATGCCACCAGAACCCGTCCTCACCGAGTCATTCATCGACAGCCACGTTTTCGAGGTCGGCGGGCGCCGATTCGACTTGTACGCCACCCCCGGCGGCGAGACCACCGACGCACTCGTCGTCTGGATGCCTGAACACCGGACCGCGTTCATCGGCAATCTGATGGGGCCGTTCTTCGGCCACGTGCCTAACCTGTACACGCTGCGCGGGGACAAGATCCGAAGCGCAATGACCTTCATCCACTCGGTCGACCGCGTCATCGCGCTACAGCCGCAGACCGTGATCAACGGCCATGACGTCTTCCGTGGAGCCGATGAGGTCGAAGCCACGATGACCAAGGTCCGTGACGCGACCAAATATCTGCGTGACCGCACCATCGATGGAATGAACGCAGGCAGCGACCTGTGGACGCTGATGCGCGACGTCACGCTGCCCAACGAGCTCGCCCTTCCCCAGGTGCACGGGAAGGTGCCATGGATTGTGCGGTCTGTCTGGGAGGAACACGTCGGATGGTTCCGCTACGAATCGACCACCGAGCTCTACGACGTGCCACCCTCCTCGGTGTGGCCTGATCTTGTCGAATTAGCGGGCGGCACGGCCGGCCTCGTCAGTCGCGCAAAGAGACACAGCGACCAGGGTCGCCCGCTCCAGGCACTCCACCTGACCGACATTGTGCTCTCACATTCGCCTGGAGACCCCGATGCGTCGCGGGCGAAACGCGCCGCACTACAGCAACTCGAGGTCACAGCAGGAGGCGAGAACTTCAGCGAGATGCAATGGCTGCAGCAGGAGATCAACAGCACCGCCGCCGACGAGGAGACCGTGTGAAGCCCGAAAATCTTTACCACACAGGCATTGTCGTCGATGATTTCGAAAGCACCCTGGACTGGTTCACCAAGGTGGCCGGCTACCGGTGGACCGACGTGGTCTCGGTAGATCTGGTCGCAGTGACACCGGACGGCGAAATCACCGTCCCGATGAAAATGGCGTACTCGGCGACGGATCCACGAGTGGAGATTCTGCAGACCGTCCCCGGCACGGTGTGGGTGCCCGCGGATTCCGGCGTCCACCACCTCGGCTACTGGTCCGACGACGTCGAGGCGGATCTCGCGACCCTTGAGGCAAACGGATGGGAGTCAGAGGTCAAGTCCTTCAATCCCGACGGCTCAGGGACGCTGCTGTGGGCGTATTGCAAAGGACCCGCCGGCCCACGGATTGAGCTGGTCAGCCACGCCATGAAACCTTTCATCGAGTACTGGTTCTCCACCGCCGACGGCACACCGCAATGACGCGACGAGACGATCACGGTGGATCTCGCCGGGCGGCGCAGCTACAGACTGCGCGGCCTTGATGAGGCTGCGCTCAACCGGTCACCCGTCTCCGTGGGCTCGCTCTACCGCGACTGCGGCACGCTCGAGGTAGGGCCACGCCACGTCGGGAGGCATCCCGCCGCAGAGAGGGTGCAGCTGCAGACTTGCGCCGCTGCGGATCTGGGCCACCGCGTCGTCGATCGTCATCACTGCGTAGGGACCTTGCGCCGACCGCAGCTCGTCCACCGTGTCGGCACGAGTGATGCTGGCCACCGATTCGTCACCCTGTCGGTAGGCCGCGGCCATGCGGGCGTCGTGCAGAAGGTAGGGGCCGATCTCGGCCCAGGCTGCATCGACGTCGTCAGCCACGAAAACCGCTGTGGCGCCGCGCCCGTCGGGAAACTGCGCGGGTCCCGGCTCGTGTCCGTGCGCCCGCGATTCCGTCTCGAACGTCTCTTTCAGCACCGGCGTGTCGGTGAACGCGATGAAACCGATGCCGTGGCGTCCCGCGCGTTTGGCGGCCGCGGCGCTCCCGCCGGCGATCATGACGCGCGGTCCCCCTTCGGTCACCGGTGCGGGCGTCACGTGGATTCGCCGCCCGCCGACGTCGACGGGGTCGCCCGCACGCAGACGCAGAAGGAGCTCCAGGCTCTCATCCGCGATCTTTCCGCGGCGGCGAGCGTCGACACCCATGTGCTCGTATTCCTCAGGGCGGTGGCCGATGCCGAACACGTAGTGCACTCGGCCCTTGCTGAGGTTGTCCAGCACAGCCATGTCCTCGGCCAGCCGCACGGGGTGATAGAGCGGAAGCACGGCGGCGGCGATCAGGATGTTGAGGACTTTCGTTCGGGCCGCGATCGCCGAAGCGAGAATCAGCGGTGATGGCAGGTGGCCGTCGGCGGTGGCGTGGTGTTCACTCAACACAGCTAGAACGGCGCCTCGGGTCTCCGCCCATGCGCACATCTGAAGCGCAGCGTCGTACAACGCCGGTGTCGGGGCGCCCGACGCCGGAGTGCGCATATCAAAGCGCATCGTGAACACGGACGGCGTTATCCGGCGTTGGGCACAGGATCGAACTCCACGTGCAAGGCGCTGAGTCCCCGCATGATGAACGTTGGGTCGTACTCGTACTTGCGGTTCTCGGGTGGCCCATGCATCGCCTCGGAGATTCTGATGTCGGCCATCCGGTCCAGCAGACGGTTCATCGAGATGCGCGCCTCCGCACGGGCCAGTGGCGCACCTGGGCATGAGTGTGCCCCCCGCCCGAAGGCCACATGCTCGCGCACGTTGCGGCGGTCGTGCCGGAACTCGTGCGGGTCCTCGAACTTGCGGGGGTCACGATTGCTCGCACCGGGGAGCAACATGATGATCGTGCCCGCAGGGATATCTACGTCACCGATGCTCGTCGTGGTCCGCGCCAGGCGGAAGTGGCTTTTGACCGGGCTCTCCATCCGCAGGGACTCTTCGAGGAACGCCGGGATCTGCGCGCGGTTGTCGCGCAACGCCTGTTGGATGTCGGGGCGCTCGCCGAGCACTCGCATCCCGGTACTCAGCAGCTTGGTCGTCGTCTCCATGCCCGCCGCGAAAAGGAACGTCGCCAGCTTCACGACCTCGTCTACATCCGGCACAGAGCCGTCCGGGTATGTGGCGGCCGCGAGTTCGGTCAACACGTCCTGGCGCGGCTGGCGCCGACGATCGGTGACATACGAAGCGAACTTCTCGTCCAGCCACACCAACGGGTTATGGGCGACGGTTTCGGACTCACTGATGTCGCCGACAACCTCGCTGCCAAGCGCAGCGCGGAACTCGTCGTGGTCCTCGAGGGGAACGCCCAGCAGATCGGCGATGACCAACATCGACAGCGGTTTCGCGAAGTCTGCCATGAACTCACACGAACCACGATCGATGAACTTGTCGATCTGCTGATCGACGAGGCGCCACATGAAGTCTTCGTTCTCACTGAGTCGCTTGGGCGTGATCAGCTTGCTCAGCAGGCCTCGCGTCTTCGCATGCTCGTCTGCGTCCATCGTCACGACGTGTTCGGCCATCGGGATCGTCGCGCGGTGTTCCTCGATCTGAGCGCCGATGTCGTCGCCCTGCGGGGTGAACGGCAGCGGCGGGAACGGGCCCGCGACAGCAACGCACGACGAGAAGGCCGCGTCCTTGTATGCCGTCACCGCCTCCTGATGCCCCGTCACCGCCACCACGCCGTAAGGGGTGGCATGTTGCACGGGGCATTGCGAACGCAGGTAATCGAAATAGGGATACGGGTCGGGAACAAGTGACTGGTCGGTGAAGTAGTCGACCGACTCGAAATCGCTCACTGCGCCTCCTGGTTGACTCGCACCTCTGCTCGTCCAACATAGACCAAATATTAGGTTACTGAGATTCCGTACGGCCGGCTCCGGTGACGATCACCACTCGGTCGTCGAATCGCAGTTCGGTCAACGCATCTCCTACTGCGGGTCGAACAGCACCGGCAGTGACGTCGGCGACCGGAAGACCTGCCCACGGATGTGCGGGTCGTCGCCATCGGGATCCATCCGCAGGTTCGGCAGTCGGTCCAGCAGAAGGTTGATGGCGGTTCGCATCTCGAGGCGCGCGAGATGCATGCCGAGACAGACGTGGACGCCATGCCCCCAGCCAAGATTCGCTTTTGCCTGACGGAAGATGTCGAACGTGTCCGGATCCGGATACCGGTCCTCCTGCCGGTTCGCCGATCCCAGCATCGGCATTACCGTTGCGCCTGCCGGAATCTGCACCCCGCCCAGTTCCGTGTCGCGGGTGGCGACCCGTGTGATGGTGAGAAGAGGTGGTTCCCACCGGACTCCCTCCTCGATCGCCTGCGCCAGCAGCGACCGATCGGCGCGGATCGCGTCGAGTTGCGCGGGATCCGACAACAGCCCGAAGAGCAGGCTGCCCAGCGATCGGTACGTCGTTTCGACACCCGCGGGCAGCAGCAGCCGCAGGAACGAGTAGATCTCCTCGTTCTCCAGCTTCTGCCCGTCGATTTCGGCCTCGGCGAGCGCACTGATCAGGTCGTCCTTCGGTTCGGCGCGGCGCGCCACGAGGATGGGTGCGAAGTAGTCACACAGCGCGGCCGACGCCGCAAGGCCGCGTTCCGGGTTCATCAGCCAGCTGAGCAGCGAAATCGACCACCGCTGGAACTGCGGGTAGTCCTGCTCAGGCAGGCCGAGCAGACCCGCGATGATCTGGCTCGGATAGTCGAAGGTGAAATCCTTCACCAGGTCGGCCTTACCGTTCGCGGCGAACTTGTCGATCAGGCTGGATCCCACCCGGCCGACGAGCTCGTCTTCCCAACGGGCCAAAGACTTCTGCGTGAACGCCTTCTGCACCAACGACCGCAGCCGGCCGTGTATCGGTTCGTCCATGCCGAGCATGACACCCTCGCCCAACACGGGACCGAATGCCGCAATGACGCCGGACGACGAGAACGTCTCGTTGTCCCGCAGCATCTGTTGGACTTCCTCGTGCCGGTAGACGATGAACATCGGCAGCGACTCCTCATGAGGCAGCGCCCCCGACGTTTCCAGACGCTGCACCGGTTCCTCGCGGCGCAGCCGCGCCAGCTCGGTGTACGGGTCGCGCACGTCACCGGATATCGCATCGTCGAACGACCCGAAATCCTCGAGATCGTCGAAGAGCTGTTCCATTACTACTCCCATTCGTCGGAGTCCTATTCGTCGGAGCCGTCTGCTCCTGGGGCTAGCCCTCGTCGGCCGGGTAGGCGACCGACTTCACTTCGGTGTACTGACTGAACCCCACGAGACCGTTCTGGCGACCCACACCGCTGTCCTTGTATCCGCCGAACGGCACGTCCGCGCCGTATCCTGCGGTGCCGTTGAGCCCGATGAAACCGGCCCGCAACCGGCGCGCGACGGCCAGCGACCGGTCCAGCGAGCCCGACATCACGTTTCCGGCGAGGCCGTAGACGCTGTCATTGGCGATCCGGACCGCGTCGTCCTCGTCCTCGTAGGGAATGACGACAAGAACAGGTCCGAAGATCTCCTCCTGCGCGATCGTCATCTTGTTGTCGACGTCGGTGAAAAGCGTTGGGCTGACCCAGAATCCCTTGTTGAACTCCTTCGGCGGCTCGGTGCTTCCGACCAGCATCGTGGCGCCTTCGTCGACACCCTTCTGGATGTATCCCAGGATGCGCTCTTGCTGCTTGGCCGAGATGACCGGGCCGCACAGGGTGCCGGGATCCTGTGGATCACCCGCCGAGATGTTCTCGTAAATACCCTTGAGGATCGCGACGCCCTCGTCGTAACGGGAGCGCGGCAACAGCAGTCGGGTGGGAGCCGCACATCCCTGTCCGGCGTGCATCAATGGGCCGATGCCGATCAGGCAGGCGGTGTTGAAGTCGGCATCCTCCAGCACGATGGTCGCCGACTTGCCGCCGAGTTCGAGGAACAGCCGCTTCATGGTCGCGGCGCCCTTCTCCATGATCCGTTTGCCGACCACCGTGGAGCCGGTGAACGAGATCATGTCGACCTTCGGTGAGATGGTCAGCTCCTCGCCGACGAAATGGTCGGATGCGGTGACGACGCTGACCACGCCAGCTGGGATGTCGGTCTTTTCGGCGATCAGCCGCCCGAGCCTCGTCGCGTTGAACGGTGTGTTGGGTGCCGGCTTGAGTATCACGGTGTTTCCGGCGGCCAACGCCTGCGCGAGCTTGTTGATGGTCACCTCGAACGGGAAGTTCCACGGCACGATCGCACCGACCACTCCCACCGGCTCGTGCCATACCTTGCGCCGCGTGTTTCGGCCAGTCAGCGAAACGAAGGCGTCCCCGAGATCGGTCTCCCACGGAAAGGTGTCGATCAGTCGCGCCGGATACTTCAGGCCGTCTTCGAGCGGGGCGTCCAACTGGGGGCCGTACGTGACCGCCCGTGGGCAGCCGACTTCCCGGATGAGCTCCTCGCGCAACTCCTCCAGTTCGCCCTCGATCGCCTCATGCAGTTGTTCGAGGCAGCGTTTGCGCAACTGGTGGTTCGTCGACCAGTCGCTCTCGTCGAACGACCGCCGGGCCGCATCGATCGCCCGGTGCATATCGGCCTTGGACGCGTCGGCGACCTCGCCGAGAACATCCTCGTTGGCCGGATTGATGTTGGTGAAGGTGCCCGCCTCGCCGTCGACGAGCTTGCCGTCGATCATCATCCTCGACTCGAACGGTGCCTTCGGCGTGTCAGCCATGGTGCTCACTCCCTTGCTGTGCTGCTTGCTTGGCGGGCGAAATCCGCATCACCAAGGAAGCTATGCGAGCCAACACCGGCGGCGGAAGGATTCGGGCCGCAAACACCATCGCCTTCTGTGCGCCGGTCAGTGGTACCGCTCCGCCACGCATCGCGCCCTGTCGCGGTATCCCCATCACCAGCCGGGACATGTGGTGCATGCCCGATGCTGGGAGAACCCTGTTGAATGCCAACAGCATCGATGCGTCCGGACCGACCCCCCGCCGACGGAATGAACCGCGGTCATCCAACGCCTTGACCAACCCGTCGGCGAAGCGCTCTGGTGGCCGGGCGAAACGCATCGCGAACCGCCCGCGCTTGTTGATGGTGTTGTGCAGCCGGGCGTAGGGTCCGTCGAAATTCCGGACATCGGTGGTGCCCGCGTCGGTGATGATGTCGGTGTCATACGAACCGGTCACCAGGACGGTGACGCCAAGACCGAACGGCGCGATCTCGCCCGCCATCGACTCGCCCCACCTCTCGAGCGCCCCCTTGGCGGCGGAGTATGGGGCGATGCTCGGCTGACCACGCACGCCGCCCGCGCTGGAGACCAGCACGATGCGGCCCTCGCCCGCGGCACGCATCGATGGCAACAACGCCCTGGTGAGCTCGACCGGGCCCATGACGTGGGTGGCGAACATGTTCTGCCACAACTGCATATCGCCCTCCTCCACCATCCCCGCAGCGGAGATACCGGCGTTGTGCACAACGGCGTGAGGGGCACCGACGCTCTCTTCGATTACCTTCGCCGCGGCCGCGATTGAGCCGGGATCGAGGAGGTCGAGCTGAACGCCGATCAGCCGATCATCGTCCTCGGCGGCCCCCGTCGCGTCGCGCAGCGACGGCATTCCACGATCGGGGGTCCGCATCGCCGCCACGACGCGCCAACCCTCGCGGTACAACCGCACGGTCGACGCGAAGCCGAGCCCCCGGGACGCGCCCGTGATGACGACAGTGCGAGGTTCACCCATGCGGGTTCTCGGGTGCACAGGCACCTTGGCCGGGCGGCGGCGGCGAGACATCGGGCCGCCCGTTCGGCAGAGCGTACTGCCAGGTGGACCACTTCCCCACCGAGAACGGTCCCCCGGCTCCCGCCTTCTCGTAGTAGCCCTGCGGGTCAAACACTTTCGCCTCGGGATAGGGCCACGGGCAGGCGACCGACGTCGCCAAACCACTCGCCTTGATAGCCCAGAACCACCCGCCGTAGGCGAAGTACGACACGTTGATGATCGCGAACATCACCAGGAAAGTGCCGAGCACCGGCTTCGTCGGGAACAGCTTCGCCTTCGCAGCGAGCTTCTCCGCCACCGACTTCCCCGTGTCGTCGCGGTAGACGAGGATGGCTGCCGGGATCATCACGAAGGTCACTGACAGCGACTCCCAGATCAGCGGGAACTGGAAGGTGGTGCCGGGGAACAACGTGCCGAATGGGATCGCCTGCGAGTAGATGTACAGCCCCGTGCGCACCAAGCTGATCTCGAGAATGGCGTCGAAGATGAAGCCGATCACCAGCACCAGTGCGCCCAAGCTGATCAGCGGGTGCCGGGTGACGAACGCTTGCGGACCGCGCTTCGCCTGCATCTTGCGAAGAATCCAGATCGCCGGGAAATACGGGCCGAAGTAGAACGTCACGTATCCGAACACGATCCAGGGTTCAACGGTCGGCGACATCATGATCAGGGGCCAGGATTCCGGCCAATGCAACAACATCGGGTTGTAAACCGCGTAAGGCGACCAGTTCATGATCGGGTCCTGCCACACGATCAGCGTGGTAACCAGGACCATCAGCAGCACCGGGCTGCCGGGGTTTTTCCGCCAGCCACGGATGAAGACGATGGTCAGAACCACGACCATGATCAAGGCGCCGACCTGTGGGATGACCTGCCAGTGATCGAATCCTGTCAGGAACCCGACCGGACGGGGCCGCCCCTCGACGTTCGGGTTGGCCACCCGCGGGTCGAGGTCCGTCCGCGCAACGGCGGCGAACAACCCGAGGAAGCCGAGCCACGCAATAAGTGAAATCCGTCGGCCCCAGTTCGGGCCGGTGCGCGCCGAACCCGGTGAATCGGCCTGTGTATCGGATGGTGTGGATTCCCGGGTGGTCATCGAATCAGCCGTCCTCTCCGAAACGATCGACTAAGTGCGAGTTGACGCCGTCGGCGTCGAGGGTGCGGGCCACCAGGTAGCCGGCGCCCATCCAGGCGCGCCGGGTCCACTTGCCAAATGACACCCGCGTCCCGGGGGCGCCCGACGCGGCGGGCATCATCTTCACCCGCTCGAGGGCTTCCTTGACCCCGCGCGGACTCAATGGATGCGAGTCGGTGAACGCGCGCACCAGCGTGGCGGCGACGTCGCGGTTCACCGCCGTCACGCAGAATTCGGGGCGACTGCCGTTGTACTTCTTCGCGTAGCGGTCCAGGAAGTCCTGTCCGATCGGGTTGCCCTCGTCGTACTGGTCGACCCCAACCCAGCCCATGAACGCGTTCCACATGATCGGGTTGACCCACGCGTTCTGAAATGCCGTCGTAGTGAAGCGCGGCGGGTCCCAGTCGACGGCCTCGAGCGCTGGGTTGATGAAGACGATCCCGAAGCCAAAGCCGAGGTGCACAATCGCCTCGGCCTTCGCGTCGTGCAGGGTGCGCACGGCATCATTGATGTCCTGCGCGGTCTGAGCGATCGCCGCCTCGGCGACGATGCGAATACCCTTGCGAGCACACGCACTTCGCAGGTTCTTCAGATAGCTCTCGCCGATCAGGTTCTGCTCGACCAACACACCGACCTGGCTCAGGCCCCGTTTGGCGATCAGATCGACCAGGAAGATCGGTTCGTCGGTCATCGAGCCCTGGGGGAAGGAGAACGTCCACTCGCCAAGCCAGTCGTCGGTGCCCGTCACGCTGATCGCCGGAACTTTGAACCGGTCCTCGATCGCCTCGCGGGTGGGTACGCAGTTGTCGGTGATGTG
>Ga0073928_10006247_pt1 | contig 16098 bp, 13 predicted proteins | sample PaiPotPPA55metaG_FD_76969 | JGI IMG/M metagenome (GOLD analysis project Ga0073928, IMG submission 76969) | Iron sulfur acid spring bacterial and archeal communities from Banff, Canada, to study Microbial Dark Matter (Phase II) - Paint Pots PPA... ... | reverse complement strand
CCTTTACATCGGCGACCGCCTGGCACAGGACCTGCCCATCCTGCTGGTCGCCTGGCTGGCCATGATCCTCGCCGTCACGCTCGGAGCCACGAACCTGTACCTGATCGCCCGGCGGTTCGGAAGACCGCTGCTCAACCACCGCCTCGCGCGCTTCATGCATGTCACGACGGAGCGCCTGGACGAAGCCGAGCTCTGGTTCCGCCGCTGGGGACCGTGGGCGGTCATCCTCGGGCGGCACATCCCGGGCTTCCGGGTCCCGCTCACCGTGGCCGCGGGGATCCTGAAGCTTCCCTACCCGCTGTTTGCCGTGAGCGTGGCGATCTCGAGCGCCGCCTGGACCGCGGTCTTCTTGGCCCTCGGCGCCCTGTTCGGCGCTCAGGTCGAGCGGTCGATGCGGGCCGCGCCCGGCACCTACGCGCTGTGTGCTGTGGGGGCGGCGCTGATTGCCGTGGCCGCCTTCTTTGTCGTGTCGCGGTATCGAGGCCGCGGAGCTGGGGCTACGCGACGTCCTGGCGCGTCAGAAGCACCGTCGTCAGCACCACGCCCGCGACCGTCACCGCCACCAGCACGATGACCGACGGCCACTGGTCGGCCTCGAGCGCGCCCGGCACAGTCTGGTTGCCGATGTGGGCGAACAGCGACTCCGCGTAGTGCCGGATCGAGATCGCTGCCGGGCCCTTGCCCAGGCTGGCGATTCCTGCCTCCCAGAGGACGACGTAACCGAGGCCGATGATCAGCGCGTGCCGCACGCGCAGGCCGAACCCGGTGAACACCGCGCAGTAAGCCAGGTTCGCGAGGACGACCGACGCCGTTATGGCCCAGAAGGCCTTGTCGCTCGCGCCTGACAGCAGCACCGCAAGCCACGAGGGCCCGAGCGTGAGCGGAAGGGTGACCGTGAGCGTGGCGGCGAGGGCCACGAGGACGACCTTCCACCGCGCCACCGGCCGCAGCCACACGTAGACGAGCGTCCCGTCCTGCGCGAGGTCGCCTAGCGAGGAGGTCGAGAAGACCAGCGCGACGACAGGCACGTAAAGCGCGAGCGCGGCCAGGTCGAGGAGGGCGAAGGTGTCGACCTCGCGGCCATTGAAGTCGCTCACTCGAATCGAGTAGGCGATCAGGTCGAGCAGCGCGCCCCCGGCGAGGAAGGCGATCAGCCGGCCGCGGGTGACCGACGTGCGCAGCATGATCCGGTACAGCGCGATCACGCCGACCGCCTGCCGACGAGATAGCGAAAGACGCTCTCGAGGTCATCGTCGAGGGGCGCGATCTCGAGTAGATGGATGCCGAGCTCCTGCGCCAGTCGGGGCAGCCTGTGCCGGAACGGCGTCACCGTCCACGTGTCGATGATCAGCGCGTTTTCCCCGGCCGTTTGCACGGCCGAGACCGTCGCCGACCCCATGAGGCCCGAGGCGAGCTTCAGTGGATCGCTCGAGCGCAGACGGATCCGATGCGGGCGGTCGTCGAGCAGCTGCCGGATGGCGTGGAAGTCGCCCTCCGCGGCCAGCTTGCCCTCGGCCAGCACGAGCACGGTGGAGCTGAGCTCCTGCACCTCTTCCAGCACGTGGCTGGAGACGAGGACGCAGCGGCCCTCGGCGCCGAGGCGGATGAACAGCTGCGCCATGCGCGAGCGCTGTCGCGGGTCGAGCCCGTTGAGGGGCTCGTCAAGAATGAGAATGCGTGGCTCGTGGACGATCGCCTGCGCGATCTTCACCCGCTGCCGCATGCCCTTCGAGTAGCTGCTGAGGTGCCTCTTGTCGTCGGGGTCGAGCTCCACGGTCTCGATCGCCGTCCGCGCGGCGCCGCCCGGGTCGGGCAGACCCTGCAGCGCGCCGGCCATGGCCACGAACTCGAGGGCGTTGACGCCCGGCGGAAGCTTCTCGTTCTGTGGCACGACGCCGAGCTGGCGCCGGACGTCGTTGCTGGTGCGCGGGTCCATGCCCATGACGCGCACGCTGCCTTGCGACGGAGAGGTCAGGCCGCAGAGGATGCGGATCAAAGAGGACTTGCCGGCGCCGTTGGGACCGAGCAGCGCCGTGAGGCCGGGGCCGATCGAAACCGTGACGCCGCTCAGCGCGACCACCTCGCCAAACCACTTGGCTACCTTGTTGATCTCGATGAGCGAGCCCTGCTGCTGGCTCACTGGCGGCCCTCGCCTCGATAGCGGAAGGCCAGAACGCCGAGGCCGGCCATCACCCACCCGGCCGCGGCGGCCGCGAGCTGCCATGTGGGCAGGGGTGTGCCGGTGGCCGCCTGGTAGATCCGGTTCACGACCTCCGACGGCAGCGTGTTGACGTTCACCAGCTCCACCCAGTCGGGTGCCGTCAGGGGACCCTGCAGGATGCCCAGGGCGGCGCCGGTGAGGACGAACGTGAGGATGATCCCAGCGGCGGCGAAGGAGTTGCGGTCGGTGAGGGTCGAGATGGCCAGCGCGATCGTCCCGAAGAAGGCCGCGAGGGTCAGCCCGCCGCCGAAGATCTGGCCGACGAGCTTGAGCGAGTCTGTGAAGTTGGCCGCGCCGTGCCCGAAGAGCGAGTAGCCGGCGAACTCGATCAGGACGGGGCCGATGGTGACGATCGAGAGGACCGCCCAGACAGCGATCACCTTGGCGGCCACGTAGACCGCGGGGTTGAGGTTGGAGGTCATGTACATCCGCAAGGTTCCATGGCGGCGATCAGGACAGATGAGCTCCGGCGCCGAGAAGGCCACGAATAGATAGATGGCGGCGTGGATGAACGGGTAGAAGTCCGCGTAACCCGGGAGGGACGTTCCCGGCGGGGCCACGACCGCGATGACCACGAGGACGAGGCTCGGTAGGTAGGCGATCGCGATCACGAGGATCGGGATGATCTTGTAGCGCGCGGACCGCTTGAGTCCCAGCACCCACGCGATGGAATGGAGCGTCAGCGACGTGAAGGCATAGAGGACGCCGAGGCGCGGGCCGATGTAGTGCTGGAAGCGGCGGTCCGTGATGACGGCCTGACCGGCCTGCATCGGGCCCCTGCCGGGAGTCGCTTGAACGTTCATCCCGCCGCGGTTTCCTCGAGGTCGAACAGCTCGCCCAGGGTCGCCTGGCCCTGCTCCATCCGCCGCATCTCGAGGTCGAGCTCGATCACGGCGGCGACGACCGCGTCGCGCACGCCGTCTCTCGACGACTGCGTGGTGAGGCGCAGGTCGTCTTTGGCCGCGGCCTGAAAACCCCTGGCGGTCAGGCGTTCGGCGAGCTGCCTCGCCCCGGACACGACCTCGATCACCAGCGGCGTGTCGCCCCCCAGCAGGCTCTTCACGCTGCCGCTGCGCGCGACCTTGCCGCCCTCGAGCATCACGACGTTGTCGCTCACCTGCTCCACCTCGCCCAGGAGGTGCGAGGAGATGAGCACGGTGAAGCCGAGGTCGGTGCCGATGCGGCGCACCAGCGCGAGCATGTCGTCGCGCTGGATGGGATCAAGCCCGTTGGTGGGTTCGTCCAGGAGCACCAGCTCCGGGTCGTGCACGAGCGCCTGGGCGAGCTTCACGCGCTGGCGCTGGCCGGTGGACATCGTGCCGATGGGGCGGAAGCGTTCCTCGCCCAGGCCGACCTCGAACAGAACCTCGCTGGCCCGGACCACCGCCGCCCGGCGCGGGATTCCGCGCATCTCGGCGAAGTGGCGGACGAGCTCGTTGGCCTTCACGTCGGGCGGAAAGCGGTCGTCCTCGGGCGCGTAGCCGATGCGCTGGCGCAGTTTCCAGCCCGCCTTGAGCGGTTCCATGCCGAGGACCTGCAGGCTGCCGCCGTCGGGCTTGAGCACGCCGAGCAGCAGGCTGATCAGGGTGGTCTTGCCCGCGCCGTTGGCGCCCAGCAGGCCGGTGACGCCCCTCTCGAGCTCAAAGCTCACGTCGCTCAGGGCGAGCACGGTGCCGAACTTGCGCTGCACGTGAGACGCCGATGCGATCGCGGGCACCGGCCGGAAAGTCTAAGCCTGGATGCAGCCTTCAGCCTCGCCAGGCTCACCGTTGACAAACGTGCACTTAGACTCAGGCCGTGGTCGACGACGTCCGTTCTCGGTTCGCGCCGGTCGCTGCCAACTACGCGAAGGCCAAGTTCCATTCGTCCGTGGAGGGCCTGCGCGAGGTGCTCGACCTGGCCAAGCCGCAGCCCGGCGACCTGGCCCTCGACGTGGCCACCGGTGCCGGCCACGTCGCTCTGGCGCTGGCGCCGCATCTCCGGCGCGTGTACGGGCTGGACCTGACTCGAGAGATGCTCGACCAGGCGCGGCGCCTCGCCGGCGAGCGCGGCGTCCAGAACGCCAGCTGGGTGCTGGGCGACGCGGAGCACCTTCCATTTGCTGACGAGACGTTCGATCTCTACACGGTGCGGGCGGCGCCCCACCACTTCCGAGACGTCGACGCCTTCCTGCACGAGGCGTACCGCGTGCTGCGGCCGGAGCGGCACGCCGTGTTCGTCGACTGTGCCCCGCCGCTGCCGGCGCGCGACGTGCTGCACGAGGTGGAGGTGCGGCGCGACCCGTCGCACGTGCGCTCGATGACTGTGGACGAGTGGGTCGAGCGCGTGGAGGAGGCGGGCTTCGAGGTCGACTCGGCGATACCGCGCGAGCTGGACTGGGACTTCGAGGATTGGATGAAGAACATGGAGGTGCCGGCGCCGCTGGTGGCCGAGCTCGCGGCGGTGGTCGAGGCCTCCGAGGGCGAGGCGCTCCGGCAGCTGCGGCCTGAGCGCCGCGACGGCCGGCTCTGGCACGCCTACTGGCACTGCCTCATCCGCGCCCACAAGCCCGCTTGACAGGGGTTCTTCGCGAAGGCGAGCAGATCCTCCTGATCGACAAGGTCGGGCGGCGGTATCGCGTGCGGCTGAAGGCGGGGGAGCAGCACTCGATGCACTTCGGGCTGATCCACCACGACGAGCTGATCGGCCGACCGGAGGGCGTGGTCGTGACCACGCAGATGGGGGCGCGGCTGCTCGCGGTGCGGCCGACCTTCGCCGAGCAGGTGACCGGTCGCCGTCGGCAGGCTCAACCCATCTACCCCAAGGACCTGGGCGCGATCCTGATCGGCGCGGACATCCATCCGGGCGCGCGGGTGCTCGAGGCGGGGACGGGCACGGGGGCCCTGACCCTGGCCGCGCTCCGGGCGGTCGGGCCCGACGGTTTCGTCATCTCTTATGAGGTGCGCGAGGAGTTCCTGGAGCTGGCGCGCAAGGGCATCGTGGACACCCTGGGCGCCCTACCGCCGAACCTGACGTTGAAGCTGGGCGACATCTACCTCGGGGTCGAGGAGACCGACATGGACCGGGTCCTGCTCGACCTGTCCGAGCCCTGGCAGGCGGTGGGAACGGTCCGGTCGGCCCTGCGGCCGGGCGGGATCGTGTTCGCGCACTGCCCGAACGTCAGCCAGGTGCAGCGGTTCTTCGACTGCCTGCGCGAGGTTCGCGGGTTCGGGCTGATGGAGGTTTTCGAGGTGCTCCAGCGGGGCTGGACGGTGAGGGGGAGGAGCATGCGGCCGTCCCACCGCATGGTCGCGCACACCGGTTTCCTGTGCTTCGCGCGCCGCCTGGCCGAGGACGACGTATTCGAACCGGAGGGGGAAGGCTTCCGGTAACCCTCGGGAGCGTTGGTCCGTTCTATCTGCTGTGAGGCGCCGCGCTCCAGCGGTGATCTTGATCGGCGTCCTGGCTATCGTCCTACTACTCGGCGCCTCATTCGCCCTCCACCACATCGTGGCGGTGGATGCCGGCGGTCAGTGCGGCGGTCCGTGAGTGGATAGCATTTGAGGCGATGAGCTCAAGCACCGACGGCTCCCGCAGACCGGTCCACGTCACCGTCACAGGAGCCGCCGGCCAGATCGGCTACGCGCTCCTTTTCAGGATCGCCTCGGGGCAGCTCTTGGGGCCCGACCAGCCGATCGTGCTGCGCATGCTCGAGATCGAGCCGGCAATGAAGTCGCTCGAGGGCGTGTCGATGGAGCTGGACGACTGCGCCTTCCCGCTCCTGAGCGACATGGTGCTCACCAGCAAAGCGAAGGACGCGTTCGACGGCACCACGTGGGCGCTGCTGGTGGGGTCCGTCCCGCGCAAGCAGGGCATGGAGCGGGGGGACCTTCTCTCGGTCAACGGAGGCATCTTCGGGCCGCAGGGCAAGGCGATCCAGGACTACGCGCACCACGACGTGCGGATCCTCGTGGTCGGCAACCCGTGCAACACCAACTGCCTCATCGCACGGCTGAACGCGCCGGACCTGCCGGCCGAGCGTTGGTTTGCGATGACTCGGCTGGACGAGAACCGGGCCAAGATCCAGCTTGCCAAGAAGGCGAAGGTGCCGGTTTCGGTTGTCTCGAACATGGCGATCTGGGGCAACCACTCGGCGACGCAGTACCCGGACGCCCGCAACGCGCGGCTCGCGGGAGCGCTTGCGTACGACGTGATCGACGATCACGGCTGGCTGAAGGGCAAGTTCATCGAGACGGTCCAGAAGCGGGGCGCGGCTGTGATCGAGGCGCGAGGATTGTCGTCGGCGGCGTCGGCGGCCAACGCGGTGATCGACTCGGTGAACAGCATCAGGACGGCAACCCCATGGGGGGACTGGACGTCACTAGCCGTGGTGAGCCACGGTGAGTACGGGACGCCGGAGGGCTTGCAGTTCGGGTTCCCCGTCAAGACGGACGGGAAGAACTGGGAGGTCGTCTCGGGCATACAGCACGACGATGACGCGAAGGAGCGGATCAAGAAGACCACCGAGGAGCTCCTGCAGGAGCGAGACCTTGTGAAGGCGTTAGTCCCGAGCTAGAGCTGGTCGCGATTGCACGCAATCGCGTGAAATTTCGGCCTTGGGTTCAGGGAGTCGTTGCAACTCCTGAGATTGAGGCTCTGCGCTGATTAGCTGCCAGCGAGGGCGGCGTTCGCGTCGCGAACGAGGTCCCGCACGATCTCACCGGCCGGCTTGATGTCGTTCACGTCGCTGCATGACTCGCCTGCCCACAGCGGGGCGTACTCCCAATCGCCGTCGAAGTCCGGCGGGACGGTTCCGATCGCGTAGCGCGGCCAGTCGACCAGCTCGCCATTGGACAGGCGCCGGCGTCCGATTGACGTTCCCTCGCCTGGTCGCGATCCCGACGGCGGCCGGCCCGCGGCTTCCCACTCCTGGATCGTCTTGTTGCGCAGCGTGCGGTGGGGGGCGTTGGGCCACCCCACGTCGTACAACGTGTTGTAAACGGTGTCTTCGGCCCTGCTGTCGACGATCCGCTGCTTGTAGCCTGGATGCACCCACGCCTCGTCAGAGGCGACAAATCGCGTTCCGAGCGAAACCCCCTGTCCGCCGAGGCTGAGCGCGCGTGCCACGCCGGCTCCATCGCCGATGCCGCCCGAGGCGAGCACCGGCATCGGCCTGAGAGCGCCGACCGTCTCCGGCAGCAGGTCCCAGACCGACGTGGTGCCGCGAACGTGTCCGCCCGCCTCGATGCCTTGCGCGATGACCACATCGGCTCCCGCTGAGGCAGCCGCCCTGGCCTCGTCGAGTGAGCCGACCTGGACGATCACCTTGAGATCGAGTCGATGAGCCGGCGCGACATAGGGCGCCGGATCGCCCCAGAAGAGGACGACGGCTGCCACCTTCATCGCGCCGATGGACACGACTTGATTCATCAGCCACTCCCGGTCGCCTTCCTCGTTCTCGTCGATGATCGTGTTGACGCCGAACGGGAGATTGGTCAGGGCGCGGGTTCGGCTGACGAGCTTCTCGATGTTTTCGGGCTCGATACCGGAGCAGCCGAGAACTCCAAACCCGCCCGCGTTGGACACCGCCGCGGCAATCTCAGGACCGGCGGCGCTCCCAAAGCCGGCACAGAAGATGGGATAGCGGATGCCCACGAGGTCGCACAGCGGGGTGTGGAGACTGGCTTCCACGGGCCGATTATCCACGCGCTCCTATCCTTGCAATGTGAGCGCGATCCTCGACCGGCATTCCTATCCCTTTACGGCGATCGTCGGCCAGGAGTCGATGAAGCTCGCCCTCATCCTCAACGCCATCGTGCCCGCGGTCGGCGGCGTGCTCATCCGCGGCGAGAAGGGCACCGGCAAGTCCACCGCCGTCCGCGCGCTGGCCAAGCTTCTCCCGGAGCATCGCGTGGTGGAGGGATGCCACTTCGGCTGCGACCCCGACGACCTCGAGGCTCTCTGCTCCGACTGCCGCCTACGGCTCGTCGAGCACGGCGTTCTGCCCGGCGTCACGCGCCGGATGCGCGTAGTGGAGCTGCCGATCAACGCGTCTGAGGACCGGGTGGTCGGCACCATCGACATCGAGGCCGCTCTCCGCACCGGCGCCAAGCGGTTCGAGCCCGGCGTGCTGGCGGAGGCCAACCGCAACATCCTCTATGTCGACGAGGTCAACCTCCTCGACGACCACATCGTCGACATCCTGCTCGACGCCGCGGCCATGGGGGTCAACGTGGTGGAGAGGGAAGGGGTGTCGTTCGCGCATCCTTCGCGCTTCATCCTCGTCGGCACCATGAACCCAGAAGAGGGCGAGCTGCGGCCGCAGCTCCTCGACCGGTTCGGCCTCTGTGTCGACGTCGAGGGCATCCGCGACCCCGACCAGCGGGTCCTCATCGCCGAGCGCGACGCCTGGTTCAAGCGCGGCGATCACGAGTTCGCCAACGAGTTCGCGGCCGCCGATCACAACCTGTCCCGCGCCCTGGGCGAGGCTATCGCAGCGACCGCCGGCGTACGCGTGACGCAAGCCCAGACGCGACTCATCTCCTCGATCTGCGTGGAGGCCGACGTGCTCGGCCACCGCGCGGACGTTGTCATCGACAACGCGGTGCGCGCGCTCGCGGCCTACCGCCGCCATCACACGCCCAGCCGCGAGGACATCTACGACGCGGCGACCCTCGCCCTCGCGCACCGCGCACGCAAGCCCATCAACCGCGAGAATGCCGACGAGAACGCCTCGCCTGAGCGGGCGGAGGACCAGGAGGGCGCCAGGTCCGCCGACTCCGAAGCTTCCGAGCCCCAGCCTTCCGACAGCGAGTCGCCCGCCGAGGCCAGCGCCGACGAGACGACCAGCGCGTCCGATTCGGGTGAACAGTCCGCGGGCAGCGACCAGGGCATGACCACCGGCGGGTCCAGCGGCCAGGAGTCAGCTGCCGACGCCAACGAGATCTTCAACCTGCGCCGCATCGACCTTCCGCGGCAACGCCGCATTCGCAAGCAGGGCGGCAAGCGCACGGCGAGCCAGACGGCGGACCGCCGGGGCCGCTACGTCCGCGCCGAGCCCAAGGCCAAGGTCAACGACCTCGCCATCGACGCCACCGTGCGGGCTGCAGCGCCGATGCAGAAGGAGCGCGGGCGCCAGCACGGCGAGCGGCTGAGGCTGGAGCGCGAGGATCTACGCCAGAAGGTCCGCGAGCGCAAGGTCGGGAACCTCATCGTCTTCGTGGTCGACGCCTCCGCGTCGATGGACGCCGAGCAGCGCATGTCGGCAACCAAGGGCGCCATCCTCTCGCTGCTGCAGGACGCCTACGTACGCCGCGACCGCGTCGCTGTCGTGATCTTCAAGAACCGCACGGCCGAGGTGGTGCTGCGGCCCACGTCCAGCGTCTCCCTGGCGCGGCGCCGGCTCGAGAAGCTGTCAGTCGGAGGCACCACGCCCCTCACGCACGGCCTGATGGCCGGCTACAAGGTCGTGAAGACGGAGCTGCTGCGTGACCCGACCATCCGCCCGCTGCTGGTCCTGATCAGCGACGGCCGCGGCAACATCTCGATGTTCAAGGAGGAACCGCTTGTCGAGGCCCAGAAGGTCGCGTCTCTCATCGAGTCCGAGGAGATCGACTGCCTCGTGATCGACTCCGCCCGCGACTACAGCCACCTGCCCTCGGTGCAGCACCTCGCTCGTGTCGCGCCGATGTACCAGACGTACGCCATCAACGCGTGCGCCGACCTGGCCGAGCGCATGGGCGCCCGGTACTACGGCCTGTACGACCTGTCGCGCGACGAGATCGCTTCGGCGGTCGAGAGGGAGCTGCGTTCAGGCGGCCGGTAACATTCGTTAGTCCTATGGCAATAGACCGCTACTCGTACCCGTTCACCGCCATCGTCGGCCAGGACAAGATGAAGCTGGCGCTGGTGCTCAACGCCATCAACCCCTCCATCGGCGGGGTGCTGATCCGCGGCGAGAAGGGCACGGGCAAGTCGACCGCCGTGCGCGCGCTCGCCCGCCTCCTGCCCGATCAGACCGTGGTCGAGGGCTGCCACTTCGGCTGCCATCCCGAGGATCCCGAGGACTGGTGCTGGGAGTGCCGCGCGCGAGCCGAGGCCGGACCCCTGCCGACGGCGACCCGGCGCATGCGGGTGGTCGAGCTGCCCATCAACGCCTCCGAGGACCGCGTCGTCGGCACGATCGACCTCGAGGCCGCGCTGAAAGAGGGGTCGCGCCGCTTCGAGCCCGGCGTGCTGGCGGAGGCCAACCGCAACATCCTCTACGTCGACGAGGTCAACCTGCTGGACGACCACATCGTCGACGTCCTCCTGGACGCGGCCGCGATGGGCATCAACACCGTCGAGCGCGAGGGCGTGTCGGTTTCGCACCCGTCGCGGTTCATCCTCGTCGGCACCATGAACCCCGAAGAGGGTGAGCTCCGCCCGCAGCTGCTCGATCGTTTTGGGCTCTGCGTCGACGTCGAGGGCATTCGCGACCTCGACCAGCGTGTCGCCATCGTCGAGAAGCGCGCGAAGTGGGAGAGCGACCCCAACGGCTTCTACAAGGAGCACGCCGAGTCCGAGCAGGATGTGCGCTCGCACATCGCCGAGGGCATCGCCACCTTCCCCGAGGTGGACCTTCCGCGAGAAATCCTGCGCCTGGTCGCCCAGATCTCAATCGCGCTCGAGGTCGACGGCCACCGCTCCGACCTAGTCTGCGCACGCGCCGCCCAGGCGAAAGCCGCGTACGACAGCGCCGAGCAGGTCAAGGTCTCGCACGTGAACGAGGTCGCCGAGATGGTTTTTGCCCACCGCGTGCACTCCGTTCCCTTCGGTAAGGCCGGCCCGAACCTGGGCGAGGTCATAGCGAGGATGGTCGGCCAGGCCTGACCGCGATTACGCACGTTTTGCGCCAAACGTGCCCTTCGAGCGACTGTTTTCCGCACGTCGTGCACCCAACGGGCGGAATCAAGGCGCTGCTGTTTCTCGGTGTTATGGGCCACCCGAGTTAAGCGGCCTTACCGCCACCGCCTCGCTTCTAGACTGACCTGACCATGGCGACCGAATCGCGCGCCCTCGAGCCCCGGCGCGCGTCCGAGCTGCTCAGCCGCCTCGAGGCCAACGTCCATGAGGTGATCGTTGGCAAGAAGGACGTGGTCCGGATGGCCGCGGCCGGCCTCGTCGCCGGCGGGCATGTGCTGCTCCAGGACCTCCCCGGCACCGGCAAGACCATGCTCGCGCGCGCGCTCGCCACCTCCGTAGGAGGTACGTTCCGGCGCATCCAGTGCACGCCCGACCTGCTGCCTTCGGACATCACCGGGTCCAGCATCTTCAACCAGAAGGACCTCACGTTCGAGTTCGTGCCGGGTCCGATCTTCGCCAACGTCGTGCTGGCCGACGAGGTCAACCGCGCGACGCCGCGGACGCAGTCCGCGCTGCTCGAGGCGATGGGCGAGGGGCAGGTCACGATCGAAGGCGTCACGCGCCGTTTGGAGAAGCCGTTCTTCGTGGTGGCGACGCAGAACGCCGCCGAGTTTCACGGCACCTACCCGCTGCCCGAGTCACAGCTCGACCGCTTCCTCCTGGCAGCCGAGATGGGCCCGCCCACCGACGACGAGGCGATGGAGATCCTGGCCCGCCGCGAGCACGGCGACCCCATCGCCGAGCTGCAGCCCGTGGTGTCGCTGCAGGAGGTCATCGAGCTGCAGGACGCCGCGCTGCGCGTGGTGGCCGCCCCCGCGATCCGCGCCTACATCGTGTCCCTGCTCAACGCGATCCGCGTTCGGCCCGAGGTGCTGCTCCCCGCGAGCATGCGCGCCGGCCTCTACCTCCAGCGCGCGGCGCAGGCCTGGGCGCTGTTCAACGGTCGCGACTTCGTGCTGCCGGACGACATCAAGCACCTGGCGCACCCGGTGCTCGGCCACCGCCTCGGCATGCGCGGTCGGGCCAAAGCCTCCGATGTGCTCGCGGAGATCGTGGCGGCGGTGCCGCTGCCTCCCCTGCGCCAACACTGAGAACGATTACGAGACCGACCCCAAGGTTCCTGGGAGCCATCGCCCTCGTCCTGGTCCTCTTCTATTACGCGTCGAGCTCGGAGGTGGCCTGGCTCTTCCTCATCGCTTACTGGGTCGCTGCCTTCGTGGTCGCCTCCTTTTTCTATGCGCTCTGGAACCGCGGCGTCCGCGCTGAGCTCAACCTGCGCGGCGCCGAGCCCTCGCCCGGCTCGCCCATCGAGGAGCTTCCGGACCACATCCTGCGCACGGGGCCGATCGCCGGCCCAGTCTTCGAAGGTGACCGGCTCACACTCGACCTGCGCCTGGTCAGCCCGCGCGGGACTCGCGGCCCGGCGCGCATGCGAGGCCGCGTCGGCGACGTGGAGCTCAGCGCCGCCGCCGGCCTTATCCCGCCCGCGGGCGGCTCGCACCTCGAGACGGTCGGCCCGCTGCGGCGCGGACCCATCGGCGCGACCGGCTGGGTCCTGGAGTCGAGCGACCTCATCGGCCTGTTCGCGCACCGCAGCCGGGCGATCGACTCCGAGGTGGCGCTGGTGCTGCCGCGCTTCGCCGCGTTGAGCGAGCGGCCGCACGCGCGCGACCTCGAGGCCAGTGTCACCGCGCCTCGGTCGGGGTCTGGCAACGAGCTCTTCGGAGTCCGCGAGTACCGGCATGGCGACCCGCTGCGCCGAGTTCACTGGCGTTCGAGCGCGCGGCACGGCGAGCTGATCGTGCGCGAGTACGAGCCGCCCGGCGTGCAGACCGTAGGCATCCTCTGCGATTCCCATCCGCCGTCTCGTGAGGCCGCCGACCAGATCGCGCGCCTGGCGGCGTCCGAGGCATGGGACTGCCTGCGCGCCGGCGGGCGCGTGATCCTGTGGTCGCCCGGCGTCGAGGCGACGCGTCCGGAGGAGTCGCGCTTGATCTGGCCCGTGCTGGAATGGCTCGCCAGGTATCCCCTGCCCACTGGCGGGGAGGTGGTTGGAGACATTCCGTCGCAGCTTTCCGACGCCATAGCGGTGACCGCCTCGGACAGCCCTGAGCTGGCCGATGCGCTGGAAACCGTCAAGCGGCGTGGCGGCTCTGTGCGCGCATGGGTCGTCGGCGAGGCGGAGCTGGGTGCGGATGTTGCACTCCAGAGGGCGGGGCTCCAATGGCCGCTCTGACCACCCCACCAAATCAGTCGATTTGGCAGGGACCCCGGTTACGGCTCCCGAAGCTCCCTGCGTCGCCCACGGAGAACTCGCTCGAGGGGCGCGCCTTCGTGCTCTCAGCTTTCGCCATCGCGGTGCTCGCCGTCGTCCTCTACGGCCAGGACTACGTCGTCCCCGCGGTCGGGCTGGCGATCGCAATCGCCGGGCACGCCGTCAGCTACCGCGGCAGGTCAGACCGGCGTACCAAGCGCGGGCAGCTCCTCATCGCCGGCCTGGTCTTCGCCTGCTTCGGATACTTTCTCGCTGACTCGATAGGCGCGATCTTCGGCGGCCTCCTGCCGCAGGCGAACTTCGCCATCCTGCTGGTCGCGGTCACGAGCTTCGACCTCACGACTCGGCGCAACTGCTACTCGAGCTTGTGGATCAGCCTCGCGATCCTCTATCTGGCGGCCGTCTACGCCTGGGGCTACCAGTTCGGCATCCTCGCCGGCCTGTGGGCGCTCTGCCTGGCCGGCTTCTGGGCTGGGTCGCACCTGCGGCGGATGGGAGCGCGCCTCAGCGCCCCACCGCGCGGGCTGGTCGTGAGCGTGGCCGGCGCGCTGGGCCTCGGCGTGCTCGCCTTCATCCTCATCCCGCAGCCCACGGTCGACCCTGGCGGTCCGCTCGTGGTGTCTCTACCTTCTTACGCGCAGTTCCGCGGCGAGCTGGAGAACCCCGCCCTGCCGCTGGTGCAGATCGCCAGCGACCCGAGCGGCGCCAACAGCTCGGTCGACCTCCACTACCGCGGCCGCCTGGGCGACGCTCCGGTCATGTACGTGCGGACCGGGGCGCCCGCGTACTGGCGCGGACTCGTCTTCGACCAGTACAGCAACGGCATCTGGTCGGCGTCGCAACCGGTCGGCCCGGCAGTGTGGCCGCCCTACGTGCCGGCGCGATTGCTGGGACCCGCGCCAGATCACAACCTCGGCACGTTCGTCCAGGTCTTTCGGATCGTGCGGCCGATCCCGGGCCTGATCAACGCCGCGTATCCGATCCAGAGCCTGTACGCGCCGGTGTCGTCGCTCAAGCGCGATGCCTTCGGGACGTTTCGGACACCGGAGCCGTGGCGCGCGGGCCAGACCTACTCGGTCGTGTCGTACATCCCCGACCTGTCGGCCGCCGGCCTGGCCAAGGACCCGCTCGCGAAGAGCGCGCCGGAGGACAACGGGTTCTACACCAACCCGGGCGCGCTGTCGCAGGCGGCGCGCAGCCTCGCCGAGCAGGCGACTGCCGGCCACCACTCCAGCGAGTACGACACCGTGATGGCGCTCACCAACTACCTGCAGCAGAACTACCAGTACTCGCAGCAGCTCGGCCACGTGCCGAGCGGACGAGACCCGGTCGACTGGTTCCTGTTCGACGTCAAGATCGGCTACTGCGAGCAGTTCGCCACGGCCGAGACGCTCATGCTGCGCAGCCTCGGCATCCCCGCACGCCTGGCCACCGGCTACTCGACCGGCCAGTACGACCCGGTGCTCGACCAGTCCGTCGTGCGCGAGCGCGACGCGCATGCCTGGGTCGAGGTCTGGTTCCCGAATGACGGCTGGGTGCCGGTGGACCCCTCGCCCGGCTACTCGGCGCTGCCGATCACGCAGTTCCCCAATCACTGGGCAGGCGGGGGCATCGCCCGGCTCATCCCGCACCTGGCGATCGGCGCCATGCCGGCGGTGCTGGGATCCCTCGGCGCGCTGGCTGTCGTGCTGCCGGCGGTCGTGATCTCGCTGCTGGTCGTGTTTGTGTACGCGTGGCTTCGCCGCCGCCGCACCTCCCCGCGCCCGCTGCGGGCGCCGCCCGGCGAAACAGAGCTGCTGCGGCTCTACGAACGGCTGCAGAAACGGGCGGGGCGCCGAAGGGCGCCACCGGAAACGCCGACCGAGTATCGGAATTGGGCCCAAAACCCGAGTGTCCCCACGCCCGCCGGCGGGGAGGGACTCCTTGGGGAGGTCACGGACGCCGTGAACCAAGGCGCGTATGCCGGGCGCTGGCCCGACCCCGAGAAAGTGCGGGGCATGGCCTCAGGGGTCCCCGCGAAATCACGCCGCAGGCTCTGATTTCGTGGGGATTGACCGCTTATCCTGAGATCGTGGCCCAAACGACTACTTCCACGGGCGCGGAATCAGTCCGCTGGGACCTGAGCGACCTCTTCACATCGCCGGCTGACCCCAGGCTGGAAGCCGAGCTGGCCGACGCGCTGGAGCGCGCCAAAGCTTTCGAAAGCAAGTACAAAGGCAAGGTCGCGACCCTTCCACCAACGGAGTTCGCCGGCATGATGGCCGAGCTCGAGGACGACCAGGACCGCGCGGTCAAGCCCGAGATCTACGCCTACCTGCTGCACAGCCAGAACACCCAGGACCCCGCGGCGGGGCGCCTCCTCGCCCGAGTGCGCGAGGCTGCGGCCGAGCGCGGCAGCCTCGGAGTCTTCTTCGACCTAGAGCTGGCCAACATCACCGAGGAGCAGGCTTCCAGACTTTTCGAGGATGCGGCGGCCGCGCGCTACAAGCACCACGTCGAGGAGGCGCGCAAATTCCAGCCGCACCAGCTCTCGGAGCCCGAGGAACGCGTGCTCACCGACTACAGCCCTGTCGGCAACGGCGCGTGGGTTCGCCTTTTCGAGGAGCTCTCCGCGGGCATTCACATGGAGCTCGACGGGCGAGACGTGGGCCTCGAGCAGGCGCTGACCCAGCTCCGCGTGCCGGACCGCGAGGCTCGCCGGCGCGCCAGCGCCGCCGTG